>Ga0114931_10004218_pt1 | contig 17986 bp, 20 predicted proteins | sample 2SBtaG_FD_89579 | JGI IMG/M metagenome (GOLD analysis project Ga0114931, IMG submission 89579) | Deep subsurface microbial communities from Kolumbo volcano to uncover new lineages of life (NeLLi) - 2SBTROV14_V59a metaG | ecosystem: Environmental > Aquatic > Marine > Volcanic | place: Kolumbo...
AGTTTTACACGGATTGAGTTCCAATCGTATCAAAATTAAAGAAGGTCAAAAATCTATCAGTCATGAGTCCACCTTTGGGGGGAAACCCGGTGATCTGGAGAAATATAGACAAATCACCGAGAAGCTCTTTACTCGAACCTATGATGCAATGAAAAGAAAGGGCTATCTTTGCAGGACAGTCACACTCAAGATAAGGTTCAATGGATTTGATACGATTACCCGTGCACGTTCTCTCAGCTTTTCGACGGATAAGAAGGATATTCTCAAGGAGGTTATTTACGAGATACTTAGCCCCCACTTCTCAGATAAAAGGGGATTGCGTTTGATCGGAATTGGCTTTTCTCATCTTGAGAAGACTCAATTTGTGCAAAGATCTCTAAATGATTTTTTCTGAAAATTCTTATTAATACAGACTATTGCGTATATCTGTGGAAAAAAGTGATTCTCCGACCTATTGGAGTTATCTCAAAATTAAGGAATTACTGTCGCTACAAGAGGGTGTTCCAGGGACTGAGGTAAGTACTGATGAACTGAATTTTATTGTCATTCATCAGGTGTATGAACTCTGGTTCAAACTCGTGATTAAAGATATGCAGGATATTATTGATCTCTTTGACGGCGATAGTGTGGATGAAGAATTTATTCCTTTGACCGTGAGAAAGATCGAGAGAATAGTGACGATCTTTAAACTAGCAAGTCAGCACTTTGAACTTATGGAGCATATGGCCCCCCAAGACTTCATTGCTTTTCGGGGAAAGTTAGGTACTGCATCTGGATTCCAATCCTACCAACTTCGTATCGTTGAGTTCCTCATGGGATTAGCGCCATCAGAAATGATCAAACTAGGGGATGCTACTCCACTGACCCATTTTCAAAGAAATGCTTCCAAACTAGTCGGCGGAGAAGAAATATTGGATAAAATTCAGCAATCTATTAACTCAAAATCTCTGCTAGACGTTATAGAAGAATGGCTCTTCAGAACTCCCATAGATGGCTCCAGACCCTTTGAGCATGAAGACAAAATTACAGTTCAAGGGTTCATAAACGAGTATATCCTGAATTTCAATCTAGAGCAGGACAAACTCCGTCAACTTATGATAAGTATGAAAACCGGTTCTCCAGAGAACATCAAGAATCGTTTTGAAGAGAGTAAAAATAGCATCTCCTCTTATCTAAATGCCAAGGATGTAGATGAGAAGGAACGTAGTAGAAGGTTGCGAATACGTGCAGCTATTCTCTTCATTGAGTCTTACCAGAATCTTCCTCTTATGGCATGGCCACAGAAGCTTATCGATCAACTTGTAGAGCTTGAGGAGTCATTCATTATATTTAGATCACGCCATGCTCGGATGGTCGAACGTATGATTGGGAGAAGAATTGGAACAGGTGGATCTTCTGGAGTGGACTACTTGGAATCAACAACCAAATACCGCATCTTCAAGGATATCTGGGGTATTCGTACAATCCTCCTCCAAGAGGAGGTAATACCTCCATTACGGGAGAAGAATTTTTACAGCTTTGTCACATCGTAATGGCCAGGACTCACACATCTTCATCGAGTCTCTCTGAGTGCTTAAGGCTGACCAATTTCTATTAAACATCCTACCATTTAAATTCATTGAAATACCAAAATAGTATCTTATTGATACGAAATATATAATATATTGTTGTACTGCCATTACATTTAAATGTTGTAAAGGATACAGTTTTGCAATAGTATATGTCACAAGAATCTCAGGATCAGAATCAAAACATCACTTGGTTGAACAAGAAAAGAGCTGTAATTATGCTTCTTGGAAACCAAGGTGATGTTAACAGTTTGGTCTCGATGCTAGAGAAGGAAAGCGATCAAAGAATACTCCTCCAAATTATAGGAACCTTGGGTTCACTTGGGAGAGTTGAATGTATAGATCCTCTTCGTAAATTCATAGGATCAACTCCTGATCCAGTTCTACAAACTGCTGCAGAATCCTCAATTGAGACAATTACCAAAATTTCTAGCTACGGTTTGGAGTAAAGTATTTCAACAGAGAAATCTGCTATGATGTATGGCGGACCTTCCTTTTAATGAGAATATCATCAGGTCTCTCGCTGAATTTAGAATGCAACAAGGTGATTGGTACACATATCTCTTCAACCTAATCACATCATTAGGATCAGAAACGAGCTACATCCTTATGATCAGCTGCATCTACTGGGCACTTTCTAAGAAGAAAGCAACAAGAATCGCTTATGCTATTCTTATTAGTGCTTTAGTCAATTCCTTCCTCAAGAATTTGATCCAGAATCCTCGACCTTTTGTCACCTCTGGTGAAAATACAAAACTCTGGGGTGCTCAAGCTGAAGGATATAGTACTCCATCCGGACATTCGCAGATCGGTGCAACCTTCTGGTCAACACTCGCACTTCTATTCAAGAAACCATGGATATGGGTTATCTCAATCGTCATGATTGTACTCATAGGCGCAAGTCGTCCAATTCTTGGAGTACATTATGTAGAGGATGTCCTAATAGGATGGACAGTAGGACTTGTTCTTGCCTTCATCATCTATTGGATTTGGGAGAATAACCCCATCCCCATACCACAGTCGGACATGACTTTCATTGGGAGTACAGTAGTTGTCACCTTAGCATTGACTCTGATCACAGGTTATATTGTATCATTTGGTGTGGACTATACTGATTTTATCACACTCTATGGGATATTTGCAGGGATTGCTATAGGTGAGAGAATAGAAAGAAAAATCAACTTCCAAGATAAAGCTTCTTCGGTTTTGAATGGAGTTCTAAGAATAATCCTGGGGATTGTACTCATTGCTCTTCCACTCTTCGGACTGAGTGTAGTATTTGATCTACTCGCCACTGATCCCACACTCTTAGGTTACCTTCTCAGATGGATCCGGTATCTCACAGTAGGTGTCTTCGCTATGAGTCTTGCTCCTTACTTATTCGTCAAATTAGGTCTATCAGATCAATTAGAATAGATATTCATCTTTTCATACAAATCTCTTGGTACCCAATTTCTTGCTGACAGAAGTCATTAGTATTCAATTCAATTGGATACCGTCTTACAGCTTATAAACATAATTTCCTGTGACCATACGTGAAGAAGGAGGCACCTGATACTTCGTACATCAACAAGATGAGACCATATGAGCAAATCTGGCAACATATTCAGGAATTACAGAATTGGAGCTCATCATCATGGTGGTTTTTTGTCCTTCTTCCCAAGCGAGGAGATGGATACGGTCCCGGACAGTACATGTTTACCTTCGCTTCCAGAGCAGGTGAAATCTATGCAGTCAATCGAGTATGGCAGAAAGGAATGGATGTACACCGCCCTGTCTCACACACAGTAGACCGATTTATGACAACTGCTGTTGGTTGGATCAATCATGGGAATGAGGTTCATGAAGAGATTGTCCTCCAACCCGTCGAAGCCACACTTGATGCCAATGGCTCTTTAAGAGCTTGGGCAGAGCAGGAAAATGGAGAAATTCATGGAGGTGAGATCATCTCTAGGGATGATGATCATCACACCACAGATGTCTTCTTCAAGGGAAAGAGAGGACATGCTAAATTCACAGCATGGGCTGAATCGGAATGGGAATATGACCGACCATCGATCTCTGATGTTAGATCCAAGATGGGTGGTGTCCATCTTGTGGCATGGAGAAAACTCAATTTCAAAGGAGAATTCAAATCACCCGAAAAAACTGAACAGGTAGAAGGCGTAGGCTACTTCCAAAGAGTATGCATGAATGTCCCGATGTTCCCTTGGTTCTGGAATTATACTATATTCGAGGACGGGAGTTTGTTCTCTGCATTCCAACCCTATGTGGGTTTACAGCTCTTCAGGAAAGGTACTTGGTACTTTAAGAATAAAACCGAGAGAGCTTTTGTCGTTCCAATGTCCTCCTCGTACTTTGCAGATCACAAGAGCAAGGAGACGATTGTCTTCAATCACACTCAGGTAAAACCAATTATTGGAAAGGGAGAACATCCATGGTTTGAAGTACGATCCAAGAATGACAAAGGTGATTACATCCAAATCCTCTTCTCTTCCTACGGACATGCTCAATTCCTCCTCGATCGGAGAATGATCCTCGCATTGTTGGAGTCCAGATTCAATTACAATGAATTCATGATAAAAGTGGAAAGAATCGAAGGGAGAATAAATGGCTCTCCTCTTCCCAAAGCACAGATTGGTCAAGGTTGGGGAAATATGGAATACACTTGGGGAATTTCCCTTTAGATCCCTCATCGAAGAATCAAGCAAGGACTGGGAGGTATGTAATTCTCCCCTTCCTCACTTCTCAATTGACCTACCACTCAGTTGGTGACTGGAAGAAGTTTAATTCCAAACTGTTTTCGATAGAATCTCTGATAGTATGCAACGAGGATAACTACTGATATGAGTAACGAAAAAAATGATATATCTACAGGTGAGAAAATGAACTCGGTGGGCCAGAAAAGTCCAGAAGAAATTACTTGGAAAGGAGTCTCTAAGATTCCAACTCTGGGAATCGTCTCAAAGATATAAAGCAGAGATTTTAGGACGACACCAAAAATAAAGTAAACATCCATGAGAATTAGGTAGATATTGTTGTTTATGAAACTCTCAAAGTCAATAGGGATCGAAATATGCAATCGAAATTCAGATTCAGTAAATGAATCTATACTTACTAGAGTTGGAAATAAGAAGATGGGAAGAATCATCAGATAGAAGATCGTGACATTTTTACTGAAGACCCAGGTCATCAGGATTGGCCAGAAAATTGCGAGAAAAGGAGATGCTACTAAAAATACATCGAATAAGTCCAGCAGAAAGAACCAGTAGCTGAAGTAGAGAGAGAGGAGAGCATAAGAGAGTGCTTTGTTATCAACCATCAGTTTGAAGGCATCAAACATACCTTTCTTGTTCATCCAATAGATCACGCGATAGGTAAGCACAATTACAATATTAAATATGCAGATAAAAATATTCTCACTACACGTCAACAAACATATTGTCAATATTACTCTTAGCAATATACTTGAGGTAGTCGAGTATCTCATTCTTCTTGAGCTCATCTAGGATTTTCTTTCCCTTTTCTGAAATGTCACTAATCATCTTCAATTCTCTATCAAATTGCTCTTCACTCTGCTTCCTGAACTCCTCGATCTCATGAAGAATCTGTATGTCGTCAGTTTCAGTCTCAAGATCTGATAATGCCTGCAATTTTTCCTTCTTTGGAGACCATGTATAGTCTAATTTTATGGTAAGAAGCTTCAACTGTGTATGCAACTTTGGAAGTTTGATAGCTAACGTGACCAGATGATTCATCATTTTCTGGATTTCTTGGATAGATTCCTCAGATCCAGTCATACTATATTCCAGAATCAGAACCTCTGTTGATAAGACAAGAGTCTCAATGGCAGCAAAAAGATTAACCTTCAAGTGCTTCATATTCTCCTTGAGCGGTAACAATGCCTGTATTTTTGTAAATGCCCTCGATTGTTTCATTAGAAGGAGAGATCGTATCAAGTTTGTGAAGAGGGTAACTTGGATGTTCTCTCCTCCCTCTAATTGCTCTAATATATCGTTGATATCATCTAATTCATTGTCAGCTCGAATGGTAAGATATGTGGATATCGCTAATGGAAGATGATAATTCCCTTTTTGAGAAACATCTATCGCTAACTGAAGATCGATATGGCTCTGCTGTATATTCCCCATTGCAATGTCAGTCAGGGCAAGATTGACCAAATTTTCTGCTCGCAGTATTCCTACCTCTGACAGCAATTTATCAGCTTCTTCTAGCTGCTGAAGCGACTTCTTAAATTCCCCTTTTAGTCTTGAGATAACCCCAAGCTTCATCATCACAACCCCACGATTGTACTCATCAATATTCTTAACTACATGAAGAATTTCTTGAAAAGTCTGTTCCGCTTCTTCCAAATTTCCCTCCTCTATCTTCAATGAGGCAATATTTCCCAGTGTTATCATCTGAGCTCTAGATGACATGATTTTTCCAGCAAGTTGGAAATTTTCTTGAAAGATCAACATGGCCTTATTCAAATACCCATGATCCTTATAGTCAATTCCCATTCTATTGCGTACATAGAAGATCATATGATAATTCTCTAGTGATCTGAAAATTTCAATTGCCTTCATTCTGTACTGCACTGAGAGATTCAGATCTGAGAGAATGCTAGTAGCATACTTAGCATACGTTAAATATATCTCTCCGACAATTTTGTCATGTTCTTCACAATCACATTGTTCTGCTTCTTCAATATCGGATAGAATCTGCTTCTGGTCAGATGAATCTAAGTTACCTAGAAGGGTATTAACCCGGATAAGGATCGCATTCGCAAGATGGACAATCGATCTGTCTTTTGAGTGAGTCATTGTCTCTTCTAAGTATGCTTGACATGCCAAAATTTGCCCACGTCTCAGCATGATCTCTGTTCTTACATTTACCTCTAAGATCCCCAGATCCTCTGATTTAAAGATGTCCTCTATTTTGTCATACTGCATAGTTTCCAATAGAGTAAATATCTTTTTTCTCATTAAAAGCCAAATAACTTTGTGATTACTGAATATTTATAGCTTGTTTTCTATGTGAGTTATAAGAGATTTCGAGCGTGTAACCATTCTCTGGATTTTCCTAAAATAACAAGTCGACTCATCTGAGATCGCAAGCTTTCAGTGTCCTGAACACCCATAAGAAACATCACTCGTTGGACATCAAGGATGTACCTCCTAAGATACTTCTCCGCTCTTTCCTAACCACCGTCTACGAGCGCTTGAAGCACAGGTCTAGCTATACCCACAAGTGTAGAACCAAGAGCTATTGCCTTTGCAGCTGATATTCCATTGTACATTCCTCCCGTGGAAATAACCGGAATTTGTACCTTAGAAGTAGCTTCGAAGGTTGCTAGAGCAGTGTTGATTCCCCATCGTAGTGTAGGATCATCAAGAGACAATGCATCTTCCCGATCATTCCGGATCAGCTCGATCTTCGGCCAAGAAGTTCCTCCTGCACCTCCAACGTCAATAGCAGATGCACCAAGGGACTCGAACTTCATCGCTTCCTCGTAAGCAATTCCGCTTCCTACCTCCTTCGCTATGATCGGAACCTTGCTGTGTTTGGTAATTTTCTCAAAATTCTTCCAAGCCCCCTTCCAATCGAGATCTCCCTCGGGTTGGCACAACTCTTGAAACGGATTCACATGGATTGCCATTGCATCTGCATGGACATTCTCAATTGCCTCTTCCAATTCACTCATTCCAAAATTAGCAGAGAATTGAACAAGTCCAAGATTCCCAATTAGGTACACATCCGGGATCTCCTCCTTGACATTGAATGTCGAGAGGGTTTCCTTATTGGTAATCATCGCTCGCTGGGATCCTATACCCATAGGAATACCAAGCTTAGAGCAAACTCGTGCAAGTGACTTATTAATCTTCTCTGCTCGTGGATATCCACCCGTCATTCCGGCCACAAGAATAGGTGCTTGGAATTTTACCCCAAGAAATTCAGTACTCAAATCAATATCGTTGAAGTCAAGATCTGGAACTGCTGTGGGTACGACATGGAAATCTTCAAAGCCATTACTCACCCCTTTTACAGTTACATTCTCATTGAGAGCAATGTTTACATGTTCCTCTTTCCTGCTCTTGATTTGAGTTGAGTTGGACACTGAATAACATAAATTGCATGCTTTCTTAAATGTCTTGTTTCCTTATCTTATTTACCAGTATACGAAGAAATAATTATAACCTATTTTCACTAATACCCTTCTCATGGGAATTAGTTTCCACCTTTCTATGAAGAAAATTTATCTCTTCGACATGAATTATCCCCGATCAAATATCCAAGGGATGATTTATGCACGCCCATTGGATGAAGATGACTCAATTTTCCAAGCGTACCAACCCGTTCCAGTTCCCTTCCTGAACCGTTTTCTCTTCAAAGAATGGCGTCTAGTAACATTCAAGTCAAGATCTGGTGAGAAGCTGAGAAAGGCGAATATTAGCTGGCAATTTGAGGGATTCAAAGGGAGATATTTCGTCCCAACTGAGGACTCTATCTTTGATCTAGCTGCAAGGTATCCGAAGGAAGACCAAGTGATCTTTATCCGGTTGAGTGTGTAACCTCCCAATTTTGTAATACAACTCACAATTCAATCTACGTTCTTTCTCATCTTCTTGCTCCATTTTCATCCAAGTGGTGTATTTTATTGGTGCATCTATTTGGTGTGGTGATGTATGATATGCTCCATGTGATGTATTCTTCATGTGGTGTATGAGGTGTATTATTATGATGTATATTATACACCTGTGTGATTATTGCATAAAATTCGATGGTTTTGTCTACTGGGAGTCTATTGCACATATGCCCCAGTCAACCCCAAATCTACTTTTAATGAGCGTATGTACTGATGTATAGTTGTGATGTAGCCGAACGATGAAATGATGTATCTAATATGGTGTATTATTGTGTAACGGAGGTATATATCTGGTGTATGCAATAGGTGTATGAATTTTGTGTGAATTCTCAATAGGTGTATCAGTCACTAACTGATGCATTTATGTGGTGTATTGATACATCATTTGATTAATTCACTTGAATTGGAGTCTCTCTACTATTATATTCCTTAATATTCTACTATTATATCATGGCAGTGAAAAGACGGGTTGCATCCAAGCCTTTTCTCATCACAGAAATTCTCAATCAGATGCATGTAGAGAAATTTATGGAGAAATCATATATCCTACACAAAGACTCTCCTAAAACGCCAATACGAAGAATCAGGATGGTGGTCACAGTGCTCGAAAAGCGGACAGGTGTCTCAAAGAATGGAATAAGGTATGCGATTTTCAAGGTAACTGATGGAACTGGTATAATCGTTGCCTCTGTTTTTGGGAAACCAGAAGAAACAGCCGAGGTGACTGAGGGAGATATCATTGAAATTGTTGGTAGAATAGTACTCTCCGAATTCAAGAGAAACATTGCTGGGCGAGAAACCGAAGTCGTTGAGTGGCAGATTCAGACAGAGTCAATATCAAAAAAGGATGTAGATTTCCTGTATTATTTCTCACTTCAATTGTTTGAGATTCGCTCGCCACTTACGAACTTCCTGGAGGAATTGTATATCGATAAGGTTTTTGAGATCCGTCATCTTCAATCCACCAATTATAAATTAGAGAAGGTGTTGCATCTCAAACAAGTACTAAGAACCTTACTCAAATCTCGCAGCGATGAGGTTGATCTTGAATTCATATTTGGTCTCTTTGATATTCCCGCAGAGGAATGTATGACTGCGATCTATGAACTAAAACAAGAAGGGTCTGTCGTCCAACCTGAATTTGGGAAACTTCGATGGACTGGGTATTCCATTTCTCAGCACACACCCTCTCAAACTATTGAATAAGTGATATTGAAATATGAATCTGGGTAAAGATCATATGAAACACTGAGCATTTGTCAATCTATTCAATGATACTCCGGTATTACTCCCCCATATAATTTGCAAAACTAGTGATTTCTTAGGAGAACTTGAACTCTGCAAAATGTTCAAACCACCATTGTATTCTCAAATATGATGTATATGATGATGTACTATATGACGTACCCATACATCATTTCCTAAAGTGATGTACCTATACATCATATATCGAGAAATTACATGGGAATTCTGCTCGTATTATACACCGAACTATGCATCACTTCATACACGATACTCTACATCAATATATACATAATATTATACACTATATCATACTTCATTAATTACGAATGTGGTGTATCTGCATGAATTTGGTGAGTATAAACCTTACATTACCATTACTATTTTTATAGGTGAGTTAGCATCAATACACCTGATACAAATACACCTCATGAATCTCATCTTACAAATAATCTACTTATATACACCATTTGATAGCCTTCCTCCTGAGATGACAACCTGGTGAGATCCTGCAAGATGAGATTGCAATTTTGGCTTTGTATTCTATCTCTCCCTATGTTATACTACTTAGCGTTGAACTTAGTGTGTAAAATATTTTGTGAAATTGACTCTGATATTTCTCTATTTGTATAACCTTTAAATACTAAGGATGCGCTTGTTATAATTGTCGGAGATGTTTTGTCTCCGGACTATTGTATAACCATAAAACAGGTGAGAAAAAATGATTGAAACTATTGAATCTATAACAATGAATGAGCTTCCTGATCCGCAGGATGACGAGACCTATGCCATTTGGGATGGGACAAATTACTTCTACATCAAGGACCTCGAAGAGTAATAAATCAGATTAATTGCAAGCACGCAACAAATTAAAAATTCTGTTCAACGAAAAATCAAACTATTATGAGAGCATTCTATCTTGAGGTGAACTCAAATAATTCTACATGATACTCTTTTATACCCAAGCTATATCTGTAATCTGCATGGATAATGAGTTGTTTACTGAAACAATAAAGACCTTAATGGAGGTCGCAGAGCAGGACGGGATTGTCACCAAGGAAGAGAAGGAGATAATCGAGCAGGTCAAGTTTGACTCTGATGTTTATCAACTGATGCTAAATGATGCGTATGATGACGATGTTATCACCGAGAAAGAGTTAGAGAATCTTAAGAAGCTCAAAGAGCTCATCCTCTCTAGGGCAGAGGTAATTGCCAGTCTTGACGATATTGTTTCTGAAGACGAGCAGAATCTTCTGACGAAACTCTCAGAGGTCTTAAAGCACAAGTACACCCTTGAGTGAACTTATCCCTAAAGGCTCTCTTAAATATATTGGAATTAACTCAGGACGATGGCAACCACACTGTCTGAATTTCAGGCACCAAAAAGCTATAGGTCTTACAAGGGGTCACCATATTTCTATGTGTTGTCACATGTCATGAGATACTGGTGGTTATTCATACCGACCTTGATCTTGCAAATTGTTGCTGCTGTATTTCAATCCAGTATACCTCAATTTATTGGTCGTATTGCTGGTGGTATATTCGATGGATCACTTACCTATCCCGTTCTTCTCTCTCTATCAAAGTCTGTGGTAATTTTTGGAGTGTCGGCAGGATTGATATTTCTTGTGAAAAATTGGATGGTTGAAATTGTTGCTCAACGACTAGAACGCAACACCCGAGATGAGCTCTACGGTACTATTCTTGGAAAGTCTTTGACATTTCACGATCAGCAAACTATTGGAGATCTCATGTCGAGAGCTGCTGCTGATGTCAGACAGCTCAACTTTATGCTAAATCCGGGGTTCCAACTGGTATTCCAAGCATTGGTTGGGATTATCGTCCCATTTACGTTCATCGCAATGATCAACCCCCAGTTGCTCCTCGTTCCAATCTTATTCTTGATCTCCTTTGGAATCACTCTATGGCAGTACAACAACAAGCTAACTCCTGTTGCTTGGCAACAGCGAATGTCCGTATCACGGATAAACTCCCGTCTGAATGAGACAATTTCGGGGATGGCACTTGTGAGAGCGAACACCCAGGAGAATTATGAGCGAGAGATCTTCGCCAAGAACATATTGGAGTACAAGAAAGCAGCAGTTAAGCAGGGTATTCTCCAAGGGAGGTACTACCCTCTTCTTCTCCTTGGTCTTGCAACAGTACTTGCATTTCTTCATGCGGTTATTCTTGTTTCGAGAGGAGTAATATCTTTTGACGACCTTATTACATTCCTCCTACTCATGCAACTACTCCGCTTCCCGACATTTATCAACATCTTTGCAATAACGGTTCTCACAATGGGTGTAGCATCTGCTCAGCGAATCACCGAACTCATCACGTGGGAATCAGAAATAGATGCAAATCCAGGAGGTCATGATGCACGAATCAAGGGTTCGATCAGATTTGAAAATGTATCATTCGGTTACAAGGAGGAAAAACCAATTATCCATGATTTATCATTCTCAGTTGATCAAGGTCAAACTGTAGCTCTTGTAGGTATGACTGGATCTGGGAAGTCCACTATTACCAAGCTTTTGACTCGGCTCTATGATCCCCAGCAAGGTAGGATCCTGATAGATGACATTCCTCTAAGTGAGTGGTCACTTAACTCTCTCAGAAGTCAGATGGCACTAGTCGAACAGGATATCTTCCTCTTCTCCCGCTCGATCCTTGCGAATATCCGACTTAGTAAACCTGATGCCACAGAGGAGGAGGTTCATTCAGCAGCTAAACTCGCGCAGATTCATGAATTCATTATGACTCTCCCAGATGGATATGAGACAGAAATTGGTGAGAGAGGTGTACAGATTTCTGGGGGTCAGAGGCAGCGAATTGCTATTGCTCGAGCAATCCTGAAGAATCCTCAGATCCTTATCCTTGACGATGCAAGTAGTGCTATCGATTCGCAGACCGAGGACGAGATTCAGAAAGCTATATCTGAGGTGCTAAAGGGGAGGAATTCTTTTCTTATCACTCACAGGATAGCACAGATAAGAAAGGCTGATCTGATCATATTGTTGGATAAGGGGAGGATCATAGGTATGGGGTCGCATGAGCACCTTTTGAAGACTGTCACACAGTACTCGGATATATTCTCCACATTGAAGGAGGTTGACGAGTAATGGGTTTCATCTTGCACGGTCTCGACAAGGACAGTTACGATCGTAAGTATACAGACATGGAACTCCTATCGAGAATTGTCAACTACTTCAGGCCATATTCGTTCTACATGATACTTGTAGGTCTATTCGTTGTGATTCAAGCAATGTTCAATGGAGTTGTCCCCTACATCTTCTCCTCAACAATAGACCAGTTACAGATAGAGTATGAGAATGGCAGGAATCTGACCACGACTTCCTATTTCTTCTGGATTATCGTCATTCTCCTCATCTCATTCAGTATGGCTTTCATCAGCAACGCTGTTGCTTCTTACTTTGGTGCTATATCCGTGCAGTCGGCAGTTGAGGATGTGAGGAATGATGTGTTCGATGCATTACTTGAGAGGGACATGGCATTCTTTGGTGAGGTTCCAACCGGTAGACTTGTATCTCGTGTGACAAATGACACCCAGAGTTTCGGACAGACGGTCGGTTTATCAACAAATCTTCTTGGTCAAGTCCTGAACTTTGTTGTCATTGTAGGTTTTCTCTTCTATACTTCTGTGAGATTGACAGTCGTCCTCCTCCTTTTCGCACCGATCATCGTCCTTGTTGCTCTTGCATTCAGGAAGATTGCAAGGGGTGTGGCACTTGAGTCCAATCGGGTGCTTGCAAGGGTAAATGCCCTTATCCAAGAGACCATGTCGGGTATATACGTGGCGAAATCATTTCGTGCAGAGCAGACAATCTACGATGAATTTGATGACATGAATTCTCTGTCCTATTCTATAAACCTCAGGAGAGGACTAGTATTCAATTCAATCTTTCCCATTTTGAACATACTTACCGCACTGGCTACGACAGTCATCGTCTTCCTCGGTCCCTTGGAGGTAATCTCCAATACATTGGACAATATACCTCTCCTGAACCTACTTCCCGGATCTCATATTACAGGTGGACAACTTTACCTGTTCCTGAATGGTCTGAATCTCTTCTTCTTTCCCCTTGTTCAGATCGCATCGTTCTGGTCTCAATTCCAGCAAGGGCTAGCGGGAGCAGAGAGGGTCTTCTCCATCATAGATACAGAGAACAAAGTCATCCAGAAGGCGAAGGTAGTCCCCTCGAAGATTGAAGGAGCGATTGTGTTCAAAGATGTGTCATTCGGGTACAAGGATGACCTATTGATTTTTCAGAATTTCAACTTGAAGATTGCTGCTGGTGAGAAGATCGCCATAGTAGGGCATACGGGAGCGGGTAAATCCACCCTTTCCAAGCTGATTGGGAGGTACTATGAGTACCAATCTGGTGATCTGTTCATTGATGGCATAGACATCCGTGAAATTGACCTTCACTACCTAAGAAACAGGCTTGCAATCATAAATCAGGAGGTCTTTCTCTGGAATGCATCAATCAAAGAGAATATTCTCTACGGTTCGGGATTCAGCTCGATTGAACAGGAGGAGGAATCTGAATTTCAGATGAATTCTCAACTCAAAGAGTACAGCGAGGAGTCGATCCAACATATGACTGAGATTCTCGAGAAGATCGAAGCTCTCGACTGGATTCAGAATCTTGAAGGTGGATTTGACATGGTTGTTGGTGAGAGAGGATCCCGATTATCCCAAGGTCAAAGACAGCTGGTTCAATTTGCGAGAATCCTCATGCAGAACCCCTCAATTCTCATCATGGACGAGGCAACTGCCAGTGTTGATCCATTCACTGAGATGCAGATCCAGCAAGCTACCGATCTACTGATGAGTGGTAGGACGTCCATTGTCATCGCTCACAGGTTATCGACCGTGCGTAATGTGGATAGGATCATTGTTCTCAAGAATGGAAAGATCATCGAAGAAGGATCTCACAAGCAGTTGCTCGCACAGGGTGGACACTACCGAGAGCTTTACGACACCTACTTTAGACACCAGTCTCTCGAGTATATTGAAGCTGTCTCTGAAGCTACTGATTAATTACGAGTAAAGCTTAATATTTATGTAGTAATCCTCATTTAGATTCATTGTGGATAAGTGCAATATCTGTTATCTAAGTGTAGATCCAAGCACCTATTATCCTTGCCCGGAGTGTCAGAATAGCTTTCACAAGGATCATTTTGCAGCTTGGGTGTTTGAGAATGAAACTTGCCCTGTCTGCGGTCGAAAGATGAAGGTTCAGGTAATAACAGAGCTTGCTCCAAAGACGGAGAACGAAGCAGATAAGATGAGGGAGATCAACCGTAAGCTTGCAAGATCTGCACGTCTTGCTCACAGTTTTGACTCAAAGTATGGGAAGAAAGTACGGAAGAAACATCTCCGTGAGATTAATCAGCAGAGAAAATCACGACAAGAAAACAAATCTTCCTTCAGGAAAATTCTTCCGTTTCTTCTTTTTGTAGGTTGGATGGGGATTGGATTATGGGTAGCAAATCAGTTTTGACTCTAATGTAATTTCGATCCAATTCTTCTAAGCATACATTCTTCACACGAGAGTCAATGGAGAATCATGAAGATCGATGACTTAGAAGACACATTGTCAAAATTAGAGGATCAAGACTGGATCTCACAGTATGAAAAACCTAATTTTGAGTATGGTATTCTCTCGTTAGAATCTGGGAGAGAGGATGTGCAATCTCCCCATAAATCTGATGAGGTATACTATATCATAGAGGGAGACGGCTATCTTAGAGTGGTAGATGAAGATATAGAGATCAAGAAGGGACGAAGTATATTTGTACCTGCTAATACAGTGCACAAATTTCACTCCAACAAAGAGAGAATCCTGGCATTTTACTGTCTCAACTGAATCAAAAAGGGCTCCGAAGAGCCCTTAAGATTGTTCGATGATGGTTCATGGTGGTATGCTTAATTTCTTCCGCAGCACCTCCTGTTTTTTCTCATGAAATTCACTTTCCTATTCTAGCCTCCCAGATCACTTTGACATTGTCTCTGACATTGTCGTTAACTTTGTCCCTGACCTTCTTTGAAGATTTTTGTGATCCCCGCTTTTTCTTTGGTTGGGAAGGCTTCATACACTAACATTATCCACCAATGTATATATATCTGGTCTAATAATAATTCGGTTTATATCTATGGTAATTATATATGTTGGCGTATTTGTGGATAACTTCCACGAAAAGGTAATAAATCTGGAAATCAATAGTTATACATGTCAAAGAAAAAGAGAGCTATCAAGCTTGAACGAAAAGATTTCTGGATAATGGCAGAGTTAATGGGAAATAGTCGGATGACTCTCAAACAGATGGCAGAGAAATTAGATCTTCCAAAGTCCACAATACACTCAAGGATCAAGAGATTGGAGGATCTCGGAGTGATAACAAACTATAGTATCTTCCCAGATTATCGGAAGATGGGAATAAATATCTCAGCTTTCATCATGATATCTTACTCTAAGGAGGATGGAGTAGAGCAGAATGAGCTCGCTAATACTCTTGCCCATCTCCCCCACGTTCAAGAAGTTCATATTATTGCTGGAGAGTGGGACCTCATACTCAAGGTTCGGATGCGTGACATTGAAGAATTAGCGGTCTTCACAGTGAAGCAGTTGAAGGAGATCAAGGGGGTCAATTCCTCACTCACCTATGTAACTCTGCAGACGGTGAAGGACAGCAGTGATGCACCTTATGTTATTGAGAATATCTGAAGATTGTGCAAATGGATAGCATTGATTAGAAAGTATTTATCACATAAATTGTTCCGACTAATTCATGAAAGGTTTAGAACTCGAAGTATATGATGAAGATGGAAGAGTTATCATCGAACTTGAGTACAAAGGTGTCATCTACACAGAGGAGTTCAATAACAGAGCTGAAAATGTTATAGCAGCCGCCAAACAGACGGTTTCAAGGCTTTTCGAAGAGATTGAGAAGGTTGACGAACTCCGTCCATATGAGAAGGAGGAGATGCAACGGCAGATTTTCCTCACACAGTCGAAGATGGGATACCTCACGAAGGAAGCAATTGCAGAACTCTTGGATCTCTGAAAAATTTTCTCAAAAGAACTACTTCTAAACTTATAAACCAAACTTCGATCACCGTATTAAGGGTCACGATGGATCACTTAATATCAATAAAACACCTCTCAAAAGAGCAGATTCTACATATTATAGAATTGGCCATAGACATTGAGAAGAATCCGGAAAAATATGCTGATGCGATGAAAGGTAGAATCATGGCATCACTCTTCTTTGAGCCCAGTACTCGAACGAGACTCTCCTTCGATTCAGCCTTTCTCAGGATGGGTGGAAGAGTTCTTGGGTTCTCTGATCCCAAGTCATCATCTTCGATGAAGGGAGAGTCAATCTCTGACACCATTCGAATGGCATCTGTTTACTCTGATGTCATTGTGATGAGACACTTCCTTGAGGGATCTGGAGTAGTTGCAGCAAAGGCAGCTTCTGTTCCTCTCATATCAGGTGGTACTGGGATTCAAGAGCATCCAACTCAAGCGCTCCTCGATGTCTATACGATATACAAGGAATTTGGAAGACTCGATAATCTCAGTATCGGTCTGGTTGGAGATCTGAGATACGGGAGGACTATTCCATCACTACTCTATGCACTTTCCAAGTTTGAGAACAACAAGGTATATCTCTACTCCCCCAATCAGCTGAGAGTCAGAATGAGCATACTCTCGGATATAGAGGGAAAAGTGGGGTATGAAGTGGATGAGAAAATTCCAGAGGATATATCAAAATTCGATGTGCTCTATGTGACTAGAGTTCAGAAAGAACGGTTTCCTGATGAGCAGATGTACGAGAGGCTCAAAGATTTCTACATCATCTCACCCTCTACTCTGAAGAGCGCCAGAGCTGACATGATTGTTATGCATCCTCTTCCAAGGATAACTGAGATTACATACGATGTGGATGACCTCCCTCAAGCAAGGTATTTTGAACAGGCTAAAAATGGTGTCTGGACCAGAATGGCCATACTCTACTGGATGGTGAAGAAATGAAGAAAGATATGCTAGTGAGCCGAATTGAGAACGGGACTGTACTCGACCAGATCCCCGCTTCTAAGTCTCTGATGATTACTCGACTTCTCGGATTGGAGGATGATCCCTCCTTTGTAGCTATAGCTATGAGAGTGAAGAGTAAGAAGATGGGAACAAAAGATATTATCAAGATACAGGGAAGGGAATTGACCTCTGATGAGCTTGATGCTCTTGGTTTGATCTCCCCAGGGGTTACCTATGTTATAGTGAAAGATTATGAAGTTGTCTCAAAGAGGAAAGTCGAGATTCCTTCTGAGGTTTCTGGGATCTTGAGATGCATAAATCCAACATGCGTCTCAAATTTCAGAGAGCCAATAGTACCATCATTCAAGATTATTGAGAGTAATCCTCTTCTCCTTCGTTGCGATTTTTGTGACAGAGTGATGTTAGAAGAGAATGTTCTCGCACAGTTTAAATAA
>Ga0114931_10004219_pt1 | contig 17984 bp, 20 predicted proteins | sample 2SBtaG_FD_89579 | JGI IMG/M metagenome (GOLD analysis project Ga0114931, IMG submission 89579) | Deep subsurface microbial communities from Kolumbo volcano to uncover new lineages of life (NeLLi) - 2SBTROV14_V59a metaG | ecosystem: Environmental > Aquatic > Marine > Volcanic | place: Kolumbo...
GCCCTTTCAAGGTGGCTCCAATCTCCTGAAAATACAGGCGAGAACGCCTCTAGTAGACGATTAAACCGCGAGTAACGGCCAGCCCACTTAACGACTGATCCATTCGATAAATAGAATTTCTATTTTTTTCTAACGGTCATGGCGGGAGGCCGCCCAGAATGATGAAATCGTCTCGCCATGACCGTTCCCTCACCCCGGCCCTCTCCCAGAGGGAGAGGGGGGGGAAGGAGACGCTTCGCGTTGTTCCACACTAATAGAACAGGTTTATGTTCGGACGGCATGCACACGAATACAGACTGAAGGAGTCAAACCATGCTGGGAGAATCCCATCAACTGCTACAGGAGTTTCCTCAGTTCGCAGACAAGATTGCGGAACTGCGAGGGAACAACGAGGTCTTTCACCATCTAATGGATGAGTATGATTGGCTCGATACCCATATCCGCAAGCTGGAAGAGGTCAAGGTACCGGTCGCCGATTTCCATATCGAGGAGATGAAGAAACGCCGTCTAGTGTTGAAAGACCGGCTCTACCAGCTGATCTCCTCTTAATCCACTCGGGCAGCTCCGCTGCCGGCCCGACTCACGCGGGGGCTGGCCTCCACTCTCCACAAGTCGACAGGCGGGCCGCTGCAGACCCTTTGGGCGTTGCCCCCTCAGCTCCCGGCGCGCCCCGGCCGGAAGCGGCGCACCCGTCGTTGCAGCTCGCCCAGGGCCCTTGGTGGGGCAGATCGGGCATAGCGCAGGCGGATGTAGATGGCGGTCATGCGCTCCACCTGGTCGGCCAGGTCGGGGCGCCGGCTGGCGATCCGCCGGGCATAGTCCAGGGGACCCTCGCTGGGTGCGCGCTCCAGGCCGATCCGGGCGAGCTTGCGGCAGAGCCTCCGATAACTCCTGACCTCCGGTTCCAACCGCTGCCGGCCTTGCAGTCCGATGCGCAGCATCAGCAGCAGCAGGGCCAGACCGATCAGCGAGAACAGCAGCAGGGTCCACTGCCAGGCGTGGCGGAAGTCGAGTCCCAGATTGTGTAGCAGGTTGCTCTGGCGTTGCTGGCTGTAGCCGAGCACCCACTGACGCCAGCCGATATTGGCGGCGTCCAGGATCAGCCGCAAGCGGTGCGCCAGGCTGCCCACCAGGCCTCCATCATCGAGCCGGAAATTCACCGGCGCACCCGGTCTATCGAACTCGGGCTGGATCCCATGGCGTATCCGTTCCGGCGCCACCGCCGCAGTCGGATCGACCCGCACCCAACCCTGCCCCGCCAGATAGACCTCGCTCCAGGCGTGGGCATCCGACTGACGCAAGATGTAGTAGTCCCCCAGGGGATTGAGTTCGCCCCCCTGATAGCCCACCACCAGGCGGCTGGGGATACCCGCCAGGCGCATCAGCAGGGCGAAGCTGCTGGCATAGTGTTCGCAAAACCCCTCCCGTCCCTCGAACAGGAACTGGTCACTCGGATTGATCGGGTAGCTGGGCGGGGTCAGGGTATAGATGAAGGGTTGGTTATGAAAATAGTCCAGGGCCAGCCCCACCAGCTCCTGGTCATCGGAAGCCCTGGCCCGCCAGCGGGCGACCAGTTGCCGCTCGCGCCGGGTCAGGTTGGCCGGTAGTCGCAGGGCCCGCTGCAACTCCGTGGCCCCCGGGCGCTGTGTGCGATAGCGGGTGTAGGAGAGGAGTCGGTACTGCAATGGCCGCTCCACGGGACTGCTCGAGACGAGTTGAAAACCCTGGTCCAGGCGGGCGTTCGCAGGCGCCCGCGCCGGCAGGTCGAGGGCGAACAGCCAGTGCCGGTAGTGGGGTTCGAGAAAGACCTGGTAGCGCACTGCCGCGGCCTGCGAGACCAGTCCCGGTGGGGACTGAAGCGGGGGCGTGGTGGGGCGGTTATACCAGCTGTAGCCGTCCGTGTCCCGCAACACCAGACCTCGCCAGTAACGCCTTTCCGGGGGTGGCGCCTGGTCCTCGAACTTGACCCGGAACGCCACCGCGCTGGAACGTATGAGTCGGCTGATGGAGCCGGGTGAGACCCGGTCGTCCAGGCCGCTGATACCGCTGCCGTCATCGCTGGCGAATTGCCAGAGGGGCTGACTCAGGCGGGGAAACAGCAGGAACAAGATCAGTGCGATCGGTAGTGCCTGCAGGCCGATGAACAGGCTGCGGCGCAGGGGTTCGAACAGGGACGGGGCGGGTCTTGCCCGATTGATCTCCAGCAGCAGGGCGGTGAGCGAGATCACCAGCCCCAGCAGATAGAGGGTGAGCAGGAAGGACTGGCTGAAGAGAAACTGGGTCACCACCACGAAGTAGCCGATGAAGACCAGGATGTAGACATCGCGCGGTTGCCTCAGCTCCAGCAGTTTCAGGCCCAGCATGACCACCAGCAGGGAGACCCCCGCGTCCCGCCCGATCAGTGTGTGGTGCTGGCTGTAGACCAGCAGTATGCCGGTCAGAGTCAACAGCAACAGCCAACGCCGCCTCGGCGCCCGCGCCTGCCGGTAGACACCAGACCAGCGCCACAGCAGGGTGATCAGAAAAAAGAGGCTCACCGGCCAGGGCAGGTGCAGCCCATGGGGCAGGACCACCAGCAGGGAGAGCAGCAGACTGCCCTGGACGGTTCGCCGCGGAAGCCGGGCGGGGTTCGATCCCTTCATGAGCCCGCCTCGAACAGGGCCAGGGCCCTCAGGCAGCGATGCATCTGGTGCTCCCCCCGTCCCATCGGGATGGTCAGGGACGGCAGCTTGAGGCCATAGCTGAGTTGCTGTTCCTCGGCCAGCAGTACGAAGCGGCTGAGCAGGCGCAGACGCTGTTCGGCGCCAACTGGCGGGAGCAACTCCCAGTCCAGGCTGATCTGGTCGTTGCGATCCCCACCGAACTGCTTGCACAGGAGACCCCGCTCTCGGGCCAGGACCTTCCAATCGATATGCCGGGGGGAATCACCCGGGCGGAAGTTACGTAGGCCGATGAAATCGTCGGCCCCCACCCCCTGGTGGCCAACGTCGCTGCGCCGGTAGACCGCCTCGCGGGGGGGCTCACCCTGGTCCGCGGGCGCCGGATAGACCAGGCACTCCAGCTCCACCCGGACATAGGTCCAGGCGCGAAACAGCCCCAGGGGGTAACGGGTTGAGAGGGTGACATCGTCTAGCGGCAGCCGGCCCCGCTGCCGGGTCGTCTGGCTGACCTGGAGTCTGACGGCCGCCCCGGCGGGGATATCGCCCCGCCCGCCGCTGCCCCGGGGCAGCTCCAGGCCGATGCCGAAGCGCGCCAGGCGCGAGGGGTTGTCCACCCGCAGGGTGAAGACCGCCGGTTGACCGGCGAATACCGCAGAGGCCCCGACCGGCGAGATCACCAGCCCCAGCAGATTGCGCCATGTGTGGAGGATCGTGGAGAGCCAGACACCCCCCAGCAGGAAGGTTACCAGATAGCCCAGGTTACTGCCGTAGTTGAGAGAGCCGACGAGCATCAGCAGCAGCATACCCACCAGCAGCAGGCCCTGGCGGGTCGGCAGGATATAGATGCTGCGGGCCCGCACATGGGCCCGCCCGCCTAGGTCCTCCCGGGTGTGGCGGCGGAACAACCGGATCCACTCCTGCTGGAGCTGTGGGATCATGGCACCGGCACGGCTTCCAGCAGTTCCCGGATCAGGCCGTCCGTCTGTGGCGACCGCTCCCCCGCGGGCTGCAGCCGGTGGCCCTCGGTTGCGGGGAGTATGGCCTGCAGGTCCTCCGGCAATACCTGGCCACGCCCCTGCAGCAGGGCCCAGGCGCGCGCCCCCTTGAGCAGCGCGAGGCCGGCGCGGGGTGATAGGCCGTGGCGGAATTGGGGCGAGTTGCGGGTGTAGTCGAGGATGTCCTGACAGTAGTCCAGCAGGGGCCCGGCGACATGGACCTGTTCGACCCGCAGCTGCAGCTCACCCAGGCGTTGTGGGCTCAGCAGCACCGGTTGCTGGGCGATCATGGCGCGCCGGTCGCTGCCGCTGAGCAGCTCCCGTTCCGCCTGGCGAGGGGGATAGCCGATCTGCACGCGCATGAAGAAGCGGTCGAGCTGGGACTCCGGCAGGGGGAAGGTCCCGACCTGGTGGCTGGGGTTCTGGGTGGCGACCACGAAGAAGGGTTCCGGGAGCGGGCGGGTCTCGCCCTCGGTAGTGACTTGGCCCTCCTCCATCGCCTCGAGCAAGGCGCTCTGGGCCTTGGGCGTGGCCCGGTTGATCTCGTCTGCCAGCACCAGCTGGGCGAACACCGGACCGGGATGGAAGCGGAAGTCCTGCTTCTCCCGGTCGAACACCGAGACCCCGAGGATGTCCGCCGGCAAAAGGTCGCTGGTGAACTGGATGCGCTGATAGTGGAGACCCAGCAGCCGCGCCAGGGTATGGGCCAGGGTGGTCTTGCCCACCCCCGGCAGGTCCTCGATGAGCAGGTGGCCGCGCGCCAGCAGGCAGGCGAGGGAGAGGCGGATGGCCTCCTGCTTGCCCAGCAGGATGCGCCCCGCCACCTCGATCACTCGTTCCAGCTCCTGACTCATGATCCTAGATTCCTCAGTTGATCGCTCCATTCTGAAACCAAGTGATTGATATGAAAAGCACTCAGTTCGATTTACCTTATCAACCGTTGGGTGAATCATGCTACAGGGCAAATTGCACACATACACTCCAGATTCACTGCCAAAGATTCTATCGGTTAAAATACCCGATTGCTTAACATAACAGAGATTTCGCAAACCCATGCTGCATGCCGAAACCTATGATGTGATCGTGGTGGGGGGCGGTCACGCGGGCACCGAGGCGGCCCTGGCGGCCGCGCGCACGGGGGCCAGGACCCTGCTGCTGACCCACAACCTCGAGACCCCGGGGCAGATGAGTTGCAACCCGGCCATCGGCGGTATCGGCAAGGGCCACCTGGTAAAGGAGATCGATGCCCTGGGGGGTAGCATGGCCCAGGGGGCGGATCTGGCGGGGATCCAGTTTCGCATCCTCAACTCCAGAAAGGGTCCGGCAGTGCGCGCCACCCGCGCCCAGGCCGACCGGGTGCGTTACAAGGCGATGATCCGCCAGGCCCTGGAGCAGGCGCCCAATCTCCATCTGTTTCAACAGGCGGTGGACGACCTGCTGCTGGAGGAGGAGCGGGTATGTGGGGTGCGCACCCAGATGGGGCTCCAGTTCCGGGCACCGGCGGTGGTGCTCACGGTGGGTACCTTTCTCGGCGGGCGCATCCATATCGGCCTCAGCAACCACAGCGGTGGACGGGCCGGTGATCCCCCGGCCAATGCCCTCGCCGAGCGGCTGCGGGAGCTGCCCTTTCGGGTCGAGCGGCTCAAGACCGGTACCCCGCCGCGCATCGACGGGCGCAGCATCGACTATGCACAACTGCAAGAGCAGCCAGGGGACCGGCCCACCCCCGTCTTCTCTTTCCTCGGTACGGCCGCCGAGCACCCGCCCCAGGTGAGCTGCCACATCGCCCACACCAACGAGCGCACCCATGAGATCATCCGCGCCGGGCTCTCCCGCTCGCCCATGTATACTGGGGTGATCGAGGGGGTCGGCCCCCGCTACTGTCCCTCCATCGAAGACAAGATCGTGCGCTTCGCCGACAAGACCTCGCACCAGATCTTCATCGAACCCGAGGGACTGGAGACCCCCGAGGTCTACCCCAACGGCATCTCCACCAGTCTGCCCTTCGACGTCCAGTACCAGCTGGTGCGCTCCATGCGGGGCTTCGAGCAGGCCCATATCACCCGACCCGGCTATGCCATCGAGTATGACTACTTCGATCCCCGGGAACTCAAGGCCTCGCTGGAGACCAAGCCCATCCGGGGCCTCTTCTTCGCCGTTCAGATCAATGGCACCACCGGCTACGAGGAGGCGGCGGCCCAGGGGCTGCTGGCGGGGCTCAATGCGGCGCGTTACCAGCGTGGAGAGGCGCCCTGGACGCCGCGCCGGGACCAGGCCTACCTGGGGGTGATGGTGGACGACCTGGTCACCCGCGGCACGCTCGAGCCCTACCGGATGTTCACCAGCCGGGCGGAGTACCGGCTGCTGCTACGGGAGGACAACGCCGACCTGCGCCTCACCGAGACCGGCCGTGAGCTGGGGCTGGTGGACGATCGCCGTTGGCGTATCTTCAGTGAGAAACGCGAGGCCATCGAGCGGGAGCGCCAGCGCCTGCGCGATCACTGGCTGCGGCCAGGGGAGCTGGAGCCGGGGCTGGCCCGTTCCCTGTTCGGTGCGGAGCTGAGCCGAGAGGCCCCGGCGGTGGACCTGTTGGCCCGACCAGGGGTCAGCTACCAGGGCCTGATGCAGATCCCAAAACTGGGCCCGGGGGTAGCCGATCCCCAGGTCATACAACAGCTCGAGGTTCAGGCCAAGTATGCCGGCTACATCGATCGCCAGGCGCGGGAGATCGCCCGCCAGCAGGCCCAGGAGTCGGTCTCCCTGCCACTGGACCTGGACTATGACCAGGTGCGGGGTCTGTCGAGTGAGGTACGGGAGAAGTTCCAGCGCCAGCGTCCCGAGACCCTGGGCCAGGCCGGGCGTATCCCCGGGGTGACCCCCGCCGCCATCTCCCTGTTGATGATCCATCTGAAGCGGCGCTCCGCATGAGCGCGGCAGGTCCCCCCGCCGTCTGGCGCGACCCACTGGCCCGCTCGGCCCAGGCCCTGGGAATCAGTCTGAAGGAACATGATAGTAAGCGCCTACTTCGATATTTGGCCTTGCTGAACAAGTGGAACCGGGCCTACAATCTCACCGCGGTACGCGATCCCCTGGCCATGATCGAACGCCACCTGATCGACAGCCTGGCGCTGCTGCCCTACCTGCGGGGTCGGCGCATCCTCGACCTGGGCACGGGGGCGGGACTGCCGGGTATCCCCCTGGCCATCTGCTCGCCGCGGCGGCGGTTCGTCCTGCTCGACGCCAACAACAAGAAGATCCGCTTCGTGCGCCAAGTGGTGCTGGAACTCGCCCTCGAAAACGTGCAGGCGGTACACCAGCGGGTCGAGGCGTACCAGCCGCCCCGGCCCTTCGATCTGATCCTCAGCCGCGCCTTCGCGCCGATGGGGAGGATGCTGCAGCTGGCGGACCACCTGCTTGGGGAAGGCACGACCCTGCTGGCGATGAAGGGCCGCTTTGCCGCCCAGGAGCTGGCAGAGATCCCCGCGTCCTATGACGTGCAACTGATCAATACGCGGGCCGCGGTCACAGAGGGCTCGGGCCAACTGCTGAGTGTGGCGAGGAGCGAAGGCCCCCTGAGGCCGGGTATTGGAGCGGCAGGAGATCGGTTGGAGACACCATGAAAGACGCAGCGCCTGTAGAGATGCCATTTCGCCCGATGGGCGAGTCGGGACTCAAGCTCAGCGCCCTGGGCCTGGGCTCCTGGATCACCTTCGGTGGACAGGTGAAGGATGAGCGGCTGATCCGTGAGATCTACGCCAGCGCCTACCGGGCGGGTATTCGCCTGTTCGACACCGCCAGCAGCTACGCCAAGGGTGACGCAGAACGACTGATGGGGAGGGCGTTACAGGGCTATCCGCGTGAACACCTGGTGCTCTCCTCCAAGGCCTACTTTCCCCTCAGCGACGATCCGAACGACCGGGGTCTGTCGCGTAAGCACCTGATCGAGAGCGTCCACAAGAGCCTTAGGCACCTGGCCACCGACTATCTGGACCTCTTCTTCTGTCACCGTTTCGATCCCCAGACCCCGCTGGAGGAGACCCTGCGGACCCTGGAGGACCTGGTGGAGCAGGGGAAGATCCTCTACTGGGGCACCAGTGAATGGCGGGGCCACCAGATCGACCGGGCCCACCGCCTGGCGAAGCGGCGGGGGTGGGTTCGGCCCCGGGTCGAACAGCCCGAGCTGAGCCTGCTGGAACGGGTCAAGTACAGTTGGGACACCCGCTCGGTGACGCGCCGACGGGGCATGGGACTGGTGACCTTCAGTCCCCTGGCATCGGGCCGGCTGACCGGTAAGTACGACGCTGGGATCCCTGCCGGCTCGCGCCTCGACAGGGTCGGCTACTGCGGGGAGTTTACCCGGCAGCAACGGGAAAAGTCCTTTCGCTTCAAGGGGCTGGCGGATGAGTTGGGCTGTTCGCGCGCGCAACTGGCGATCGCCTGGGTGCTGGCCCAGCCCGGGGTCAGCAGCGTGCTGACAGGGGCGAGCAGCCAGGCCCAGCTGGAGGAAAACCTGGGCGCCCTGGCGCTCGAGCTGTCGCCGGCGATGATCCGCCGGATCGACCGGCTGTTTGCCCCCGGTATCAAACGCATCCTGCGGTTCAACGCGGGACGCCACCTCAGGGCCTGGCGCGATGCCTTGAGTTAGCGTCGCCCCGCCCGGTGCCGAGGTACCACTCGCCTGGGCATACCGCTATCATAGTCGCCCAGCAACCGCAGCCAGTGAAGAGATCATGGGCCATATCATCTCAATCGCCAATCAGAAGGGTGGCGTGGGTAAGACCACCACCACGGTCAACCTCGCCGCCTCCCTGGCCGCCATGAAGCGACGGGTCCTGCTGGTGGACCTGGACCCCCAGGGCAATGCCAGCATGGGCTGCGGGGTAGACAAGCACAGTCTGGAGCAGTCGAGCTGCGAGGTCCTGATGGGTGACGCCCACCTCGCCGAGGCGGTGATCCGGGCCGAGGAGGCGGGCTTCGACGTGCTGCCGGCGAATGCCGATCTGACCGCGGCCGAGGTGGGCCTGATGAATGCCTCGATGCGCGAGAAACGGCTCAGCCTGGCCCTGGCGCCGGCCCGGCAGCGCTACGACTATATCCTGGTGGACTGCCCCCCCTCCCTGAACATGCTGACCCTCAACGCCCTGGTGGCGGCCAATGGCGTCCTGATCCCGATCCAGACCGAATACTATGCCCTGGAGGGGCTGTCGGCGCTGATGAACACGGTGCATCAGATCCAGTCCCATCTCAATCCGGGCCTGCAGATCGAGGGCTTCCTGCGCACCATGCACGATCCACGCAACAATCTGGCCATCGACGTCTCGACCCAGCTGATCTCCCATTTCAAGGACGAGGTCTTCAACACCATCGTGCCGAGAAACGTGCGGGTGGCCGAGGCGCCCAGCCATGGCAAACCGATTTTACTGTATGATAAGGCCTCCCGAGGGGCGACTGCCTACCTGGCCCTGGCCAGCGAATTGATGCGCAGACACCGGCTGCGGGATTCACAAGCACAACAGGCATAACGGAACAGAGAGATGGCGGCAAAGAAACGGGGCCTGGGACGGGGGCTCGACGCCCTGCTGGGCGGCATCAACACAGAGGTGCAGCAGGTGGAGCGGCAGGCCGACGAGGGCCGGGCCAACCCAAACCGGCTGCCGCTCGACCTGATTCAACGGGGCCGCTATTAGCCACGCCGGGAGTTCGATGCCGAGAGCCTGCGCGAGCTGGCCGACTCCATCGCCGCACAGGGGGTGATCCAGCCGGTGGTGGTCAGGCCGGTGGAGAACGATCGCTATGAGCTGATCGCCGGGGAGCGGCGCTGGCGGGCCGCCCAGCAGGCGGGCCTGGACGAGATCCCGGTGGTGATCCGGGAGGTCACCGAAGAGGCCGCCATGGCGATGGGGCTGATCGAGAACATCCAGCGCGAGGACCTGAACCCCCTGGAAGAGGCCAATGCCCTCTCCCGCCTGCTGCTGGAGTTCGAGCTGACCCACCAGGCGGTGGCCAAGGCCGTGGGCAAGTCCCGGACCACGGTGACCAACCTGCTGCGCCTGCTGGAGCTCAACGAAGACGTCAAGCGGCTGGTGGAGAGCGGCCGCCTGGAGATGGGCCACGCCCGCTCTCTGCTGGGCCTCAAGGACAAGGTACAGAGCGATGCGGCGGCCCGGGTGGTGAGCCAGGGCCTGTCGGTGCGCGAGACCGAACGACTGGTGAGGCGCCTGCAGGGGCTGGAGGAGGCCCCGGCAAAGGCCAAGGCCGGTACCCCGGAACCCGACCCGGATATCCGCCGCCTGCTGGGTGACCTGTCGGAGCGCCTGGGGGCCAGGGTGGACCTGAAGCAGAGCGCCAAGGGCAAGGGCAAGTTGATCATCGACTACAACAGCCTGGACGAGCTGGAAGGTATATTGGACCATATAAAATAGTACCGGGCAGGGGCTGCCGCCGTCGGCTGAAAGGCCGCGGACCCATAGCGATTTTATTCGCCCATCCTTTGACCTTATATCGCACAAACCTTATACTCCCCCGACCTTACAGGCGAGGACCACATAAGGGGTGCCGGGAAACTGTCATGCAGCTTGCCGGGAACGACCGGATCCGCCTGGTCATCTGGTGTCAATTCGGGGTTACCCTTGCCATTGCCTTGTTGCTGGCACTGTTCGCTGCGCGCCTTGCCTGGTCGGGCCTGTCCGGTGGGCTGATCGCCAGCCTGACCAGCGCGCTGGCCGCGGAGCGGGTGTTTCGTCCCTACCGGGCACAGGAACCGGGCAGGGTCTTACGGCGGATGGTTGGCGCCGAGTTGGGCAGGTTTCTGGTGACCATGGCCCTCTTCGCACTGGCCTTCGCCAGTATCGACCGGGTCAGCCCCCTTGCCCTGCTGGGCAGCTATCTGCTGGTCCAGGGTCTGGTACCCATGCTGGCGTTGTTTTTCGCAGATCGACTGAAGACCGGTAAAGGAAACTGATGAGTGCTGAAGAGCTGACTTCCGGTGAGTACATCAAGCATCACCTGACCAACCTGACGTTCGGTGAGCTCGATGGCAGCTGGCGCCTCGCCCATGATGCCGCCGAGGCCAAGGCCATGGGCTTCTGGGCCATAAACGTCGATACCATGTTCTGGTCGCTCTTGCTGGGGGTACTGTTTCTCTATCTGTTCAGGAAGGTCGCCCTGAGCGCCACCGCCGGGGTCCCGGGCAAGGCGCAGAACTTCGTCGAGTGGATCGTCGAATTTGTCGACAGCAGTGTGCGCGGCTCCTTCTCCGGCAGGAATCCCCTGGTCGCACCCCTGGCCCTGACCCTGTTCGTGTGGATCTTCCTGGAAAACCTCATGGACCTGATCCCGGTCGATCTGATCCCCTGGGTGAGCCGGCTGCTGGGCGTGCATTTCATGAAGGTGGTGCCTTCCAACGATCCCAATGCCACCTTCGGCATGGCCATCGGGGTGTTCATCCTGATGCTCTACTACAGCATCAAGATCAAGGGCTTCGGCGGCTTTGCCGGTGAGCTGACCCTGCAGCCCTTCTCCGCCAAGAACCCTTTGATCGCCGCCCTCTTCATCCCGATCAACTTCATCCTCGAATTCGTCAGCCTGGTATCCAAACCGATCTCCCTGTCACTGCGACTGTTCGGTAACATGTATGCGGGCGAGATGATCTTCATCCTCATTTCCATCATGTACAACGCGGGGCTGATGCTCGGGCTGTTTGGCGGCGTCCTGCAACTGGGCTGGGCGATCTTCCATATCCTGATCATCACCCTGCAGGCCTTCATCTTCATGGTCCTGACCATCGTCTATCTGGACATGGCCCACAGCGAACACTGATTGACCAATAAACCATAGATTCTTTTTACGGGAGACCAACAATGGAACAAGCACTGCTGTATATTGCCGGCGCAATCATGATGGGCCTGGGGGCCCTGGGGGCCGCCGTGGGCATCGGCGTCCTGGGTGGCCGTTTCCTGGAGGGCGCCGCGCGCCAGCCCGAGCTCATTCCCATGCTGCGTACCCAGTTCTTCATCGTCATGGGCCTGGTCGACGCCGTGCCGATGATCGCCGTCGGTCTGGCGATGTATGTGCTGTTCGCCGTTGCCGGCTGATCCGGCGTCAGGGCGCTATAACCATTATCTCGTCCACCGAGAGGTAATTCCGGGATGAACATCAATCTGACTTTGTTCGGTCAGCTGCTCTCCTTCGCGCTGTTCGTGTGGTTCACCATGAAGTTCGTGTGGACCCCGATCATGGAGGCCCTGGAGGCCCGCAAGAAGGAGATCGCCACTGGCCTGGCGGCCGCGGAACGTGGCCAGCACGAACAGGAACTCGCCAAGGAGCGGGCCAAGGACGTGCTTCGGGAGGCCAAGGCCCAGGCGGCGGAGATCGTCTCCCAGTCCCAGCGGCGGGCCGCCGATATCGTCGACGAGGCCAAGACCAATGCCCGTTCCGAAGGAGAGCGGATCCTCACCGCCGCCCAGCAGGAGATCGAGCAGGAGATCAACCGGGCACGCCAGCAGCTGCGTGAGAAGATCGGCGAACTGGCGGTGGCCGGGGCGGAGAAGATCCTCAGGAAGAAGATCAACGCCGAGGCGCACAAGGATATAGTCGACGCATTGGCGAAGGAGATCTAGGGCGGACTCATGGCAGGAGAAGCAAGTACCATCGCACGTCCCTACGCCGAGGCGATCTTCGAACGGGCCGGGGAGAGCGACAAGCTGGATCTCTGGTCGGAGATGCTGGGCTTTCTGGCGGCGGTGGTGGTGGATCCCACCATGGCCCGGGTGGTCGGCAATCCCCTGATCGAACGTTCCGAACTGACCCGCCTGATGCTGGAGATCGCCGGTGGACGGATCAACCAGGAGGGCCAGAACCTGCTCAGGCTGCTGGTACAGAATGGCCGCCTGCCACTGCTGCCCGAGATCGCCAGGCTCTACGAAGAGCTCAAGGCGGATAAGCAGCGGCTGGTGAATGTCCATGTGGTCAGCGCCTATGTCCTCAAGCCCGCCCAGGAGAGACAGATCGCCGATGCCCTGAAGCAGAAGCTGGGGCGCGAGATCAGGATCACCAGCGAAAAGGACCCTGACCTCATCGGTGGGATCCACATACGCGCTGGCGATCTGGTGATCGACGGCACCGTCCGCGGCCGGCTGCAGCAACTGGCGAACGAATTAGGAATTTAAGCGAGAAGCCATCATGCAACTCAACCCATCCGAGATCAGCGAGCTGATCAAAAGCAAGATCGAGAATTTCGATATCAAGACCGAGGCCCACAACGAGGGTACGGTCATCAGCCTCACCGACGGCATCGCACGCATCCACGGCCTGGAAGACGCCATGTCTTACGAGATGCTGGAGTTCCCCGGAAACACCTACGGCCTGGCCCTCAATCTGGAGCGCGATTCGGTCGGGGCGGTGGTGCTGGGCGACTACAAACACCTGACGGAGGGCGATGCGGTGAAGTGCACCGGCCGCGTGCTCGAGGTCCCGGTGGGCGCGGAGCTGCTGGGGCGGGTGGTGGACTCCCTGGGCAACCCCCTGGACGGCAAGGGCGAACTCGGCACCACCCAGACCGCCACCATCGAGAAGGTGGCGCCCGGGGTGATCGAGCGCAAGTCGGTGGATCAGCCGGTGCAGACCGGCCTCAAGGCCATCGATGCCATGGTGCCCATCGGCCGTGGCCAGCGGGAGCTGATCATCGGTGACCGGCAGACCGGTAAGTCGGCGGTGGCCATCGACGCCATCATAAATCAGAAAGGCACCGACATCAAGTGCATCTATGTGGCGGTGGGCCAGAAGAACTCCACCATCGCCCAGGTCATGCGCAAGCTGGAGGAGCACGATGCCATGCAGCACACCATCATCGTGGCGGCGCCGGCGGCGGACTCCGCGGCGATGCAGTATATAGCCCCCTACTCCGGCTGCACCATGGGTGAGTATTTCCGTGACCGGGGCGAGGATGCCCTGATCATCTACGACGACCTGACCAAGCAGGCCTGGGCCTATCGCCAGGTCTCGTTGCTGCTGCGCCGGCCGCCGGGCCGCGAGGCCTATCCCGGTGACGTCTTCTATCTGCACTCCCGGCTCCTGGAGCGTGCCCGGGTCAACGAGGCCTTCGTCGAGAAGGCGACCAATGGCGAAGTCAAGGGCAGGACCGGGTCTCTGACCGCCCTGCCGATCATCGAGACCCAGGCGGGCGACGTCTCCGCCTTCGTCCCCACCAACGTGATCTCGATCACCGACGGTCAGATCTTCCTGGAGGCCGACCTTTTCAATTCGGGCATACGCCCGGCGATCAATGCCGGCCTCTCGGTCTCCCGGGTGGGCGGCGCGGCCCAGACCAAGATCATCAAGAAGCTGGGCGGCGGCGTGCGCCTGGCCCTGGCTCAGTACCGCGAGCTGGCGGCCTTCTCCCAATTCGCCTCGGACCTGGACGAGGCCACCCGGGCCCAGCTGGAGCGCGGTGAACGAGTCACCGAGCTGATGAAGCAGGGCCAGTATTCGCCCCTGAGCATCGCCGACATGGCAGTCTCCCTGTTCGCTGCCAACGAGGGTTATCTGGACGACGTGGAGACCAAGAAGATCGTGGATTTCGAGGCCGCCCTGCTCGGCTATATGAAGGGCAGCCAGAAGGAGCTGATGGACAGAATCAACGAGTCCGCCGATTACAACCCGGAGATCGAGCAGTCCCTGCATGCCGCCCTGAAGGATTTCAAGGCCAACCACACCTGGTAGACCCTGAAGACAGGCCCCACACCCAGACAGGCTTTAGAGAGATATGGCAGGCGCAAAAGAGATCCGCAGCAAGATCGCCAGTATCAAGAATACGCGCAAGATCACCAGCGCGATGGAGATGGTCGCCGCCGCAAAGATGCGCAAGGCGCAGAACCGCATGAACGAGACCCGGCCCTACGCGGACAAGATGCGCACCGTGATCGGCCATCTCTACCATGCCCATCCGGAGTATCGGCACAGCTTCATGGTGGAGCGGCCGGTCAAGCGGGTCGGTTACGTCGTGGTCTCCTCGGACCGGGGTCTGTGCGGTGGTCTCAACAGCAACCTGTTCCGGCTGCTTTTGAAGGAGATCAAGGCGCAGCAGGGAGCGGGTCTGGAGGTCAGCTTCTGCACCATCGGCAACAAGGCGCTGGGTTTCTTCAGTCGCTTCGGGGGCAACCTGATGGGCCAGGCCACCCACCTGGGGGATGCGCCCCGCATCGAGGACCTGATCGGCACCGTCAAGGTGATGCTGGATGCCTATCAGTCCGGAGAGCTGGACAGCGTCTATATCGTCTACAACCAGTTCGTCAACACCATGACCCAGGACCCCAGGATCGAGAAACTGGTGCCGATCGTCTCCGAGCTGGAGGACGAGCTGCGCCATCACTGGGACTACATCTACGAACCCGATTCGAAGGATGTACTCGACAACCTGTTGACCCGTTATGTGGAGTCACTGGTCTATCAGGCGGTGGTGGAGAATGGCGCCTGCGAGCAGTCGGCGCGCATGGTTGCCATGAAGGCGGCATCGGACAACGCGGGTGAACTGATCAACGAGTTGCAGCTGATCTACAACAAGGCGCGACAGGCGGCCATCACCCAGGAGATCTCCGAGATCGTCGGTGGCGCAGCAGCGGTCTAGGGGTTCCCTGAACCGACCGGCGCATCTCTGGCAGACAGAATTTACAACCCTTATTGAGTCGCCTGGAGCGGCAAGAGGAAGCAGAAATGAGTTCGGGCAAAGTGGTGGAAATCATCGGCGCGGTAGTGGACGTCCAGTTCCCATCCGGTGACATGCCGAAGGTCTTCGATGCGTTGAAGATCGACGCGGCCGGTCTCACCCTGGAGGTGCAGCAGCAGCTCGGGGACGGGGTGGTGAGGACCATCGCCATGGGATCGACCGATGGTCTCAAACGTGGTGTGGATGTCAGCAGCACCGGGGCACCGGTCAAGGTACCGGTCGGCCAGGGCACCCTGGGCAGGATCATGGACGTGCTCGGTAACCCGGTGGACGAACTGGGGGAGGTGAAGAGCGAGATCCGCCTGCCGATCCACCGTCCGCCCCCCAAGCTGGAGGATCAGGCCACTACCACCGAGATCCTGGAGACCGGGATCAAGGTCATCGACCTGATCATGCCCATCGCCAAGGGCGGCAAGATCGGCCTGTTCGGCGGCGCCGGGGTGGGCAAGACCGTGACCCTGATGGAGCTGATCCGCAACATCGCCGTGGAGCACTCCGGCTTCTCGGTGTTTGCCGGGGTCGGTGAGCGCACCCGTGAGGGCAACGACTTCTACTACGAGATGCAGGAGGGCGGCGTCCTCGACAAGGTAGCGCTGGTGTATGGGCAGATGAACGAACCGCCGGGCAACCGCCTGCGGGTCGCCCTGACCGGCCTGACCATTGCCGAGAACTTCCGTGACGAGGGACGTGATGTGCTGATGTTCGTGGACAACATCTATCGTTACACCCTGGCGGGCACCGAGGTCTCCGCCCTGCTCGGGCGCATGCCCTCGGCGGTGGGTTATCAGCCGACCCTGGCGGAGGAGATGGGCGCCCTGCAGGAGCGCATCACCTCCACCAAGACCGGTTCCATCACCTCGTTCCAGGCGGTCTATGTACCGGCCGACGACCTGACCGACCCCTCCCCCGCCACCACCTTCGCCCATCTGGACGCGACCCTGGTGCTGTCGCGCCAGATTGCCGAGCTGGGCATCTACCCGGCGGTCGATCCCCTCGACTCCACCTCCCGTATCCTCGACCCTAATGTGGTGGGACAGGAGCACTATGACGTGGCCCGGGCGGTACAGGGGACCCTGCAGCGCTACAAGGAGCTGAAGGACATCATCGCCATCCTGGGTATGGACGAGCTCTCGGAAGAGGACAAGCTGGTGGTGCAGCGGGCGCGCAAGATCCAGCGCTTCCTCTCCCAGCCCTTCTTCGTGGCCGAGGTCTTCACCGGTTCTCCCGGCAAGTACGTCAGCCTCAAGGACACCATCGCCGGCTTCAAGGCGATCATCAACGGCGAGTACGACCATCTGCCCGAGCAGGCCTTCTACATGGTGGGCAGCATCGAGGAGGCCGCCGAGCGTGGCGGCGACGTGTGAGCGGGCCAGGGGAGAGTAAGCCATGGCAATGATGGTCCATGTGGACATAGTGAGCGCTGAGGGCGAGATCTACTCCGGCAGCGCAGAGATGGTCTATGCCCCGGCGGTCATGGGCGAGGTGGGCATCGCACCCCGCCACGCGCCCCTGGTGACCCGCCTCAAGCCCGGCGAGGTGCGGGTGGACCCGGGTGGCCAGGAGTCGATGCAGCACTTCTACGTCTCTGGCGGCATCATCGAGGTACAGCCTCATGTGGTGACGGTGCTGGCGGACACGGCCCTGCGAGCCGCCGACCTGGACGAGGCCGCCGCCCTGGAGGCCAAGCGCCGAGCCGAAGAGGCGATCAGCGACAAGAGTGCGGAATTCGAATATGCCAAGGCCCAGGCGGAACTGGCCGAGGCGATGGCGCAGCTGCGCGCCATCGAGAGTGTGCGCCGCGGCAAGCGTGGCTGAAACCTTCGAGAGCAACATGCCGAGCGAGACCATCAAGACCGGGAAGTTCGTGTCCCTCACCTACTCCATCTCCGATACCCAGGGCAATGTCCTGGAGCAGAGCGACCTGCCGGTCAACTATATCCATGGCGGCGAGACCGAGTTGATCGGCGGCATGGATCGGGCGGTGGCCGGCAAGCGGGCCGGTGACGAGGTGACGATCACCGTCTCGCCCGAAGACGGTTTTGGTGACTACGACCCGGACCTCACCTTCACCGACGACATCGAGAACGTTCCCCCCCAGTTTCGCCAGCTCGGCGCCGAGGTGCAGATGCAGAACAGCGCCGGCGAGGTAAAGAGCTTCTACGTGACCAGGATCGAGGACGGCAGGCTCACGGTCGATGGCAACCACCCCATGGCGGGCAAGGTCCTGAAGGTGAAGGTCAAGATCCTCGAGGTCAGAGACGCCACCCAGGAGGATGCCGCGCAGGTCGGTATCCCCGGCCAGACCCCCACCCTCAACTGATCCTAAAGATCGTCTGGTTAGCGGCCGATTTCCCTTTGTAGGATGATTTGCTAGGCTAATCGCCTGATACAAAGGCAGCGATTCGGTCTCCCCCGTCTCCCCCAGGGACTGCGGGAGCAAGCGTCGGGATACCTGCCGTACCTCTCTTATTCCGAGGACTATCCATGAACCTAGATTCCTCAGTTGATCGCTCCATTCTGAAACTAAGTGATTGATATGAAAAACACTCACTTCGATTTACCTTATCACCCGTTGGGTGAATCACGCTACAGGGCAAATTGCACGCC
>Ga0114931_10004220_pt1 | contig 17983 bp, 13 predicted proteins | sample 2SBtaG_FD_89579 | JGI IMG/M metagenome (GOLD analysis project Ga0114931, IMG submission 89579) | Deep subsurface microbial communities from Kolumbo volcano to uncover new lineages of life (NeLLi) - 2SBTROV14_V59a metaG | ecosystem: Environmental > Aquatic > Marine > Volcanic | place: Kolumbo...
CCAATTTATAATTTTAAATTTGACAAAAAACTAAATGAATTAATATAATTTTTCAAAAAAATTATAGCTTCAATTTTAATTGTCGAGATGATTCCTCAGACACACAATTGTGGACACTACCTTATTCAACCCACCACAAACACCTTATGATAAGAATCATAATAATAAAAAAGGGGATGCACAATGTACACCCCCTTTCACCTAACTTAACTAATTCAATTTAATGTTTCAAAAAATGAATGCACTAAACCTTTGCTTTAAATAACTTTATTTCTTTTTTTCTTCTCCTGTAATAAATTTAGGTTTGATAATTATCATCGCCCATCCCCAAGTACTGTTCTGGTCTGTTCTACCCTGACCTTGATAATCTGTAGTACCTTTCAGGTATGCCAACGTTTCGGTAGCCATCATCATTGAGTAACCTCCTTTAAAAGCTACGCCTTTAGATAAATTAAACCCAAAGGTTAAGTCTAATTCTGTACCTAAGCTTGATGACATTGTATAACCAGTATACTTTCTGTCATTAATAGCTGTAATCTCATTATTTGCTGCTGTGATTTGTGCCGCTGTAGAGTTAACATCTGCTATGATATTATTTTGTGTATTCAGATCATCATTGAATTTAAATCCATCCCAAACATCATTAGCAGCAGAAAATAAATGAACATCCAATCCCACCCAAAACTTATCATTTTTAAATTTCACTTTGGCGAATATATCCTGTAATCCAACACTTCCTCCATGATTTCCTACATAGAAGTAATCCATGAATCCATTAAACTTATGGTTTGTCCCATAAAAAGGTGAAAAAGCATTATTAGTTCTACCATTAGAGGCACTTGTATCTACTTGACTATTTCCACTTAAATACTCATATCCTGCTGTTGCTGTTACTTTGTCAGTCACTTTATAGGATACATCAACACCATAGTTCATAGCCGATATTTTTTTATTGAATTCTCCATCATAATCTGAAAATACTTGATTTCTATTTCCGTCTACTCCCATTTGTGTGTAAAAAGCTCCATTAACCGACAACTTCTCTTTTTTATATGAAAGTCTTGTTCCTATAGTCTGACTATAATTATCTTTATAGTATGCTGTTCCTACAGCCGTTGTACCTGAACTATCATAATCCAACTGCTCTTTACCGTTGTTTAAGAACAACACGCTTGCTTTAAAGTTATCTCCAAACTGGTTATGTAACCATAAGTATTGAAAAGCTTTATAACTTCCTTTCGCTGCTTCTGTGCCTTTTAATCCAGCTTTATCTTGGTTATAAGCTACACCAAAATCTGCTTTAAATTTATTTTTATTAAACTTTAAAATTGCTGCATCATGACTACGTGCTTGTTGTGCCCAACCCACAGCTCCAAAAATTCTTTGATCATCCAACGATATTTCCTGACGACCAAATTTTAATGATAGATTGTCATTAATTAACGCTTGCCCCCATGCCTCATGAAAATCAAGATAAGAACCAGCTGAATTTAACTGACTGTAATTACTAATTAACTGCGGTTGAGAACCCCACACATTAATATATTGCATAGTTACTTTAAAAATATACCCCTCCGTTTTGTAGCCAAAATTTAAACGAGTACGTTGCTGAACAAAAGCTGCCGCAGCATCATTGGAGTCAGCTACCGATTTATAACCATGTCTAGCTTCAAATCGAGGTCTCACCTCACCATCTAAGGTAAACTGAGCAAATGATGGAGTAGCTCCTAGTAGCATTAACCCACCGATTAGAATTTTTCTTGTTACTTTTTTCATCTTATAAGTTTTACATTAATATCAATTAATTACCTGTAAAAGTAGAAAGAGAGCAACAAGCTAAACATGAGAAGAGTCAATATAGATGTTGTTTTATGGCATTAAAAAATATGATATACATCATATTTTGATAGAAAGAAAAATAAAGAAGTTAAAATTTAATCTTTGAGAAATCTGTTTTTTGTGATGCTTCTCGAGCTTCTCCTAATGTTTTTATACCCATAGCCTCTAGTATAGGGATAAGTTTTAGAAATACTTCTGCGGTAACTATAGAATCACCTAAAGCTGTATGTCTTCCTATTATTTCAACATCGTATTTTTTGGCAATATCTTCAAGATTGTGTAACTCTTGACTAGGGTGACAAACTGCCGACAACAACAGGGTATCCAAAACAGGGTTTGTAAATTTCACACCTGTTTGTTTTTCTTTTAATTGAAAGAAACGCATATCAAATGCTGCATTATGTGCCACTAAAATAGCATTATCCACAAATTCGCTAAACCGAGGAAGAACTTTATCAATTGTAGGCTTATCAGTTAACATTTCCGGATAAATTTTATGTGTCTCTAATGATGTTAAAGGTATACTACGCTGTGGATTCACTAATTCATCAAAAGTTTCTTCGTTATTAATTTTTCTATTTGCAATTCGAATTCCTGCTATAGATATTATCTCATCTCCATTTGAAGGGTCTACCCCTGTAGTTTCTGTATCAAATACAACAAAAGTCAAATCTTTAAGCAATACATTATCCATCTCTTTATTTTGTAAGTTTTGATCAAACAAGCTGCCATCATAAAACATAGGTTTTGGTTTAACATGGTCATTAATAATTTGACTACTTACTTGCTTGTAAGCATCTGCCTTTATATCAAAAATAAAACTAGAATCGTTAAGATTTTTATCAACTATTAAATCATTGAAATGTTTGTTTTCTGATTGAAACTTCAGACCAACCTCCTTCCATTTTAATTGAATATTTCCATCTTTAGACAGTCCAACATCAAGCGTTTTAAGTCCTTTTTCTTTTGACTTAGATAAAAACTCTGATATTAAATCTATAATCTCTAGATTTTTAATATTTAACCAAACGCCATTTTCTGAAATTAGTTCAAATAATGAATCTGTTTGCATGTTGATTATTGAAACTATTTCATCCAATAAAATAAAGTTTCCTGTGTAAGCCTTCATATTTTTAGGTAATTCGGTAGTAATATCTTCAAATGTGAAAATATATCCAGAAACGGTGTTTGATACTTGATTAAACGTTGGCGAAACTCTTACATTTAAATACTGTTTTTTATACCGAGTGGTTATAAATTGATAAACACTCACCTTTTCTCCATTTTCGAATTTTTCTTCCAACTGTTCAAAACAATAAACTATAGGGGCTCTGTTAAAAACACTAAATATAGACCGACCTATACCTAACTGAGAAAACCTTCCCACTTCGTCATGCTCTATAGCATTGAATATTTCGTATGCCCTAGCACTTGCTTTTAAAATTCGCCCTTCATGATTACATATTAAAATACCTTTTTCGGCTATATTCATAAAAGCTTCTAACCTTGATTTTTCTTCATCAAATCCTTCTTTAGACTCTGTTACAATATTTTTTACATCTGATTTTAAAGAAATGTAAGAATCAGCCAAATCGTTAATGACGCTTGTTAAATTATGTGTCTCTAATGCTCCAACGGGCTTTATTCTATACTTAGCATTAGCTAATGTTATTAACCTGGTTTCCTCCGTAAGTGTTTCAATAGGGGAAATGTAATTTCTAAAAATATAGAGAATAAATTGGGAGCTAATAAAAAAAAGTACAACCATAGCCAATGTTCCATACGCAACGACCCTACCAAACACCTGTTTTCCAAACGCTCTCTCCTCCTCTGTCATGTCTGTCCACATCAATAATATCGCTAAATTAACTACTACTATTGCTCCTATTGCAGTTACTATAAAAAAGAACCAATGTTTTTGTCTTGTATTCATATTCTTAAGTTATAAAGTTTGCAAAGTCATAAAGTCGAAAGTTTTATAACTTTAATTCTCTTTTATTTTTTAAATATTCACTCCTTATAGCACATTATACATTCATCTCATACTCCAAGGAATACTCATTTCAGTAACCTCTTTAAACGCATAGTCTTGTAATTCATAGATAGTTTTTAATGCATCCTTTAGCTTTCTCAAATCCATTGGATTCAAATCTGCTGGATTAACCATGTGATCCAACGACTTTATCTCTGTATCCATTGTAAACTCTAACTTAAATCTAAGCTTCAGAATAAAATCAAAAGCCACATGAATGTTATCTGCCATTAATTTAGGCATATTCCCTTTTTCTAAAATAGCCTGCAACCTTTTCAATGTGTTAGTCTCCTTTATTTCATTATGGAGAGCTAACAATCTAATAGCTGCATCTAAAGGAGCTGTTCCTTCCCTTTTTATATCAAATTTAGGTGGAATTATATTCATAAAGTCAGGCATTCTCCATTGCCATTTTTTAATAGGAGGTCGGCTAGCTTCTAATAAGTTCTCTGAAAAATGACGCATAAAGAAATTATGAATCTTCATACTTTCAAATAAAAATTCCCACAATTCATTCACTAATAATTCTTCCCCATAAACACATCTGAAATCAAAATATATAGAAGCTTCTAATAATTGTTTTGCATCTGCCTTTGTAATAATAAACTCGAAATATTCTTTCCACTTATCTATAGAGTTACACAGATCTGGATTCCTAGCCATCACATTCCCTATGCACAAAGGAAAACCACACTCATCTAATCCATTCACAACAATTTCTGCAAACTCTAAAAACCACTCTTTCGTTTCGTCATATTTATCATCGGGTACATTTTCAAAAATAATCCCATTATCCTGATCCGTTCTCACTGTCTGTGCTTTTCTACCTTCACTCCCCATACCTATCCAAGCATATTTTACCGGAGGGGTTCCTTTACCTCTCGATTCCATCTCAGCCAATGCTGAGCGCTGTATTCTTTTTCCTATCGCATCATTTACAACTGTAATTATGTTAGTTAATGATACTGCATTTTCTTCTTTAATAAACGTATCCCAAATCACTCTTTTAGTCTCTACCCGCAATGCAGCAATTTTAGAAATACAATCAGCCTCTCTAATTTTTTTGATAATTTGAGTAGGATAATTAACTTGAACTGAAAGCCAATCTTTTTGAGTAATAATTCCTAATGGTTTTTTATTATCCATTACCAATAAAGAATTAATGTTGTGTTTCATCATAAACATTAATGTATCAAATACTGACTTATTCTTCTGAACGGTAATAAGGTGTGTGTCCATTACATTAGTAACAACATCATCTTGTTTATGACTTTTCTTTAAATTAGAAAAATACTCTTTAGTTATTATGCCTACTGGAATTTGCTGCCTTAAAATAATTAGATAATCGATAGTAGGTTTAACTAATAATTTAGCTGCTTGAGAGATTAAACAACTACAATCAACTGTTTTTATTTCATTATGAGCTAGTTCACCCACCTTCCCAGTAAATGCCAACAGCTTATTCTCATATGCAGACCTTAATTCCATTAGCACTTTATTTTCTACTAATATCTTCTATAATTTTAGTTACATTATTTACAATAGGAACAGCTTTCAATAAAACATCTATAACTACAATAGATTCTTGTTGTACTTTTCTTACCAACAAAAAAATAACAATTATATCAACTCCTACTATAGCAAAAATCAACTCTTCATGTCCTCCTAAAGAATATAAATAAACAATTAGTGAAACTGGACCTATCATTAATACAATTAAAAAAGCCATATAGATATTAAAAGTTGAGAAAAGCTTTTTTAATACTGGTAGCTCTCTTGCTTTTTCAGAGAGTTTTTTATCTTTTGTAAATTGGATGTATTCCACTAGTTTTTTATATGTTTTTTCATAATAAGTTTTAAACTTATCCATATCTTTTCTCTTGGGCTTACCATTACTTATAATTTTCACCTGATCTTGATACCTTTTCAATTCCCCTATTAACTCTTTGATATCTGTCTTTTCCATAATCATTTTTGTTATCTAACCATAAAATTACTTTTATTATTCAAAAAGGGTTATGAAAATTCATAACCCTTTTATCACCTAACTAGATAAATCAATGTCTTGTTAAAAGAACATTAACCTATTTCTCTTAACCCTCTTATGGATTTTTAAATTCAGCCTTAGGTCCTAAATAGTACCACCAGTTTAAGATTGCACAGATAGCATAAAATGCTGCAAATCCGTACAGTGCATATTCTGGAGTTGTAGCTTTCATTTGCTCTCCAATTACTTTAGGAATTAAGAAAGCACCATAAGCTGCAACTGCTGAAGTCCACCCTAAAACAGGTCCTCTCTGTTCTTCATTAAACACCATTGATATGGTTCTAAATGTAGAACCATTACCAATACCTGTTGCAGCAAATAAAATTACTACCAACACAAAGAACATCATAAAGTAATCTTGAGGTGTAGCCGATTGATAACCTAAATGCATATAGTACCCAACTCCGATAGAAGCCAGCACCATTACAATTGCCACAACCTGAGTTACAATAGCACCACCAACCTTATCAGCAATCCATCCACCTACTGGTCTAATTAGTGCGCCAACAAATGCACCAACCCAAACCCACATGAACGTAACAGGTCCATCAGGATTTGCCATATCATGTGTCATTATACCATCAACTTCAACGTGAGAAACACCAAAAATAAACTTAATAGATAATCCTACAGCATTTGCAAAACCAATAAAAGATCCGAAAGTCATAGTGTAGATAATAGTCATTACCCACGTATGTTTATTATCGAAAATTTTATACTGTCTATTCAAGTTTTCTTTAATTTCTCCTGGAGACAACATTTTCATTAAGAATACACAAATTGCAATTACTGCAGGTAACACAACCCATTTAACCCAGTTTTGATCTTTAAATGTTATAATGAAATATAATCCTGCTGCTGCAGAAGCAAAACCAATAATTAACAACCAAGCCATTCTTCCAAAAGAAGTTAAAGGGTTCGCAATATTTGGTGAAGCATTCTCTGTACGAATGTTGTTCATTCCAAACCATCCAGCAAAAGCTAAAGGTACTAACCACAACATCCAAACCCAACCAGCATTAGATAGCCAAGTATCTGATCCTGCTAAAACTCTTTTAAAGATAGTTCCACTATCATTAGCTAATGTCATTGCATCTCCACTAAGACTTCCTAATAAAGGGAAAGTCATACAAAGAGGAATTAAAATCTGCATGGTTGTTACACCAAAATTTCCTAATCCAGCATTCAAACCTAAGGCTAACCCTTGTTGTTTTTTAGGGTAGAAAAATGAAATGTTACTCATCGAAGAGGCAAAGTTACCACCACCAAAACCAGATAAAAATGCCATTATCATGAAAAATGTAAATGGAGTTTCTGGGTCTTGTAAACCTATTGCTGCTCCAGTTGCTGGAATCATCAATAAAGCTGTTGTGAAAAATATTGTATTTCTACCACCAGCCAAACGAATAAAGAATGTACTAGGTATTCTTAAAGTAGCCCCTGTAAAACATGCAATGGCAGGAAGCATAAACAATAATGCTTTTGCTTCTTCTGGAGATTTACCAAAGGTAAACCCTAAGTTTTTCATTTGTACGGTAATAATACCCCACATTAACCACACGGCAAAACCACATAGTAAACTAGGAATTGATATCCACAAATTTCTCGTGGCAATTTTCTTACCCGTTGATTCCCAAAATTGTTCGTCTTCGGGGTTCCAGATGCTTAAATCTTTGTTTGACATATTTTTTATTTTTAGTTAGTGTTATTTGTTTTTATTTTGAATCAAATATAATTCTACACGAGTTAATTAAATATGATTTAAATCACACTTTATTTATTCATCTCCAAATGAATCTTTTGGTTCTTCAAGCATATACCAGCAGAATAAAAAGCTTATCGCTGCACCAGATGCTACAATAAAGAAGAATGTTTTTGCGTCAACAAAAGAGTAGACAGTAAGGTAAATTACTGCTCCAACATTACCATAAGCACCAGCCATACCAGCAATTTTACCTTGAATTTTATGGTTGATGAGTGGTACGAATGCAAATGTTGCTCCTTCTGCCCCCTGTACAAACATAGAGCAGAACATAGTAATAACAACAGCTACTACTAACCACCATACACCATCAAATAAAGGTAGTAAAGTTTGTGTTCCATCTTCTAAAATAGGTCCATATTTAGGTATAACCCCCATTAAGAAAAAACCTACAGCAATACCCACCATATAAAACAGCATCGTTCTTTTTCTATTGGTCATTCTGTCTGATAAATAACCACCTAATGGACGAGCTATTAAGTTTATAAAAGCAAAAGAAGCAGCTACTAATCCTGCCATTGTTACAGTCATTATTGATTCTCCTGCGGCATTTTTTAAAGGCTCAAAAACAGTTAAGAAAAACCAAGGCAACATAGAAACAACCGCTAACTCTGCTCCGAAATTAGCAAAGTAAGTACTATTTAATGCTGCTACACTGCTCCATGAATATTTTTCTTCCTCTGGCACTCCTTTTTTTAGTGCTGGTAAATTTTCCTTAACAATGCCGTATACAGTATATAGATACCATAAACCTAAAACTACATAGATAATGTTAACAACCGTTGCAGACAACATGGGGTGTCCTTCTACCTCAAGACCTCCTAATTTCCATGCTAACACTCCTAATGCTCCATATAAAGGGAAAGACCAAACGATGTATTGAATTAAATCTTTGTAACTAGAAACAGGCATTGCTCCCATTTTCTTGGCAGCTACAAAATGATAATCTTTTGTTGCTCCTTCACTTGGTAGATCTTTTGCGGTAAACCAATACACAATTCCGTATAAACCACAAAGAATTGAACTGGTAGCTAACGACCATCTCCAACCGTCTTCACCACCAAACATCGTAAAGGCAATTACTGGAATTAAACCTGCTGCTGCTGCAGAACCAAAGTTACCCCAACCTGCATAGAACCCTTCTGCTCTACCAATATGCTTTGGCGGAAACCATTGCCCTGTCATTCTAATTCCAATTACAAAACCAGCACCAATTACAGACAACAATAATCTAGAAACTACTAATTGAATGAATGTTGTACCAAAAGCAAAAAATAAGCCCGGAACAGCCATTACTACCATTAGTATTGCAAATACTTTTCGTGGACCGAACTTATCCACCATTGCACCAATAACTACCCTGCCAGGTATGGTAAGAGCCACGTTACAAATTAATAAAGTTTTAATGTGTTTAGGAGTTAAGAAATCTAAACTCTCTAAAATGGTACTCGCCAAAGGCGCGAAGTTAAACCAAACAAAAAATGTTAAAAAGAATGCCACCCATGTGAGGTGTAGTATCCTTATTTCCTCTTTGGAAAAATCAAACAACCTGAATTTTCCGTCATCTACTGTTTCTGCCATAATATTATAAGTTTTAATTATTATATGTAAATTAATACTACAATATTAAAACAAAGTAAAAGGTGCTTACCTGATAAGTGTCAGAATAGACATTGTTATTTAACAATAAAAAGCATGATTTAAATCATAAAATAATGGTGTGATAAAAAAATAGATAGAAATTAAAATCACTGTACCACTCCAAAAGGAGATATAATTTCCTCAAGAGAAATTAAATTATTTATGGTTATCCCTTCTTTAGAAACAGTAATGATACCGTCTTTTTTAAATTCTGATAGAATTCTAGATAATTGTTCGGTATTTATACCTGCTAAATCTGCAATATCTTGCCTATTTAACTGAATCAAGAATGAAGCGTCACTTTTATTATTAAAAAAAGTATTACATGATATCAATGCATCAGCCACCTTTTCCCTTACATTCATTTGAGCCTGATTCTTAATTTTAGCTTCTGATTTTCTAAGTTCTCTAGAGTAGTACATCATCAACTCAAATGTCAAGGCTGGATTGTTCATAAAAGCTTGATAAATGGTTTCATTATCAATAAAACAAATAGTTGATTCTTCGATTGCTACTGCACTTATTGGATATTTTTCACCTCCATACCCTCTATGACCAATAATATCTCCTGATTTTGTTAATCGAACAACTTGTGTTTTACCATTTAATCCTGACGAAAACACTTTAGCTTTTCCTGATTGTATAAAAAACAAACCTAATACTGGGTATCCTTCAAAGGCAATATATTGATCTTTTTTGTATACAGAAGTTTCCTTTAAATCGTTAAGTATTGAGATATATTTACTGGTGCAGTATTTTTTAATAAAACAGTCTAATGTCTGACAATCCTCACAACTCACTCCTCTAATATTAAATTTTATCATATAACTGCTTAAATTTTAGCCAAAAATAATGCATTTAAGATATTTATTATAATTAAATAGCCTGATATGTGTCATATTTTATTGATTTATGATTTATATCATTTTCAACACTAAAAAGTGCTCCTAATTTTGATGCAAAACAATAGGCTATGAAAGAGTTAGAACAAGGCAGTATAGAAAGTAGTGAGTTAGTTGAAGAGACATTCACTTTTTGGTTTTCTGACAACGAACACATTCGCTCTCCTTTCCCTGAATACATTCGCCCCATATTAAAGGACAATTCCATTAAAGGTTTTTATGATTGGGTTTCTAATCTAGATCCAAAAGCTAAAGACGAAGTAAATGATGAAATCATATCTGAAAAATTTGAGGAAATTATTTTTGAAAATGCTATTAAACTAGTTTTAACAGACGATGAGAAGATAACTATTCAATATCCTTTTTTACCAAGACTAAATGATGAAATTTCTAATTCTGAAAATGTTGATGAAGGAAAAAGTATTGTGAAGGATAGAATAATGTTTAAAGATGGTGATCATTCTTTTCTAAAAGTAGTTATGGAAAAAACAAACTCAAAAGAATTATGGGAAACCAAGTTTGAGTTGCCAATGTAATTACTAAACCTTATTTTCTAGAAATTCTTTTTCTATTAAAGCTCCACTCTTAATTACCTTCTTAGCCCAAACTATTAATTGCTCGGTTTTCTCATCTGCTGTGAGGTTCCAATTAATAGAGGATGTTTTCAAACGTTTACTAATTTCATATAAGCATATAGCAGCAGATACGGATATGTTTAAGCTTTCTGTAAACCCATACATCGGTATCTTTACAAAACCATCCACATTATCCATCGCAATCTTGGATAAACCTTCCTGCTCTGTACCAAAAATCAAAGCAAATTTATCATCTATAGGTAGATCCTGAATTAATACATCATCAGTATGTGGAGTTGTTCCATAAATTTTATACCCGTTTTCTTTTAATGAATTAATACAAGCTAAGGTATTATCTTGTTCTTGATTATATTTATGTAATGTAACCCATTTAGAAGCTCCATGGACAACATGTGGGTTTACATTGTATTGATTCCTATTTTCAATAACATGAATATCTTGAACACCAAACACATCACAAGAACGCAAAACAGCACTAGCATTTTGAGGTTGAAAAATGTCTTCTAAAACAACTGTAACATGTTTTGTTCTCTCCTCAATTATTTTTTCAAACAACTCATTTTTGTTGTCCGAAACAAAAGAAAGCAAATGTTTTAATAACTCCTCTCTAATATTATTACTCATATTGTAAAAATAAAAAAGGCTTTTCTATATAGAAAAGCCTTTTCAATAATTTAATTAAGCTAATTAGTTTACTGAGCTCGATAATGCGGCACCAGCTTTAAATTTAGCTACTTTTTTAGCTTTAATTTGAATAGTAGCTCCTGTTTGAGGGTTTCTACCAGTTCTAGCTGATCTATTTGAAATTGAAAAAGTTCCGAATCCAATTAAAGCAACTTTATCACCTTTTTTTAAGGCTTTAGTTACATTTCCAGTTAAAGATTCTAAAGCTCTTTTTGCATCAGCTTTTGATAAATTAGCATCTTTTGAGATTGCATCGATTAATTCTGCTTTGTTCATGTTTTTAATTTTTTAGGTTAAACAATAAATTTCTTCTATTAACTGTAAACAAAAGTAGACGAATTAAATTATGATGCAAGTTTTAAGTCAAAAAAACGCTGGAATTGTTGATAAATAAGGGGTTTTGTTAATAAGTATGGCTGAAATCCCTAGAATTAAAGGGGTTCAAGATTCTTACATTAATCAAAGAATTAATGCTCAATACGGTCATATTTCGAGCGTATAGCAATAAATTTAACAGGGGTTTTAGAAATTGTCTTAATAGAGTGAGCTTCATTTTTAGCAACAACAAAATAATCTCCTACTTTAACCTTAAATGCCTTTTCACCTACAACAATTTTAGCTACTCCTTCAATTACTAAGAGTTTTTCTGAATGCTCTTTATGTTTGTCCAATTTGATTTCATCTTTAATCCATAACACATAATAAGAAGATGTTGAATCAGAGTAGATTTTTTCCGTTTTAACATTATCATTTTTTTCAATCTCAACAATATTACTTGGTTTCTTATTGTTTTGCGCAAACAAAACAGCATTTATTAAAAGTAGTAGTGTTACAAAGAATATTTTCATAATTGGTATTTAATATATAGGCCACAAAGCTAACAGTTGAAAATTAAAAAAGTAAATGTTTAATGCTTTTTGTTTGATCTTTTTTCAATAACTAACAATTATCATTATTCAATCATTTTTTCCTTAAACGCACTCACAAACAAAATATTTCCAATATCTGGATATTTGTTAAAAGTAACATCTTTATCCTCTTCTATTTGCTCGCTATTGTATCCTACAATAGTTAAATCGGCATCTGCCGATTTTTTGTTGATAATACCATCAATTTTTTCCTCCTTTAATTGAGGAATTAGTTGGATGTTAGTAGGTGATATCGGCAGCCTTCCTTCTTTAATTAGCTCAAGTAACTTTTGTTCTGACGATTTTTTCTCGTTTGGAGGATAGGTAGAAAATATCTTTATTTCTCCATTCTTCCATTCTGGATGCCCCAACATGATATAACTCAACAAAATCATTAGGTTCGCATTCTCATAATCATTTGGTCTTATCCATATATGAATATTCTTCTTGTTACCAAAGCCCTTTATCGTAGACCTTAAAATACAAACATCAAACTCAGTAGCTCTAAGTAATTGATAATTTTGAATAGCATCATTCAAACTCTCTCTTTCATCGTTGGTAAACTCAAAAAGTATCATATTATTCCCTTTTCCACTAACCCCAGATAATTGTATCACCTGAGCTATAGCGGAAGTATAAGATGGGCTTATGATGGTATCTAAATAAACCTTACTACTTAAACCTTCATTTAAAGTCAATAAGCGCTTCATTACTTCTCTAGATTCCTCGTAGGTTTCTTTAGAAAGAAACCCATCTATAAAATGAATATATGTGCCAAAACCATACTTATGCGACAACCATCTCAATAAATTAAATGCCGACTGCCTTTTAAAAGAGTCCTTAGAAACACAAATAATAAAAGGCCTCCAATCCTCTTCTTCAGCGGTATCTGTATCTCGTTTTTGAAGGAAAATCTGAAATTGCCTACTTAACTGGAACAATACCCCTTTAAATAATTTCTGAATACCTCTTTTATCTTTATTGATATTACTAACCCATATATATATCAACATCATAATAATAGTAGAAGATAATGCATAAGCAAAATCCATCTTAAACATTAACCAAAAACAAAGTGCTGCTCCTGGCAAGGACAAATACCATCTTGACTTAAACGTAGGTCGATACGATGGATCTGCTGCAAATTGCTCTAAAAATGATATCAAACATATGATACCATATGTTACCATAAAAAACATAGATATTATTCCCGCAACAGTATCTATATCTCCCATTACAATAAATGTAAAACCAATAACACATGTAATTACCAAGGCATTAAATGGCTCTCCATCCTTTTTTCTTCCTTTGGATAAAATACTATTCAATTTTCCTGGAAAAATACTATCTACACCCAGCGCCTGAAGCGTTCTTGGAGCTATCATTATAGAACCTAATGCTGAAGAAATAGCGGCACAACCTAACCCTATAGGTATAATAGGCCCCCAGACGGCTATTTTGCTCATTATTAATTGATTACTTGCTAATTCATAAGTTGGAGCAGAATAAAACAATTTAAAGGCAACAGCAACATAAATAATAATTCCCACTATAGTAGCCCATAATGTACCGTTGGGTATAGATTTTTTAGGATCTTTTAAGTCTCCCGAAAGCCCTAACCCGGCAGCAATTCCTGTAAAAGCTGGAAAAATAATAGTGAACACTTTAAAGAAATCATCAGGATTTGCAACTGTTCTATAAAAGTAATTTCCATTAGGAGCGGTTGACTCTCCCATAAAAAACATAGCCAATGAAATTAGCAATACAAAAACAACTCCATACAATGCTTTAACACCAATATTAGCACCTTTAGAGAGCATCAAGATAGTCAACAAAGACATCATTATTACCCCTAACACGTCTTTCCTAACAAAAAACTCTGGAATATAGTACATTGTTTGTAGCCATTCTACTAAAGGTATTAATGACTCCACAAATGCTATCACATAGAAAGCAACACTAATAGCTTGAGAAAGAAATAAAGTTATTCCTATTGTAGCCCCTATATTTAAGCCAAACGATCGAGATATCATGTAATAGGCGCCTCCCCCTTCTACTTTTTGATTGGTAGCTATCTCGGCAACAGCCATTGCTGTTGGTATAGTAACAAAATGTCCTATTGCTATTATCCCTAACGCACCTATCAGCCCCACATGACCTACAGCATATCCAAATCTTAAAAACAAAATAGCTCCTAAAATAGTAGAAACAGCTGTCATGAACACTGGTAAAGTGCCCATAGTTCGTGATGAATTGATATCTGAACTCATTGCAACAAATATAAGTAAATGGATTCTATTAATTTTTGATTTTTTTTTGATTATTTATTTCATAAAGTAAAAAGTATATATATATTTGCACCCGCGAAAATCAACACACTCGGGGTGTAGCGTAGCCCGGTTATCGCGCCTCGTTTGGGACGAGGAGGTCGCAGGTTCGAATCCTGCCACCCCGACTAAACCAACGAAAGTTGGTTTTTTTATTGGAATGGTCGCGTAGCTCAGCTGGATAGAGCATCTGCCTTCTAAGCAGACGGTCATAGGTTCGAATCATATCGCGATCACCAAGAGCACAAAGTCTTTCAGAACTCTGAAGGACTTTGTTGTTTTTAGTGTCTCAGCCCACTTCTAAAAACAATTTATTCTACAATAATGTATCACAATTTTAGTTAGTTTTGAAACCTATTAGAAGCGAGTCCTTTGTGGAGCTAAAAAAAATCGGATACATATTACTATTTTTAATTATTCCTGTCGTGCTTTCCGCTCAAGAGAAGGCAATTATTTCTGGTGTTATCAAAAATAAAAAAAGTGAACTTATTGAGGGAGCTAACATTGCAATTATTGGAGTTGCTGGAGGCACAACATCAAACAAAGATGGTTACTTTTCATTAGAGGTTCCTGCAAATAAAGATATTGAAATTGGAATTACATTTATAGGGTATAACACTATAAAGAAAACCGTATTTCTACAACCTAATGAAAAACTAACCTTTAATCCAGAAATATCTAAATCCATCACTTTTATTGATGACATTAATATAGAAGAGGAAAAAAACCGTAGCACTACCATGCAAAAAATCAATCCTCGTTTAGCGACTTCATTTACCAGTTCATCGGGCAGTTTTGAAGCCATTCTTAAAACATTACCAGGAGTATCCTCCAATAACGAATTGAGTTCTCAATATTCTGTTAGAGGTGGAAACTTTGATGAAAATTTGGTTTATGTTAACGACATACAAGTTTATCGTTCTTTTTTAGTCCGCTCAGGGCGCCAAGAAGGGCTAAGCTTCATTAACTCTAATATGGTAAGTGATATACAGTTTTCTGCTGGAGGATTTGAAGCTAGATACGGAGATAAAATGTCATCCGTACTAGATGTTACCTACAAAGAACCTAAAGAATTTGCTGGGTCTGTTTCTTTTAGTCTACAAGGAGCTTCTGTACACATTGAAGGTGCAAGCGACAACCATCGATTCACACACTTAACGGGAATCCGATACAAAACCAATCAATACATCCTTCAAAGTCTAGACACTGATGGGGACTATAGGCCATCATTTTTTGATATACAAACCTATTTAACCTATGACATTTCAGAAAAGTGGGAAATTGGCTTTCTCGGCAATGTAGCACGTAATCGTTATAATTTTATTCCTGAAAACAGAGAAACAGAGTTTGGCACTATTAACCAAGCACTACAACTAAGCGTGTTTTTTGATGGACAAGAAGTAGATCAGTTTCAGACTTACTTTGGAGCTATAAGCAACACCTTTACTCCAAAAGAAAACATCGAATTAAAATTTATCAGCTCAATATTCAGTACCTTAGAAGATGAAAAATTCGATATTGAAGGTGCTTACAGCATAGATGAACTCGAAAGAGATTTAAGTAAAGATAATTTTGGTGATATTAAATTCAACAGAGGGGTTGGCTCCTTTTTAGACCATGCCAGGAACACGTTAGATGCTAATGTCTTTAATATTGCTCACAAAGGGAAAATCATAGAGCAAAATCACACCACTTATTGGGGAATTAAATATCAACATGAATACATTAAAGATAAAATAAACGAGTGGGGACTAATTGATTCAACCGACTATTCTATTCCTCATCCTAGCGACTCTGTAGGCTACACCAATCCATCCACTCAACCTCTTCAACTATTGGAGCTCAATGAAGGATTAAAATCTAGAATAACCTTAAATAGCAATAGATACAGTGCTTATTTGCAACGGTCTTGGCAATGGAATAAAGATACTACAAACTATACATTTAACTTAGGAGTAAGAGGTAATTATTGGGACTATAACAATGAATTTATTTTTAGCCCTAGAGGTGCTTTTTCAATACAACCTAACTGGGAAAAAGACTATCTATTCCGATTATCTGGTGGCGTGTATTACCAACCTCCTTTTTATAAAGAAATGCGTGGCTTTGATGGTGAAATTAATAAAAATATAAAATCTCAACTATCATATCAGGCAGTATTAGCAGCAGATAGAAACTTTAAAGCATGGGGTCGTCCATTCAAATTTACAACTGCTGCTTATTACAAACACATGAAAAATGTTATACCGTATGAAATAGACAATGTCCGTATTCGTTACTTTGCGACCAATAACGCCAACGCCTATGCCACAGGAATAGATTTTAAGGTAAATGGGGAATTTGTAAAAGGTGTTGAGTCATGGTTTAGCATGTCCATAATGAAATCGGAAGAAAACTTGGTGGATGATTACTATATGGAATATATAAATAGTGACGGAGAAACAATTATTCCCGGTTTTACTTCAAATAATATAGCTGTTGATAGCAGCATCGTTCAACCTGGAAACATCCCTCGTCCTACAGATCAACGAGTAAATTTTTCACTTTATTTTCAAGACTATCTTCCTAGGCTGCCTAGCCTAAAAATGCATATTGCACTATACTACGGAACAGGACTACCTTTTGGTCCTACACAAAACCACGATCGTTATAAAGCAACTTTACGAATCCCTCCTTATCGCAGAGTTGATCTAGGTTTTTCTTACTTATTAAAAAGCGATAAAAAGGAAGCTAAAGGAAATAATCCTTTACGCCATTTTAAAAACATATGGGTAAGTGCTGAAGTTTTTAATTTGCTACAAATTAACAACGTTATCTCCTACCTATGGGTAGAAGATATTACTGGAAGGAATTATGCAGTTCCTAATTATCTAACCTCCAGACAATTTAACTTAAAGTTCCATCTAGAATTTTAAGCAACCTTAAACTTTTAACACTTGTTTTGATTTATAACAAAAAAATATTTAAACATTATTACTTTTGTAAAGTAATCAATACTACATACCAACACAATAATACATTACCTTTCTAAATACAATTTTTTTTAATTAAAAAACCATTACTGTCCGATAAAAATATGAAATCGGATTTTTAATGTTTTTTATTCTTTTCTTTTTACATACCCTTATTGGAGTTGAATCAATGAACGATATACCTGTACAGCTTCCTAAACAAGCTGTTTTCATATAAAGAGTTAGTGGTAAAATATTAGCTTGCATTAATTCTACAAACCTATTGTAAGAAAC
>Ga0114931_10004221_pt1 | contig 17978 bp, 9 predicted proteins | sample 2SBtaG_FD_89579 | JGI IMG/M metagenome (GOLD analysis project Ga0114931, IMG submission 89579) | Deep subsurface microbial communities from Kolumbo volcano to uncover new lineages of life (NeLLi) - 2SBTROV14_V59a metaG | ecosystem: Environmental > Aquatic > Marine > Volcanic | place: Kolumbo...
AAACGGGGGCAAGGTGACGTCGGTCGCGCCTTCCCATGGCGCTGCTGGCTCACCCGCGTCGGGTTCCACAGCCTGCGCAGACGCCGGGACCGTAGGCGCCCAAGTAGCAAGCCAGACCATGACGACGATCCGCGAGGCGAGGCGACGGCGCGAAGTCATTCTTCTTCCTCACTGCTCTGGTTTTGGTCCATCACGTCACGGAACTCGTCGTCCAGGGCCTGTAGCTCGCGCGCGCGCTCGCGTGTTAGCGCGTCGATGCGCCGCCGGTGGTCCTCGCGCCTCGCCCAGGAGACGTCGATCTTGCCAACGTCCGCCCGCAGGACCAAATCATAGAAGCGGTCTCTGATGCGGTTGAAGTTGAGATAGGTGATGGCGCCAACCACGTCTTCGGTCTCACCTTCGAGTGCCCGGAGCGCGGCGCGATAGCGCGCGAGGTTGGCGGTCTCCTCGTCGACGACCACCAACATCTCCGAGACGCGTTGTTGCACCACCGCGGCGACCTCAGCGTCGCGCCGATCCAGCTGGCGCTCCACGGCTGACACCCGCGAAAACGCGGCGTCATATGCAGGCCCGGCGGACCCTGCCAGCTCACGCTCCCGACCGACCATGTGGATGAACTTGGCGCGCTCCACATCGTCCGCCCGGTATCGTTTGTCGCCCACGCCCACGTGCAGCCGTCCTACTTCCAGCCGGCGGCGAATCCACTTGAGCTGCTCTTCGTATTGCTTGATCTTTGCTTCCTGCCCTTCGATCTGCGCGCGCAACGCGTTGGGATCGACCTTCTTCGGATCGACGCCCGCCAAGCCGGTCCTCGAGGCGATCGTGCGCGCTTGGAGTCCCAGGATCTCGACGCGCAATCCTTGAAGATCACGCTCGGCCGTCCGGTACTCATCGAGCTCCTCAGAGTCACGCTCGATGAAGTCCTCGGTCTCGACCGGCATCTTCATCACCCCGGCCTGGAGCTCCTGACGGCTAGCGCGCACGCGCCCGACTTCGCCCTGGCGGTTGCCGCGCGCGCGGGCCTCGCTATCGATGAGCGTGGCACGCGCCCGGGCTGCCCGATTTCGAAGGCCAGTCGCCCTTTCGCGTTGCCTGCGTAGGTCGGAGAACACGCTGACGCGATTCGGCGCGCTCAGGACCGCCGTGATGCGCTGTGCGAGCTCGTCGGTGTCGCGAACGAGCTGTTTGGCTTCGCTCAAGTCCGAGAGCACGTTGAGCGCGCGTCCGTAGTCGCCTGCGAGGTCGACCCAGCGCCGTGCCGACTCCGGAAGGAAGTCATCAATATCGAAGTCGTCTAGGTTTTCGCGTACAAGTACCTGGAAATACGAGTGAAGATCTGGATGCATCTGCCGCATGTGATCCAGCTCGTCGCGTATGGGGCCAAAGGTCGTGCGGACTTCGTCGAATACGACGTCGGCTTCGTCATAACGGTCCGTGCGTGCCAAGAGATCCCCCTGCAGAACCTTGCCGTCGGCGTTGAGAGGACTGTCTGGCGCGGCTACGGAAAGCAATTCCAAGGCGCGCTCGGCCTGGACCGCGTCGCCCATCCTGATATACGTCCAGGCAAGCTCGTAGAGCGCTTCATCGAAGTGAGGCGAGGTCTGCTCGATCGCCCGGTATGCCTCGACCGCCTGCTCGAGCTGCTCGGTTTCGTAGTAGAGGCGGCCGAGCGCGAGATAGGTCAGTCCGATGACCTGGCGTTCCTGCTCGTTCGCGGGCTCCTGACCGAGGATGCCTTGGAACGCCGCAATAGCGTCTAGGTATTCGCCCCGGAGGATGTAAATCGTGCCGACGAAGTATTTGGAGCGAAGCGAAAACTCGCTGCCGCTCGGGATAGCCAGGAAGCCCTTGCGCGCTTGCTCGAGGCGGCCTTGGTCGACTCCCCGAATCGCTCCGTTGGGTGGGGATTCGAGCACGCCATCGATCGGTACGGCGCGGTTGTACAAATACTTGGCGCGGAAGTAGGCCGTCGTGACCGAAAGTGTGGAGGACGGCAGGGCTTCGAGCCGCGCGAAGTACCCGTCAACCTCCCGAAAATCGCGCGTATGAATGGCGATCTCGATCAGGCGGGCAAGCGCCCTTTGGATGTACGGGGAGAAGGCCGGGTCGCTGCTGCGTTCAATCACTTCCGCGTAGCGCCTGCGCGCGCCCAGGTAGTCGCCTCCATGGAAGAGAGCCTCACCGAGCAGAAACAATGCCTCCGGATAGGCGCGATGCGTTGGGTAGTGCTCGACGATGTCCGTGAGGACAATGGCGGCGCGGAGGTTGTCTCCGAGGCGAAGGTAGAGCTCTCCGTCCGTGAGACGCTCCTCGACGAACGTGGCGCTCTTGAGATTGTGCGGCCGGACTTGCGTGGCCATCAAACGCTGGGTGTCCGACTCGAGATCGGAAAGCTCTCGATTCGCCGCGTTGATATCCTGTGCCGTGGCCTCAGGGACAACGGGCGCGACGAGACCGAAGGCTGCAGTCGAGGTCAGGATCAGAGATAGCCTCAAACCCAGCCAGACTCTTTGCGCTCGCCCCTTGCCAAGTGTTGGTGTGGGCGGCGAGCTTGTCGCCCCACGAGGTCGCATTACCGATCGCCCTCACCGCTTGCATCGTGTCGAACTTGGCGTTCTACACGCTCGATGTATCGAACCGCCGGCCTCTCCTCGAGCGGCGTCGTCGGACCGCCCTTCTCGTAGCCCACGACATGAACGGTCGACACGCGGCCCTCGGGCACTGCGAACGTGTACGTGGAGCGCACCTTGAAGCGGTACCCTTTGAGGTACGCAAAGACGCCATAGCCGTTCCCCCGGTATTCCAGGCTCACCGTGAGCGTGTGCTCTCCGGGCACGATGCTCCCGTCGTACACCTCGAATTCTTTCTGGTCGCCAAGGGAGCCCTCCTCGTCGGCTTTGGTGAAGATCGGGGCCCCGTCCAGTGCGTAGACCACCCTGACCAGCTTGTAGGACTGTGACATTCGGTTCTCGTGCACGATGACCGCCTGGCCACCTCCGACGACGCCTTCGAGCACCGTCTCGGCGAGCAACGAGAGCCTCGCCTTAGAGCGAAAGATCTGCTCTTTTAGCTCGTTGATCCGCTGCTCGAGGTCGCGAAGGCGCACCGAGTACGTGCCGGCGTCGATCGGCTTGCCCGGTGCGGCGGGCGCTGCCTCTTGGGCTGCCTTGGAAGGCTCGTTTGATGTGTCACGCGTTGGCGCAGCTCCAGCTGGGGCCGCCGCGACGGCGCCCCCCGCCCCAATGCATGCCAACACGACTGAGAGCGCAACGGTCCTGCGCATCGCAATTCCCCTCTAAGTGACCACCATCTGAAGCGAAATTGCCCCCCGACAGTCCCCGCGCTTATACCGCAGCGCAAGCAGCTGGGTCAATGAAGGGTCCGGGCATTTCCGGGGGCAGTCAATTCCACAGAAGCGCTGAATTGTCCTTCACTTGCGGGGTGGCGATCGAGTAGATCCTCTCGCAGTCTCAGACGTCGATCAATGTGTGGCCATCCGGCGCAGTGCGGGCACGATGCAGATGAGGGTGCGTTTTGAACGATGCCTGCGACGAGGTGCTGTTGGCGGCCTATCGGAAGGGCGATGCAGGGGCGTTCGCAACGTTGCTAGGACGATACCGTGCGCCGCTCTTCAACTTCCTCTTGCGATCGACCCGCGATCGAGGGCGCGCCGAGGAGCTCTATCAAGACGTCTGGATGAAGGTGATCGAACGCGGCGACGAATTCCGTGGAGACGCCAAGTTCTCGACCTGGGTGTACACTATCGCGCGCAACCTGAGCATCGACCATCAGCGTAAGATGAAATTCCGCGCCCATGCCTCCCTAGATGCGACCCGCCCAGGAGCGTCTCAGCCCTGGAGCGAACGTGTGTCGAATCCCGGTCCGTCGACCGAGCAACTCGCGGTAGGCGGGCTGGTGAGGGAACGGATCGCGCGGGCAGTGGAGGCGCTGCCGGAGGAACAACGGGAGGTGTTTTTGTTGCGCCAGCTCCAGGGCCTGGCGTTCAGAGAGATCGCCGAGGTGGTCGGCGTCCCTGCAAACACGGTCAAGAGCCGAATGCGCTATGCCCTGGAGCGGTTGCAGCAGATCTTGAGCGATTTGGAAGAGCCGCATGAACTGTGAGGAGTGCCAAGAGCAGATCTTCGAGCTAATCGAACGCGAAGCGGTCGATCCTGATGGCGTGCGCGAGATCCTCATGCGCTGCCCCGATTGCCGCGCCGCGTTTGACGAGATGAAGGCGGCGTTGGCCGCGGCGGAGCAGCTGCCAATCGAAGAGCCATCGGTTGCGCTCGACGCAGCCATTGTCCGTGCGGCTGCGGCGCGCACGCGACAGCCCGTTCCGTCGCGAAAGAAACGGCTGCAACCACCACTCTGGGCTGCGGCGGCGCTCGTGTTGCTCGCGGTCGGGGTGGGGATGTGGGTGATTCCGCGTGCGGCGCCGCCCGAAGGCGAGGCTGCTCCAGCCGAGATGAAACGCCCGGAATATACGATGGCGGCCGAGCGCATGGCACCCAAAAGGAAAGCGCTTCCCCAGGGGGCGGCGCCGGCAAAGCGACGGCCCAGGTCTCATGCAGAGGGGGCAGCAAGGGCCGCGCAGACAGTACAGGCTCCGGCCTCTCGAGGTGCCGCAGACCTCGCAGCGGGCGCGGTGGCGGCGTCTCCGCCAGCCGAAGCGCAGCCCACGGCGTCACGGGCGCTCAAAGAGGTGCCAGCCGATGGGCTGGTCGCCAGGTGCAAGCGGAAGGTCGCGGGGATCGAACGCCGTACTCGTATGGATGAGGAGTACGTGCCCAAGCCTGAAGAAGAGCTCGCGATCGGCCAATGCTACCAGGCGCTCGGCAAGGTCGACGAAGCGCGTCGATGGTTGCGGCTCGCCGCGACCCATCGCGAGACCAAAGCGCGTGCAGAAGAAGCGCTTCGCGACTTGAGGCCCAAGTAGCGCGGGCAGCCTCTTCAGCGACGGAGACGGTCGAGTAGCGCCCACCATTTAGGGCTTTGCGTGTCTGCGGCGCGCCCGGTCATCTCTTGGGCTGCCGCGATTGCACTTGCAAGATCAGCCGCGACGCACATCGCGTCAAGGGGGATGCACGCGTCGGCCGCGGCCGCTTCCCAGCGCGAATCGATGCCAGTGAATATGCACACGCCGCCGAGCATCTTCGTGACTTCGTCCGCGGCGAAAACAGCCGCGGCTCGATCCCGGTTCGCTTCGCCGACTTGGGTGAGGTCGACGATTGCGATCTCGGCGTCGGCATTGAGCATCGCGCGCCCGAGCGCGTCGACACAATCGCTCAGCGTGGCGGGGTCATGCACTCCCGACACGATCAACGCAAACGTTGCATCGTCAATACGCAAAGGCCTTAGGGTCCTCGCGGCTTGCGTTTCGGCCGTTTGAGCAACCCGTTCTTCGCGCCCGAGCACGAAGCCCTCGACCATGGCCGCAACTGCGCGCTCGGCAAACGCTCCTGCAACAGATTCGCTGGAACCGCGGACCGCGCACAATGCAAGCCGCACGACTTGAATCGCCGACGTGGGCGTGAGATCGAGCAGAGCGAGACGTCGGCCGAGGAGCGTCAGCAGCGTAAAGCACTCACGGAACGCGAACGCCTCGAAGTCACCTTTCGAACCCTCCTTTGCAGGCAGCTCGCTCAACAGAGGCAGCAATGGCGCTACCTCGGCTGCGATGCGTTCGGGCGCAATACCTCCCGTCGGCGGTTTGGCCACGCCGAGCAAGGACTGAAAGCGCCTGGTGGTGGACTCCGCGTGGTTCACGATCGACCTACTCTATCACTCTTTGGGTCGGCCACGATCTGCCGTGATATAAGCGAGCTTGTATGTCTGCCACGATCCTCGTTGTCGACGATGAAAAGAACATACGGCGTACTCTACGGATGGTGCTCGATGGTTCCGGCTTCAATACACTCGAAGCCTCATCTGCCGAGCAGTGTCTAGAGACGATCGAGCATAACGAAGTCGACCTGCTCATTCTCGATGTTCGCCTTCCAAGAATGAGCGGCATCGAGGCGCTAGAAAAGATCCGTAGCAAGCCAGAGACGCGTCGGCTCCCCGTGCTCATGGTGTCCGGCCATGCGTCGGTCGCCGAGGCGGTGCAAGCGGTGCAACTCGGCGCGACCGATTTCTTCGAGAAGCCACTCGACCGGGATCGCGTCCTGGTCACGGTGCGGAACGCCCTCAAGACTTGGCAGCTTCAGCGTGAGGTAGAGCAGCTGCGAGCCGGCGTCGAACACCGCTACGATATGATCGGCGAGAGTCCGGTCATGGGTTCGCTCTTCGGGCAGCTCGAGAAAGTCGCGCCCACGAATGGGCGTGTCCTCATTTCGGGCGAAAGCGGGACGGGCAAGGAGCTGATCGCGCGTGCGATCCATCGGCTCAGCCCACGCGCCGACAAGCCGTTCATCAAAGTGAACTGTGCGGCCATCCCAGCGGAGCTCATCGAAAGCGAGCTGTTTGGTTACGAGCGCGGCGCGTTCACTGGGGCGCAAGGTCGTAAAAAGGGTATGTTCGAGCTCGCCAATGGAGGCACCTTGTTCCTCGACGAAATCGGCGACATGAGCGCGAGTGCGCAAGCTAAGGTGCTGCGCGCGCTGCAGAGCGGGGAAATATCGCGCGTAGGCAGCGAGAAGGCGATCGCGGTCGACGTGCGCGTGTTGGCGGCAACCAACAAGGACCTCGAGGAAGAGGTCAAGAACGGCCGTTTCCGGGAGGACCTGTACTTCCGGCTCAATGTCGTTCCGATCCTGAGTCCGCCGCTCCGCGAGAGAAGGACGGACATCGCCCTCTTGACCAAGGCGTTTCTACATGAGTTCTCGGCCGAGAACGGTTTGCGGGATAAGCCGATCGACGACGAGGTCCTGGATGCCTTGGCCGAACGACCGTGGCCAGGCAACGTCCGTGAGCTCCGAAACGTCGTGGAACGGATGGCGATCTTGAGCGGCGAGCGGATCACGCTCGACGATCTGCCTGAAGAGGGGGTTCTCAGCGCAGTGCGCCGGAAGTCTGCCCATCCTGCGGATCTGCCCGCCACGCGCGATCAAAACGGCGAACGTATGACTTTGCGGGAATATCGCAGCCGCGCCGAGAAGAGTTACATCCTTCAGACCCTCGACGAGGTGGGCTGGAATATCTCACGGGCCGCGACAATTCTCGGGGTCGAGCGCACCAATCTTCACAAGAAAATGAGGAGCTATGGTATCCGTCGAGAAGAGTCATGATCCGTCGATCAATTAGGCTGATGTGGACCGGCGCCGTCCTGGCGTTCTTGGCATACGTGCTCTTTTTTGTCCGGCTTGGCGATCGGTCCGCCTTCCAGCACCTCATGCGGGTCATCCACACCGACGAAGCACAAGAGCTCGGGCGCGAAGTGAGCGCGGCAACGGCCCGCGTCACGAAGGAGATTAGCGGACAGGTGCATGAAGCGACGCAGCCCCCGGCGCAGGACGCAGGCACCTCTCAGGTCCCGGAGGCCGTCTCACACCAGCTACGAGGCGTCGTAGGACCCGCCTACGATCGGGAGCAACGGATTGATGCCGCCCGCGCGCGCGAGTCGGAGTAGCCTCCGTCGGCCGGCATCTCTCAGTCCCTCAGGGCCATTCGAGCTGAAGCCGTTTCATCTTGCGCCACAGTGTCGTTGGGCTCAGCCCGAGAAGCTCCGCCGCGCGCTCTTTGTTCCCCTCGACCTGTCGGAGCGCGCGCACGATCGCGTCTCTCTCGACCTCGTGCACGATCTCAGCGAGCGATTGGCGCCCGGGCCGCAAGGTGCCGCCATTGCCATTGGAGTTGGGAAGGATGTCCGACAGGTGAATCTGGCCATCCTGCGCCAAGGCGACGCCTTGCTCGATCAGATTTTCGAGCTCTCGAATGTTCCCGGGGAAATCATAGCTGAGCAGGTAGTCCATGACGCCGGGCCCCAGGGAGGCTTGTCGGCCCATCTTCTTGCCGTATTTCTCGAGGAAGCTGTCGACGATCGGAGCGATGTCCTCTTTGCGTTCTCGTAGAGGCGGCAACTCGAAACGCGCGACGTTGAGGCGGTAGTACAGGTCTTCGCGGAAACGTTTTTCCTCGATGAGGACTCGGAGGTCCTGGTTGGTCGCAGCGATGATGCGCGCATCGACGTTGATTGGCTTGTTGTCCCGAGCCTACGGATTTCGCCCTCTTGAATCGCACGCAGTAGCTTCGCCTGAAGCGACGGTGGTGTTTCGGCGATTTCGTCGAAGAAAAACGTGCCACCGTTGGCTTCCTCGAACAGGCCTTTGCGCGTCTGCACGGCCCCAGTAAATGCGCCGCGCATGTGCCCAAAGAGCTCGCTTTCGAGGAGGGTCTCGGTGAGCGCGGCGCAGTTGATCGAGACGAAGGGCCTTTCCGCGCGCAAGGAGTTGGCATGGATGGCTCGCGCGACCAATTCCTTGCCGGTGCCGCTCTCCCCCGTAATGAGGACCGTGGCATCGGTGGGCGCGATGCGCACGATGCGTCCGAGGACATCACGAATCTCCGCGGACTGACCGATGATGTTGCCAAAGTTATATCGGTCTCGGAAATCGGCAGCCATCGCGCGGAGCTCCCCGGCAAGCTGGCGGGTTCGCGCGGCCCGAGCGACCTTGATGAGAAGCTCCTCCTCCACAAACGGCTTTTGAACGAAGTCATGCGCGCCGAAACGCATCGCTGCGACTGCGTCTTCAATCGTGCCGAAGGCCGTCATGACGATCACCTCGGTCAGAGGCGAGGTTTCTCTGGTGCGTCGAAGCACCTCCAGGCCACCCACATCTCCCATCCTCAAGTCGGTGATGACGAGGTCGTAGCCGTTCTCGGCGACCATGGTGCACGCCAACGCGCCATTTGCTGCCTGGTCGACTTCATAGCCCTCCGCGCTCAACATCTCCCACAACATGCGGCGCGTGTTGTCCTGATCGTCGACGATTAGAATCCTGGCCATCCCCCACCCGGTTCCGCTTAGCTGTGACCTTACCGCAAATCGCGATTTGCGGTAAGGTCACAGCTAAGCGGAACCGGGTGGGGGATGGCCAGGATTCTAATCGTCGACGATCAGGACAACACGCGCCGCATGTTGTGGGAGATGTTGAGCGCGGAGGGCTATGAAGTCGACCAGGCAGCAAATGGCGCGTTGGCGTGCACCATGGTCGCCGAGAACGGCTACGACCTCGTCATCACCGACTTGAGGATGGGAGATGTGGGTGGCCTGGAGGTGCTTCGACGCACCAGAGAAACCTCGCCTCTGACCGAGGTGATCGTCATGACGGCCTTCGGCACGATTGAAGACGCAGTCGCAGCGATGCGTTTCGGCGCGCATGACTTCGTTCAAAAGCCGTTTGTGGAGGAGGAGCTTCTCATCAAGGTCGCTCGGGCCGCGCGAACCCGCCAGCTTGCCGGGGAGCTCCGCGCGATGGCTGCCGATTTCCGAGACCGATATAACTTTGGCAACATCATCGGTCAGTCCGCGGAGATTCGTGATGTCCTCGGACGCATCGTGCGCATCGCGCCCACCGATGCCACGGTCCTCATTACGGGGGAGAGCGGCACCGGCAAGGAATTGGTCGCGCGAGCCATCCATGCCAACTCCTTGCGCGCGGAAAGGCCCTTCGTCTCGATCAACTGCGCCGCGCTCACCGAGACCCTCCTCGAAAGCGAGCTCTTTGGGCACATGCGCGGCGCATTTACTGGGGCCGTGCAGACGCGCAAAGGCCTGTTCGAGGAAGCCAACGGTGGCACGTTTTTCTTCGACGAAATCGCCGAAACACCACCGTCGCTTCAGGCGAAGCTACTGCGTGCGATTCAAGAGGGCGAAATCCGTAGGCTCGGGACAACAAGCCAATCAACGTCGATGCGCGCATCATCGCTGCGACCAACCAGGACCTCCGAGTCCTCATCGAGGAAAAACGTTTCCGCGAAGACCTGTACTACCGCCTCAACGTCGCGCGTTTCGAGTTGCCGCCTCTACGAGAACGCAAAGAGGACATCGCTCCGATCGTCGACAGCTTCCTCGAGAAATACGGCAAGAAGATGGGCCGACAAGCCTCCCTGGGGCCCGGCGTCATGGACTACCTGCTCAGCTATGATTTCCCCGGGAACATTCGAGAGCTCGAAAATCTGATCGAGCAAGGCGTCGCCTTGGCGCAGGATGGCCAGATTCACCTGTCGGACATCCTTCCCAACTCCAATGGCAATGGCGGCACCTTGCGGCCCGGGCGCCAATCGCTCGCTGAGATCGTGCACGAGGTCGAGAGAGACGCGATCGTGCGCGCGCTCCGACAGGTCGAGGGGAACAAAGAGCGCGCGGCGGAGCTTCTCGGGCTGAGCCCAACGACACTGTGGCGCAAGATGAAACGGCTTCAGCTCGAATGGCCCTGAGGGACTGAGAGATGCCGGCCGACGGAGGCTACTCCGACTCGCGCGCGCGGGCGGCATCAATCCGTTGCTCCCGATCGTAGGCGGGTCCTACGACGCCTCGTAGCTGGTGTGAGACGGCCTCCGGGACCTGAGAGGTGCCTGCGTCCTGCGCCGGGGGCTGCGTCGCTTCATGCACCTGTCCGCTAATCTCCTTCGTGACGCGGGCCGTTGCCGCGCTCACTTCGCGCCCGAGCTCTTGTGCTTCGTCGGTGTGGATGACCCGCATGAGGTGCTGGAAGGCGGACCGATCGCCAAGCCGGACAAAAAAGAGCACGTATGCCAAGAACGCCAGGACGGCGCCGGTCCACATCAGCCTAATTGATCGACGGATCATGACTCTTCTCGACGGATACCATAGCTCCTCATTTTCTTGTGAAGATTGGTGCGCTCGACCCCGAGAATTGTCGCGGCCCGTGAGATATTCCAGCCCACCTCGTCGAGGGTCTGAAGGATGTAACTCTTCTCGGCGCGGCTGCGATATTCCCGCAAAGTCATACGTTCGCCGTTTTGATCGCGCGTGGCGGGCAGATCCGCAGGATGGGCAGACTTCCGGCGCACTGCGCTGAGAACCCCCTCTTCAGGCAGATCGTCGAGCGTGATCCGCTCGCCGCTCAAGATCGCCATCCGTTCCACGACGTTTCGGAGCTCACGGACGTTGCCTGGCCACGGTCGTTCGGCCAAGGCATCCAGGACCTCGTCGTCGATCGGCTTATCCCGCAAACCGTTCTCGGCCGAGAACTCATGTAGAAACGCCTTGGTCAAGAGGGCGATGTCCGTCCTTCTCTCGCGGAGCGGCGGACTCAGGATCGGAACGACATTGAGCCGGAAGTACAGGTCCTCCCGGAAACGGCCGTTCTTGACCTCTTCCTCGAGGTCCTTGTTGGTTGCCGCCAACACGCGCACGTCGACCGCGATCGCCTTCTCGCTGCCTACGCGCGATATTTCCCCGCTCTGCAGCGCGCGCAGCACCTTAGCTTGCGCACTCGCGCTCATGTCGCCGATTTCGTCGAGGAACAAGGTGCCTCCATTGGCGAGCTCGAACATACCCTTTTTACGACCTTGCGCCCCAGTGAACGCGCCGCGCTCGTAACCAAACAGCTCGCTTTCGATGAGCTCCGCTGGGATGGCCGCACAGTTCACTTTGATGAACGGCTTGTCGGCGCGTGGGCTGAGCCGATGGATCGCACGCGCGATCAGCTCCTTGCCCGTCCCGCTTTCGCCCGAAATGAGGACACGCCCATTCGTGGGCGCGACTTTCTCGAGCTGCCCGAAGAGCGAACCCATGACCGGACTCTCGCCGATCATATCGTAGCGGTGTTCGACGCCGGCTCGCAGCTGCTCTACCTCACGCTGAAGCTGCCAAGTCTTGAGGGCGTTCCGCACCGTGACCAGGACGCGATCCCGGTCGAGTGGCTTCTCGAAGAAATCGGTCGCGCCGAGTTGCACCGCTTGCACCGCCTCGGCGACCGACGCATGGCCGGACACCATGAGCACGGGGAGCCGACGCGTCTCTGGCTTGCTACGGATCTTTTCTAGCGCCTCGATGCCGCTCATTCTTGGAAGGCGAACATCGAGAATGAGCAGGTCGACTTCGTTATGCTCGATCGTCTCTAGACACTGCTCGGCAGATGAGGCTTCGAGTGTATTGAAGCCGGAACCATCGAGCACCATCCGTAGAGTACGCCGTATGTTCTTTTCATCGTCGACAACGAGGATCGTGGCAGACATACAAGCTCGCTTATATCACGGCAGATCGTGGCCGACCCAAAGAGTGATAGAGTAGGTCGATCGTGAACCACGCGGAGTCCACCACCAGGCGCTTTCAGTCCTTGCTCGGCGTGGCCAAACCGCCGACGGGAGGTATTGCGCCCGAACGCATCGCAGCCGAGGTAGCGCCATTGCTGCCTCTGTTGAGCGAGCTGCCTGCAAAGGAGGGTTCGAAAGGTGACTTCGAGGCGTTCGCGTTCCGTGAGTGCTTTACGCTGCTGACGCTCCTCGGCCGACGTCTCGCTCTGCTCGATCTCACGCCCACGTCGGCGATTCAAGTCGTGCGGCTTGCATTGTGCGCGGTCCGCGGTTCCAGCGAATCTGTTGCAGGAGCGTTTGCCGAGCGCGCAGTTGCGGCCATGGTCGAGGGCTTCGTGCTCGGGCGCGAAGAACGGGTTGCTCAAACGGCCGAAACGCAAGCCGCGAGGACCCTAAGGCCTTTGCGTATTGACGATGCAACGTTTGCGTTGATCGTGTCGGGAGTGCATGACCCCGCCACGCTGAGCGATTGTGTCGACGCGCTCGGGCGCGCGATGCTCAATGCCGACGCCGAGATCGCAATCGTCGACCTCACCCAAGTCGGCGAAGCGAACCGGGATCGAGCCGCGGCTGTTTTCGCCGCGGACGAAGTCACGAAGATGCTCGGCGGCGTGTGCATATTCACTGGCATCGATTCGCGCTGGGAAGCGGCCGCGGCCGACGCGTGCATCCCCCTTGACGCGATGTGCGTCGCGGCTGATCTTGCAAGTGCAATCGCGGCAGCCCAAGAGATGACCGGGCGCGCCGCAGACACGCAAAGCCCTAAATGGTGGGCGCTACTCGACCGTCTCCGTCGCTGAAGAGGCTGCCCGCGCTACTTGGGCCTCAAGTCGCGAAGCGCTTCTTCTGCACGCGCTTTGGTCTCGCGATGGGTCGCGGCGAGCCGCAACCATCGACGCGCTTCGTCGACCTTGCCGAGCGCCTGGTAGCATTGGCCGATCGCGAGCTCTTCTTCAGGCTTGGGCACGTACTCCTCATCCATACGAGTACGGCGTTCGATCCCCGCGACCTTCCGCTTGCACCTGGCGACCAGCCCATCGGCTGGCACCTCTTTGAGCGCCCGTGACGCCGTGGGCTGCGCTTCGGCTGGCGGAGACGCCGCCACCGCGCCCGCTGCGAGGTCTGCGGCACCTCGAGAGGCCGGAGCCTGTACTGTCTGCGCGGCCCTTGCTGCCCCCTCTGCATGAGACCTGGGCCGTCGCTTTGCCGGCGCCGCCCCCTGGGGAAGCGCTTTCCTTTTGGGTGCCATGCGCTCGGCCGCCATCGTATATTCCGGGCGTTTCATCTCGGCTGGAGCAGCCTCGCCTTCGGGCGGCGCCGCACGCGGAATCACCCACATCCCCACCCCGACCGCGAGCAACACGAGCGCCGCCGCAGCCCAGAGTGGTGGTTGCAGCCGTTTCTTTCGCGACGGAACGGGCTGTCGCGTGCGCGCCGCAGCCGCACGGACAATGGCTGCGTCGAGCGCAACCGATGGCTCTTCGATTGGCAGCTGCTCCGCCGCGGCCAACGCCGCCTTCATCTCGTCAAACGCGGCGCGGCAATCGGGGCAGCGCATGAGGATCTCGCGCACGCCATCAGGATCGACCGCTTCGCGTTCGATTAGCTCGAAGATCTGCTCTTGGCACTCCTCACAGTTCATGCGGCTCTTCCAAATCGCTCAAGATCTGCTGCAACCGCTCCAGGGCATAGCGCATTCGGCTCTTGACCGTGTTTGCAGGGACGCCGACCACCTCGGCGATCTCTCTGAACGCCAGGCCCTGGAGCTGGCGCAACAAAAACACCTCCCGTTGTTCCTCCGGCAGCGCCTCCACTGCCCGCGCGATCCGTTCCCTCACCAGCCCGCCTACCGCGAGTTGCTCGGTCGACGGACCGGGATTCGACACACGTTCGCTCCAGGGCTGAGACGCTCCTGGGCGGGTCGCATCTAGGGAGGCATGGGCGCGGAATTTCATCTTACGCTGATGGTCGATGCTCAGGTTGCGCGCGATAGTGTACACCCAGGTCGAGAACTTGGCGTCTCCACGGAATTCGTCGCCGCGTTCGATCACCTTCATCCAGACGTCTTGATAGAGCTCCTCGGCGCGCCCTCGATCGCGGGTCGATCGCAAGAGGAAGTTGAAGAGCGGCGCACGGTATCGTCCTAGCAACGTTGCGAACGCCCCTGCATCGCCCTTCCGATAGGCCGCCAACAGCACCTCGTCGCAGGCATCGTTCAAAACGCACCCTCATCTGCATCGTGCCCGCACTGCGCCGGATGGCCACACATTGATCGACGTCTGAGACTGCGAGAGGATCTACTCGATCGCCACCCCGCAAGTGAAGGACAATTCAGCGCTTCTGTGGAATTGACTGCCCCCGGAAATGCCCGGACCCTTCATTGACCCAGCTGCTTGCGCTGCGGTATAAGCGCGGGGACTGTCGGGGGGCAATTTCGCTTCAGATGGTGGTCACTTAGAGGGGAATTGCGATGCGCAGGACCGTTGCGCTCTCAGTCGTGTTGGCATGCATTGGGGCGGGGGGCGCCGTCGCGGCGGCCCCAGCTGGAGCTGCGCCAACGCGTGACACATCAAACGAGCCTTCCAAGGCAGCCCAAGAGGCAGCGCCCGCCGCACCGGGCAAGCCGATCGACGCCGGCACGTACTCGGTGCGCCTTCGCGACCTCGAGCAGCGGATCAACGAGCTAAAAGAGCAGATCTTTCGCTCTAAGGCGAGGCTCTCGTTGCTCGCCGAGACGGTGCTCGAAGGCGTCGTCGGAGGTGGCCAGGCGGTCATCGTGCACGAGAACCGAATGTCACAGTCCTACAAGCTGGTCAGGGTGGTCTACGCACTGGACGGGGCCCCGATCTTCACCAAAGCCGACGAGGAGGGCTCCCTTGGCGACCAGAAAGAATTCGAGGTGTACGACGGGAGCATCGTGCCCGGAGAGCACACGCTCACGGTGAGCCTGGAATACCGGGGGAACGGCTATGGCGTCTTTGCGTACCTCAAAGGGTACCGCTTCAAGGTGCGCTCCACGTACACGTTCGCAGTGCCCGAGGGCCGCGTGTCGACCGTTCATGTCGTGGGCTACGAGAAGGGCGGTCCGACGACGCCGCTCGAGGAGAGGCCGGCGGTTCGATACATCGAGCGTGTAGAACGCCAAGTTCGACACGATGCAAGCGGTGAGGGCGATCGGTAATGCGACCTCGTGGGGCGACAAGCTCGCCGCCCACACCAACACTTGGCAAGGGGCGAGCGCAAAGAGTCTGGCTGGGTTTGAGGCTATCTCTGATCCTGACCTCGACTGCAGCCTTCGGTCTCGTCGCGCCCGTTGTCCCTGAGGCCACGGCACAGGATATCAACGCGGCGAATCGAGAGCTTTCCGATCTCGAGTCGGACACCCAGCGTTTGATGGCCACGCAAGTCCGGCCGCACAATCTCAAGAGCGCCACGTTCGTCGAGGAGCGTCTCACGGACGGAGAGCTCTACCTTCGCCTCGGAGACAACCTCCGCGCCGCCATTGTCCTCACGGACATCGTCGAGCACTACCCAACGCATCGCGCCTATCCGGAGGCATTGTTTCTGCTCGGTGAGGCTCTCTTCCATGGAGGCGACTACCTGGGCGCGCGCAGGCGCTACGCGGAAGTGATTGAACGCAGCAGCGACCCGGCCTTCTCCCCGTACATCCAAAGGGCGCTTGCCCGCCTGATCGAGATCGCCATTCATACGCGCGATTTTCGGGAGGTTGACGGGTACTTCGCGCGGCTCGAAGCCCTGCCGTCCTCCACACTTTCGGTCACGACGGCCTACTTCCGCGCCAAGTATTTGTACAACCGCGCCGTACCGATCGATGGCGTGCTCGAATCCCCACCCAACGGAGCGATTCGGGGAGTCGACCAAGGCCGCCTCGAGCAAGCGCGCAAGGGCTTCCTGGCTATCCCGAGCGGCAGCGAGTTTTCGCTTCGCTCCAAATACTTCGTCGGCACGATTTACATCCTCCGGGGCGAATACCTAGACGCTATTGCGGCGTTCCAAGGCATCCTCGGTCAGGAGCCCGCGAACGAGCAGGAACGCCAGGTCATCGGACTGACCTATCTCGCGCTCGGCCGCCTCTACTACGAAACCGAGCAGCTCGAGCAGGCGGTCGAGGCATACCGGGCGATCGAGCAGACCTCGCCTCACTTCGATGAAGCGCTCTACGAGCTTGCCTGGACGTATATCAGGATGGGCGACGCGGTCCAGGCCGAGCGCGCCTTGGAATTGCTTTCCGTAGCCGCGCCAGACAGTCCTCTCAACGCCGACGGCAAGGTTCTGCAGGGGGATCTCTTGGCACGCACGGACCGTTATGACGAAGCCGACGTCGTATTCGACGAAGTCCGCACGACCTTTGGCCCCATACGCGACGAGCTGGATCACATGCGGCAGATGCATCCAGATCTTCACTCGTATTTCCAGGTACTTGTACGCGAAAACCTAGACGACTTCGATATTGATGACTTCCTTCCGGAGTCGGCACGGCGCTGGGTCGACCTCGCAGGCGACTACGGACGCGCGCTCAACGTGCTCTCGGACTTGAGCGAAGCCAAACAGCTCGTTCGCGACACCGACGAGCTCGCACAGCGCATCACGGCGGTCCTGAGCGCGCCGAATCGCGTCAGCGTGTTCTCCGACCTACGCAGGCAACGCGAAAGGGCGACTGGCCTTCGAAATCGGGCAGCCCGGGCGCGTGCCACGCTCATCGATAGCGAGGCCCGCGCGCGCGGCAACCGCCAGGGCGAAGTCGGGCGCGTGCGCGCTAGCCGTCAGGAGCTCCAGGCCGGGGTGATGAAGATGCCGGTCGAGACCGAGGACTTCATCGAGCGTGACTCTGAGGAGCTCGATGAGTACCGGACGGCCGAGCGTGATCTTCAAGGATTGCGCGTCGAGATCCTGGGACTCCAAGCGCGCACGATCGCCTCGAGGACCGGCTTGGCGGGCGTCGATCCGAAGAAGGTCGATCCCAACGCGTTGCGCGCGCAGATCGAAGGGCAGGAAGCAAAGATCAAGCAATACGAAGAGCAGCTCAAGTGGATTCGCCGCCGGCTGGAAGTAGGACGGCTGCACGTGGGCGTGGGCGACAAACGATACCGGGCGGACGATGTGGAGCGCGCCAAGTTCATCCACATGGTCGGTCGGGAGCGTGAGCTGGCAGGGTCCGCCGGGCCTGCATATGACGCCGCGTTTTCGCGGGTGTCAGCCGTGGAGCGCCAGCTGGATCGGCGCGACGCTGAGGTCGCCGCGGTGGTGCAACAACGCGTCTCGGAGATGTTGGTGGTCGTCGACGAGGAGACCGCCAACCTCGCGCGCTATCGCGCCGCGCTCCGGGCACTCGAAGGTGAGACCGAAGACGTGGTTGGCGCCATCACCTATCTCAACTTCAACCGCATCAGAGACCGCTTCTATGATTTGGTCCTGCGGGCGGACGTTGGCAAGATCGACGTCTCCTGGGCGAGGCGCGAGGACCACCGGCGGCGCATCGACGCGCTAACACGCGAGCGCGCGCGCGAGCTACAGGCCCTGGACGACGAGTTCCGTGACGTGATGGACCAAAACCAGAGCAGTGAGGAAGAAGAATGACTTCGCGCCGTCGCCTCGCCTCGCGGATCGTCGTCATGGTCTGGCTTGCTACTTGGGCGCCTACGGTCCCGGCGTCTGCGCAGGCTGTGGAACCCGACGCGGGTGAGCCAGCAGCGCCATGGGAAGGCGCGACCGACGTCACCTTGCCCCCGTTT
>Ga0114931_10004222_pt1 | contig 17978 bp, 15 predicted proteins | sample 2SBtaG_FD_89579 | JGI IMG/M metagenome (GOLD analysis project Ga0114931, IMG submission 89579) | Deep subsurface microbial communities from Kolumbo volcano to uncover new lineages of life (NeLLi) - 2SBTROV14_V59a metaG | ecosystem: Environmental > Aquatic > Marine > Volcanic | place: Kolumbo...
AGCAATGGCTCGTTTTTCATTTTCGATATAACCTGATATTTCTATCGTTTCGAGTCGGTCTCGCAATGGGGCTGGAATCGTTTCGGTTGTGTTTGCGGTACAAATGAAAAGAACTTTGGAAAGATCAAAGGGAACATCTAAATAATGATCCATAAAGTTCTTATTTTGTTCTGGATCCAAGACTTCTAATAAAGACGATGCAGGATCTCCTCTCCAATCGCTTCCCACTTTGTCAATTTCATCAAGGATCATTACTGGGTTTAGAGATCCGGCCCGCTTAAGAGATTGTATGATTCGACCTGGCATGGACCCCACATAAGTACGGCGGTGTCCTTTAATTTCGGCTTCGTCGCGCATTCCCCCAAGACTGATGCGTTGAAACTCTCGCCCCAGGGTTTCCGCGATACTTTTTCCAAGAGAAGTCTTTCCTACTCCTGGAGGGCCAACAAAACAAAGGATGCTTCCCGATAAATCTTTCTTTAAACTCTTAACAGCTAAAAACTCGAGAATTCTTGTTTTAACATCCTTTAAAGCATAATGATCCCGATTCAGAATTTTTTCTGCGTGTTTTAAATTGGTATCGTCATTTGTGCTTATCGACCATGGCAAGGAAGCCAATGTTTCGAGATAATTTCTTGTAAATGAATATTCCGTGCTTTCCGGAGGGATCATTTTAAGGCGGCGCATTTCTTCATCCGCTTTTTCTTGTGCCTCTTTGGAAAGCTTTGCCGCTTCAATTTTCTCTTTTAGCTTTTCAATATCCTTTGAAAAATCATCTCGATCTTCTCCGAGCTCCTTCTGGATGGCTTTCAACTGTTCCTTCAAAAAATATTCTCTCTGGGACGTCGAAATTTTACTTTGAATCTCTCCTTGAATTTTTTGACCCATTTTTAAAATTTCAAGTTCTTGCGTGAGATGAAAGACGCATTTTTCTAAGCGTTCATCGATTGTGTCGCATTCCAAAAGAGATTGTCGCGTTGGCAAATCAATCCTCTTTAAATGAGCAGCAATAAAATCAGAAAGTTTTTTAGGGCCTTCAATGTTTAAAGCTGCCAAACTGAACTCTTCAGACAAAGTGGGAGACGTTTGAATCACTTCTTGTAAAAGATTTTGTGCGGAAGTCGTTAAGGCCTGCACTCGTTTTTTGTTTTCAATTTTGTCGTCTAGGTAATCCACATGAGCTGTAATCGTCGGAACTGAGCTAGAGAAGGAGTTTATTTTGAACCGCCTTAAGGTCTGAACGATCATACTCGTTGAACCTTCTGGAAGGCGGAGGACTCGGAGAATACGAGCGCAAACACCAACCTGGAATAATTCCGAAGGAGAAGGATCCTCCCCTTTTCCTTTTCGTCGCGCCAAAAACCCAATGTACTCCAGACCGTTGGCATCGTCTTGATGGAGAAGGGCTTGAAGTTTTCCCTTGGGAACGACCACAGGTAAAATCATATGAGGAAAAGCCACAAAATTAGACAGAGGAAAAATAGTCACATCCCGCGGCAAAGCTTTTGTACTTCGACTGGTATCGATGAGCAGGTGCTCTTCTTTCGGGGGGTGGTCATCAGAGGATGGCGGGGTTTGAATTATGGGTGTCATCTTTTTCTTACCTACTTAATCATTGTTTGGGCGGGTTTGTTGGTCGATCCAATGCAAATAATCGTCTAATCCTTCATTTATAGGGATACTCAGAAATTCAGGAACTTGAAAGGGATGAAGGCGGCGAATTTCTTGTTTTAGAGGCTCTAAAAGGCTTTTTTTCGTTTTAATCCAGATCTGCCGCTCTTCTTCTTCGCAGAACTTTCCTTCCCAATAATAGAGGCTTTTGATCGGGGAAGAAATATGTATGCATGCAGCAAGCCTCTTTTCAACTAGAATTTTTCCAATCTTTTTTGCCAAGTCTTCGCCGGGGCAGGAGGATAAAACGAGAGTGAAGTCCATATTTAGGTTTTGATTCCTTCAACAGTCACACTAGAAACTTTTCCGTCCAGTATTTCAGTTGCTTTCTGTACAAGAGGATCACTCAATATTTGTTCGCGAGCTTCTTTGATAAAATCAGTCCGCTTACTTTCGAGCTTCTTCTTTTGTGCCGTTTCTTCCAGACTAAGTTGAATGTTTGTTCCTGTGAGCGTTGAAAAGACTTGGGTCAATTCGTCTCGCATTAATTTTTCAGACAGTTGCTTATAGGCAAAATGTTGCAGAGGGAAAATAAACCGAAGCTTAGGAGAATTCCATTCCGCCTTTTCGTGACATTTCATAAGCGCCCAAAGATGGGGACGTTCCTTTTTTAGGGCGGTCATCAAATCGGAAATGCTTTTAAGTTCTTGCGGCGCAGGTGACACTGGTTTAGCTGCCGCAGGAGCTTTTCTCAACGGAGCCTTTGGTTTTGGAAGATCAATGCTTGGCGGAGCTTGTTTTGTTTTTGCTTGAAGTGGTTGGGATTGAATCATTTTAAGCAATCGGCTGATATCTTCTGTATGGGGAATTTGTCCGGCACGAAGCAAAGTAGTTTCCAAAGTGATTTTCGGAAAGTCTGAATTTTTCATTCGTTCATGCGCTTTCCAAAACACTTCGAAGAGTCGGTCAATGTCCCCTGCACTCCAGTTTGCATAAGAGTTTAAAAGTCGATTCACATAATCGATAGAGACTTCTTCTTGAACCAGCTCAGGATTTCCTGTTGCTTTGCAAAGAACCAGCACGCGAATCCACTGAACGAGTCGCGAGAGCAGTTTTACCAAATCTTTCCCCTTTTCATAAAAAAGATGAACTCTTTTCACGAGTTCCAATGCATCTTTTTGAGCTAAGAGTTCCAGGAGTTCGATTTCTTGGGCTGTTCCAATCGTGCCTAAAAAGGCATCGACCACCTCTTGTGAAATTTCTTGAGAACCTGAGAGTAAAAATATTTGCTCCAAAAGAGTTTGCCCATCCCGAAGGGAGCCATCAGCCGCCGCAGAAATTTGTTCTAAGATGGGAATGGAAATCTGAATTTTTTCTCTTTTGGAAATTTCCTTTAGATTTTCAAAAATATCTTTTTCTTTTAATCGGCGCAGCTCCAAGCGTTGGACCCGAGACAAAACAGTGCTTGGAAGTTTTTCAATTTCTGTCGTGGCAAAAATAAACAAGGCGTGTGCAGGAGGCTCTTCCAATGTTTTTAACAATGCATTGAAGGCGGCATTCGAAAGCATATGCACTTCATCAACAATATAAACATTTCGTTTTCCTACAGAAGGTCGGTAGGCAACCGCTTCAATAATGGAGCGAACATCATCCACTCCTGTATGGGAGGCCCCATCGATCTCCAAAATGTCCATTGATCCGTTTTGTTCAATGGCTTTACAGGAGGCGCATTGGTTACAGGGGCGTTCAGCAAAATTTTCCGAAAGACAGCAGGCTGCTTTTGCAAGGATTCTTGCCGTACTCGTTTTGCCGACACCGCGAGGTCCAGATAAAATATAAGCTGGAGCAATCTTGTCGCTTTTCAATGCCTCTGAAAGAATTTGTACCACACTCGCTTGGCCTTGTAGGTCCGCCAAGCTTTTCGGGCGGTATTTTCGAGCCAAATTGAGTTGTTTCTGCGTTTGTCGCATTTTCCCTCTTATATAATGCCTATAAGATTTAACCTATGGCTTTTTCTGATTCAAAGAATTGAACTGAAAACGGAGATGGTGAGACATCAGGGCGGCACCAAGCTTAGTTTTTTTGGGGAGTCCATGTCTCGTTTCAGGATTTTCAAAGACAAAGCCGAGGATTCTAACTTCTTTAAATAATTATATATTTCTGCCGTACCCCCTATTTTTAAAAGTTGGCACGCAAATTGCTATAGCCATACCGACATAAAAGTCGATGTGGCTTTTAAGAGGGAAGGGTATTGCAGGTCTTTGAAAGGCATGTGATGCGATGAAAATATATCAATGGGCGTGTGGGGCACTTGCAGTGGCGGCTGCTGGTCTTCTTATGTCCACTCAAATAACGACTGCACAAGACAACTCAAACCAATCGAGTGACAATATCTTTGACAACTTGAATTTGGTAAAGGGAGACCTTCCTACGGGAGTTGCTGTAGATTTGCCCGGGGTTCAAGCGGCTTTGTTCAATTTAGGCACAGACCAAAATTCTGATCAAGCGCCAAAGCAAAACCGAATCATGATCAATGTTGGTGGAAAACTCATTTATGAAAACTTTGACAATTCCGCTTACAATGGAACCCGAGCTAATGTGACAACTACAATTGGAATTCGAGTAGGAGCACTCAGCGCAGATGCACAATTAGATCTCTCCAGGCTTATTACCGAGCAACTTAACTCGGACTACGAAGACCGAGGAGATACGATCTATGATGGAATCTCCGAAATAAACGCAAAGACCTTGAATCCAGAAGCGATTTTGACCTTAGATGTCGTTCGCTTTGGCTTTGGTAAAGACATGGCTGTCTTAAGCATCTATGCTGGAAATGGCCAAGTCCTTCCAACGGCAGAATTCTTGATGTCCACTCAAGTGGCTGCAAGTTTTCTGGATGGCGCAGAAATCGATCAGACTTCTCAAGTCGGAATTAGCGTCGCGGCTAACAACTGGACGGTTAAATTGGCAGCCTTTGGCGAAAGCTGGGGTTCTTATTGGGGAGATAAGGATCGGTTTCAAACGGTTACCGATAACAACGATGGTTTAAGAAGCTTTGCTGTGAGTGCAGATGCTAATTTTGGACCTGTCGATGCTTATGTTGGTTATGCTAACTTGGATAAATTCATTAATCCAAATGATCCGAGCTTTGCAGTTAAATCGGGAGATCAATTCACGGCTGGAGCCCTTTGGCATATCAGTGACACGGTTCGCGTAGCCGGTGAATTGGTTAATTTTTCTGCAAAAGACTCTTCGTCCAACCAAGATATGACGGCCTTACGAGTAAAGGGTGAATATGATCTAGGTCGTAGCCTAACCGTTGGTGCTGATTATGAGCAAAGAATTGCCGACAATTCCGACATCGAAGGAAAGAAATTCGGTGGATCTATTGCTTATCATATCGCAGATAATGCCAGCCTCGTTTTAGAAGTGGCAGAAGTTTGGCCAGAAAATGGAAGCAGTAGAACAATGGTCTCGACGATGTTTAATCTTCAGCCTCAAAGTGAAGATTCTTTGCCTGTCTTGAATAAAGACACCAGTACAGAACCAAGTGCTCAACAAGCGGTTGATTCTGCGATGAAGTAGAAAGCGAAGGAAGAAAACGAATTTCATGACAAAAGAGCATGAAAACCCGAATAAAGGAAACAGACCCTCTTGGCCTTATGCCAAGGGGGTTTGCTTGCCTTTACTTTTCGTTCTTTTTGGTTCTGTTTCGATTTTTGCTGCGAGCGATACTCCAATTGCAGAGATCTTCTATAAACCGACGATGATTGAACACAATATGAGCCAAAAAGAGAGGGAGAAACTTTTTGAAAAGATAAACAAGAAATTCGATTTTGATCAGAATTCCTACTATCCGGAACGTCAGCTGAGTGTTCAAAAATACATAGATTTTCGAGAACTCGAGAATAATTTTCCAAATTTAACGAAACATTGTCTTCCCGAGAAGGCTGTTGAGAATAAAAATTTCGACTTAAATAAAAGCTGCATGGCTCAATTGACTCTCAGTTTAGTGAGCTTAAGTTTAGCGCACGTTCTTCAAACTCAATTTGAAGGATTTCATTGGCAGCCCAAGGTAAGCGATGATCGATTAGATTTCGCGCTCTATGAGTTTTATACAAAGCGAATTTCAAAACAAACAGGGCGGACACCATATCTCGTCACGCTCCCAGAATCTTTTGGTTTGTTGGATCAAACTTTGGGGAATGGCGGTCAATTCAGAGTGAATTGGGAGTATGCGTTTTCGAATTCTAGACTTAATCATTTGGCCGACAGTTTTGGGCCTACTTCATTTGGAATGGGAGACCCTAGCGGAAGTCTTGTTTCATGGCAGCAGGCCCCCTTGAGTTATGAGGGACTGCGCTTTCAGTTTTTCAAAAATTTAAATTACGAATATTTGGTTCAAGCCCTCAATCAGGGAGTAGCAGCCATTGGCGAACTTTACTATTCAGATTACCGAAAAGCTCTGAACCACCCAGATGTTCGATTTAGCGAAGTAAAGGAATATTATAATAAAAACCCACAAAACCGGGTAAGAATTGCTGAAGTTACAATTCCATTCAAACAAGATCTTTCGAGTTTAAAAAAATTCAAAAAGTTAATGGATGAAGGCGTGAACGAACAAAACCAGTTTGTGGCCCAAGAAGTCAAAGAAATTTACCGAAAAGATGGCGCAGATGAAGCGCTTCGAGAGCTGCATGATCGATTGCGAGCAGATGCCCTAAATGCGGTGGCTCAAAAAATTATAGAAGGGAAGCCAAGCGATAGTTTTTCAAAGGTTCAGATTCAAAGCTTGGATGGAGATAAACAGGATTTGATGTCAAAGGCCGCCGAATTTGGGACAGCTGGAATTTCTATGGTTCAACAATTTGTTCCGGATCCAATTTCAGATAAATCTCATCAAGCCAATCGGCAGACAGCGCCCAAGCAACCCGTTTTGCCGATTAGCTTTTCCTTTGTTGAGGGCAATCGTGTTCGTCTCATTATGCTTTTGGACATTCAGCCGCTGAGCCTCTACAATACTCAAGAATCAATCGTGCGGAAGTTAAGAATGCAAAGAAATCTTGAGAGCCGAGAGACTTTCGTAAAGGCTTTTGTTAAAAATCAGTTTCGATTGCTTCCAGACTCTCCGTTGAGTCAGGTGGCTCCTGAGGAAAATTTATTGTCTTATGTAACAAATTCAAATGTTGACTCAATCTTAATGAATACAATTGGAATTATGAATCATTGGACAGTACAAAAAGCGTTGAAGAACTCTTCATTTGCCTCTCCCTTCCAGGGCGAGGAGGAATATCGCAAGGAAATTCAAGAGAATCTTTTGCTGGAGTTTCATTCACTTGACGACGTTTATTCTAATATTCTTACTCAGAAAGAAGCCGACTTATTTTCGAAGCAAAGAGCTCAGCTTGAGGACATGATCAATGAAGAGTTTTCGGATAAGAACAGTGAGGATCTTTCAAAAACCTTACGGACGTTATCTAAACTCACATGGAAGGTCTTTTGGGAGCCGGATTATCAAGATTTACCTGTATCGGCCCGAGAAGCCTTCGCTTCTTGGCCAGAAGAACTAGGTCGCTTTGCAGACTGGTATTCAGAACACCTCCTTCTTAAGAAAAGTTAACAACCCATCAAATTCCCTTACTGACCCTATAGTAAAAACCTGCTAAGGAATTGGCGATGGCTAAAATTCTCGTCAAGATGGTGTCTGAGCAGTCTTATTCGCAGTTGCTTTTTATCTTAATCTTAGGATGTAGTATTAGCTTGTTTGTATTAGGTGTTGTTTTCTTTGCAACGAGAAAGCATCCACCGAATACCTAAAAATGACAAGGAGGACTAATGATGAAGGAAAGAAAGAAACTGATAGTATCTACTGCCGTTGCTGGCTTAATGACACTTGCATCTAGTGCGAGCTTGATGGCGGCCGGAAAAACCGCACCCACAAAAGCAGAAACAGGTCAATGCTACGGGGTTAACTCTTGTAAGGGACAGAGTGCTTGTACGACCGCCAAGAATATGTGCGCCGGACAGAACTCTTGTAAAGGGCAGGGATGGATGAAGATGACTAAAAAACAATGCGCCGCTAAAAAGGGAAGCTTCAAGAAAGCCTCCTAACGTATGAAAGAGGGGGTGCTGCCCCCTCTGTCTTTTTAAAAATGAGCTTTGCCGACTATCAAAGTATTTCTGGAATTGGCCTTCGCCCACAATACTATCCTTCTTTATTGGAGGGGCGAGGTTCGGAACTTGAATTTCTTGAAATCGTCTCTGAAAATTTCACGCATTCACGCGGGCGGCCTTTTCAGGTTTTAAAAAAACTACGGCAAAATTTTCCCATTGCCATGCATGGAGTTTCTCTCAATATCGGAAGTACGGATGCCGTGCGCATTGATTATCTTCGAAAATTGAAGAGCCTTATGAAAGAAATCGAACCAATCCTCGTGTCCGACCATCTTTGCTGGACGGGTGCGCATCAGAAGAATTGGTATGATTTATTCCCCCTCCCCATGACCGAGGAAACCGTGAAGAACTGTGTTGAAAAAATTAAGCAGGTTCAGGATTTTTTAGGCCGTCAAATTTGTCTGGAAAATATTTCCACTTATTTGAGATTTCAAGGCGATGAAATGACAGAGCATGAATTTATGTGTGAGGTTTCTACAAGGGCCGACTGTTTTTTACTTTTTGATGTGAATAATCTTTATGTGAATTCTGTAAACCATCATTTTAATGCCTACGAATTCATTCGGCAGATGCCCATTGATCGAATTAAGCAATATCATTTAGCGGGACATACCAAGATGAAGAATTTTTTATTTGATACGCACGATGAAGATATTTGTGAGGATGTTTGGGATTTGTATCATTATAGTATAAAAACAATTGGGCCAAGACCAACTCTTATCGAGCGCGATGATAATTTTCCCAGTTTAGAAAAGCTGGTCGAAGAGGCGGAGTTGTCTAAAGCAATTATGTTAAAGGCTTTCAACCAAAGAAGGCGCAGGAATGCTTAAGACACAATTGTCAGAATTTCTAGCCTTGATCGAAAGCTTTGATGAAGAGAAATCAGGGGAGACGTTGCTGTTTCAAAATCCACCGCTTGGTTCGAAGGATGAGCGTTTTTCCGTGTATGCCGAAGGTTATGGAATTCGGACCAAGAAAGGAATGGAAGAAATTTTTCAATTGCTTCCGCGTGTACTGGGGGAAGAGGTGTGGAATGCGCTGGGCCTTAGTTATGTTCGAGAAACAAAGTCATTGAACTGGAATTTGAATCTCATCGGAGCCTCTCTTCCTGAATATATGAAGAAGAACTCCTGGAATGAGCCGTGGGTTGAGTTGGCTCGTTTTGAATTAGAGTTGTATCGATGCTTTCACGCCGAGAACAAAGAGCTAGAATTTAGTGCCGGTGAGTTCGCTGACATTAACGATGAAAGCGTATTTTTGTTTCAGGCCGGCACTCGACTCTTTCAGACGAGATGGAAGCTGTACGAATTATGGAAAATTAGTCGTGAAAATTCTTTAAAGCCTGGAGACGAGTTCATTTTAATCTATCAAGATGCGGAGGGACAGGCCACGGCCCGCTTGTTACCTGAGGGGGAATACAAAGTTTTGAGCGGCTTGCTTATAGGGCAAACTTTGGGTGAGGCGATTGCCGACATTGAACTGACGGCAGAAGATCTACAGTGTTGGCTGGCGTCATGGATTGAAGAAGTATTGTTCTATAAAATGAAGTAAAATTTCAGCCGGGCGTCAGGAATGTTTTCATAGCGTATGTTTGGAAGCGGCGTAGAAAAAGCTCTTCAATAGAAGTCCATGTTAAGATGAAAATTCTATCTCCTAAAAAGTATGAAAGTTCTTCAACTTCCCGAGTTTTTAAAAAGCCAGATCGATTTGCAATCTTCGAAAGAATCGAAGCGGTCTTCATTTCGCCCAAACCTTTCTTCAGGGTCAGCTAAAAACAATGAAATTCTTCACGAGCAAGCCCCAATTGTTTATCGACTTCAGACCTCTCAACTCTCCACGCAACAAAGACGTGCCTATCAGGTTCGCGATCAAAACCTGAGGCGCCAAGAAAGGGCCGAGGCGAGTCCACCAGAAGAGACGCCCATTTCTTTAAGCCTCCATCTTTCTAAGCCCGCAAAGTCTTTTGAAGAAGTCGTTGGAGAGATTCAAAAAAATCCAGAAAAGCTCTTTCAGGCACATGACGATGTCAATCGTAAACAAGCCCTTCGTCTTTTAGTGAGTTGATGGGTGCTCAAAGAGTTTCAGATATTGTCCGTAGCCCTCTTCCTTGAGTTTACGGACAGGGATGAAGCTTAAAGAAGCAGAGTTAATACAGAAGCGCTTTCCTTGAGGACCTGGACCGTCTTTAAAAACATGACCAAGGTGTGCGTCAGAGTCTGTTGAAATAAGCTCCCTTCTTTGAAGTCCGAAGGTTGTGTCCAATTTTTCTTCAACGGCACTCTGATCTATTGGTTTTTTAAACGATGGCCAACCCGTTCCTGAATCATATTTATCCAGAGAGCTAAACAAAGGCTTTCCAGTTATCACATCCACGTAGATTCCGGGTTCTTTGTTGTTCCAATACTTATTATGAAACGCAGGTTCTGTTCCTTTTTCTTGAGTGACCTCATATTCAAGCGGAGTCAGCAATTTTTTTAGTTCAGCCTGAGAGGGGAGGTGCTTTCTGTCGGTTACCTTAAAATTTAAATCTTTTCCCCACTTCTTTTCAATAAAACCAGCTCGGCCAGAAGCTTCTCGAAAAGCTTCATAGCGTTGTGGATGTTTTTTATAATAATCTTGGTGGGAATCTTCGGCGGGATAAAATTCTTTCGCGGGTAAGATTGAAACGACAATCTTTTTTTTAAAGCGGCCCGACTGTTCTAATTTTTTTTCCGAAGCCGCGGCTTCGTTTTTTTGCTCTTCATTATGATAAAAAATAGCGGGCCGATATTGTGAGCCCTGATCAGCAAATTGACCTTTGGCGTCGGTTGGATCTATGGCGCGCCAAAATATCTCGAGCAAATCAGCATAAGAAATTTGCTTGGGATCGTATTCAATTTGTACGGCTTCGTAATGTCCCGTTCTTCCGGTACTGACGTCTTCGTAGCCGGGGTCTTTCGTTTCTCCCCCGGTGTATCCGGACACAACCGCATAAACTCCTTCGTACTTATGAAAGGGCTTCACCATGCACCAAAAGCAGCCACCCGCAAAGGCCGCCTTTTCTAAATCTGCGGGCCGGCTTTGTTGATTGGCTTTCATGGTCGAGAGCATGGTCTTAGAGGGGCGGATTGACAAGAAATGAATCGCCAGAAAGGAGAGGCCTAAACCAAAAGCAAAAAAGCCAAAACGTGCACGCCAGTTCATAGTTTTCCCATAGCATGTTTTACAAAGCCGGGACACTTTTGATCGGGAAAAGGGATTCGGTCAAGCGCTCGTCGCCACCCAAATTTAAAGAACCTATCCTTTGGATGAATTCTTTAAATTCGGAGAGGGAGGGATTCGAACCCTCGGTACGGTTTTACCCGCACGACGAATTAGCAATCCGCTGGTTTAAGCCACTCACCCACCTCTCCGTTTGTGTGGTTCTTGTGGCTCTGTTTTCCGAGATTTCCAGTTTCATGGGCCGAGGTCAAGGCCGCCCGAAAAAAGATTGAATTCATCGACATTCCGGGTAAGTTCAAAAGCTTGGCGGCCGAGGCCTACTCAAAGGGAGACCAGCAACCCGCCAGGTTCGGAAGAAAGCAACGGTACCTGGTCATAACTTGTGACGTAGGATTTCTTGGCCGCCTTTTTTACTGGGTTCAAACAAAAAAAACAATAAGCAGAAAAAAGCGGGGTAGGGATTACGTACTATAAGGGGATTCTCTTTAAAGTAGGGGGTATATCGCTTTAAAGATAGCACGCAACCACCGTACCCCTTTCTTCTTATTGGCCCTAGTGCGTTAGTCTTTAGAGAGCAAGTCTTATGCCTTTTTGTCATTTTTTAAGTCCTGGGAACTAATGGAAACTTTCGTTTCCACTCAAGGGAAAGGGGCAAAAAATGGAATTAAACTTAGAATAAATGACCCAAAATGTCTTTCGGCTCAGCGGCTAATTCTGGCGAATTTCAAGGCTTATCAAGCCACTTCCCGCGGCTTTCACGGGAATTTTTTTGGATAAATGAGACGACTTCAAATATCCCAATGCCAAATAATTTCCGTTCCTTTGTTTCAGAACTGATTTTGTAAGCTGCCCGAGACGCTGGTCTTGTTGATTTGGATGCACGAGTTCTTCCTCAGGAAGAACTTTTCCTGGAAATTGAAGAGCGCACAGGCATTTGTTAATTTTTTTTCCACGGCTTCGTACTCGCTCAATGATTTCTTGGCCCACATAACAACCCTTTTCATAATCACAGAGAGATTCAAAACCTAAATCAAAAGCCAAAGTCCGAGTATTATAGTCATAATCAAGACGTGGGATCAGGTGCTGAATGCGATACTCTTCCCATTGGTCGGAGTCTTCCGGTTCGCTTGAACTTGGCTTCGTTCCCTTTAAGTCGAACTCAAAAAGACTCTTTTTCCAAAGCGCTTTTAGCTTTGTTCCATCCGCGACAATAAGACCGGCTCCCTCCTTTAAAAGGTCCTCTTCTTGTCCTTTTGCTGCCCAAAATGCCGATATAAGCTTTGGCGGGTGAAAGCAAATTTCTTCGCCAAAGTGATAGTTTTGCAGCAACTTTTGTAGGCGGTGACTTTCAGGTTCTCGGCACAGAAGATCAAGCCCACTCGTTCGTCGAAGACACCAAAATAGATTCTGTACTCTTCCTTCTGCACTAAGCAGTAAAGACAAACAGGCTTCGTCTAATTTTAGCGCGCTGAGTTTACGACTAAAGAGGCGATTAACAAATTCGATTGATGCGCTGCCTTCAATGTTAAGCAGTGCAAACTGATCTATTTTTGGTAAAGGCTCGTACATATGAAAAGCATATTTAATGCCTATGAAAGTTCAAGGGATTCGTTTAATTTATGCAATAGGTTCTTTCACAAATGCAATTCAGCCAATAGTAGAACTGAACAACTAAGGAGTACATATGGCAAAAAATTCGAGTGCTAGAAAGTCAAAAAAATCATCTAAAACGACACGATCAAGAGGGCGAGCAAAGCTACCAAAGAGAAAGAAAAAAACAAAAAAGCGAGTCGCAAAAAAACGAAAAACGGCAAAAACTAAGCCCCGAACCAAGGCACAGACAAGAAAAACAACCAAGAAGAAAAGCAAAAAAACGAAAGCTAAAGCCAAAACCAGAAAAACAACTTCAAAAAAGAAGACGACCCGAAGAAAAAAGGCGGCAACAAAAATCGCAGCGAAAAATACAAATATTGTAAGCTTTAGCCAGCCGACACCTATAACCACAATACTCAATGTTGGTGAAACCGCTCCTAATTTTACGCTTTACGATCAAGCAGACCGCCAAGTTTCTCTGTCGGATTATTCAGGCAGAAGAGTTGTTCTTTATTTTTATCCAAAGGACGACACTCCAGGTTGCACTAGAGAGGCCTGTAGTTTCCGAGACAATCTGATGCAGTTTCGAAATTTGGATGCCGTTATTCTTGGCGTAAGTTTTGATGATCAACAAAGCCATCAAAAGTTTATTGAAAAGTACGGCCTTAACTTTAGCCTTCTGTGTGACGCCGAAAAAGAAGTGGCCAATAAATATGGCGTTTATGTTCAGAAGAATATGTACGGCAAGACTTACTGGGGTATTGAGCGCTCAACCTTTATCGTTGATCCCCAAGGTAAGATTGCGGCGATCTTTCGGAACGTGAAAGTGGAAGGGCATACGGAGGACGTGATTCAGGCTCTTAGTGGCTTGGCTGCCTAATCTTGCCCTGAAAAGCTCTGAAAAATCTAAAAGTCGAAGCCTTATTGATTTGCCAATTTTTATCTTTATTGTAAAAAAAGGTTTCGAAGTCGGGTAAATACCCGAGTTTGAGTGCACCCGTAGCTCAGCTGTCACCCCAGAGGGGTGCAAATGATAGAGAGTAGAGCTCTATTCGGCTGAGCTGCTCGGTGAGTTCGAAAGTGTTTAGTGCACCCGTAGCTCAGCTGGATAGAGCATCTGACTACGAATCAGAAGGTCGGGCGTTCGAATCGCTCCGGGTGCGCCATTTTCCCAGCAAAAAATCGAAAGTGGAGTAAAAAGAGAATTTTATGTCAAAAGCTTATACTGATTCTTACTTGAATGCCGATGGCGTTCCTGAGATTCGACCCGATCAATTGAAGGAAAATGCGGACAATGTTTTTATTGTGGATGTTCGCCGCCCGGAAGAATTTGGTGGTGAGTTGGGTCATATTACCGGCGCGAAACTCATGACTCTGGAAACGGAACTTCAAAGTAAGCTTGGAGGCTTAGATAAATCGCAATCTTATGTCTTTGTTTGCCGTAGTGGAAGACGCTCAACCAAAGCGACTTTGATGGCCCAAGAACTGGGCTTTGTGGACGTCTACAATATGCAAGGCGGAATGTTGCGCTGGAATGCCATGCAGTTTCCTGTGGAGAAATAAATAATTTTTAAATTTAGATCAAATGCGCGCGATGGAGGCAAAGAATACTCTGAATCAAGCCCAGGTGAGAATATGCTTGAGGGTGATTGCCTAGACCGCGTTTTGTTTTTAAGTTGAATTGCTCTGGGTAAAGCCCAGTCGATCCGGCACATTTCAAATACTCGCTGAGTAATTCTTTAGCTTCGGCCTTCTTTCCCACTAAGACATAGCTTTGAATCAGCCAGCAGGTACATAGATGAAAGCCCCCCTCTGATCCGGGGAGCCCATCATCCATTCGATAGCGAAAGACCGTGGACTCTTCTCTCAAATGTTTTTCAATTGCTTCAACGCTTTGTAAAAAACGGGTGTCTTTGCCCTCAAGCATTCCGCTCAAACCAGTATGTAAAGTGGCGGCATCGAGTTCGGAGCCTTTGTAAAATGCGGCAAAAGACTTAAGTCTTGGGTTCCAAGCGTTCTTTAAAATATCTTTTTGAATGTTATCTCGGAGTTTTTCCCATTTATGCTGCTTGCGTTCCAAAAATCGTCCCGCCAATTTAATGGCTCGGTCCAAAGTCAGCCAACACATCACTTTCGAATGCGTATGGTGGCGCCGTTCCGTTCTTAATTCCCAAATGCCATGGTCGGGTTCTTGCCATCGTTTATCAACCGCCTTCACCATTGCCTCAACAAGGCGCCAATGATCGGCCGATAGCGGAGCGCCCAGCTGAGTTAGCTTCCAAACTAAATCCACAATCGGACCAAAAACATCTAGTTGAACTTGCTGAGCCGCGGCGTTTCCAATGCGAATCGGTCTGCTTCCAGCATAGCCCGAAAGGCCAGAGATTTCCGCTTCTGCCATAACTGAACCGCCGTTGACCTCATAGAGTGGACGCAAACGTTCCGGTTCGGAAATATGGTCGATAATATCCAGCACCCAATCCAGATAAGCCATGCCTTCACGAATACTTTCAAGATCGGCTAAGGCATGCGCCGCCATGGCGGCATCACGAAGCCAGCAAAAACGATAATCCCAGTTGCGAATGCCTCCCAAAGATTCGGGTAAACTCGTCGTTGCTGCTGCGGCAATTGCCCCACTGGGGCCATGACAGAGCGCCTTTAAAGTGAGCGCACTTCGAATAAGAGCTTGCTCATATCTCTTTGGAAGATCTGGAATTTGCAAATGGTTTAACCATCGAGACCAGTACAAATGAGTTTTTTTTCTTCTTTGAGATTCTGGCAGAAAAGAAGCTGAGAGATTTCCCGTTCCATAACGGAGCTCTAAAGTAAGGGGCTTAGATTTTTTGAGTTTTAGTTCCGCAAAAGCCGTATGATGATTTCCCTCGGCCTTGAGCTTCCACTTTACTCCAGGGGAGCGCAAAACAATGGGGTCAACAGAGTCTTCAATTTCCAAGCCCTCATTTCGAATGCGAATGCGCGTCGCAACTCTTCCAAAATCCAGTCGAGGAGCGAACTCAATTTGAATGGAACCTGAGCCTTCAATCACTCGAATCAAGTCCGTTCGCCCTGCACGTTGAGAGGTGCGTTCTCCGGAACAATCGAGATAATCGGTAACACTAAAATTGGGCCATTTCGTGACAAGTTCCATCGAATGATTCTTGTAGTGTTGGGTGGGCAGTTGAGCGGAGGGAGCTTTTGGAGAAACCATAAAATAGCCGGCACTGGGTCCACCCAAAAGCTCTGAAAATATAGCTCCAGAGTCCAAGCGCGGAACGCAAAACCAATTGATACGTCCCAAGGCTGAACTTAAAGCAAAGGTCCTTTGATCTGATAGCAAAGAATGGTTTTCAATGGGAAAGGCATGAGCGCCTTCTAGCCAATGACAACGACGTTCCGCTAATCGAGCAAGAAATTGGGCGACTTCTTGGGCGTCTTTAATTCGGTAGGAAGCAAGGCTCTCTCCTTTTCCAACTTTAACACCAACATCCGGACCACGAAGGCTTTGAAAGGCGTCTTCATCTGTTTTGTCATCTCCAAAAAAGATCACAACGGAAGCCCCGACACGGTGTCGGATTTTTTCAAGCGCCATTCCTTTGTGGATGGAGACCACAGAGATTTCGACCACTTTCTTCCCGTGGCGCAAATAGGTTCCTCGTTTTGCGGCTGGTCCTTGTATTACTGCTTTGAGAACAAGGGTGGCTTCCTGAGGGCCAGCGTTTCGATAATGAAGGCTAATACTTGCCGGTTTTTGCTCGATAAAAAAGCCCGTTTTTCCTTGAATAATTTTTTTAATTTCTCGAATAAGAATATTTCGAAGCTTGATTTCTCTTTTATTCAATCGGGAAGCGAAGCCGGGTTCAAACTCACTTCCATGACTTCCGATAAGCTTAATATTTGATTGGGTATCTAAAAACTGAGCTAAATCGTTTAAAGCTCGTCCCGAGATAACAGCTACATGGGTCTGTGGTAAACTTGCCAATGTCTTTAGAGCAACAATAGCCTCTCGACAAGGCTTTGCCTTTCGTGGATCGCTGACAATGGGAGCAAGCGTTCCATCATAATCGGAACCAACCAAAAGCACTGGGGCTAGGGCTAATTCATCGATCTTATTTTTTAGTTTTGCGTTCACGAGTCCAATTCTTCTAGGAAAGAATTCGCCCAATCATGGACGTTCCGACTCTTTACAATTTCGCGTAAATTTTTCATTCTCTTTTGTTCTTCATTTTTAGAAATTTTTAGACATTTTTCAATACAATTAGACAATCCATCGACATCAAATGGGTTAACCAAAAAGGCAGCCTTCAGTTCTTCGGCGGCACCCGCGAATTCACTAAGAATGAGAGCGCCGGTATTCTGATGCCGAGTACAAATATATTCCTTCGCCACCAAATTCATCCCATCTCGTAAGGGCGTGACCAGCATTAAGTCTGTGACGGCATAGTAAGCAAGAAGATCTTCAAAATTTAGACTGCGATGGAGATATTGAATAGGGACTAAGCCGGCTTCGCTATATTCGCCATTGAGGTGTCCGACCATTTGTTCGATATCATTTTTTAAAGTCAAATAGCTGGGAACGTTTTCTCGACTCGGAATAACAATTTGGATGAAGAGAAAATCATTGATAGAAATGCGCCGATCGCGAAGCAGGGTTTCGATTGCTTTCAGGCGGAAATCAATTCCTTTTGTATAATCCAGGCGATCGACTCCCAAAATAATTTTTCGCCCATTGGCAATTTTTTCTCGAATATGGCGAATCTTTGTGAGAACGGAGGGTTTTTTCGATGCCTCCGTGTAACGGTTCACATCGACGGTGATCGGAAAGCTCTTTATTTTGACTTTCCTCTTTCCATCTGTAAGGCAATTTTTTTGATAACGGTAATTCGTAAAGCGTTCTGCGGAATCAATAAAGTTTCGGACGGATCGTTTGGTTTGAAAGCCAATAAGATTCGAACCTAAAATTCCATTTAAAATTTCTTTTCTCCATGGCAAGTGTGCGAAGAGCTCAACAGGGGGAAAAGGAATATGAAGAAAGAAACCAATTTTCGCTGAGCTGTTTTGAGACCGAATCATTTTCGGGACGAGCTGAAGTTGATAATCGTGAACCCAAACCAGATTATTGGTCCCCTGCGAAGATTCGATGGCAGACAGACTGCATTTTGCAAAACGCTGATTTACCTCTCGGTAGGGCCACCACCAATGCCGACGGAAGCTGGGCACGCGAATCGAGTCATGATACAGGGGCCAAAGAGTATCATTACAAAATCCGTAGTAAAACGCTTCGAGTTCGGCCTTGGTGAGGTGAACAGGAATTTGCTTAATCCCTTGAATTAAAAACTCTTTTTTGATTTTTTGAGAAGTTCCTTGCAAACTAATCTAAACCCCTACTTTTTTTTGCAAAC
>Ga0114931_10004223_pt1 | contig 17977 bp, 14 predicted proteins | sample 2SBtaG_FD_89579 | JGI IMG/M metagenome (GOLD analysis project Ga0114931, IMG submission 89579) | Deep subsurface microbial communities from Kolumbo volcano to uncover new lineages of life (NeLLi) - 2SBTROV14_V59a metaG | ecosystem: Environmental > Aquatic > Marine > Volcanic | place: Kolumbo...
AATGTAGGCGCGGTACGCCGGCAAGCCTTCCGCGCCGTTCCGCTCTCCCTTCAGCCAGCGATCGAACCAGCGCACGACCTCGCCGTGAAAGTCGGCCGCCGGGTCGATGCGCGCGATATGCGGGTATTTGTGCTCCCACGGTCCGACCAACGCCTTGGTGGGTGCCGTTAGATGCGCGACCAGTTCGGCCGGGGCGCTCGAGTAAGCGTCGGCCCAGCCGCCGATGGCCAGGACCGGACAGTCAATTGCCGACCAATCCTCGCAGACCGAGCCGTGCTTCCAATAGGCGTCGCGGCGCGCGTGGCGCAACCAGTCAGCGGCCAGGAAAGGCAAGCGCGCCAGGCGATCCATCCAAACCTCGCGCCAATCTTCCCGCACGGCCGGGTCGGGCGGGCGCGTTGAGTAGGCCGTCATCTGGGCACCCCAGGTGAAGTTGTCGAGCAGAAGACAGCCGCCCATGTAATGAATATCATCGGCATAACGGTCGACCGTCGAGCAAACGGTCACGATGGCCTTCAAGGCCTCGGGGCGGCGCATGGCGATTTGCAAAGCATTGAAACCACCCCAGGAAATACCGATCATACCGACGGCGCCCGAGCACCAAGCTTGATCGGCGATCCAGGCGATCACTTCTTCGCCTATGGTCAGCTCGTCTTCGGTGTATTCATCGTCCAAGTGTCCGTCCGAATCGCCACTACCGGCGATATCCACGCGCACACCGGCGTATCCGGCGCGGCAAAATACCGGATAGGTGGTCTCGTCGCGGGCCGCCGTGCCATCGCGCCGGCGATAGGGCAAATATTCCAGAATCGCGGGCACGGGACGGCGCTGCGCATCGGCGGGAAGCCATAATCGCGCCGCCAGCCGCCGGCCATCGCGAAGTTGGATCCAGTGGTCATCGAGCACGCGAATGTTACCACCCGCCGTTTGCCGCGGCATCAGTCAGGTTCTCCATGGCGGAGATTCAGCTTGGGATCGGGAGTATGCGTCATATAATGGTTCACCAAATTCAAAAAAATGAACGGGAGGTAGTCATGTCAGGCAGCGTAGACTTTTTACATCGTCAGTTCATCGAGGGTCGAATCGGCCGGCGTAGCTTCTTGAAAGGAGCGGTGGCACTAGGCTTGTCCGTTGGTGCGGCGCAATCCTTGCTGGCGGGAGCCGCGTAAGCCGAGCCCAAGAAGGGTGGACGCCTGCGTGCCGGGCTCGCCGAAGGCAGCTCCACGGACTCCCTCGATCCCCAGACCTATACCGACATTTATATGCTCTCCGTCGGTTTCGCCACGCATAATACCCTGACCGAAATCAGCCCCGAAGGCGAGCTGGTCGGCGACTTGGCGGAAAATTGGGAAGCCTCGGCGGACGCGGCGACCTGGACCTTCAAGCTGAGAAAGGGTGTCGAATTCTCCAACGGCAAGACCGTAACGGCCCGGGACGTAATCGCTTCACTCAATCATCATCGTGGCGCGGACTCCAAATCGGCGGCCAAGGCCAACGTCGATCCGATCGAGAATTTGAAGGCTGACGGCGACAACACGGTTGTCTTCGAGCTTGCCTCCGGAAACGCCGACTTCCCCTATCTCATGGCCGACTATCATCTCCTGATGATGCCTGAGGTCGACGACAAGGCCGACTGGCAAAACTATATCGGCTCGGGCGGATACACCCTCGAATCCCACGAGCCCGGCGTGCGCTCCAAGCTCAAACGCAACCCAAACTATTGGAAAGAAGGACGGGCGCACTTTGACGAGCTGGAATTCCTGGCCATCGCCGATGTGAACGCCCGCCAGAACGCGGTCGCGACCGGTGAAGTCGATGTGATCAGCCGGGTCGATCTCAAGACAGTAGCCCTCTTGGCGCGCCGCCCAGGCATTCGGGTGGAGGAAGAAACGGGCTATCTCCACTACACGGCACCCATGAACACAAAAATTGCGCCATTCGACAATAACCATGTGCGCTTGGCGCTAAAGTACGCGGTCGACCGCGAACAGCTCATGGAAAAAATCCTCAAAGGGCATGGCACTTTGGCCAACGATCAGCCGATCGCCCCCTCGGTACCGTTTTATGCCGAGCTGGAGCAGCGCGTCTACGATCCAGACAAGGCCAAGTTTCATTTGAAGAAGGCAGGACTTAGCTCACTTTCGGTAGATCTCTCGGCGGCGGACGCGGCTTTCGCGGGGGCGGTCGATGCGGCCGTCTTGATGAAGGAACAGGCAGCCCCCGCCGGCATCGACATCAATGTCGTGCGTGAGCCGAGCGACGGATATTGGTCCAACGTTTGGATGAAAAAGCCCTGGTCCATGGTCTACTGGGGCGGCCGGCCAACCGCCGACTGGATGTTCTCCACCGCCTATGCGGAAGGCGCCAACTGGAACGACTCTTTCTGGAGCAACGAGCGTTTCAACATGCTGCTGCGCGCCGGGCGCGGAGAGCTCGACACAAAAAAGCGCGCCGAGATTTATCGCGAGATGCAACAGATCGTGAGAGACGAGGGTGGCGTGGTTATTTGGGGCTTCGCCAACTACGTCTACGCCATGGCCGACAAGGTCACGCATGGGCCCAAGGTGGCGGCGAATTGGGAGCTCGACGGCGGCCGTTATCCCGAGCGTTGGTGGTTCGCCTAGGCCTTCCAGTAGTCCATGGAAAAGATACTCAAGATGGTGGCCCAGCGCTTGGCGCTGGGCCTTCTGACCCTTTTCGTCGTGTCGCTGATCATCTTCCTGGCCGTCCAACTGCTGCCGGGCGACTTGGCGGAGGCCGTTCTCGGCCAATCCGCGACGCCGGAGACCGTCGCGGCTTTCCGCCGTGAGCTCAAACTCGATCTGCCCGCGTATATCCGCTACTACGAGTGGCTGTCGGGGTTCCTACAAGGCGACATGGGCCGCTCGCTGGCAAACCAACGGGATATCGCCGAATTGATCGGCGGGCGGCTCGCCAACACCCTGTTCCTCGCCCTGTTCGCCGCGGTCATCTCGGTGCCCCTCGCCTTGAGTCTGGGCGTGCTTGCGGCGCTTTACCGCAACAGCCTGTTCGACCGGGCCATCAACGTCGTAACGCTCAGCTCGATCTCGTTTCCGGAATTCTTCGTCGCCTACATCCTGATTCTGTTCTTCGCGGTACAAACCGGGATGTTTCCCGGCATCTCGAACGTAAGCAACGAGTTGAGTTTCTGGGAACGTGTGTACCGGACCACGCTGCCCGCGGTGACGTTGACCCTTGTCGTGGTCGCGCACATGATGCGGATGACGCGCGCGGCGTTGATCAACCTGCTCGCCAGCCCCTATATCGAGATGGCGAACCTCAAGGGACTGACGCGCTGGCGTATCATCGTGAAGCACGCGCTTCCCAACGCCCTGGCGCCGATCATCAACGTCGTGGTGATCAACCTGGCCTATCTGGTCGTCGGCGTGGTCGTGGTCGAGGTGGTATTCGTCTATCCCGGCTTGGGTCAGTTGTTGGTGGATTCCGTCTCCAAGAGGGACATCCCTGTCGTGCAGGCAAGCGCCCTGATCTTCGCGGCGACCTACATCCTGCTAAACCTGACGGCTGATGTGCTATCGATCATGACCAACCCACGTCTGATGCATCCAAAGTGATGGGGACCGGCGTGGCATTTCTAAAACTTCTAAAGCAGGCACCCTGGAGCGCGCGGTTCGGGCTTTTCGTCATCTTCTTCTATGTGTTCATCGCGGTCTTCGCACCGGTTCTCACGCCCTACGCGGAGACGCAAATCGTGGGTCCCGAGTACGAACCGTGGGGCGAGGAATTTGTGCTCGGCACCGACAATCTGGGCCGGGATATGCTCACGCGTTTATTCTACGGCGCGCGCAACACGATCGGGATCGCCTTTATCACCACGTGCTTGGCTTTTCTTATCGGCGCGGTGGGGGGATTCTTGGCCGCGGCGTTGGGCGGCTGGATGGACCAGGCCCTCGCGCGCATCGTGGACGTGGTGATGGCGATCCCGAGCCTCATTTTCGCGCTCCTGATTCTGACCGTCGTAGGCACTTCCGTTCCCGCGTTGATCCTGGTGATCGCGATTCTCGACTCGACCCGCGTCTTCCGCCTGGCCCGGGCGGTCGCCATGAACATCGTGGTCATGGATTTCGTCGAGGCCGCGCGGCTGCGCGGCGAAAAGCTATGGTGGGTGATCAGGAAAGAGGTGCTGCCAAACGCCCTACCGCCACTGGTGGCCGAGTTCGGGCTACGCTTCTGTTTCGTGTTCCTGTTCCTTAGTGCACTCAGCTTTCTCGGCCTCGGCATCCAGCCGCCAACCGCCGACTGGGGCAGCATGGTGCGCGACAACGCGACGCTGATCACCTTCGGCGATGTCACGCCGTTGCTGCCCGCCGGGGCCATCGCGTTGTTGACCGTGGGAGTCAATTTCGTGGTCGACTGGTTCCTGCATAAAACGAGCGGGTTGCGCGATGAGCTATGACAATGGCGGTAGCGCCAAGGGCGGCATTCTATTGGAGATGCGTGGACTCAGAATCGAGGGTCAGGCCGACGAGCAGTGGCACGAGATCGTGCACGGTATCAACATCGAGCTTCGGCGCGGTGAGGTCCTGGGGTTGATCGGCGAATCGGGGGCCGGTAAATCGACCATCGGCATTGCCAGCATGGGCTATGCTCGGCCCGGCTGCCGATTCACGGGGGGCTCGATCGTCTTCGACGGCATCGATTTGATGACCGCTTCCGAGGAGATTAAGCGCAGACTGCGCGGCTCGCGCATCGCCTACGTCGCGCAAAGCGCCGCCGCCGCCTTCAATCCGGCCCACAAGCTGATCGATCAGTTCACCGAAATCCCGGTGCAGCATGGGGTCAAGAGCAGGACCGAAGCGGAGGCGAATGCCAAGACCCTATACCGGCGCTTGCAGTTGCCGGACCCGGACACGATCGGCTACCGCTATCCGCATCAGGTCTCCGGCGGTCAGTTGCAGCGCGCGATGACCGCCATGGCCATGTCCTGCCAGCCGGATCTCATCGTCTTCGACGAACCGACAACGGCCCTCGACGTAACAACCCAAATCGAGGTGCTGGCGGCGATGAAGGAGGTGGTCCGCCAGTTCAATACCGCCGCCATCTACATCACCCATGACTTGGCCGTGGTCGCGCAGATGACCGATCGCATCATGGTGCTGCGTCACGGGCATTTAATCGAAGAGGGCAATGCCCGCGATATGCTGGCCAATCCCAAGGAGGACTATACCCGCCAGTTGATCGCGGTGCGCACCTTCCGCAAAGAAAGCGAAGTGCGGAACGAGGACGAACAGCCGATCCTCAAGGTCGAGAACCTTTCCGCGAGCTACGGCGGTAGTGGTGGCCTGATGGTGCTCAAGGATATCGACCTGGAAATTCACCGGGCGCGGACGGTCGCGGTGGTCGGCGAGTCGGGCAGCGGAAAAAGCACGTTGGCACGTGCGATTACTGGTCTTTTGCCGCCGCTGCAGGGCCGTGTTCTGTACAAAGGGGAAGAAATGCCCCCGACACTCGCCCAACGCGGCCGCGATCAACTGCGCCGGCTGCAGATGATCTACCAGATGCCGGACACGGCGTTGAATCCGCGCCAGCGGGTACGCGACATCGTTGGCCGGCCGCTTGGATTCTATCTCGGGCTCAAGAGCAAGAAGCGGGAAGATCGCATCGAGGAACTCTTGGACATGATCGAGCTCGAACCCAAGGAGTTCATCAACCGTTTTCCGGGCGAATTATCCGGTGGCCAGAAGCAGCGCATATGCATCGCCCGAGCGTTGGCGGCGGAGCCGGAACTCATCATCTGCGACGAGGTCACCTCCGCGCTCGACCAGTTGGTCGCGGAGGAAATTCTCAAGCTTTTGCAGCGCCTACAGGACGAACTCCAGGTCTCCTACATGTTCATCACCCACGATCTCGCGACCGTGAAGGCAATCGCCGACGAAATCGTCGTCATGCTGCGAGGAGAAATCGTTGAGCAGGGTGAAAAGCAAGAAATTCTCACTCCACCGCATCACGAATATACGAAACTACTTCTTTCGTCCGTGCCTGAAATGGATCCCGATTGGCTGGACGGCGTTCTGGAAAACCGCAAAGCTACCGCATCTCCGTGACGACCGGGCCGGCGCCCGACGGTATACTCCTTTCGGCGAAATCCGCACCGCAACCGAGTGTGCGGCGAAGCTTTTTGGCAACTCAGCGGTTCGGAAGGACCGCACCTGACAGCGCCATCCCCTTGGTTTACAACGCCTTCAAAAATTGGCATTGAAGTGGTTGTAATTGGGCGGTTTCGGCTTACGTTACCACGCCAACGATAGGAAATGAGATGCCGAAGTCATTCTCGACGGCAACCAAGTTGACGGTAGCAGCCTCGATGCCCCGGCTCGGGTTGAAAGCCCGCAAGACGGTAAAGATCGGCATCCTGGCGCCCCTGACCGGCGATCTCGCGGCCTGGGGACAGCCGGGACTCGACGGCTGTAAAATTTGGGCCGATTGGATCAATGCCCAGGGCGGCGTTTCCGTTGGCGGCGAGCGCTTCAATGTCGAAATCGTCGCCTTTGACGACAAATACGATCCCATCCATGCCTTGCTGGGCGCCAAGAAGTTGATCATCGACGACGGCGTTAAGATGATCATGATGCTCGGCGGCGACACCTTCCCGGCGGTCCAGGAGCTCGTCAACCGGCACAAGATGCTGGTGACGACCCTACTGCCGAGCGATCTATCGCCGGACACGCCGTATCTGATCGCGCCTTGCGAGGTCCATCCGATCTACAACGTGACCGGTGTCGAGTGGCTCCGTGAGAACCGGCCGGAATTGAAGACGGTCGCCATGTGCGCGCAGGAGGATTCGCTAGGGTTTCCGTCCATTGCCACCTATCGGGCCGCCTTCGAAGCCGCCAGCATCGGGATCGTCAAGGAAATCCTGTTCCCGGCAACAACCGCCGATGTCGGGCCGATAGTCGCGGAGATGCTCAGCCAGGAACCCGACATCCTGTGCTGGGACACGGTCTACGAGCCGTTCGTCCACGCCCTCACCGAGCAGGCCTTCCGGCAAGGATTCACGGGCCAAATCATCTCATGCACGGCCGATAACTATCGGACGTTAGTGAAAAAAACCTCGAAGGCGTTTATGGAAGGCTTCGTCTTCCAGTTCCCGGATTTCGACGATCCGGCGTTGAACGACCCGCAGGTGAACTTCACCCGTCCGAACGAGTATTTCGCCGAGTACAACACACGATATCCCGACTCCTGGAGCGCCGTCTCGTGGGAATACTATGCCATCCTCGAGCAGTGGAAAGCCGCCGCCGAGAAGGCGCATACATTCGAGCCCATCTCCGTCCTCGCCTCCATGAAGGCCGGTGGGGTCGGCAAGCACGTGTTTGGCGATGCCAAGTGGTGGGGTCGTGAACTGTTCGGCATCAATCACGCGCTAGTCGGAAACTGGCCGGTGGTGGTCATTCGAAACGGCAAGGCCCGGATCGCCGAATTCCGATCCATTCCCGATTGGTGGGATCGTCACAGCGATCTTCTCATCAAACATCTGCGCGACCGCGAGCAGATGTGGGACCAACGCAACCGCCACCGGCCCAAGGCCGGTTAATACCAAATCTCACGATCCACGGGTGAGGTCCTGCTGCACGTCGGTCATGTGCAGTTTCACGAACTCGACCGCGCTCTCGATATCTCGTGCCTCGATGGCTTCGTAGATTGAGCGGTGCTTTTGCTGATAGTCCCGAATTCTCCGCGGCGACAGGTTCTTTTCCTTGTTGGGTGCCCAGTGGGCCTGCCGGCGAACATGGTTGATCAACTCATACATGGCGATCAACAGCGGATTGTGGGTTCCACGCGCGAGTTGGAGGTGGAAGATTTCGTCCCAGCGCGCGAATTCGGCCGCGTCCGTGGTAATGGATTCTAGCGTCGCCAGGACCCCATGCAGTTTAGCGATGTCGCGGGCCGACATGTTGATGACCGCCAAGCGCACCATCTCGGGCTCAATGATCGTACGCACGACGTTGAGTTCGAGCGGGCTCGTGATCTCGGCGATTTCCTCGAGCGGGGGCAACTCCTCCCCGGTCTCCGGCCCGTTGCTCTTGCGCGCTTCTGGGCGTGGTTTGAATGAAACGAAGCTTCCGCTTCCGGCGCGCCTGGACACGACCTCGAAGTCCTCGAGCAGATCGAGGGCCTGACGGATGGTGTTGCGCGAGACGCCAAACTCCTCGGCCAGATGCCGTTCCGCCGGCAGCCGCGTGCCGTAGGAGTAGCGTTCGGCGCAAATCCTTTGAAACAGCTCCGTCGCCAGATTCTTGACCGTCCCCGTTACCGGTCGGCTGGCAAGGTCTCCGCCTTCCCAAGGCGGGAGATGGCGGGTCGCTGAAGATTGAAGGGTCACGGCCTCATTTTCCTCAAAACCTCAGCCCGGAATTCCTCATGGAGTAGGTGCTTTACCAAAACGCGGCCCGGCACTTAACGCTGAATGATCCAAGTCAATGAATAGTGGGTCAAGATAATGCCTCCTAAACAAAAATTATATAAATCTGGGGTTAGGGCTGGGAGGATATCATGAGCGAAGCGATCCGAATCATAAGAAAGGAGCACCGCAACCTCGCTGCGGTTCTGAGCTGTCTAAAGGCTCTCGTTCACGATATCGATCGTCAGGGCGGCGAACCAGATTTAGACCTCTTCGATCTGATATTCTATTACGTTTCGGAGTTTCTCAACCGCTATCATCATCCCAAAGAGGACAATTATCTCTACAAGGTGTTGCGGCAGCGTTCGCCGGCGATCGTAGCGGCGTTGGATGAGCTGGGCCGTCAGCACGCGGAGGTCAACATCGAGCTCGAAACGGTCAGAGAGGCGCTACGCCGATACCGGGCAGGCGGCACGGATGCATTCCCGCAGTTCTTGGACGCCGTCGAGACCTACTGCCGCTTCGAATACGACCACATCGCACTCGAGGAATCGGTAGTCCTTCCAGTCGCGCAGTCAGCTCTCCTTCCACAGGACTGGGAGAAAATCGACGCCGCGTTCGCGGCCAACGACGACCCGTTGTTCGGCGCCGCACCAAAAGCGGAATTCCAACGGTTGATGTCCCGAATCGCTGAAACGGCACCAGCGCCCCACGGCCTGGGACCGGCTCGGAAGGCTTGACGGTTCGGCCCGATAGGAGGGCGACCGCTCGCCCTCGGTAACGATTTCGCCGCAGGACGCCCTCGAACAAGACCGCATCGTCATAATTGGTCTTAATCGGTTCAGTAAAAGTACCAATTCTCATCATTTTGGTATTTCGCGGCTTGCATTCGGTTTTCAATGCAAGATATGATTTCCCGCGAAAGTTGACCATCGCCGGTCGCTTTGGCGTGGACCGACAAAGGGTCGGCAATTGGTCCGAATTTGCCGCGAATGGTCCACGGAAAAAGTCGCTGAGACGGCAACACTGCCGGACTCGAGTCCGGCCCGGGTACAGCGACACGGCAAAAAGTGTCCGACGAAGACTTAAATGTTGGACCGTGCCTACTAGGGGCCTAACAGGGAAGGAAACGAGTCATGACCCATTCTCCATTTAACAGACGGCTGAGCCGGCGCAAACTTCTAGGCACCGCGGCGACCGGCACCGCTGTGGCGGTGGCTAGTTCATTCGCGACAAAGTTTTCCTTCGCCGCCATGAAAACTTTGAAGATTGGCTTTCTTGCGCCATTGACCGGTGACGTGGCGGCTTGGGGTAAACCGGGACTCGACGGCTGCTTGATCTGGGGTGACTGGATCAATGCCGCCGGCGGACTGCAGATCGGCGGCGATGCCTACAAGGTTGAGTTCGTCGGTTACGACAACGAATACGACCCGGGCAAGGCGCGCACGGGCGCAACCAAATTAATCAAGGAAGACGGCGTCAAGTTCATCATGATGTTGGGCGGCGACACATGGCCGGGCGTTCAGAAAATCGCGGCCAAGGAGGGCATGCTGTTCACGACTCTGCTGCCCAGCGATTTGACACCCGAGACCACGACATTGCTCGCCCCCACCGAGGTACATCCGGTCTATAACGTGACCGGTGTCCAATGGATGGCCGAACAAAACCCCAACCTCAAAACCGCCGTGATCTGCGCCCAGGACGACGCGCTGGGCCTGCCGTCCGTTGCCACCTACTTGGCGGCATTCGAAGCGGCTGGGATCGAGATGCTCGACGATCCGCTTCTGTTCGATCCGGCAACGACGGATTTCGCGCCGGTGGTCACGAGAATGATGTCAAAGAACCCGGACATTATCAGCCTCGATACCGCCTATGCCGACTACGTCCATCCGCTTTGTGAGCAACTTTTCCAGCAGGGGTACAAGGGTCAGATCATTTCCTGTACGGCGGACTTCTACGAGAAGATCATCGAGAAGACGTCGAAGGAATTCATGGAAGGGTTCATCTTCCAGTTCCCGGACTTCGACGACCCCGCCTTGAACCAGCCACAGATCAACTTTCAGCGCCCGAACGAGTTCTACGCGGAATACGCCAAGCGCCATCCAGGCGAATGGGGCGCCGTTTCGTGGGAATATGCCTCGATCATGGATCTTTGGTATGAAGGCGCCCAGAAGGCCGGCAGCGTCGAGCCCCTTGCCGTCTTGAAGGCAATGAAAGCCGACGGCACCGGCAAGCACGCCTTCGGCACCGCCAAGTGGTGGGGCAAGGATCTGTTTGGCATCGATAACGCCCTAGTTGGCGATTGGCCGGTGGTTGCCATCGAAAACGGCAAAGCCGCGATAAAGGAGTTCAAGAGCATCCCCGATTGGTACGACAAGTACGGAAAACTTTTGGTCAAACACATGGATAAACTGGGCCAGATGTACTACCAGCGCGGATAAGCGCCCGGCATATCACTGATCCTTGGCGACCGTACGAAGCGTGGTTACTGCCGTCGAACGATTGATGGGAGTCGGCACCTCATGGTGCCGACTCCCTTTCTACATACGAGCTTAGGCCGAATACGGGTATGAACTGGCGCAATGGTTGAGCTTCTCTTGCAAACATCACTCAACGCCCTCTATGCGGCAAGCTTCATGGCGCTCGTGGCGGTCGGCCTTGTCCTGATCTTCGGTGTCATGGGAATCATAAATTTCGCCCACGGCGAGCTGTATATGCTGGGGGCCTACGCCGTGGTTGCTCTTTACGCCGATCTCAATCTGCCATTCTTCCTCGCGGTGGCGGTTGGCCTTGTCTTCGTCGGACTTGTCGGAATCGCCATGGAGAGAACGTTGTTCCGACCCATGCGCGACAACCCGCTGGGCGGGCTTGTCGTATCCATCGGATTTCTTCTGATACTCCAGACCCTGGCCGTCGTCGGCTTCGGGGTGCGGATGGAGAATATTCCGCCATCGACCCAGACCATCCTGCCTGTGTTCGGCGCCGTCATGCCCTTACAGCGGCTCTATGTCATCATTGCGTCCGTTATCCTGCTGACGGCGCTCTGGATATTCCTGCGCAAGACGCGCTTTGGGTGGGCGCTGCGGGCTTGCGCGCAAGACCCTGAAGCGGCCGCGTTGCAGGGTATTTCCATGAACCTGACGGCGCGTTTGGCCCTATTCATCGGCGCCTCGTTAGCCGGCGTCGCGGGGGCATTGACGGCGCCTCTGGTCCGCACCTACCCCTACATGGGGCATTCGGTCATCGTCACCGCGTTCATCATTATCATCGTCGGTGGTATCGGCAGCTTGGAGGGCGCGGTCGTCGCCGCCGTTATCTACGCGTTCGTGCGCACCTTCGTTACGACCTTCGCCGACGGCGTTATCGCCGACATCGTCGGGCTTTCTCTAATGTTTCTCGTGTTGATCGTCAAACCGACCGGGCTGTTCGGGGCCAAGGATCGTGCTTGAAACCCGCGCCCGGCTGCGTACCGCGCTCACGCTGGTGCTGGTCTTCGTGCCGTTGATCGCCTTGCCCTATGTGCTGTCGTACTCGCAGAAGGAAATTGCCGTCTTCCTGCTCATCAACGTCCTCTTGGTGGCCAGCTACCGGCTCTTGACGCTGACCGGGGAATGGTCGTTGGGCCATGCCGTGATCATGGGTGTCGGCGCCTATGCCAGTGCGCTGATCTCCAAACGTCTTGGTGTCCCGGTCCCAATTTCCATGTTACTCGGCGCGGGTGTCGCCGGCCTTGTCGCCTATCTGTTGAGCTTCCCGTTGCTTCGCATGAAGGGTTTCTATTTCCTCATCGGTTCGTTCGCCGCCGGCGAGATCATTCGCTTGCTTTGGAAGCGGTTTCGCGACCCTTTCGGCGGCCCGAAGGGTTTGAAGCGGATCGAGGAATTTCCCACCATTGATTTCGGCGGCGTGACCATCGATTTCTTCGAACCTGTCAACTATTACTATCTGTGCCTGATCGTCGTCTCGATCTCGTTGTGGATTATGTACCGTCTCGAACGCTCACCGATCGGCTTGACGTTCCACGCCATTCATTGGCAGGACAAACTGGCCGAAGCGGTCGGCGTTGACACGCGAAAGTATCGGACCGTAGCGTTCGTTGTCGCCTCGTTCTTCGCCGGTTTAGCGGGAGCCCTGCTCGCCCACTACGTCAGCACGGTGAATCCGAACAGCTTTGACGTCAAGCAAATGGTCTTCGTCCTGACCTGGGCGATCGTTGGTGGAACAGCCACCATCTACGGGCCGATCCTGGGTGTTGTCGTGTTGACGATTGTCAACGAGATCATCCTGCGCAAGACGGGCCTGGACCAACTGCGGCCTCTGTTCTATGGCGTTATCCTGATCGCGTCGGTGATGTTCCTACCCGACGGACTGGAGAGCATCGGCCCTAAAATCATTCGGAAATTATCGAGAAAACCGAAATCGGATCGCACGCAACGCGCTTAACCGGGGGCCACCAGCAGTGCCGCCGCCAATAGTTTTCGGCTATCCGAATAGGTCGGCGGCTTTTCTCCCTTCCATCGAGAAAATCCGCTTTTTTCCGGCGTTGTCCCGTCGGCCAGCGCCGCCACCGCCACGCGCGCCTCTTCGGCAAAGCGGCGCAGGCGGGTGCGCGCGGTTTTCTTGTAGGCGTCCCGGTGAAGCACCTCCAATCGCAAATGGAACAGAGAGCTTCGCGCCTTGCTCTCGATTATTAGATTGTCGATCCAAAGGGCACTCGAATCCCAAACTCGCAAGGATTTCTCGAACAACTCGCGGGCGTTTTTTTCATCGCCCTGCCGCCGCAGCGCAACGGCATGATTGGCAAGACTCGTCGCCAATCTCGGATCATCCTTAGCGAAATTCATCTGGGCTAGATTGAGCGCTTCCGCCCACAGCGGCGCCGCCTCGCCGGGGCAGCCGTCCGCCGCCAAGACAGCCGCACGTTCCTGTTTGACCTCCCACGTCACCTCCGCCTCCGACCAACCCGCCGCCACGGCGGCGAAGAGTTCGGACTGGTTAACCACCGAGATAGGCCCGTCTGATGTGCGGGTTTTCGTGCAAATCGTCCGCCGGCCCCTCGATGGCTGTCGAACCAGTCTCCAGAACGTAGGCGTAGTCCGCAAGCGTTAGAGCCAGCTCGGCGTTCTGTTCGACGAGGATCACGGGAACGCCCTTGGCGGAGATTTCTTCGATGATCCGGGCGATTTCCTGAACGATTACCGGCGCCAACCCCATGGACGGTTCGTCCATGAGCAGAAGCCGGGGACGCGCCATCAGGGCCCGGCCGATCGCCAGCATCTGCTGTTCACCGCCTGACATCGACCTTGCCCATTGGGCGCGACGCTCGCCAAGGCGGGGGAATCGCTCGTAAATCGACACCAAGTCTTTTTCGACTTCTTCCGAATCCGTACGCAGGAAAGCGCCGGTCCGCAGGTTCTCCTCGACCGTCAGGTCGGGAAACACACGCCGCCCTTCCGGAACATGCGAAATTCCCTTGGCAACGATGCGATCCGGCGGTAAGCCGTCGATCCTCTCCCCATCGAACCAAATCTCACCGCTAGACAGCTTGGTAAGACCGGATATCGCCCTGAGAGTCGTGGTTTTGCCGGCGCCGTTGGCGCCGATGATGGTGACGATACCGCCCGTGGGCACATTGATGCTGATCCCCTTTAAGGCAGCCACCTTGTGGTAGTGGACGGTGGCGCCCTCCATCTTAAGCAGCATGATGGGGAGTTCCCAGGTAGACTTCGATGACGTCCGGGTTGTTACGCACTTCCTCGGGCGGGCCTTCGGCCAGCAGGCTGCCGAAATTGAGAACCGTGATGTAGTCGCAGAGTCCCATGACCGCCTGCATGTCGTGTTCGACCAGAAGCAGCGTGACGCCGCGGTCGCGGACCTTGCGCATCAAGACCATCATCTGCCGTGTTTCTTCCGGGTTCATGCCGGTAAACGGCTCGTCGAGCATCAGCACTTCAGGCTCGCATGCCAGCGCCACGGCCATACCGAGTATGCGTTGCGAACCATGCGGCAATTCAGCGGCAAGAACGTCTTTGTGGTCGAGCAGGTCGAATAAGTCGAGCATGGAAAGCGCCTTTTCCATCGCCGCTCTCCGGTCCGCCGTGTCCGTGCCGAGCATGGCCCCCAGCAGGGTGGGTTTTTGATGCAAGTGGCATCCGACCAAAACGTTGTCCACCAGCGTGAATTCCTGAAACAGAGTCGAGTGCTGAAACGTCCGGACCACACCCTTTGCCGCCACGGCGCTCATCTTCAGCCCGGAGATGTCCTCGCCCTTATACAGGATGCGGCCGCTGCTCGGGCGGTAGAAACCACTGATCACGTTGAAGATTGTTGTCTTCCCCGCGCCGTTGGGCCCGATCAGCCCCCGGATCTCACCCTCGTTGAGGGTGAACGAGAGATCGTTGACGGCGACCAGACCGCCGAACCTCATGGTCAGCGACTCAACCCTTAGAATTTCCATGCCCCGATTTTCAGCTTCCCCGTTCGATCCAAGACGCCATCGACTTCCCATCGATCTTGCATGGATCGCATCGTTTCACACCTGATCTTCGCCGGTCCATGCCCGGATGTCCGATCTGCGCGCAACCGCCCCGCAACCGAAGGGACGGCGCAGTTTAGCGATCCGTAAAAATTGGTTCAACCAAACTATGCCAATATTTACCGCTTGAGGCCCCGCAAAGCGCTTTGATATGATAATTCGGTCGTTGTGAAAAAGCCGCACCGATCTGCGGTCAGGGAGGGCAAAACCATCGCATCGCTGCGAGAAATTGCTGGGGTTCCTGCGAAGCCAGGGGTCTTGATACCCGGAATCCGGAGTCTTCCATCGGGTGTGGAACGCTATCTGGTGACAGGTGGCGGCACGGTTGTTTTGGCCTTGAAGCAGGCCGACCAGATGACCGTATGTGATCGTGAGGGTTTGCAGCCATGTGAATTGGTTGTTTTTGGTACAGATGGTCGCTGCGATGGCCACCAGTTGGGCGCATCGGCGACAGGTAAGGCCGCCGGCCTAAGGTCGATTCTGGGCAGCGGCGGCGCGGAATCCGAGCGGATCGCGACCAAGCTCGGACGCCACGGCGCCCGGTTGACGGAGATGCGCTCCATCGATGTGTTCGGCAATACGTCTCGGGCCGGCGACGAGATGTCGTTTGATGTCACGGAAGATGCAATCTGCGCCATCACGGCGCCCGGCGGTCCCATGCGGATCGACGAACAAAACCCACCGACGGATATCGAGGTGTTCGTCCACCGAACGGCCCCGGCAAGCAACCTGGCGATCGAACTTCCCTATCCGCTGGCCGAGGCCCGCCTCGATTTCCGCATCGAGCGCGCCACCGCGCAGTCCTATTTGGTGAAGGCCGGCGAGTATGTCCAAATCCTCGACATCGAGGGCCGCCAGTGCTCGGACTTCCAAGCCTTCCCGTTGGCGCAACTCGACCGCGGGATCGAGCGTTGCCTGGACGTGACCACGACCCGCTCGCTGATGGGCGCCAGCTATCCAGGGCCGGGATTATTCGCAAAGTACTATGACCAGGACATGCGGCCTCTCGTCGAGGTCTTCCAGGACACGTGCGGCCGACACGATTCGTTCGGGCTGGCCTGTTCGGCCAAATATTACGAGGATCAGGGGTATCCTGGGCACGCCAATTGCTCCGACAACTTCAATTCCGCCTTGGAACCCTACCCGGTCGCGCCGAGGCGCGGCTGGATGGCCATGAACTTCTTCTTCAACACCAGCATCGATAACCGGAACCAGCTTTACCTCGATGATCCGTGGTCGCGGCCTGGTGATTATGTTCTGATGCGGGCGTTAACGGACCTTGTCTGCGTCTCGTCATCGTGCCCCGACGATATCGATGCGGCCAACGCCTGGAATCCAACCGACATACAGATCCGCGTGTATTCTGCGGAGAAGATTTTTTCACGATCCATAGGTTATCGGATGACCACCGACGCCGACGTTCAGATGACAAAAGAGACCGGGTTTCATGAGCGCACTTCGGCGCTGACTCGTGATTTTGTCGAATACCGGGGCTTCTGGCTGCCCAACAGCTACCCCTCGACCGGCCCGATCGCCGAATATTGGGCCTGCCGGGAAAAAGCGATCGTCATGGACCTGACGGCCTTGCGCAAATTTGAAATCCTGGGGCCGGATGCGGAAACGCTTCTCCAGCAAACGATGACACGCAACGTCCGCAAGGTGGCCGCCGGCCAAGTCGTCTACACGGCGATGTGCTACGACACCGGCGGCATGATCGACGACGGCACCCTGTTCCGACTGGGCGCGAACAATTTCCGCTGGATCGGTGACGACGACACTAGCGGAATCTGGTTACGCGAACAGGCGGAGAGGCTCGGCCTGCAGGTTTGGGTAAAGTCCTCCACCGACCACCTGCACAACATCGCCGTTCAGGGCCCTTCGAGTCGCGATATTCTGAAGGAAATAATATGGACGCCGCCAAAACAACCGTCCCTGGCGGAGTTGCCGTGGTTCCGCTTTGCTATCGGGCGTATTGGTAATTTCGAGGGTATCCCGGTGCTGGTGTCGCGCACCGGATACACCGGCGAACTGGGATACGAGGTCTGGTGCCATCCGAAGGACGCCGTTGGCGTCTGGGACGCCGTCTGGAAAGCAGGTGAGCCGCACGGACTATCGCCTCTGGGCCTCGAAGCACTCGATATGCTGCGGATCGAATCCGGACTGATCTTCGCTGGCTACGAATTCGACGATCAGACCGATCCATTCGAGGCAGGAATCGGGTTCACCGTAGCCCTGAAAAGCAAGGAAGACGACTTCATCGGCAAGGACGCTTTGCGCCGTCGCAAGGAAAACCCGCAACGTAAACTCGTCGGTCTCGAACTCGTCGGCGAGGAACAGGCCGCCCACGGCGACTGCGTTCGTATCGGCCGCCAACAAATCGGTGTGGTGACGAGCGGAACCCGCTCGCCGATCCTCGGGAAGAACATCGCGTTGTGCCGGATGTCCACGGAGCACGAGGAAATCGGCACCGAGGTCGAGGTTGGCAAACTCGACGGCCACCAGAAACGAATTCCCGCGACCGTCGTCGCCTTCCCTTTCTACGACCCGGAGAAAAAACGCCCCCGGTCATGACACCTGACCAGAATCGGCAAACCAATCCATAAGAAAATGCCAGGAGGTTAATGTGACAACGCGTGTAGCCATCATCGGTGCCGGCCCATCCGGCCTCGCCCAGCTCAGAGCCTTTCAATCGGCCGCCGAGAAGGGCGCCGACGTCCCCGAAGTTGTCTGTTTCGAACGGCAGGACGATTGGGGCGGCATCTGGAACTATACCTGGCGCACGGGAACCGACGAGTGCGGCGAACCTGTCCATTGCAGCATGTACCGCTATCTTTGGTCGAACGGACCGAAGGAATGCTTGGAATTCGCCGACTACACCTTCGAGGAACATTTTGGCCGCCCCATCGCCTCCTACCCACCGCGCGAAGTATTGTGGGATTATATAAAGGGGCGCGTCGAGAAAGCCGGCGTCCGCGATAAATGCCGCTTCAGAACGCCGGTGCGTTATGTCGAGTACTCAGACGACAGCGAAAAGTTTACCGTCACCGTCCACGATCTCG
>Ga0114931_10004224_pt1 | contig 17975 bp, 8 predicted proteins | sample 2SBtaG_FD_89579 | JGI IMG/M metagenome (GOLD analysis project Ga0114931, IMG submission 89579) | Deep subsurface microbial communities from Kolumbo volcano to uncover new lineages of life (NeLLi) - 2SBTROV14_V59a metaG | ecosystem: Environmental > Aquatic > Marine > Volcanic | place: Kolumbo...
ATCCAGCATCCCGCCTACTCGAGACACTATGTCAGGAACATCGTGGTCACCGAAGGGCAGAAGACGGTTCTCTCCAAGATCGTCGTCGAGCAGGGCTGTCGAGTGGAGGGGCGTGTCCTCTACCGAGGTACCCCTGCCGTGCACGCCAAGGTATCGATCACGATGCAGCCCACCGAGAGCAAGGCTCCTCAGCACTATGTCTTCGACACGATCTACACGGATGCCAAGGGGCATTACGAATCCAGTCGTCAGCTTCCCGCCGGGAAGTACGAGATCAACGCCGTCCACGTGGGCGCCAAGAACCCCTTCCAGGCCATCATCGAGGCCCAGAGGAGCAAGAAGTCCGTCACCCTCTACTCCGGTCCCAAGGCGAACATCGTCGACCTCCTCATCCCCGATTGAATCCGTAGTCGATGACGACCCACTGGAGCCCAGCTTCGCGGATCGAAGTCTGCTCATTTCATGCGGAGGGCATGCAATGCCAGCAACGCCATCGCCGTGCCGTATGCCCATCCGTTGAACTCCGTGTCGCGAAAGGCCCCCTCTTTGGATCGCGTTGCCATGATCAGCTCTATGAGCCTGGCACGATGTGGGGAACGCTCCTTGGAGGGTAGCGTTCGGATGGCCTCTGCCGCAAATGCGTAGTCGAACATCGGGTAGTGACAGCCTTGACCGTCAGGGCCGGCGTGCATCAAGACCTTGCCCACTTCCTTCGCGATACCATCTCGGTATGTCATGAAGATATCGACTGCTTCACGCATCCGCGTGAGGCTACTCTTCCCCCCGTGAAACAAGGTAAGTTCGCACACCGGAGCCCGGCCGGCCGAGCCCGCTCGGCCAGTCGAGCCCCTCCGCCCCCCAGGAAAAAGGAAATAGGCGAAGTCTCCCGACCTCGATCGCATCTGCTCGAGGCATCGCAATCCAGCTCCCAACATCTTGTCAGGCACCTCGACGCCTTCGTCCCTCGCGCGTAGCAGCGCAAGGACCACGGGCGCTGTGACGAAGCTGATCGACTGCAAGGAGGCGGCCTCGGCCTCGAGGTCTCCTGTGACGTAGTAGCTCCAACCCCCGGTCGGCTTCTGCTTGTTCTGGAGGTCCGCCACGAGTTCTCGGCAACACGCGGCAATTACGTCCGCATCGCCGATCTTGGCCGCAATGCAATCGGCATAGAACCACAGCGAAAACGCCTTGCTCCACACGGTGTAGTCCATGTACGAGCGCGGTAGTGGATGCTTCTTGATGAGTCTGTGGTATGCGAGCACGAATTCGAGTGCTCGTGCCGCGGAGGCCTTGCAAGCATTGGTCTCGGGCCTTTGTAGCATTGCACGACCGCAGATGGCACTGATGGCCTGGGTGAACGGATGTGGCACCTTGGCGCCTGTCCGCATGACCTCGACCGGACTGATCCATGATCCATCCTTGCGTTGGTGATCGAGCAGATACTCAATTCCACCTACCTCTGCCGCCGCGACACCGTCGAGCCCAAGAGGCTCGTCGCCGGGTGTGCGCAAGGTCGCAAGCCGGGTCTCATCCGGCCATGAGAGCGAGAGCGCTGCTGGGTCCTTCGCGAGCGCGGCCGCCTTCCATGCCCAGCGGTCGTCAGGATGCTCGGCCATCAACCGCGACCACCACTGTAGCGCAGATGCCCTCCGCTTCGCGCGTGCATCGCAAGCACCCTTCCAAAACAGGACTGCCGGAAGCCTCTCGAGCTCGGGCCGGGCCTCGAGCTCGCGATCCATGATCTTCAGCGCGGCTCGATCACGTCCCAATCGCAGCAGGATGACGATCTCTGCTAGCAGATTGGCAGCGCTCTTGTCTCCCGCCTCACGCGCCGCCGAGAGCTCCGCAAGCGCCTTGTCCCCCTGACGAAGTCGCCGAAACATCGATGCTCGCAAGCGGTGTGCCCGCAGACTCGTGGACTTGTCGAGAGCACGAGCCGCAAGATCCATCTCACCACGCGCAAGGTACCAATGTGCGAGATCGGCTGCCCGCTTGGGCCGGGACTCACCTCCGTCCTTGCCATAGCGCTCGAGCCCTGCAACGAGGAACTCATACACTGCGACGGGATGGATGCTCGAGGTCTCTGCGAGGACCTTTCCCTCGGGAGTCACCAGCAACACGGCCTGTCCGAAGGTCGTCTTGCTCATCCCATAGACCTTCTGCGATCGAAAAGGCGCCTGCATCCCCTGGTGATATCGAAGGGCGACCAACCGTGAGCCAATGATCTCGACAATGTCCGGATCCATGTACAGGATCGAGCGTGTCCGGTCAGGAATAGTGAAGCCCGGATAGTTCCGGACCTGCACCAATACGAGCCGGCTTTCCCGCCTTGCCCGTTCTGCAGCCTCACTCCAACTCCGAGCCCAGCGAATCTCACTTCCACATCGGCCAGCGAGAACGGAGCGGCGGCGCAGCGCACGCACCTCCGCGCTGCGCGGTAGGATCCGGAACGACTTGCGCACCTCCTCGAAATCTCGGACGAATTTCTTCCACCGCGCCCGGGGAGCATGGAACTGCATGATGTAGATCTCACCGTCGACGGCCAGATATCGCTGCTCGATCAGATAGTCGGTCTCGTTCGGGCCCTTGTAGTGCACACGGATCCCGGTCGCCGTGTGTCCACCAACGTCGCCCGCAACCGACTCGGAGCCGGAGTATGCCTTGTCGGATGCAATGCGGGCCCTGGCCTTCTTCAGGAGCACATCGGCAGTCACGCCCTTGGCCGCCGGCCTCACGCGCACAGACACCTCCACATCACCCTGGCTGGCGCTCGGCCGCATGCGCAGGACGAAGGTCGAAGTCGCCTTGTTGCCAGACAAGAACTTCCACCCCACGACGGGCCGAGCAATCTCGAAGCCCCGCGTGAGGTCGCGGTAGACGTGCGCGTCCTGCTCCCCTGCACCCAATGCCCCACAGGCCATGGCCAAGACCGAGATCATTGCGAGTCGACCCATAGCGCAAAGCGTACTCGCTCCGGCTGCCAGTGGCAATGGGTCCAAGACCGGGAGAAGTATCCCCAGGCTAACGTTCGGAAAGATTCACGCCCATCTTGCCCGGCGCCAGTTCGAAATCGAGGCGTTTCGCTCCACGGTAGACCACCACTGGGATCTTTCGATCGCTCTTGGCACCGGTTCCGATCGCGGCGCGCAGGGCGGCCACGGTGTGGATCGGCTTGCCGTCGTAGGAAGCCAGGTAGTCGCCGCGGTGGATCCCGGCCTTCTTCGCTTGCCCCTGCACGTTGGTGATCCGCAGCGACGGCGCCGGCATCGTGTTCTTCGGTGTGCGATAGAGAATCAAGTAGGAGCGGACGACCTGGCTGGCCTTGTCGATCTGCTTTTCGTTGGGGACCTTGCCTTCGAACTCGTAGGGCTGCGATTCGTAGCGAAACATAGCCTTGCCTGGCTTGAGCTTGCCGGTCAGGTCGATGCGCCAGGGACGGACCACATCGCCCGGCGCCCACCCGGCGCGTGAGAATTTCCAGGTCCCAAACTGCGGTCGGTTGGGGTTGAGATAACAATCGTCCTTCCAGAGCGTATTCGCAAAGCGGTGTCCGTTCACGATGATGGTCCGCTTGGACGGCGTGAACTCACCAATCTGCGAATGACCGGTCGTCGTCGTGAAGATGCGTGCACTCTCGGCACCCTCGCCGATCTCGACCGTCTTGTCTGTGAAGAAGTCCTGAAAGTGGTTCTTGGCGCTCTTGTATCTGGCCGTACCGACCCAAAGTGGAACCACTCGATACGCGACCTGCGCAGGCTTGCCATGGTAGCAGTCGAGGGACACGCTCATCATGAACCCTCGGTTCTTGTAGAATTTCGTTCCCGCCTCGATCTCGAACTTCCTCCTTCCGGAAAGCCAGGGACGAAATTGAGTCACATCGACCTGCCAGAAGCACTCGGTTCGGTACGATGTGATGAAGGGGACGATGTCCCACTTGTCGTCCCCGTTGTAGACATAGAGGTGTCCATTGCGGTCCCATTCGTCCCAGTTGGGTCCTGCGTCGTGGATCTGCAAGGTCAGGATGATGCGACCAAACTCCCAGCTCGCTGGCGGCAGGTCGACCGTGGAATCGAAGGTGTTCCTCGAGTTGTCGCTCAGCACGTGGTTGAAGATCTCGAAGTGCATGGGCGTGCGCCTCGGCTTCGCGATCTCCGACTGCTCCAGGACCGGATTTTTGACGTCGAACTCCGTCGACACATCCGCGCGCGTACCCGCTCCGATCGCAAGGCGCATCTCGTAGGGCAGCATCGAGGCGATGAAGTAGCGATCGTAGACCTTCTTCGGTCCCACCTGCACCGTGACCTCGGCGCCGCCGATCACTTGCTGGACATGGACCTTGCAGTCGGCCCAGTCTCCACGGAATTCCGAGGGAGCCATTCGCTTGACGATCTCCCGGCCATCCCAATGCAGGGAGATCTCCCGTTGCGGGCGCCCCTGGTAGTTGCCCCACTCTCCGAACATCTTGTCGTTCTTGGGATTGTGGACGTCGATACCGATGGCGAAAGTCCCGCGTAGATTGGGCTCCACCCAGCTCTTCACGAAGGGTGCCGCGCCGCGAATGCCATACTCTGCGGTATCGAGGAAGGCGATCGCGCCGCCATCGCCCCCCTTCAGGACGCGCAGCTTGCAGGAGAACTCGGTCGTTTCGAAGGCCCCGCTCTTGGCGCGATCGAAACCGATGGCGTTGGACTGATCGAACGTGCCACGATCATCGAGCAGCTGATACCGCACACCGTCGATCACCGGCCCCGAACCTGCCCCGAAGCGAGAGGGCACCTGACCGCTTGCTGAGCTGACGATCACGAACAAGATGGCTATGAGTCTCATGGGGCCGGATTGTAGCGGCCACATGGATGCAGGCCGAGGACATCCATCTGATACATCCATACAGGAAACCCAAATCAGGCTTGTGATTGTCCCCCGGGCTCTATGATGCCCCGTCCGTCCAAAAATATTGACCATGAAGCAAACCAACTGCCTACTCGTCCATCCCCGTTTCACGTCGGGATCCTTCTGGAACTACCGCGCGACGTGTGAACTCCGAGGAGCAAAGTATCCGGCGACCCCCTTGGGATTGATCACGGTTGCCGCACTCTTGCCTGAGGACTGGGATTGCAGGCTGCGCGACTGCAATGTCGAGACTCTCGACGCCGATGACATCGCCTGGGCAGACATCGTCTTCGTAGGTGGAATGATCGCGCAGCAAGTGGCCTCGCTCGCCTTGATCGCAGATCTCAAGCGACAAGGAAAGATGGTGGTTGTCGGTGGTCCAGACGCAACCTCGAGCCCCCACCTCTATGACGCAGCAGACTACCAGGTGCTCGGAGAAGCGGAGATCACGCTACCCAGATGGCTCGCCGACTATGGCGATGGTCGTGCGGCACACAAGTACGAGTGCGGAGCAGAGAAGGCCGACATGTCGACTTCGCCCGTACCGCGATTCGATCTCCTGAAATTCGACCGCTATCTGCACGTCGGCGTCCAGCACGGACGCGGCTGCCCTTTCAACTGCGAGTTCTGTGACATCATCGAACTCTTCGGTCGCGTGCCGAGACTCAAGTCCGCAGACCAGGTCTTGAGCGAGATCCAGACTCTCTACGATCTTGGCTATCGTGGGCACATCGACTTCGTGGACGACAATTTCATCGGCAACAAGCGCGAAGTCATGAAGATGCTTCCTCCGCTCAAACTGTGGCTGGAAGAACACAAGTGGCCCTTCGAGTTCACGACCGAAGCCTCGATCAACCTCGCCGACGATGATGCGCTGTTGCAGATGATGCAAGAAGTCGGGTTCTTTGCGATCTTCGTCGGCATCGAGAGCGCTGAAGAAGAAACCTTGGTCGCCATGCAGAAGCGACAGAACACCAGACGATCGCAGGCCGACTGCATCAAAAAGATCTACTCTCATGGCATCTTCGTGAACGCCGGATACATCATCGGCTTCGACACGGAGAAGGGCAACGTCGCCGATGGCATGCTGGCACTGATCGAGGAGAGCGCTGTTCCGGTCAACATGGTGGGCCTGCTATTCGCCCTACCCAACACGCAACTCACACGCCGGCTCAAGATCGAAGGGCGACTCAAGGAGTTCTTCGAGGTTGTCGACGATGAGAGCGGGGATCAATGCACCGGCGGACTCAATTTTGACACAGTACGGCCCCGCAGGGAGATCCTCGAGGACTATCGCAGAGTCATCGCGAACATCTATGCGCCGAAAGCCTACCTGTCACGCGTCGTCGACATGGGAACGAGACTGAATTGCAGCAAGAAGAAGCTGAGACTTCCTTTGCGCGAACATCGACGCGACTTGATGGCATTCGGGCGACTCATGTGGCGCATGGGAGTCAAGAAGCCCTACCGAATGGCATTTTGGAAGACCTTGGGCAAACTGGCCTGGCGCAATCCCAGAGGCCTGCGGTACACGATCGCGATGCTGGCTCTCTACATGCACTTCGACACCTTTTCCCAGACCCTTCTTGCCCGACTCGACAAGGACATCCAGCTGGCCAAAGCCGCGGATCGCACCGCGAGCGAATCGAGTACCCAGCCAGCCGCCGATGATGCAATGGCTCGTCCGCAGTCAGACGACATCCCTCTCCCTGCGACGAGCCAACCCAATAAGAGGCGCGGCAAGACTGCATGAGCCGACCCTGGGGGACGGACCACAGACTTGACGCGACGGACGCGGGCTGCGAGTGTTCGATTGTCCTGCAACCGGTGTCGAGTCCCTTGTCCGATCGCGGCCCTTGGCTTGTAATGTCGGGGTGAGTCCTGCCAACAGCGAAACCCTGATCCTCCTCGCGCAATGGCATCGGGGGGAGAGATCCGCCTTGGATCGTCTGTTGGCTAGGGACCTGGAGTGGGTGCGACGCTATGTGGCCCGTCGCATGGGTGAGTTGCTTCGTGCCAAGGCTGAGGCCGAGGACTACGTGCAGGAGGCAATGGTGCAGGCCATGGAGTATACGCCACGCTTCTTGATCTCGGATCGCGAGCAGTTTCGCGCGCTACTTGCCAAGATCACGGAGAACGTGCTGCGGGACCGCATCGTCTACCATCGAGCCCAGAAGCGGGATGTGGCCATGGAGAGACCCTTGCCGGGCGACAGTGCCCTGGCGCTGGATCCACCGGCGGGCGAAGTGACGCGACCCAGTGTCGCCCTGGACCGCAAGACCGAGAAGACCTGGGTGCGCCTTGCTATCGAACTCCTGGATGAGGAGGAGCGCGAGTTGATCCGAATGCGGGAGTGGGACAAGCACTCCTTCGCCGAGATCGCCGACCTCTTGGGCACGAGCGAGGATGCGGCAAGGATGCGCTTTCGTCGTATCCTGCCCAAACTCGCGCGCAATGTCGTACGATTGCGTGAAGGGGGACTCTCCGACGTGCTGGCCGAGTCCATGCACGGGAATCTCGGGGACGGAGCACCGGGAGCATGAGCGACGACAACCAGCGCCTCGAGACGGCACTGATGCTCTACATGGAGTGGCAGGGCTCCGGTCGGGATGCCAGGCAGTTCCTCGACGAGCACGAGGACTATCGGGACCTGCTCGAACCCATGATCGAGGACGAGGTCGAGGTCGAGGGTGCCCCCTATGAGCGCCTCGGTGAGTACCGCCTGCTCCGCGAGGTCGGTCGCGGGGGCATGGGAGTCGTGTACGAGGCCGAACAGACCGGGCTGGGGAGACGCGTGGCCCTCAAGGTGCTCCCCGCCCACCTGACCCTTGACGAGACGACGATCCTGCGCTTCCAACGCGAGGCCAGGCTTGCGGCGCGGCTCGAGCACAAGGGAATCGTTGCCGTCCACGGCGTCGGCAAGGCGAAGGAGGCCTACTACTTTGCGATGGACTACGTCCAGGGTGAGCCCCTCTCGGCCAGGATCCGTGAGGCTCGACAGGCGGCGGCCACAAAGAAGGCCGGCGACGAGATGGCGAGCCGCTTTGGTAGCCGACGCTGGATCGACTCGGTCGAGATCGTGGCCCAGGTTGCCGACGCCTTGGCCCATGCCCATGGGCACGGGATCCTCCACAGGGACATCAAACCATCCAACATCATCCTGCGTGAGGATGGCACGCCTGTGCTGACGGACTTCGGTCTGGCCCGTGAGGAGGGCTTGCCCTCCATGACGCTCACCGGGGACTTCGCCGGAACGCCCTACTACGTCTCTCCCGAGCAAGCCCAGGGACGCACGGATCTGGATGTGCGAACCGACATCTTCTCACTCGGCGTGACGCTCTACGAACTCCTGACGCTCCATCGCCCCTTCGAGGGTGAGACGCCACAGCAGGTCATCCAACGCATCCTCCAGAAAGAACCCCGGGATCCCCGCAAGCATGGCGTGGATCTACCGCAGGACCTGCTCGCCATCCTGGAGCGCTGCCTCGAGAAGGATCGCAACCGTCGCTATGCGAGCGTTGCCGATCTCGCGGCCGACCTACGCGCCTTCCTGGCCTACAAGCCGGTCAGCGCACGGCGGATCGGTCAGGCCCATCGTCTCTGGCGCTGGGCCCTGCGCAACCCCATCGTCGCGGGTCTCAGCCTGGCTCTCCTCCTGAGCCTGGTCATCAGTCTCGTGGTCGTCCTGGACCGCAACCGCAGCCTCTCGCGCTCCCTCCTGGAAACCCAGCTGTTGTTGGACGCACGCCTGATCGAGGACTACGCGGATCAAGTCCTCCACCTCGAAGTCTTCGAACCCGAGCATGCCCAGGCATTGAAGGACTGGATCCAGGATGTCGAAGCCATCGAAGCGCGTCGGATCGAGTACAAGACAGTCTTGGATGCGCGCAGGCATCTTGACGCGGCGGACGATTCGACACTTCGCAAGAGCCTCGAGCGACTCGATCGACGCCTGACCGACATGACCCGTCCCGAAACCGGCAGTCTCGCTCTCGTCGGGCGCTGGTTGGAAGGAGTGAATCACCTCGAGGAGAGAAGTCTCCAAAGGCCCAAGGCACTCTGGGATGCGGCCCTTGCTGACATCGCACGCGAGGATTCCCCCTACAAGGGGCTCGAGATGCAGGCACAGATGGGTCTGGTACCGGTTGGAAAGGACCCCAGGACCGGTCTCTGGGAATTTGCGCACATTCTCTCGGGCGAGGTCCCACAACGAGACGAGACAGGTCGACTCCGGATGCGCGACGATACCGCGATCATCTTCGTGCTCCTACCAGGAGCCACGACGACGATGGGATGCCGGTCTCCGGACAAGGAACACCGGGACGGAGATCCCTGGGTGGACGCATGGTCTCAGACCTGGGAGCAGCCACCCACGGAGGTCGAACTTGCGCCCTTCTTCCTGTCGAAGTACGAGATGACGCAGGGCCAGTGGTTGCGTATCACGGGAGAGAATCCCTCCTACTTCCAACCAGGGAACAGCTTGAAGGGGCGCGGCGACCGAAAGTGGGAGGCAACGCTCCTGCATCCGGTCGAGATGATGCACCAGGTGCGAGCCTTTGAGATCATGAAGCTCCTCGGGATGCGCCTTCCCACCGAAGCCCAGTGGGAGTACGCCGCAAGGGCGGGCACGACGACGCGCTACTGGACCGGGCATGGCATCGACAGTCTGCGCTTCGCGGAAAACCTCGCAGACCGTGCCCTTCTCGCCCATCTACCGCCGGCGACTCGCATCGAGGGAATCCTCGACTACGACGACGGCCATGCGCGTCATGCTCCCGTCGGTAGCTTTCGGGCCAACCCCTTTGGTTTCTACGACATGCTGGGCAACGTGGCCGAGTTCACGAGCTCGTACATCAGTTCCTACACCAATCCCAAGCGCAAGGGAGATGGCCAGTTCGCCTGGCGCAAGGATGCGGATCCCGTGCTCCGCGGGGGAAGCTACATGTGGCCGCCCGGCGAGGCGCGCTGCAGCGCTCGGGACACCCTGCCGAAGTGGACTCCTGCGCACTCGGTCGGCTTGCGCCCAGCGCGCCCGCTGCGCTGATCGCTCGCCGGGCCACCCACCCCCTGTCGCGGCCAGCCCGGGCCCGCGCAAATGCCCCAGGATCCATGGTCTCGATTTTCTCGAGAAATCCCGTTCGGTCCCGGGATTCCTTTGGCTTCCAGGTCTGTCCCGACCTTTCCGGGACGACGAACCCACAACGGAACCAGGCACATGAACGCACGTAAACTACTATCTATCATCACCTTGGGCGTATCCTGCCTCGCTGCTTCCTGTGGCGGCGGAGGCGGCGGCGGCGAGTCCTACTCGGTCCAGCTCAATCCGGTCGGCGGCCTCGGGGCCACACAGCCGAGTTATCAGTTCCAGGTTGCCGGGGCCACGGACACCTCGGTCCTCACCTACGAACTGGACGGCGCATCGGAGCAGCCGGTCCAAAACCGACTCATCACGGTCCAGAATCTCGAGGATGGGCGACATGCCCTCCGCGTCATCGCCCGCAACGGCACGCAGTACGCCGAGGACTGGTCGCGCTGGATCGTCGACAACAACCCTCCCTCCCCCCCGACCATCGGTTCGATCCGGATCTCTCGTCAGAACGCGAACGCAGCCGAGGTCGTCGTCTCCTGGGAGGCGCCCGACGATGGGACGACGATGAGCTACAAGCTCTACTACAATTCACGATTGCGAACTGCGGTCAGTCAGCTCACCGGGACCTTTGCCAAAGAAGGCAAGTCGCCGCTGACCATCCGTCAGCAGCCGGCGGATCGTCGCTATCAGGTGACGCTGACCGGATTTCGTCCGGACGAGTGGTACAGCTTTGCCCTCGAGGCAACCGATGGAAAGCAGCGCACGACCAAGGGTCCGGTGTTCGTCAACCATAGTGATCGCCAGGACAGCGGGGCCACCTATTCCCAGCACTCCCAGCATCAAAAGCTACGCTACGGCGCCGGCTACACGAGGTATGACTGCCTCGAGTTCGGCGACTTCAACGGCAATGGAGATGTCGAGCTCCTGACCTCGACCTACAAGAGATCCAAGACGACCTACTGCGACCTTTCGATCTTCCGCAGAACCAGCCCCAGCTCGACCACGCTGACGCGCGCCTGGACCTCACGCCTGCCGGTCAACTCTCTCTACGGAACGAGTGTCCAGGACCTCAACGGCGATGGTCGCATGGACCTTCTTGCATGGTCGGGGGTGTATACGACCTCCAACCTCAAGCCCTACATCGTCCTGGGCTTCGGCAGGTCTGGATCCGGATTCTCCATGCAGTATCTCGCTCCCCCGGTCAAGGCCGGCTATACGGCGCAGATCTGGTATCCCGTGGCCGGCCAGTTCGACGGCGATGGCATCACCGACATCGCTGCGTGGGCCTACTACTCCAAGTCGGGATCGCCCTCGATCCGTGAATTGGTCATCTACTACGGGAGCGGCACCGTGTCCCGACCAGGCTTTGCTGCCAAGAACGCCAAGGTCTGGCTCACGTCCAAGGACTCGCCGCGCCTGTTGGCCGCGGACCTGGATGGTGATGGGCGGGATGAGCTGATCCGCACGGCCTGGGACAACACCAAGCAGGTCTACGTGCCCACGGTCGTGAGTTTCACCGCGGACCGGAGCGCCATGCAGGTCCAGTCTTCTGCGCAGTCGAGTCCCAACGCCTTCGACCCGCGTCACACGGTCATGCTGGATCGGGATGGCGACGGCGACCTCGACATCCTGTCGCGAGTCTACGAATCGTCCAGCCGCACATATCGTCTGCAGGAGTGGATCCGAGGACCCAAGAATAGACTCACCATGGGTGCCAGGTCCATCCCCCTGCGCTCCTCCAGCTCGACGATCCGCCTGGCAAGGCAAGATCGGGACTCGATCCCCGACCTGTTGATCCACTATCCCTATGCGATCAAGAACCTCGACACGATCGCCGTCCACAAGGGCCTGGTCGACAGCAAAACCGGCAAGCCCACGGGACAGTTCGGCAACGAGACGCTGCTCTCGATCAGCAGCCTCAACCACTCCACGAGCAACCACTTCACCGCAGGTGATCTGGACAGGGACGGCTTTCTCGACTTCGCTTCGTGCCAATGGAACTCGAAAGCCCAGAACTACTACTTCGGGCTCTGGGACAGTAGTCCACGACAGAGGTTGTCGACAGGCAATCGAGTCTACCTCGGGGGTTCACAGGAGACGAAGAGCCAAAGTGGCGCACTGACGCTGGCCTCCCCGCGCGGCGTGGACACGGCGAGTCTCTACCTCGGGCACGAAGCGCGCGCCGTGAGCCACCTGCCGATGACCATCACGGCTCGCAAGAAGACGGGTGCCTTCGGGTCCGAGACACGGATCGACCTGGATGCAGTCCTGCCCGCTGGCCTGGAGTTGGCGAGCACCTTCTGGGCCGATGCCAACCGGGACGGCCTCGACGATCTCTACTACTCCAGCAAGAACGGCGAACTGGGCATGCTCCAGGCCTCCTGGAAGGGCAGCGAGGTCGTCTATGCCAACCATCCGCTCCTGAAACTTTCCGCTGGCATCCGGGTCGACGTCGCACGGTTCGATCGGGACTCGAGACCGGACTTCGGCGTGCTCTTTCCTACGGGTATCTACCAGGCCTTCATGCTCCGTTCCACTGCAGCGGGTTGGGAACTCACCCCGGGCCGGCAGATCTCGTTCACGGGAACACCAGGCGTCTTCACCGTGCGCGATTTCAATGGTGATGGGTATGCCGACGTGGTCGCCCAGACCAAGACCGCCCAGTCCAAGACCGGTCTCTTCCTGGAATGTCTCTTCACGGCCACGGTCAGCGGTAGCAGGGTCCACGAGTTCTCCAAGTCTCCCTCCTACACGGTCAGCAGTGAGATCGTGAGCATGCACCCTGGACACTTCCGCTACCAGAGCCAGAACGATCTGATGGTCCTCACCAAGACCGGTGAGGTCTGGATCTACTACCTCTACCCCACCTCGCAGGCGTCTGGATGGTACCTCCGCAGTCCTCGTCGCATCTTCACCAGCTCCAGCTTGGGAGGAAAGCCGCGCATGATCGAAGCGATCGAGTTCACGAACGACGGCTACACCGACATCTTCGTGGCTTCTGGAACAAAGAATACCGCCTGGATCTACTACAACAGGCCGACCACGACCTATGCCGGATCCTCGTTCTCACGCTACCAGACGCTGACCTTGCCAATGCTCCCCACGCGCGTGCGCAGCCTGCACCTCAACGACGATCCCTTCGCCGATCTCGTGATCGGCAATGCGAGCCAGGGTGGACTGACCTATTACCTGGGCTACGGCTCGCTTCGCTGACCCGGACATCCAATCCCGAATCCCACCTGGGGGGTGTGCTTCATCGGAGGCACACCCCCCAGGTTCGTAGAGGGGGGCTGGCAAACGAGCTTTGGAATTCCTATCTTCCTGGGCTCGCCACACCTGTATGCAACCTCGAGAGACACAACTCAGAATCCCAACCCCTCTAGCCACGCTGTCGAGAGCAGCAGGCTCTCTGATCGGGCTCGGCCTCTTTGCGTACCTGGCAGTCCGTGCGGCATCGTGGTCCAGAGAACTGTACGTCGCGTATCAGCCTGGGAACGATGCGGCGGCTCTGCGTGCGGCGCAGGGCGTCGTGTTGGAAGGGGTCCTGTGGGTGCTACCCTTTGGCTTCTACACAGTCGTGCTGTTGTTCGTGAGCCGATTCGGTAGCGGCTCCTACCTGACCAACCTCGCTCGCGGCCTTCGCGTTTCCACCTTCACGTGGCTGTCCCAGATCGTCGTGCTGTTCGGCTTGAGCGTAGTGGACTTCGAGGTGATCTACCGGCTTCCGGCGATCCTCCTCTTCTGGTCTGTCTGTGCGCTGGGGCACGGCCTGATGGGGCGCAGGCACAAGAACGACGAGAGCACCCGGATCCTGCGCTTCATGGGCTGGATCGTGCTCCTCTGGAGCCTGGTCGGCTACCTCGGTGTGCTGGCCTCCTAGCCCGCATATCCCACCACCCCCAGTCGATGTCCGGCACGGGCTTCCATCCTGCTGTCCAGGACCCGAGGAGCGCTCCTCGGCGTGCAGAGCTCCTTCAGACTCGCAGAATCTGACGGAACTGGTGAATCTGATGAAACAGGTCCACTGACGACGGCCATAGTCATCGGCTATCGTCATGCCCCTTCAGGCCTCCTCCTCCCCGATCCAGACAGAGCAAGAGAGTCCCACAATGAGTTCCCCCACAATGCGTTCCCCCACAATGCGGTCCCTGCTGGCCCTATCCCTTCTCGCCACGATGGCCCCGGCGGCCCTGGCCCAGACCTCGCTGTATACGCCGGCCATCGGCACGGCCAAGGAAGGCGATTCCGCGTCCTTTGGATTCGGTTGGTCCCGCGATCATGTCTTCCGCCTGGTGGATGCCTCGCATGTAGGCAAGTCCGTCTCGATCAAACGCATCTCGTTTCGGCTGGATGGAAAGACCCAGAACGCACTCGCACGGTCCTGGACCCAGATGACGATCCATGTGGCCCATGTGGACTGGTCCTCGATCCTGGTCAACAAGTCGAATGGCTTCAAGCTCAAGGACGCTCGCACCAAGGTCTTCGATCAGAAGTGGAGTTTTCCGGCCTTCAAGGGCAAACCGCTCCTGAGCCCCGCTTCCTGGGGCGGCGTGCAGAGCAGTCTGAGCTTCTCCTTCTCCAAGCCTTGGGTCTACAACGGCAAGGACGCCATCTTCATCGAGTTCACGTTCAAGGGCGGGACCTCGCCTTCGACCATCAAGTGGGAGCCGCAGTGGGTGCCGCCCAAGGAGTTCATGTACATGCTGGACACCCAGTCCCAGGAAGCCTGGAGCGGTGTCACCAAGCCAATCACCTACTTCCCCCCCATCAAGAGCAAGACTGGCAAGCCCTGCTACGACTCGGATTTCCCCAAGTCGCCCGTGCGTCTGGATCTGCGCGTCGACGCTCAGGCCACTCTGGGCATCCACGTCCTGACACAGTACACGTCCAAGTCCAGCCCGGTCCTGCACCTGATCGGTGTGCGGGGCAACCCGAAGGGGCTCGCTATCGGGGCCGGTTGCCACTATCTCTACATGGACCCGACGGTTCCGATGGCCATTCTGGCACAGCCTGCGCCCAACAACGGTTTTGGACTGGCGACGAGCTCGCTCCAGACGCCACGACAGACCTGGATGAGCGAGATCTGGGTACAGGGTGCCTGGCTCGAGAGCAAGACCAAGACACTGATGCTGACCCAGGCCGCCCGCTTCACCTTCAAGACACAGTCCAAGGGAACGCCGGCAGCGGCCTCCTTGCAGGATCCCAAGGCCAAGGGGGGCTTCCTCGTGTTCACCGATGCGCCGAAGTACCTGCCCTTCATCCGCTACGATCTCTGATCCAGATCTCCCTCGGGTCGCTGCACAGACTCCGCGTCGGCGACGGCCCCCATACGGACCACTCCTGCCGGACCCCTCTGCACGATGACCCTTTGCACGATGACCCATTGCACGATGATGCGCGCACTCCTGCTCCTGGTTTCGCTCGCGTGTCTGGCCAGGCCCGGCGCGACTCAGGCCTTCGTCAACTTCGAGAGCCCCCAGACGCACCCAATCGCACTGTCCGCCGACGGCCTGCGCCTCTACGTGGTCAACACTCCGGACCATCGGCTGGCTGTGTATTCGCTCGCGTCGGCCCGGCAGCCCGAACTCCTGCGTGAGATCGCAGTGGGCTTGGAGCCTGTTGCCGTGGCGGTCCGGTCGCGGGACGAAGTCTGGGTGCTGAGTCAGGTCGCGGACACGATCCATGTCGTAGACCTGCGGCAAGGCAGTGTGACGGCCACGATCCGGGTGCCCGATGAGTCTTCCGACCTCGTCTTCGCCGGTCAGCCTCAGCGTGCCTTCGTGACCTCGATGACGCGCAGGGTCGTGACCGTCATCGACACCAAGACGCACAAGACGGTGGCGACGATCCCCTTGTTCGGTGACGATCCTCGCTCCTTGCTGGCCAGCGCCGATGGCAAGACCGTGTGGGTGGCGATCCATCGATCGGGCAACAAGACCACGATCGTGCCGCACACGATCGCTCCGCCTCCTCCCAAACCCACCAACACCAGGCTGCCACTGGCTCCCAAGCAGGGCATCCTGGTGAGGAGCGACGATCCTGCCTGGAAGAGCAAGCTCAAGGTCACGCTTCCAGATCAAGATGTCTTCGAGATCGACGTCGCTACGCAGAAGGTCCGAAGGGCCTACACCGGAGTCGGAACGACCTTGTTCAATCTGGCCGAACGACCAGGTACTCGGGAATTGTGGGTGGCCAACACCGAGTCCCGCAACCTCGTGCGCTTCGAACCGGTGCTTCGTGGGCATTGCATCGATACGCGCATCACACGTATCCAGACCGGCGCACAGCCCTCGGTCACCACGATCGACCTCAATCCTGGCATCGACTACACCAAACTGCCCAATGCGAGCGCTCATGCGATGGCTTTGTCGCAAGTGACGGACCTGGTGTTCGACCCGAGCGGCAAGACGGCCTTTGCGGTGGCTTTTGGCACGGATCGGATCGGCGTCCTGGATGCAAGCGGCAAGATCACTGCCAGGATCGAGATCGGGGACACGCCCGGCAACAAGATCTCCCCCAGGACCAAGAGAGGGCCTCGCGCCCTCGTCCACCATCCGACAAAAAAGCTGCTCTACGTACTCAATCGGATCTCCAACAGTCTCTCGGTCGTGGACACGACCCAGTTGAAGGTGCTGGTCGAGTTGCCCATGTTCGACCCCACCCCCAAGATCCTGCGCGAAGGGCGCGGCTTTCTCTACGACGCCAAGCTCTCGGGAAACGGCACGATGTCCTGTGCGGCCTGCCACGTCGATGGGCGCATCGATGGCCTGGCCTGGGACCTCGGCGACCCCGGCGGCCAGATGTTCAACAATGGCACCAAGACGCTTCTGCATCCGATGAAGGGGCCACTCCTGACGCAGACCTTGCAGGGCTTCAAGGGCGAGCGACTCTTCCACTGGCGCGCCGACCGGCCGGGCCTCGCGACGTTCAACGGGGCCTTTTCGACGCTCATGGGTGGCAGCACGCTGAGTTCGGCGGACATGACCACGTTCGTCGCCTTCATGCAGGACATCCGGTTCATGGCCAATCCCAACCGCAACCTCGATGACAGCCTCCCGACGACGCCCAAGGGCAGCAGCGCCAAGGATGGGGAGACGCTGTTCCGCACGCTCAAGAACGTGGCCAAGAATGCCAACTCGAGCTTCCGCTGCATCGACTGCCACGGCAGTGCTTCGGGCGCGGGCACCTTCGGCTTCGAAGGTCTGATCGGTCAATCCATGCGCGCGGTCCACCTGCGCGGACTCTACAAGCGCATGGGCCGCAAGCCTGGTTCCCAGGGGAGGACAGCGGGGTTCGGGCTGGGCGGAGACGGCAGCAAGGACGACGCCATCGACTACCTGTCGACCCGTTCGCGATTCATCGCCCTGTCGAGCGCCCAGAAGCTCGCCTACGAGCGCTTCCTGATGGCCTTTCCGACCGGGACCCCGCCCGTCGTCGGGTTGACGATTACCGTGACTTCGACAAACCTTGCCGCAGAGGGCAGTCACCTGCTCTTGCTGTGGGCTCTAGCACAGAAGGGACGCTGTGACCTCACGGTTCGAGGACGCCTGGCGGGACTCCCCGTGAGCCTCGTCCTCGACGTGACCACCGGGCGATTCATCTGGGACCGGGCCAGGCTGTCCACAGTCAGCCTGGTCGACCTCACGACCGCTCTCTCCCTCAAGAACTCCGTCTTGACCTTCGAGGGCGTGCCGCCGGGCATGGGACGCAGGCTCGCGATCGATCGAGACGGGGACGGTGTGCTGGATGGCGACGAAGGGGTCACGGCCTATGGAGCTGCGAGTCCCACCTGCGCTCCGGCCCTGTTGCTCACTACCAACCAATCCCCTCGGATCGGCACTTCCCACTTCGCCCTCGTGACGAGGGGCGGAGGGGCGAGGTCACCGGGACTCGTCCTCCTATCCCCGAAGCGAGGCCCATTGCAGATCGTCGACCTCACGATCCACGTGGATCTGACCGCAGCGATCCTTCTCCAGGTGGGCGCGGATGCCCGCGG
>Ga0114931_10004225_pt1 | contig 17975 bp, 16 predicted proteins | sample 2SBtaG_FD_89579 | JGI IMG/M metagenome (GOLD analysis project Ga0114931, IMG submission 89579) | Deep subsurface microbial communities from Kolumbo volcano to uncover new lineages of life (NeLLi) - 2SBTROV14_V59a metaG | ecosystem: Environmental > Aquatic > Marine > Volcanic | place: Kolumbo...
TAGGGATACGTCCGCGTGAGTTTCCTGCAACAAACACATTCCTCATGCAGAATCATCACGCGGACGTATCCCTATGCTGACAATGCACAATCCTGACAAACTTGCGCACGGGCAGCACGCCCGCGTCAGTAAAGCAATCAGCGAATCTGTTCGAGATTGAAACACCAAGGAAACCCTATGGCTGCTCTCGTCAACCATATCGCCCAGCTGTTGCCCGAGATCGAAACCATCAGCGACGCTGTCCTGCGCCGCAAGGTCGCAGCGGTGTGGGATGAAGCGATTCGCACAGGCGCGGACGGCAAGGGGTGGACATTCGACGAGCTGCGCTCAATCCCCTTCACACTTCTCGCGGGCGACATCGACCTGCGCTACATCGAGCATCTGCGCTCCTGCGCCCAGCAGTGCTTCGCTATTGCGGACGTGCTGACCAGCGTCTTTGGCGAGCGCGTGCCCATTGATCGCGACACGCTTCTCGCGGGATCGCTCCTTGCGGATGTGGGCAAGCCCCTCGAGTTCGACAAACTGCCCGACGGACGCATCGTCAAGGGCGCGTTTGGCCAGATGCTCCGCCATCCCTTCAGCGGCGTGGCGCTGTGCTACAAGCATGGAATTCCCGCTGAGGTCATGCACATCGTCGCGACCCACAGCCACGAGGGCGACAAGGTGGCGCGGTCGATCGAGTCGATCATCTTCCACCACGCGGATTTCGTCGATTTCGACATCGCCAAGCGCCTGGGGGCGGACGCTTTGAAACGATCATGAAGAAAAATCCATGCTGTGCGTGTGCTTGCAGTGTCGAGTCGGCAGACAAATCAGGAATCGAATTTGAACTGGTTTGAATACTTCGTGGAGACGTATATACAACAGCAGGGGTGCTGGACGTTTCGGAGCGTCTACGTTGAAATCACGAAGAAAGACAAGCAGTCGCTTGGGCTGCACTCCATGCCTCGGCCTGAAATTGATATCGTCGCATATCGAGCAGCCGCTCATGAACTGCTGTTAATTGAAGCGAAGTCATTCTTGAATTCCCGCGGCGTCACAGTGAAGAAATTACAATCGTTACTGGGAACATCCGGAGGAAAATACCGAATACTCACTTGGCCTGCCTATCAACGAATCGTCAGTCGTCGTCTTGTTGAGAAACTACTCGAGGTTGGAATGTTGCAGAGCAGTCCAAAGATTAAATATGGGTTGGCGGCGGGCAACGCTCCGAAGGCTGATCGTGATGCGCTGCATGTATTGGCCCAAGAACAGAACTGGTGGTATGTGGGGCCGGATGAATTGCGTGATTATCTGCAATCACTCGCCAAGCGCCGCTATGAAAACACACCAGAGACCATCGCTTCGAAGATGCTCGCTCAATGATGGGCGCTCCGCACGCAGGCGCAACGGCTGGATATCATCATGTCGATGATTAACACTCTGGCGCATCTTGATCGCAAACGCCTCGAAGCGTTGTGTCAGCAGCAAGAGGTGCAGCGTCTTGCTGTGTTTGGCTCTGCGCTGCGCAGCGATTTCGAGCCTGCGAGCGACATTGACATACTCGTTGAGTTTCAGCCTGGCGCTCGGGTGGGATTCGCTTTCTTCATGCTGCAGGATGAATTGTCGGCGCTTTTTGGCAGGCGCGTCGACCTCAACACTCCAGCGTTTCTTGGGCGGGATATTCGCGACACAGTGCTCGCGGAAGCTGAGACCCTTTATGTCGCTGCATAATGACCGCGACAGACTCAGACACATGATTGCGCACGCTGAAGAAGCTGTCGCGCTTATAGCGAATCAAAGCAGAACGGATCTCGACAATGATCGCATGTTTGAGCCGGCGCTGACCAGGCTTGTGGAGATTGTCGGAGAAGCCGCTGCTGGTCTCTCAAAGGAAACAATGTCAGCCGCGCAATCTATACCATGGAGCGCCGTCATCGGCATGAGGCACAAGCTTATCCATGGATACTTCGCAGTTGATCGTGACATCCTCTGGAATGTCGCAGCGACTGACCTGCCTGTTTTGCTACCTGCGCTCAAGACATTGCTTGCTCAGCAGGATGCAACGCCTTGACCACGCTGTTCAAACGCGTCATGCCTGCCCGTTCCCAGCGCCCGGCGCGGTTGACTCAATTCATGGCTGGCCAAACCGCAATCGAGAAGATCGCCCAGGCGCACGCTGTCGTGCTTGACGCGGGGCAGGTCGTGCGCTCGGGGGATTACATCGAGATCCGCCCGAAGCGCATCATGACGCACGACAACACCGGGGCCGTCATTCCCAAGTTTCTGCGCATCATGGCGGGAGTGGGGAAAAGCGAGAAAGCGCAAAACGCAAACGACGTAAATCCGACAGATCGGAACGGCGCATCACCACAAATCGCGGATCCCACCCATCCCGTCTTTGCGATGGACCACGACGTGCAGAACACGTCTTCTGATAACCTCGCTAAGTATGCAAAGATTCAGCAGTTCGCCCGTAAACAAGGCGTCGTCTACCACCCGCCTGGCAGGGGCATCGCGCACCAGGTGATGGTCGAGGAGGGGTACGTCACGCCTGGCTCGTTTGTCGTGGGAAGCGACTCACACTCCAACCTCTATGGCGCCATCGCAGCGCTGGGCACGCCCGTGGTGCGCACCGACGCTGCTGCGATCTGGGCGACGGGGACGACGTGGTGGCAGGTTCCGCCTGTGACGCGCGTCGAGCTGACGGGCGCTCTGCGTCCGGGCGTGACGGGCAAGGATATCATCATCACACTTTGCGGGTATTTCAACTGTGATGAAGTCCTCAACCACGCGCTCGAGTTCGCGGGCGACGGCGTGGGCGACCTGAGTGTTGAAGCCCGCATGACGATCGCCAACATGACCACAGAGTGGGGCGCGCTGGTCGGCATGTTTCCCTTTGATGAAACGCTGCGGGCGTTTCTGCTCAAGCGCGCGGATCACTTTGCGGAGCGCCTAGGCGCCAGTGGAATCGAACCCGCCTACACACGCGCTGCTGTCGAGCAGTGGTGGCGCCAGCGCGACATCTGCTCGCCTGATGACGACGCCAAGTATGCGCAGACGCTCACACTCGATCTGTCGAGCGTTTCGCCCTTTGTCAGCGGGCCCAACGAAGTGAAGACCATGCGGTCCGCCCATGATCTGGCGAGTGAGCGCGTCACTGTCAACAAGGCGTATCTGCTGTCCTGCGTCAACGCCCGCATGAGCGATTTGCGCGCTGCAGCAGCGGTCCTCGAAGGCAAGCGTGTCGCGCCAGGCGTCGAGCTCTACCTCGCAGCAGCGTCGAGCCAGGTGCAGGAGCAGGCGATGCGCGAGGGTGTGTGGCGGACGCTCGTCGACGCTGGCGCCATTGAGCTGCCTCCCGGTTGCGGCGCCTGCATCGGGCTGGGCAAGGGCACACTTGAGCCAGGCGAAGTGGGGATAAGCGCCACTAACCGCAATTTCCAGGGACGAATGGGTAGTCGAGAAGCGCTGTGCTACCTGGCGAGCCCCGTCGTAGTCGCTGCGAGCGCCGTTGCGGGCTTCATCACAGCGCCTGATGGCAAGGCGCCAGCGCCGATCCGTGGTGCGCAGCGATCGTCCAGCGCAGGCGACGATGCGAGAGCCGCTGCGCCTGCAGCGATGCGCATTCTCCACGGTTTTCCGGAACGCATCACGGGAAGAACGCTGTACCTGCCCAAAGACAACCTCAACACCGATGGGATCTATGGCAAGGACGTCACCTACCGCGATGACATCACCTATGAACAACAGGGTCAATACGCGATGCGCAACTATGACCCCGACTTCCAGAAAATCGCCTGTGCAGGCGACATCCTCGTGGGCGGACGAAACTTTGGCAGCGGTTCGTCGCGTGAGCAGGCAGCGACAGCGCTCAAGAGCAAGGGCGTGCGCATGGTGATCGCAGCGTCCTTCAGCCAGACGTACAAGCGCAACGCGTTCAACAACGGCTTCCTGTGCGTCGACTGCCCGGAGTTGGTCGATTTTGTCGCTGACCGGCTCCAAGAGGATGCGATGACACAGCGGACGATTGTTGGACCCAACTTGATAGTGGATTTCGCAACCTCGCAAGCCCGCTGTGAAGGCGAGTCGTTCCACATCGGCCCCGTCAGCCCGATTGCGCAGGAGCTTGTCGTCGCAGGCGGCAGCGAAGCGGTCGTGCAGCGTACACTGGCGAAACAATGCTTGTAAAACTGCTCTTTATCGCGATTGGCGGCGGCGTCGGCGCTGTCGCGCGCTGGCTCGTCGCGGGGGCGGCACAACGGCTCGCGCCAAGCGGCGCCTTTCCCATAGGCACGCTGGTGGTCAACGCGCTGGGGTGCCTGATCATTGGGTTTCTCGCTGCGATGTTCACCGCTCCAGGCGGAATTCGCGTGCGTGAAGCCCACAGGCTCGCCATCCTCGTAGGCTTGCTGGGTGGTTTCACGACATTTTCAACATTCGCCTACGAGACGCTCACGCTCGCGGACGACGGACAACTGGCGCGGGCGGGCGTCAACGTGCTGGCGAGCAACATCATCGGACTCATCTGTGTGTGGATTGGCTATCGATTCGGGCAACGGCTCTTTGGCGTCTAGGCCAATGGAGTATTACATCTGGATCGCTCGGAGACCTGTTCCACAAGGACGGAAAGGCAAGAGTTATGCAACTGGCAGGTGAAGGTGTGCTCGCGAGAATCTTTCTGGGTGAAAGCGACAGGCAACACGGCTTGCCCACCTATGAAGCCATCGTGCGCAAAGCCCGGGAAATGCACATGGCCGGTGCGACGGTGCTTCGAGGCCCGATGGGGTTTGGACCAAGCTCCAGGCTGCACACCGCCAAGGTGCTTCGATTGTCAGAGGATCTACCCATCATTGTCGAGATTGTCGACACCGAGGAAAAGGTGCACGGGCTGCTTGACGCTATCGAGCCCATGATGGGAGGTGGTTTGGTCACGCTCGAAAAGGTGCGTGTGATCCGCTACAAGGCAGACGGTGCGCCAGCTGAGGACAAATGACCATCACACATTGCGCGACAGCAATCCTCATTTACCTCCACGTGCAGGGGCGACACCATTGGCGCAATCCACTCTGTTGCAGAACACGCCGCTCGATCCGTCAGGACCGGGCGGCGCGGGATGGGTGGACAGCGGCGCGACACAAGCGCCGCTGACATCGAAGGAACTGTGTCAATTCTCAAAACAGCAGTTGAAACTGCAGGCGCACGGCGTACTCACCTGCGTGGGCGCCATTGTCGAGGAAGCCAATGCCTTTTTCGCTACCGGCGATGCTGTCTGTCCCGACAACATCATCAAGAAAGAGCTGCACGTCTGCGGTGAACTTCGCGCTGTGCCCATGAATGTAGTAATTGGCGCCAAATGTGACCGTGCTGAACGCGCTGTCCGCAACCAGATCCGAGTCGGGAATGATCATATCAAACCGTGCAAATGTTTCAACGTTATCGGCAAGATACAGCCCGCCTTGTACGAGCCAGCCATATTCATCCACCGAACCACCCGAAGCGGCGCCTCCGCTGTCGTGGTTGCCGATGAATGCGCCATAGAGGCTCCAGCCATCACTTTCCCATGAGGCGTCGAGGGTCCAGCTGATGCGATCTTGAATTGCTGGCCCGCTGGGCGTGTCCGGGCTGCGCTCAAAGTGGGCTGCAAGGCCAAGCATCAAGCCGTCCTCACTGCCTGGCTTGCTGGTGAAATCCTTGAACTGTTTCCAGGAGCCAGCAAAGAGGAACTCCGCCCGACCTGTGACAGCCCAGTCGGCGGGCTTGGCGTTGAATTCCTTGTTGTCCGCGTTGAAGCCATTGGAGAAGGCGCCAAACAAACGGAACGCATCTGCTGCATACGAGACTTGAACGCCTTGCGAGCGGTCCTGGTTGAAAAGTTCGTTCGTAAGTGATCGACCGACGGTCAGCTGCCTGCTGCTCGACACAAGTTCTTCACGTAGGAAAGGTAGTTTGAACTGGCCCCACTTGAGCTCCAGACCATTGTCGAACTTGTAGCCGACTTCAGCTTCCTCAAGATCAAACGCGCCCCCCGATCGGCCAAAAGCGCCTTTGATATGGTAAAACAGGTTGGGTGAGTAGATATGCCCCTTGAATCCAAGTTTTGTCCGGCGAGTCTGGAACCCTGGTGTAAAATCGTCGATTGGCGCCCCAGCGCTGTCCGGACCCTGATCTCGAAACACCAGATTGTAACGGAACTGCACCTGCCCGCTGATCTCCATCTTGAAGTTTCCATCGGGGGACGCGAGAAAGAAATGTCCGTCATGGCCCGCGGTTGAGCCAGACTGCAGCAGGCTTGAACGCGTCTGTGCGTCGCTGAGCATCTCTGCGACCATGGCTCGAATTTCGTCGTTCCTCACGGTGGGTGTCGCTGGGAGCGCAACGGGCGCAACTCCAGCAGTGGCGAGAATCGCCAGCGTGCATTTAACGGCGCGCGAGCGATGGGGTATGCGCTTCTTCATAGTTTTGTCACCATCTCCATTGTCAGCGGCGCACCGGGGTGCGCACGCCGTGTGCGCTTCAACTCGTTCCCGGGTCCGTCTGTCATTGACCCAAGTAGACAAAGCAGCCGACCCCGAAGGGCCGGCTGCGTATGAAGATTCTGTTCAGATGGTTGCTGCCCCGATGTTCAGGGCGGCGGTAGCGTCACACGTTTGCGTCGCGGATCTTCTTAGAACAGCAGCTGGAACTGCAGACGAACGAGGTACTCGCCAGACTGGGCGCCATTGTCAATAAAGCCCACACCCGTGCTCCCGCCCGTGATGGTGTCGGTGCCATTAACGTCGTCAAGGAAAATCTGGACGTCAGTTGTGAACTTGGCGGCATGGCCGTGGATGTAATAGTTGGCGCCAAATGAAATCGTGTTGAATGCCTTGTCCTGCGGGACACTCGAATCGGGAATAATGATGCTGTAGCGACTAAAGGCTTCAAGATCATCGGTGACATACAGACTGCCCTGAACGAACCCACCGTACTCGTCAACGGAGGCGCCGGAGATTGCGCCATTGGTCTGGTGGTTGCCGTAGAAGGCGCCTGCAAGACCCCAGCCGTCGCTCTCCCAGGAGACGTCAGCGGTCCACATGATTCGATCTTGAATCGCGGTCGTGGGAGTGTCCGGGCTACGCTCGTAGTGCGCAGCGAGACCAATCATGAGCGCGTCTTCGCTGCCTGGAGCGCTGGTGTAATCGCTGAATTGCTCCCAAGAACCAGCGACGAGCATTTCGACGCGACCTGTCAAGGCCCAATCGGCGGGTGATGCGTTGAAGTCAGTGTTGAGCGACGCGGCGCCATTGGAAAACGCACCGGAGGCGCGCCAGTTGTCGGAGGCATACGACACCTGAATGGCCTTGGCGCGATTTGCGTTGAAGAAGTTGTTGGTGAACGAGCGCTCCACACCGAGCTGCTTCCAAGCAGACATCAGGAACTCGCGTGAGAATGGCAGTTTGAACTGGCCCCACTTGAAATTGAGACCGTTGTCGAACTTGTACCCCGCATAGCCGTCGAGCAAGATGAACGCTCCGCCATTTGCTCCGCCACGTGCGAATTCCCCTTGGAATCCATAGTATAAATTGGGGTCGTAAATGTGCCCGTCGAACTTCAAACGGAAGCGTCTGTTCTGGAAACCAGACGCGAAATCATCGATCGGCTGGCCCGCGGAATTGGGGCCCTGATCGGTGAATGCGAGATTATAGCGGAATTGAATGCCGCCACTGATGTTCAGACGGAAATTTCCATCTGGGGACGCGAGAAAAAAGTGTCCGTCGTGTCCGGCGCTCGCGCCTGCCTGCAGCAGGCTTGAACGCGTTTGCGCATCGCTGAGCATCTCAGCGACCATGGCGCGAATGTCATCGTTGCTCGTCGCTGGCGCGGGATTATCGGCCAGGGCGCGAGCCCCGCTCACACTGATCGCCGTGCCTGTTAGCAGCGCGACACTGATTATCGGTCGCATAGCGCGTGTCTCCTTCGATGTTGGGCGAACTCATGCCATGAGCACGCCCATGTGCTCCACCCGTCCCGCGCCGGCGTCCTGCGCTGGCGCCCCGGCCAACCCAGCCGGAACAATGGACGGCGATCCATTCCTTTGCGAACCGAACCAATCCAGCGAAAGACTTGGTGCTTTTCTTCCGCTAAACAGTTCGTGCCTAGGCCACCCGCCCAAGCATCATTCGAGAATATATGCACGCTGGCTAGCGAACGCAAACCAGCGTGCAAATCCTTTCGTCGGCTTGCTGACACACCGAGCGCCAACCTGACGCATGATTTTTCGGAACAACTCCTTTGATCCGCCGCGTATTCAAGAGCTCCTTCCCACGCGCTCAGGTTATCGGCTGGCGTGCGCATTGCAAGCCAGCCCCATGATTCCTGACGCGTACCATCTCTCCACGCAGGAGTATTCGCTGTGTCCGACCAGCCTGTTATCCTTGTTGTAGACGATGAGGCCGATCTGCGTGATCTGCTGACATACAACCTGCTGCGGGCTGGTCTTGAGCCAATCGCCGCTATTGACGGGGCGAACGCCCTATCCATCGTTGCCAAACGCCTGCCCGATCTTGTTCTACTTGATCAGATGATGCCTCGCCTCAGCGGCACGGATGTGCTCGCTCGCTGGCGGCGCGACACACGAACCGCGCGCCTGCCTGTCATCATGCTCACAGCCCGTAATGCGGATGCGGACCAGATCGCTGCCTTGTCAGCGGGCGCAGACGACTACATAACCAAGCCCTTCGCGATGCCCGTGCTACTTGCGCGAATCAGAGCAGCGCTGCGCCATGGGTCGCGAAGCAGGGCAGACCGCGACGCCATCTGCGTTGGGCCGTTGCGAATCGATCCCGATGCGCGGATCGTCTCGCTCAATGGGGACAACCTGACGCTCACAGCGACTGAGCATCGACTCCTGATAGCGCTCGCCGATCCACCAGGCGCCGCCAGAAGCAGGATCGACCTCATTCAGCGGGCCATCGGGCCAGGCGTGCGCGTCACGGCACGAACTGTGGATGTCCATCTCGCTGCCCTGCGAAAGAAGCTTGGGCGGGCGTCGCTGCTCATCGAAACTGTCCGCGGCTTCGGCTATCGCCTCGTGACCGCTGCCGAGGCTGAGGCCGCTGGCGAACTAATGAGCGCGCCCGTCGATACACACACCAATGCATGAGTCGCAGCGCGACATTTTGCGCCCGGAGTATGCACTTCGATTGGTGTTTTGCGTCATCGGACCCGTCGTCGCCACGATCATCGCCGCCAGCGCCCAGCCGCCCCTGGTCGTGACGATCGCTGTTGGCGCCGTCGCTGCGCTTTGTGGATTGATCGCGTTTCGCACATTCGTGCTGACGCCGTGGCGCACAGATGTTGCATCGCAGCAAGACGCGACCGGCCTCGTCGTGGACGCGTGCGATCGCGCGCAGGCTCGCGCTGCATTTCTCGATGCAGTCATCGAGCAGCTCAACACGCCCGTGATAGTGACGACAAGCGATGACGCTGTCGCGCTCGCGAACGCCGCTGCCCGCGAGCGACTTTCACCAATTGGCGGCCTTCGTGTTGGCGCAGCGCTGCAGCAGGCATTGAGCGCCGAGGCGTTGACATTGCTCGGAACGAGGGCGCGCGAGGATGGTCATATAGCGTCAACAAGCCTTGCAACATTCGACGACAAAGGCGATCGCCGCCAGTGGTGTGTGACAGCAATTCCGCTGCGCGCTCCGACCGATATCGGCGACGCCGCAGATCAGCGGAGTGTCATACTCGTTTTTCAGGATGAGACTGCGATCTTTGCCGCTCTTGCAGCCCGCACGACTTTTGTCGCCAATGCGTCGCACGAGCTGCGCACACCCCTCGCTGCGATCCAGGGCGCCGTCGAAACACTTCGGCTCGCGATCGACGACGATCCACAGGCAGCCCAGCGATTTCTCGACATGATCGCATCCAACACGGACCGCCTCGCAGACATCGCAGCCCAGTTGCTCGACCTGTCATCGCTGGAGGCAGGCGCGCTGCCAATCCGCTGTGAGCCATTTCATCCCGCGAAAATGCTTGCGAGCCTGGACGCCCTCTTTGCGCAAGCCAGCGCCAAGCGTGTTGTGCGCGTCGAGTACGACGTTGACCCAGCGTTAACAGGGTTTTCCGTCGACCCCTGGCGGCTTTGGCTCATCCTGCAGAACCTCGTGGACAACGCCATCAAACATTCCAACCAGAACAGCGCGGTCAGAGTCGTCGCTCGGCTGTCAAACGCGATGAAGGGTGACGGACATTTTCACCTCGATGTGATCGACTCAGGCGAAGGCATCCCGCTTGCGGCGCAGCAGCGCGTCTTTGAGCGATTCCATCAGGTGGACACCTCGCGCAGCGGCGTCAAGCGCACGGGCGCAGGCATCGGGCTTGCCATCGTGAAGCACGCGGTGCGCGAACTTGGGGGTGAGATTGCGCTTGAATCGGTCTACGGCGAGGGCACAACCGTGCGCGTCGATCTCCCCCATGCGACAGCGCACGCTGCGCAATCGCCAAGCGAGGTCGAGCCGGTCGCCATCGAACGGTCCGAACTGGCGCGATGAGCTGCACGCGTTCCAATGTGCGCCGCTGTCAATCTTCTGGCGCATTGTCGCTGACAATCTCATGAAAGCGTGTACGCAGGCGATTTGCAATGGGCCCTTCGGCGCCTGTCCCGATGGGCGCGCCATCGACGCGCGTCACAGCGACGATCTTCGCGCCTGTCCCGGTCAGGAACACTTCGTCAGCCTCTCGAACCTCTTCAGGTCCGAAGAGTCGTTCGCTACACGTCAAGCCTTCCTTCGCGCACAGGTCGATGATGAACGCGCGGGTAATGCCTTCGAGAATCCCCGCGCTTGTCGAGGGCGTGGTGATCGCTCCATCATTAACAATGAAGATGTTCTCTCCTGCGCACTCCGCGACGTTGCCATTCATCGTGAGCAGGATCGCTTCGTCGGCGCCCACGTCACGCGCCTCGGCTTTCGCCAAGACATTGTTCAGGTAGTTACACGTCTTTGTGCGCGGATCAAGACAGGCGATGGGAATCCTCGGGCGGGCGACTACGGACGCCTCGATGCCCTTGCGATAACGCTCTTCATCGAAGAGATGAAGATGGTCAACAATGCAAAATGCGCTGGGTTCGTGCGCGACGTGAATGTCGAGCCCCAGCGAGCCTGGCCCGCGCGTCACGACAAGGCGAATGTACGCGTCAGTAAAGCCGTTGGCGTCGAGCGTGTCGCGAATGATCTGGCTGAATTCTTCTGTGGAATAAGGCAGCTGCAGTCGAATCGCTGCGGCGCTTTGCGCCAGCCGATCGAGGTGCGATCGCATCTTGAAGACGCGCCCGCCATAGGCGCGAATGCCTTCAAACACGCCGTCACCAAAAAGCACGCACTTGTCGAACACGCTGATCTTGGCCTGCGCGCGTGGTGTGATTTCACCATCGACCCACACCAGCGGCCGGTCGGCGGGCGTCGCCGTTGGCGCCTTGCCGCTCTTTACAGGGGACGCTGATGCCTCTGACGCCATGACTGTGGGTCTCCTGATAGACAATGGCGGCTGTGCGCCGGGAAAAACAGCAGACGCTGCGTCCGTGACGCTCAACCCTGCTGCATTCATGGTATCAATGTCAGTGCGCGTAGCGATCGAGCATGGCGTCGCTCATCTGGCGCACGCCAATGAACATGCACTTGGCTGCGTCGACCATGTCGTCGCGCACCGCTGGCGCGATGTCGCAGGCGTCGAGCGCCTTTTTGAACGCAGCCCACTTGACAGGCTGCTCCTGGCCATAGGGATCGAGATAACGGTCGCCTGCGCCGGGCGCAAGGGTAAGTTTTTCACGGACCTTTCGCGCGATAAAACGGCTGCCATTATTGCTGCCCTCGAGCACATAGTGCCTGCCCAGCAGCCGAGCTGGAGAATCAGCGTCCGCCTCGATCTCGCTTACAACGGCGCCCGTCGCGTCAAGCAGCAGGGACTCGTCGTTTGCAGAAACGCTGAAGAACGCCAAATCTTCCAGCAGGTATTGCTCCTGCATCTGTTCCTCGGTGACGACGGCGGCGAGTGTCGCGTCGCAAGACTCCTGCGCACGAATCGCGGCTTCAAGGGCCTGGTGCACATGGAGCATCTGGATAAGCCACAGTGCGTAGGTGTCGCGCGCAATGTCGCCAGTGAGAAGCGCCCGCTGAAAGGGATGCGACTCCGCATCGCTGTGCTGGCTGCGCGTCTCGCTGCGCAGACGGGCTGCCATGCTCTGCGCGCCCTGGGTTGTTGAAGTCGTCATGTGGTGTATCTCCGAGTGTTTCGCTGGATGTCCAGCCGGCCCGAGCGTGTCGTCATTGCCGCTCAATCCAGACCGACGCGGCGAAGTGCGACGATCGCAAAGGGTATGAGCAGCCAGAGCAGCCCCTTGGCAAGGAAAAACACGAAACTCGCCATTCCCAGGCGCTTGAGCCAGGTGAATCCCGCCCTGGCGCCCTTTGTGGGCGGGTTTTCCGCAGCGCTGCACGCTTTCTTATTGCGACCGAGTCTCATTGCCATCGTGCGGCAGGCTAGACGGCTCGTGCGGGCTGGTCAACCGCCCGCCGCTACCCGTGCGTGTCAGGCGCGCAGTGTGGCGCCGACCCGATCCGCCAGCGCCGCGACCGCTCGATCGACCTGGGGATCGACTTCTTCGTTTCGAAGCGTTCGATCTTGCGCGCGGAACCGCAGGCGAAGCGTGACGCTCTTGGCGCCCTTGCCCACCTGCCTGCCTCGATAGGCGCCAACAAACGCCGCGGACTTCAGATGCGTGAGGTCGGCTTCGTCGATCGCTGTCGCGATTTTCGCCCACGGGATGTCTTCCGAAACGAGCAGGCTCAGATCGCGCTCCACAACGGGAAAAGCTGCGGGCTTTTCCACGATAACATTTGCGGGAAAGAGCCCGAGCAGCGAAACAACGCCAATCTCCGCACAAATGACAGGGACTTCCAAATCGTGCGCCTTGACCGCTGCGTTGCTGAGCAGACTCATATAGCCTGCGCGCTCTCCCGCGATGGACACGCCCGCAAAGTCGCGCTCAGCGAACGCTGTCGCCACGGGCCGCGCGGGCTCAACCTCGACTGCGATCCGCGGCCCCCCCAGCGCGTGCACGACAGTCTCAATGACGCCTCGCATGGCGCGCACGCCCTCTTGCGCGTCGGGCGCGTCAAGCAGGATGGCGAGGTTGCGCGTCTCGATTGTCCGCGTATCGCCTGGCGCCTGGGCATACACCGCAGCAGCCTCGAAGAAGCCGAGTCCTTCTGTCGCACCAGCGCCCGCATCCTGGTTGATCTTTCTGCACGCCAGAAGCGAGGGAATAACGCTGGGCCGAAGCGCGGGCGTCCCGGGCCTGCGGGCGTCATCCACACAGAGAATCTCCATTTCGTCTGGGAGAAAGAGCGACGCTTCATCGCGCGTGACGAATGAAAACGTCACCGTTTCAAAAAGCCCCAGCCCCGCAAGCGTTTCGCCGATGATCTTCGACGCCTGCTCCGACGCCATCAGTGAAGGCGGCGCCACGCGCAATGTGTCATGGATGGGCGTCTTGTCGTACCCGTGGGCTCTGCCCACCTCTTCAATCAAGTCGATTTCGCGCGAAATATCTGGTCTGTAATGGGGAATTGCGAAGGCGCGGGCGTCCGATTCGCCTTGCGCACCGGTCGCTTCGCTTGCGTCAATCTCCAAAGCGCCCAGACAGCGGACGATCTCTTCGACGCTCAGGTCCATGCCCAAGATTTTCGCGCAGCGGGAGGGCCGAAGTGCGACGATCCTGTGATTCATGTCGATCGCTTGTCCCGCGTCAACAACGCCAGAAAGCAGCGCCCCCCCCTTCCCCCCCACTCCCCTCGCGAGCTCCACGATAAGAGCAGCGAGACGAGCTGCGGGGAAGTCGATCGAGCGCGCGTCCACCACGCGCTCAAACCGGTGGCTCGCGTCCGTCGCAATCTGATGCCTGCGGGCGGCTCTGCGAACGGTGGCTGGGTCCCACGTCGCAGCTTCGAGAAGGATGTCCGTTGTCTGCTCCGTGACGGACGACGCCAAGCCGCCAATGACGCCTGCGAGCGACTGCGCCCTCACAGCGTCCGCGACGACAAGTTCGTCAGGCTTGAGCGTCCGCTTGACGCCATCAAGCGTGGTCAGCACTTCGCCTTCATGCGCGTAGCGCACAACGAGACGCTCGCCCTCGAGCGTGTTCAGATCAAAGGCGTGTGTGGGTTGACCGAGTTCGAGCAGCACGAGGTTGGATGCGTCGACAACATTGTTGATCGACCGCTGACCAAACGCGTCGAGCCTGTCGACAAGCCATGCAGGACTTGGCCCGACCGTGACGCCTCGGATCACGCGCGCGGTGAAGCGCGGGCACACGTCGGGCGTCTGGTTGTCGACGCTGGTCACGTCGCCCGCGGATTCGCTGCCAGCGGCTTCCACAAGGACGCCGCCCGGATCAAGCGTCAGGCCGCGAGCCTCAAGCGCTCCGCTCGGGACTGCTGGCGGAACAACCGTCCGACCAAGCTGAGCTGCAACTTCGCGAGCGAGCCCGACCTGGCACAGACAGTCGCCCCGGTTGCTTGTGATCTCCACATCGAGAACAGCGTCGCCAGGCCCGCGGTCCTCGCGTCCCTCGATGGGAAAGCCCGCGCGCGTCAAGGCCGACTCCACATCGTTAACCGAGATGTCGGGCCCATCGAGCAGTTCATTAAGCCATCGCACATGCAGCAACATGCGGGCAGGATAGCCAGTGTGACTCGCCTGGGAGCGCCAGGCACAATCGCCGCTGCTTCTGATGGGCCAGTTCTCTGCGCTGTTCGCATGACGCGCTTCATCAAGATGCTGAAGCGTTCGCGCGGACCCGTGGGCGCCCGCGCCGAGCTCAGTCCGCGTCGTCCAACTGACTGCGCAGCGCGCGGAGCAGGTCGAAGGCGTCGAGCGGCGTGAGGAACTCGATCGGCGCCTCGCGCAGCGCGCCCAGCACAGCTTGGTCCACCTGCGACAGCGCCTTCTCTGGCGCGAAGAGTGAAAGCTGGGGTGGCGCGTCGCCAGTTGCTGCGTTCACGTTAGATTCGCAGCGAAGGCGCTGCACCGCAGCTGCGCCTTCGTGCGTGACAGCGAGGTCTTCCAGCAGGCGCGCCGCTCGCTCGACCACGCGCCGTGGCATGCCCGCCAGCCTGGCGACGTGCACGCCATAGGAGCGATCAGATCTCCCTGGCACAACACGGTGGAGAAAGACGATTTCATCGCCAATTTCCCGGGCGCTGACATGCAGATTGCGCACGCGCCCGGGCGCTTCATCCGCAAGCGCGGTCAGTTCGTGGTAGTGCGTGGCGAACAGTGTGCGTGGGCTGCTGCGCTGTGAAAGCGCCTCTGCGATCGCCCACGCCAGGGCGAGCCCGTCAAGCGTGCTTGTGCCCCTTCCAACCTCGTCGAGAATGACAAGCGACCTCTTCGTGACGCCGTTGAGCGCCGCTGCGACTTCGGTCATCTCCACCATGAATGTGGACTTTCCCCGGTGCAGCGCGTCGTCCGCCCCCACGCGCGTATAGACGCGATCGACGACCCCGATCGTCGCGCTCAACACTGGCGCGAACGACCCCGCTTGCGCGAGAACAACGATCAGCGCTGTCTGGCGGATGAACGTGCTCTTGCCCGCCATGTTGGGGCCGGTGATGAGGGCCAGCCGGGCGGGCGCGTCGCTTGCGCCAAGCGTCAGGTCGTTGGGTGTGAAGTCGCTTTCAAAAAGCTCTTCGACCGCGGGATGGCGACCCTCACGGATGTCGAGCACAGCGCCATCCACCATGTCGGGCTTCGTCCATTGCCGGCGCGACGCTTTGCGCGCAAAGCACGCGACAACGTCGATCGCAGCGACCGCTCTTGCAAACCCGGCAAGCGCCTGCGCCTGCGCGGCTGCTGCTTCACACAGCGCCGTAAAGAGACGCTGCTCGCGCGCCAGAGCGCGGTCCTTGGCGGTGGTGACTTTTTCTTCAAACGCCTTGAGCTCGGGCGTGGTGTAGCGCTCCGCGTTTTTGAGCGTCTGCCTGCGTGAAAAGGCGTCAGGTGCCCGCTGCGCCTGCGCCTTGGGGAGCTCCAGATAATATCCAAAGACACGGTTGTATCCAACCTTTAGATTGGGTAGATCGTACTTTTTCGCCAGGTCGCGCTGGTGCGCAGCGAGCCACGTGGAGGCGTCGCGCGTCAGGCTGCGCGCTTCGTCAAGGTCAGCGTCCACGCCATCGCGGATAACGCCGCCGTCGCGAAGATGCGCGGGCGGCGACTCGACGCACGACGCATTGATTTCCGCCGCGACTGGCGTCAGCGTCTCGCGCACCATGAGCAGCGAATCGCGCGGACCGGTGAACGCTGGCGCGCCCTCGAGCGCCGCTGTCAGCTCGTCAAGTTTCGCAATCGACGCCCCCAGCGCGACAAGATCGCGAGGCGTCGCTCTGCCTGCGCCAAGGCGACCTGTGATGCGTGCGACATCCTGGATGTCGCGCAATATCGCGTCGAGCTCAGCGGCAAGCGTGGAGTCACCGACAAGCGTGGCGACCTGCCTGTGCCGTTTTTCGATGGGCTCGCGACTGGCGAGGGGCGCAAGAAGCCAGGCGCGCAGCAGCCTACGCCCCATCGGCGTCCTGCAACCTTCTTTACCATGGAAGAGTCCGAGTAATGAGCCGTCCGAGTCCGCTCGCGCGCCCGGATCGCGCAGGGGGCGCTCGATCTCGAGCGCGCGAATCGCCGCTGCGTCCAGCTGCAGATGATCGCTGGCGCACTCCAGGCAGGGAGGCGACAGGTGCCCGAGGGCTGCTGGCGCCGTCCCAGCGCCACCTGCAAATGGCGCCGGGGAGTCCTCCGCAGCAAGCTGCGTTTCCCGCACATACCGCACGACTGCGCCCGCTGCGACAAGGGCGACCTCGTCATCTCCAAGGTCGAAGCCCTCGAGTGTCGCGACGCGGAACTGCTCCTTGAGCGCCTCCTCAGCAGCCTGGGCGCCAAACGTCCACGCGGGCCTTTGAGTTGTGATCGCGCTGGCCTCTTTGGCTGCCTGCTTGGCGATCGACGCAGCTGGATCGGGCGCCGAAGCGCGCGGTCCATCTGGCCCGATTGGCGCTGCTCGCCCTGCTCGCTCGGCGCTGGCGTAGATGATCTCCCGGGCGCCAATGCGCGTCACGATCGCTGGCAGTTCGTCAGGCCTGCACACGCGCACGGTGAACGCGCCGGTCGAGGTTTCGATGCAGGCCACGCCCAGACGCAGATCGGCTGCATCGCTCGCCTTAGTTCGCTTGCGTTTTCGCGCGCCAGGCAAAGCGACCGCAGCGACGGCAGCGGGCGCAGCCGACTCAAGCAGCGCGTCGTCCGTCAACGCGCCTGGCGTGACGACGCGCGTCACCGCCCGCTTGACGACGCCTTTGGCCTGTTTCGGATCCTCCATCTGTTCGCAGACAGCGACGCGAAATCCCTGATCAATCAGTCGTTTAAGATATGTATCCACCGCGTGATAGGGCACGCCCGCCATGGGCACGCCCGGGGTGCGCTCGGTGAGTGTGAGCCCCAGCGCCCGTGAAGCAGCGATAGCGTCGTCGTAAAAGAGCTCGTAAAAATCGCCCATCCGAAAAAGGAGGAGACATTCGGGATACCGCTGTTTGAATACAGCGTGCTGCTGCATCGCTGGCGTCAGGCGGGTGCTGCGCCTTGACGGCTTCACTGGAGGTCCGCTAGGCGCAGCGACTTCCACTGGCGCCGATTGTGTGAGGCGCAGCGTCGGCGCAGCGGCCGGGGTGTGTGTGTCGTCAGGCACGTCTCCAAGAGAATACGAGAACGGCTGCTGCGCTTTTCAGGCGAAGTTCCCGCGCGGGAGGCGCAGCGTGCGGGGGACGGAGGGGCGCAGCGCACAACTGGGAAGCTTGGGGATGTGGAGCGGAAGGGGATCGAACCCTCAACCTCCTCGATGCGACCGAGGCGCTCTCCCAAATTGAGCTACCGCCCCAAACACCGCGACAAGCCTCCTGAACGAA
>Ga0114931_10004226_pt1 | contig 17972 bp, 16 predicted proteins | sample 2SBtaG_FD_89579 | JGI IMG/M metagenome (GOLD analysis project Ga0114931, IMG submission 89579) | Deep subsurface microbial communities from Kolumbo volcano to uncover new lineages of life (NeLLi) - 2SBTROV14_V59a metaG | ecosystem: Environmental > Aquatic > Marine > Volcanic | place: Kolumbo...
AAAAGTTAAGTGCCCGGTATTAGCATTAAACGGTGAAAAAGACTTACAGGTACCAGCAAAAGAAGATTTAAGCGAAATTAAAAAAGCTCTCAAAAAAGGCGGTAATAAAAATTTTAAAATTGTTGAGCTTCCCGGTTTGAACCATTTGTTTCAGACAGCAAAAACCGGTTCTCCTTCTGAGTATAGTAAAATAACGGAAACATTTTCACCTAAAGCTCTTAAGATTATTAGTGATTGGATAAAGAAAGAAATGAGAAAATAATTCTTTTCAAAGGGACACATTTATTTGAGCTCTTCTTTCTGTTTAAATTAAAATTATATATCAATTATTTGTTTACTCTTTTTATTAAAGCGCGTAGTAAGCATAATTGCCGAAGAAAGTAAACCTATTAATAATCCAATCCATACGCCCTGTACATCTAGCTTAAATACAAACCCCAACAAATATGCTGTAGGAAGTCCTAATATCCAATATGCAATAAATGTTATTAATGTAGGCCATTTAACATCTGTTAGCCCTCTTAACACACCTATCCCAACAGCTTGAATGCCGTCTGCTATTTGAAATATAGAGGCTATAACGAGTAATGAAGATGCAATACTGATAACACTTTTATCATCAATATAAAGTGTCGGTAAGAAATTTCTAAGTGTAATAAAAACAATGCCGAAACACGCCATTATTGAAGCCCCTAAAATGATAGCGGAAAAACCGGCTCTTCGAACTTCTGTAATATTTTGCCTACCTACTGCATTTGCCACTCTTATTCCTCCCGCTGCCGAAACACCGAGAGCAGTCATAAAGGAAATTGAAGCAAGATTAATTGCAATTTGATGTGCGGCTAATTGTTTTGTACCTAGCCATCCCACCATTAATACTGCAAAGGAGAAAGCACCGACTTCAAATAAATACTGTGTAGCACTCGGAAGACCCAAACCAAGAATTTTTTTAATAATTTTAATGTTGATTGATTTAAAATGAAGTGTGACATCAAATTGTTTGAAGCGACTCGACTTCATTACATACCATACCAGAATAAAAGCCATAAATGTTCTTGCAGCAAACGTAGCCCATCCTGCTCCGTCTAAGCCCAAAGCAGGAAATCCGAAATTACCATAAATAAGCAGCCAGTTAACAAAAGCATTTATAATATTTGCAGCCAAAACTATTATCATTGCCGGTTTCATTACCGATAGCCCTTCGATAAATTGTTTATAGGTCTGAAAAAGCATAGCTGGAATTATAGAGTAACCAAGAATTTTTCCGTAAGAAGTTGCTAATACAGCAACTTCGTTAGGCTGATTAAAATATTGTATAAGATTTGCTCCGATAAAAGCAGCTAGTACTAATATAATCCCCAACACTGTATCAACTAATAACGCTTGTCTAAATATTACACCGCAATCATCAAATTTTTTAGATCCAAGAGCTATGGCCACCAATGGTGTAATTGCAAAAGATACTCCAATACCGGCAACAAATACAAACATAATCAGACTGTTGGCAACGGAAGCTGCAGCTAAGGAAGAAGCTCCCAATTCACCCACCATTATGCTATCAACAACACCCATCATTATAAATCCTAATTGACCTATTATAACCGGATAAGCTAGTTGGAGTGTCCTTTTTATATGTAATTTATATTGGTTGAATTGGTTCATTTAACTTCAAGTAAATCTCATTTCAAATTTACATAAAGGATAAAAAAAAAGTCCAAAGTAGAACTTCAGACTTTTAATGTTTATTAAATTAAATAATTTTTATCCGCCTATTTTGTTCCTCTTGTTTAATAAAGATAAATCATTTGGAGACATATCTCTATTTTTTGTGAAATTATATCCTTTATTAATCTGGGCAGTAATACTGTCTAATTCTTTCATAGAAGAACCTGAATTAAATCTGTTGATATTTTTTTCCTTAAAGAATTTTCCTACACTAGCTTTTCTAACTATCATTTTTTTATTCTCATTATCTGATTTAAATGTTGTAAAAGATACAAGGAAAATAGAAAATAATAGAATAACAACACTTAAAACGATAAGGATTTTTACTACTTCGGGTGTAATAAATTTGCTAAGTAAAAATATGATAAAACCTGTGATTAAAATTAGAGCTAATATTATGAGAATAGCTGTACCGCTTATTGTGATATATGGCAAAGAGTAAATCCCTAATAATAACAAAATTAGGCCTACTATTGCCAAAAGACGTAATGCAGTTGATGCTTTAAGAATTTTGTACATTACAAAATTACTTAAACCCAAAAGAATTATAATACCAAGTATTATTAGAAATGTTGTCATAATCACTCTCCTACCTTTCACTTAAAAAGATTGAGAAGTAGTCCCTCCGCGTCAAACCGTTATATTTATTATGTTTAGCATATGTAATGTAACATTTTTTTTAATAAAAGCAACCATAGTTTGTTAAAAATCGAGTATCTAATATTAGATACAATAATTTAGGCCAGGTAATCTACCAACCGAAAGAAGTTAAGAATTATAATTTTTTAAGTAAAAGCAAAAATCATTTGCTTGAACGCTTGTGATATAAAGTTTTTCTTTACTTGAGTGAAGTATATGCGGAGAGAGAGGGATTCGAACCCTCGGAACCCAAAAAGAGTTCAACGGTTTTCGAGACCGCCCCGTTCAACCACTCCGGCATCTCTCCGATAGTATCACAAAATGAGTCTATAAAACTTGCTGAGTATCTGTTAAATTACAAGGAGCGGAGAGAGAGGGATTCGAACCCTCGGTACGGTTTCCCGTACACACGCTTTCCAGGCGGGCCAGATAAACCACTCCTGCATCTCTCCAAAGTTTTTTATATTTAATTTTTAAAGAATATGGAAAAGCATTCCAGCATATTTTCAAAAAGTAAAGAGCAAATATAAATATTTAGCAAAGTATTAACAAAAAATGTAAATTGTTTTAGATAAATAATTTTCATTATAGTAAATAAGTTATTTTTATGCCGAACAAATCACCTAATATAATTCTATCAATTATTCTTTTTTTATTCTTTAGCAATTCTCTTATTATCTCACAAACATTAAACGTTGGAAATAGGATTGACAAAGGGATAATTAATAATAAAAAATTAAATGAAATATCCGGCATTGCCGCAAGCCAAATTAACCGTGATATTTTCTGGGTACACAATGATTCCGGAAATAAAAATTATATATACGCCATTAATAGTAAAGCTGAAGTAGTTGCTATATTTGAATTAATGGGAGTTAAAAATCGTGATTGGGAAGATATTGCAGTTTCATCCGGCCCAAAAGGAAAAAGTTATATTTATGTTGCAGATATTGGAGATAACAAAGCTATTTATAAAACCAAATATATATATCGTTTTGCAGAACCATTAATTATGAGTAAAAAAAATCATAAAAAAAGGATAATAACAAAAATTGATAAAATAACTTTTCAATATCCCGACGGTAAACGCGATGCAGAGACAATTATGGTTGACCCAATAAAAAAAGACATTTACATTATTTCAAAAAGGGAGAAAAATGTAAATGTTTATTTACTACCCTACCCACAATCATTAAAAAAAATAATTATTCCTACAATGATTGGAAAGATTAATACTTCTTTAATTGTGAGCGGGGATATATCAAATTCCGGTAACATGGTTTTGATTAAAAACTATAACAAAGTTTTTTATTGGAAGAAAAGGAAAAATGAACTTCTTCAAAATATATTTAAGAGAAAACCTGAAATATTACCTTATATGCTTGAACCTCAGGGCGAAGGAATTTGCTGGGCAGCCAACGGAAAAGGTTACTACACCATAAGCGAAAAAAAATTCAAGATAAAACCTCATCTGTATTTTTATCCGATTATAAAGAAAAAATAATATTTTAATTCCCCTTTGCCTATCCATTTTATTCATCTACTATTTCGCGATTTCATGTAAATGGTTTTCTGATTCCTAAAAAATAAATTATATTTAACTATAATTTATTAGAATTTTATAAATGAATAACGTAGAGGCAAATTATGTACAACAAAAATATTTATATAAAAAGAAGAGAACAATTAAAGAAAAAAGTTAAATCGGGTTTACTTTTATTCTTGGGCAATGTTGATTCGCCTATGAATTATACAGATAATATTTATCCATTCAGACAAGACAGTACTTTCCTTTATTATTTTGGTTTAGATCATCCTGGCTTTGCTGCGATAATTGATATTGACGAATACAAAGAAATCATTTTCGGAAATGACCTTTCAGTTGATGATATTGTTTGGACTGGTCCCCAAAAAACAACAGTACAACTGGCAAAAGGTGTTGGAATAAATAATACTTTACAAACAAGTAAACTCGATGAAATTATCAAATCAGCAATTTCATCAGATAGAAAAATTCATTTTCTACCACAATACAGAGCTGAAAATAAAATCACACTTTCCGCTTTACTTGGAATAAATCCTCAATTAATAAATAATTACTCATCGCATGAACTTACAACAGCGGTAATTAACCAACGTTCAATCAAATCGAAAGAAGAAGTTGATGATATTGAAAAAGCTGTCAACGTCAGCTACGATATGTATACTTTAGCAATGCGGACAGCAAAGCCCGGAATATATGAAAGAGAAGTAGCGGGATTAGTTGAAGGGATTGTTTTAGCTGCAGGGGGAAGACTTTCCTTCCCTACAATTTTGTCTGTTCACGGAGAAACTCTACACAATCATTATCATCATAATAAAATGAAAAGCGGTGAAATATTTGTGATGGATTCCGGTGCAGAGGTTAGCAACGGTTATGCAAGCGATATAACCAGAACTGTGCCTGTTAACGGAAAATTTACAAGTATGCAGAAAGATATTTATCAAATCGTATTGAAAGCACAAATGTCATCCATAAGAGCCATAAAACCCGGAGTCAGTTATAAAAACATTCATCTTAAAGCTGCCAAAATTATAGCTCAAGGATTAAAAAATTTAGGTTTGATGAAAGGCAACGTAAACGATGCAGTAGCAAACGGAGCACACGCTATGTTTTTCCCGCACGGCTTGGGACATATGATGGGACTCGATGTTCACGATATGGAAAACCTCGGAGAAAATTTAGTCGGTTATGAAAAAAATGTTAAACGAAGTGATCAGTTCGGTCTTGCTTATTTAAGATTGGCAAGAAAATTAGAACCGGGCTTTGTTTTAACTGTTGAACCCGGAATATATTTTATTCCCGAATTAATTAACAAATGGCAGAAAGAAAAAATCAATTCAAGATTTATCAATTTTAATACAGTAAATAAGTATAGAAAATTCGGCGGAATTAGAATTGAAGATGATGTCCTGGTAACCAAATCCGGTCACAGAGTTTTAGGTAAACCAATCCCTAAAACGATTAAAGAAGTTGAAGAATATTGCAATAAGTAAAATATAACAATTCTATGTTTGCAGAAAAATTAAAAGATATTTTCAATTGGACGCCTGATGATATTTGCAGAAAAATTTATACAATTGACGCACATACGGAAGGTGAGCCTTTAAGAGTGATTGTAGCGGGATTACCTGAACTGAAAGGTAATTCCGTGCTGGAAAAAAGAAAATATATTAAAGAAAACTTTGACGATCTACGCAAAGCATTAATGTGGGAACCACGCGGACACTCCGATATGTACGGCTGTATCATAACTCCTCCGTTCTCTACCGAAGCTGACTTTGGAGTAATATTTACTCACAACGAAGGCTACAGTACGATGTGCGGTCACGGAATAATAGGCGTGACTAAAGTAGTTTTGGAAACCGGTTTTATTAAAATGGAAGAAGCGTTAACAACTATTAAAATTGATTCACCTGCGGGACTTGTAACAGCTTATGCTAAAATAGAAAATCAGAAAGTACAAAGTGTTTATTTCCACAATGTCCCTTCATTTGTTTATTCATTGAATCAGCAAGTTGATGTTGAAGGTATTGGAAATGTAAAATATGATATTGCATTCGGAGGTGCTTTTTATGCCTTTGTGGATGCAGAATCCGTTGGACTTACCTGCACGCCCGACAAACTTAAATATTTAATTGATGTTGGAATGAGAATTAAACACGCTGTAATGAAAAAAGATGAAATCATTCATCCATTTGAAAACGACTTAAATTTTCTCTACGGAACAATTTTTATAGGACCGCCTATTAATGAAAAATCTGATAGCAGAAATGTTTGCATATTTGCAGATGGTGAAGTTGACCGTAGTCCAACAGGAACCGGTGTGAGTGCAAGAATGGCTTTGCACTATAAACGAGGAGAAATAAAAATCGGACAGAAGATGGTAATAGAAAGCATACTGGGCACAACATTTACCGGTTCTATCAATTCCACAACAACATTCGGAGACTATGATGCCGTAATTCCCGAAGTAGAAGGCAAGGCATTTATAACCTGTAAAAATGAATTCATCATAAATCCCGAAGATAATTTGAAGTACGGTTTTTTATTAAAATAATTTATGAGTAAAAAAGAGATACTTTTCATCTCATCTGCTGAAATTAAAGCAATACTTTCAATGCAGGAATCAATTGAAGCGATGAAATTTGCATTTATTAGTTTAAGCAAAGGCAAAGCGGATGTCCCGCAAAGAATTTCTATTAAACTTTCTGAAGATAAAGGCGAAGCATTATTTATGCCTGCTTATGAAAAAGATAAAGAATTTACATCATTAAAAATTGTATCTGTCTTTAAAGATAATCTCAAAATAAATCTGCCCAAAATTCAAGCTTTAATATTTCTGATGAATGCCGAAAACGGAACACCTCTTGCAGTAATGGATGGAGAATACATTACTTCAATGAGAACCGGAGCTGTATCGGGATTGGCTACTGATTTACTTTCAAAAAGAGATTCCAAAAATGCAGCTATATTTGGGACAGGCGTACAAGCAAAGAAACAGCTTGAAGCAATTGCACAGGTAAGAAAATTAGAAAATGTTTTTGCTTTTGGTTCGTCCTTAGATAAATCCAAAATATTTGTCGATGAAAATAAAGGCAAATATTCATTTGAATTAATTGCATCAGAGGACAAATCACTTATCAGTAAATGCGATATTATTTGCACGGCAACATCGTCATTTACACAGGTATTTGAAGATAAGTATATAAATGAAGGTACACACATAAATTCAGTAGGTTCTTACAAAGCGGAGATGAATGAAATACCGGAGGAAACAATTATACGTTCTAAAGTTGTTGTAGATTCACATTCGACTTGCCTAAAAGAAGCCGGTGATATTATTAAGCCTATTAACAAAGGACTAATTACTAAAGAACATATTTACGCTGAACTCGGTGAGATTGCTTCAGGATCAAAACCAGGAAGGGAAAACGATTTTGAAATAACTGCTTTTAAATCGGTTGGAATAGCAATTCAGGATTTGGCTGTGGCATCTTTAGTCTATAAAAAAGCGAAATTAAAAAATTCTGGAACAATGATTATGCTTTAATTTTCTTTAATAAATTAAAGGATAATTTCCATTTAAGTTATTAAATTATATATTCAATTTTTAAATAGAATTCCGGAGGGAATTATTATGGCTGTAATGCGAAACTTTCTTTTATGGTGTTCAGAAAACGAAACACTAAAAGATAAAGTTCCGAATATGAGCTTTGTTCAAAAAGCTTTAAGAAAATTTATGCCCGGTGAAGAAATTGACGATGCTATTTCAGCAAGTAAGGAATTTATAACTGAAGGCATTCCAACCGTACTCACTCACCTTGGGGAAGAGTTAAATAACTTAACGGAAGCAGATGAAGTAACGAATAATTATTTGACTTTAATTGATAAAATTGCCGAAGAGAATCTGGATATAGAAATATCTTTAAAGCTGACTCAATTAGGCTTCAGTCTTTCAGAAGAGAAAACATTTGAAAACTTTAACAAAATTGCTGAAAGAGCAGAGAAGCTAAAAAATATTGTATGGATTGACATGGAAGGAAGTGAATACACACAAAAGACAATCGATTTTTATAAAAAGATAAAAGCAAAAAGGAATAACACAGGTTTATGTCTGCAATCTTATTTGTTTAGGACACACCAAGATTTTAACGATTTGACGGAAGTATTACCAAATATTCGTCTTGTAAAAGGCGCATACAATGAACCGCACGATATAGCTTTAAAAGATAAATTCAGAGTAGATGAGAATTACCTGGACCTATCCAAAAAAATGCTTGAAGCTTCAAACAAAAACGGTAATAGAATAGTATTTGGAACACACGATTTAAAATTAATAGAAGCTATTAAAAGAGAAGCGGACATTTTAAATTATCCTCAAAGTAAACTGGAATTCCATTTCCTTTACGGCATAAAAACGAGTGCACAAAAACAACTTGTAAAAGAAGGATATATTGTTAGAGTTCTTATCAGTTTTGGTAAATCCTGGTATCCTTGGTACATGAGAAGATTAGCAGAAAGACCGGCAAATGTAATGTTTGTTTTAAAAAACTTATTTTCAAAATAAGGTTATTGATGAACAAAATAAAATTAGATGGAATATTCCCCCCTTTAATTACTTCGTTTGAAAATGACGAAGTAGCACTGGACAAATTTGCTGATAACATACAAAAACTTAACTCTGCTAATTTAAGTGGATATGTTGTCCTCGGCTCAAACGGAGAAACTTGTTTCCTAACAAAAAATGAAAAATTAAGTTTAATAAGTAAAGTTAAAAGTACGGCATCAGATGGTAAAATAATTATTGCCGGAACCGGAATGGATTCTATAAAAGAAACGGTTTCACTTACAAACGATGCTGCTTTTGAAGGTGCGGATGCAGCATTAATTCTAACTCCTTCATTTTTTAAAGGCAGAATGAATCATGATGCTTTATTAGAATATTTTAGCGCAGTGGCTGATCAAGTAAAAATACCTGTTATAATTTATAACGTACCCAAATTTACAAATGTAGTTATCCAACCAAAGACAGTAAAAGAATTAGCTAAACACAAAAACATATGTGGTATAAAAAGTAGTTCAACTGATATTGCATATCTTGGAGAGATATCAAATCTAGTAAATACTGATTTTAATATTCTAGCTGGAACTGCATCAATATTATATGCCGGACTTTGCCTCGGTGCAAGCGGAGGAATTTTAGCAGCTGCAAATCTACTACCAAATGAATGTGTAAAAATTTATGAATCATATAAATCAGGTAACTTGGATGAAGCGCTGAGTTTGCAAAATAACTTGCTTGCCGTAAACAAAGCCATCACTGCAACATTTGGTGTGGCGGGATTAAAGAAAGCAATGGATTGGCTTGGATATTACGGCGGTCTCCCCCGCTCCCCTTTACAAAAGCTGAACAATAACGAAGAAGAAAAATTAAAACAAATTTTAATTGAAGAAAATTATTTATCTAAATAAAGTTTATACAGGAGAGTAATAATATGCCGACATTTAACCCACCTAAAAGATTATTAATGGGACCAGGTCCCTCAAATGTAAGCCCAAAAGTTTTAGAAGCATTGGCTCTTCCTACAATCGGGCATTTGGACCCTCGTTTTGTAGAATTGATGGACGAGATTAAAGAACTTTTACAATATGCTTTTCAAACAAATAATGAAGTGACTTTTCCTTTCTCCGGCCCAGGCTCTGCAGGAATGGAATTGTGTTTAATCAATTTAATTGAACCCGGTGATAAGGTTGTTGTATGCATAAATGGTGTGTTTGGTGGAAGGATGAAACAGATTGTTGAAAGATGCGGCGGCACTCCAATTGTTGTTGAACAGGATTGGGGCAAAGCAGTTGATCCGGAAAAGCTTGAAGAAATTTTAAAACAAAATCAGGATGTAAATCTTGTTGCATTTGTTCATGCCGAAACTTCAACGGGTGCTCGATCAGATATAAAAACTTTAACCCAAATTGCTCATTCTTACAATTGCCTTGTAGTGGCGGATACTGTTACTTCACTCGGTGGAATTGAATTAAAAATTGACGAATGGGACATAGACGCTTCATATTCGGGGACACAAAAATGTTTATCCTGCCCACCAGGTTTGTCACCGGTTACATTTAATCAAAAAGCTGTTGATAAAATTAAGAACAGAAAGTCATCTGTGCAAAGCTGGTTTATGGATATTAATTTAGTTTTAGGTTATTGGGGACAGGGAGCTAAGAGAACTTATCACCACACTGCACCAATAAATTCTCTTTACGGACTGCACAAAGCGTTGTTACTCTTAAAAGAAGAAGGATTGGAAAATGCTTGGGAACGACATCAAAAAAACAGTGAGCTGCTTTGTAAAGGTGTGGAAGAATTAGGACTGAATATATTTGTAAAAGAAGAAGAACGCCTTCCTGAACTTGTAACTGTAACCGTACCGAACGGAATTGACGAAGCAAAGGTTAGAAGTTATTTATTGAATGAACACAATATTGAAATCGGCGCCGGACTAGGAGTGCTTGCCGGGAAAATTTGGCGCATCGGTTTGATGGGTTACACATCAAACGAAGAAAATGTAAAAACCTTTCTTTCCGCTTTTCAGGATGCACTAAAGAATAAATAAAATGAGAATAAATAACATTAAAAATTTACTTACAAAAAAATCTCTTTCCTTCTTTCTTTTAATTTACTTTGTTACAGTATCGCAAAAGTTTGCACAAGGGATTGATTCGACTGATCAATCTCAATTAGTAGTAAAATTAAAATCATTTCCGGAGATTGTTAGCGTTACAAAACTTAAGAATAATTCTTTTAATGAAGTACTGGAAGTATCAATCACTCAACCAATTGACCACACAAACCCAAATAGTAAAACATTCACTCAAAGATTATACATAGGACATATGAATTTTAATAATCCTGTTGTTATTAATACGCAAGGCTACTCTGCAAACAGATTTTATCGTTTTGAATTGAGTTCAATTTTAAATGCTAATCAAATTATTGTAGAAAACAGATATTTCGGTAAATCTATGCCCGATACATTAATATGGAATTACCTTACCTCTAAACAAGTAGCAGAAGATATTCATCATATAACTAGAATCTTAAAAAAGATATATAAGAATAAATGGGTAAGCACCGGAATTAGTAAAGGCGGACAAACATGTTTGTTTTACAGAAAGTATTACCCTGATGATGTTGATGCAACGGTTGCTTATGTTGCCCCAATTAATCCCGAGCAAGAGAACAGAAACATAAATAAGTTTATTTCATCCGAAGTAGGGACTAAAAAGTGCAGAAAAAGAATTGAAGATTTTCAATTACTTCTTTTGGATAAAGAGAAGGAATTACTCCCGATTGTAAAGAAATATTCGGAAAAGAAAAAGTATAAATTCAGAATCGGGATTGAAAAAGCATTTGAATACGGTGTATTAGAATATCCATTTTCATTCTGGCAATGGGGCGCATATACTTGTGATTCAATACCAAGTGATAGATCAACTTTGAAAAATATTTTTAATAAATATATAAAAGTTTCTTCATTAGGATTGTACAGTGATAAAACCGTTGAGTATTTAGGTCCATTATTCTATCAGTCTTATAATGAATTAGGTTACTATAATTTTAAATATAATTCAGAACAAGTGATATCAAAACTTAAATATGTAACTAATTTATCTAACAATATTTTTCTTCCCCAGAATGTAAGAGTTGAATATAATCCCGCAATATTAAAAAGTGTAATAAACTATTTGCAAAATGAAGGTAATAATATTATTTATGTTTATGGAGGAAATGATCCGTGGTCTTCCGGTGCCGCTATCGACTTAATTGGCAAAACGAATTCATTTAAAATAGTTAAAAAAAACGGCACTCACGCTTCACGAATATTGAATTTGGATGAGAAACAAAAAGATAAAATATACAATAACCTAAAAAAATGGTTGAATTTAAAAAAGATAAACAGATTATGATTTCACTTCAATTTTAATATTTAATATCTTATTTTTATGCTCGATATTTTTAATCTAAAGAGAATTTTCATTACCTTTTAATTTAATATTAAAAATCATTTATTTTCTATGAAAAGAATTTCAATTGTAATTATTATAATTTTAACTGCCGTTACTTCTACATCTGCACAAGAAAATGCACACAGATGGCTACCTCTGCAGAATAGACAGGCAAAGAAAGTTTGGTATGATGTCTCAATGATTGAGAACGCATCTAACCAAGATACTTTTGATATTTGGATTCTCGAGCAGCATACTCCCCCGTTAGTTTTTAAAGATATTAAAGGAAAGGTTTATCGCTCAAAAATATTATATTCCATTAATTTGAAGACTGTAAAATACGGTATAATGAAAGTTGTTTATTACAACTCATCTAATAAAAAGATTTACAGCTTTAATTACCCGATTGCAAACTTTCCGGATAAATACAAATACACCTACCCGATAATGAAAGACAATTATCTTTACTACATTGTTAAAGAGTACGTTAAGACTGAAAAGAAGAATAAGCAAAAGAAAAATGAAAAAACAAAAAGATGATTTTGAAAAATCCGTCCTTGTAAAAAATTCTTCAGTTCACGGTAAAGGTATTTTCACATCAGTTGACATTCCAAAAGATAGAACAATAATGCCGATAATCGGTGAAGTAATTTCCGGTGACGAATGCGAACGCAGAGAGGATGAAGAAGATAACGTTTATATATTCTGGAACGGAGATACATACATTGACACTGCAATGACAAAGAAAATAAAATTTATAAATCATGACTGCAATTTTAACTGTGACGTAATTGAACGAGATAAAAATTCCCTTTTACTTACTGCTTACAGAAACATTAAAGCTGGAGAAGAACTAACTATTGATTACGGCTATGATGAGATATATGAAGATTGTAAATGTGAAAAATGCAACACCAAAAAGTAATTTGTGCTTGTCCGCCCAAGGCGGAATTTATTATTTATAAATTATGATTTTTTAATTTCATTTCTTTAACCTGCCAAACTGAAGCTTATAATCTTTGAACCTACAACTTGTAACTTTTTATCTTTCATCTTTCTCCTTTGTTTTCTAAAATAAATAGATTAAATTAATAAATGTAAATAAGACGTTGGCTTATTTTTCACTCACCAGGTTCTTTAGTCTATAGAAATATATAAAATAAGATATCTATGCTTTACGTCAGGTTTGAAGTATAAGAATAGGTTAAAAGTGTAATTTAAGGTAATTTAAATAAAGTAACTTTTTATAAAATGAGAAATTTATGACAAAAAAAATAATTATTCTGTTTATCTTCTTTTCCTTCAATACTATTGCACAAGAAAAAAGTATTTCTTCAGGTTTACATCCAAATCTTGGTTTCACTTTCTCAAATAAAAGCAATAACGGACAAGATATTGGAGACTTAGTATGGCTTATTACTCTTCAATCTAACTTTAACTACAAAAGTGATAACTTCAGCTTTGACTCCGACTTATTTATAAATTATGGTCAAATTGTAAAGACAAGTGCGTATCCGGTAAAAACTCAAGATGTATTTATACTAGATATAATGCCATCAATAAAATTCAGTGAGTCACCGAATTTACGATTGTTTCTTCAAAGTAAAGCGGAGACACAATTGAAAAAAGGACAGCTCAATGGTCAAGAGACAGGCTTTGCTGATCCTTTATTTCTAACACACACAATTTTTATTGGAGAAAAAAAATATTCATTTTCAACTACCAATAAGCAAGAATTTAACTTAACATATGGTGTCGGTTATTCCTTTCAACAGATAATTAAAAAGAATTTTGTCCTTCAAAATGATAGTGTGCAAAGCAGTGATGATGAACTTATAAACGGACCAACTGCTGTCTTAAAATTTAATTTTTCAAAACAATTAAGTGAAAACATTAATATTAGTGCGTCATTAAATTCACTTTTTATATTTAAGAACAATTTTTTTAAGGATAACACAAATTCGAGATTTAGTTCACTTTTAGTCTTAAGTTTAGATTTCAAATTTATTTCTATCCTCTATACTAATCGTTTGGTTTATGATAAAGAGCTTGCAGTTAGAAGACAATTAGGACAATCATTGGTTCTTGGTATAAAATTTGATTTGTAGTTTTTAAGCTAGATTTATAATACTTAGTTGTTCTTTGAAGTAGATTGCCAAAGGATAATAATTAAATTTTTACCTTTTCTCCCGTTTTAGTTCGGCAAACCTGAACTAAGACGGCTACACTTCTTTAACCTGAAACTTGTTAACCTGCAACCTGAAATCTGCAACTTTATATTTTGTTTTTTACCTTAATTACACTAAATTAATAAGTGCAAATATAACGGGGGTTTAATTATCTCTCCGAACAATCTTTAACCTCCAAGAAAATGTTTAAATAATAATGTTAGGCTTGCAGCTTAGTAATATGTTACACATAAAAGAACAAAAGATAAAATAAAAAATCCTGTAGATGATTTTTTTGGGTAAAAGTGATTAGAAAATGATAATAGAAAAATACAGGCAATTGCTTTTACACCGCTGATTTGGGTGGATAAGAACAATAGTATATACACGCACGTTGTAGGTCATTTTGGTAGAAGCAAGAAAGATGAAATTATACAGAGATATAAATATTATCTTTCTATTTTAATTTAAAGGAACTAATTATGAATTTTTGGAATATAGATACTGAAAAGAAATTCTTCACAGAAGCAATGAAAAACTTTGCTTCACCAGAACAATTATTTTATAAATTGACAGATGGGTATTTTGCATATATACCAAAAGGGAAAAGTGCAGAGGGGCAAACATTACAAAGTAGAAACTCACTAATTGGTCAATTTACAGAAAAATGGAGTAAAGATTTTTTTCAACCAATTACTAGTAGTTTAGGATTATTTGCAGTAAATAGTGTGGTTTGTCCAGAACTTGGATTATCGACTCAAAGTGATGCAGATTTGGCATTTTGCGCTACAAATGATACACACCAAAATGCCGAAAATATAAAACTGCTCTTTGAAATAAAAATGAGCATTGTGAATAATTATAAATTTGAGAACGAGCAAATAAATTTTGTTGGAGATTTCAAAAAACATAAAGGAAATCCTTCAATTCTTCGTTCAGATTCAATGTTAAAAGCAATTGGTAAATCTATAAACATTAGAGTTTCTGGTCCAGAATCAACCAAAATACCTATCATTATTTTAGGGAATAGTCCTATTACAATAAACTATTCAAAGAAAGTGGATTTTTTGAAAAAAGCTGGAATTATTCAAAGTTTCATTTCATTGTATCCAAACCCTACAAAAGATTTTATTAAAAATACTGAAGGCAAAGGATTTCAAACATTTAATGAATATCAAGATTTAACAAACTATATTATAGAAGTAGTTAATTCTGATATGAATTTCTTTTCTTCAATGCTACCAAAAAGAAAATTAGGTCAAATAATTACATTATCTACAAAAGAAAAAGATGATATTTCAAAAGCGGAGAAATTTTTAAGTCTAATAAATGAATAAGATGGAGAAAATGAAAACTACATATCAGAGAAAAAAAGGGACAGAGTCAAGTTCATTTGGGACTAATGGCAGAATAAATCACGATTCATCTAAATTTTATGATTCTAAATTATACAATGAATTATCAGACAAGAAGCAAGTTAGCAAAGAGACGAATTTGTTTCCTGACAAATTACTAAATACGACAATATTTGGTTCGGCAGAAAATATGTCAATAATTCCTGATAATGCTTTGCATTTAATGATTACTTCCCCACCTTATAATGTTTCAAAAGAATACGATGAAGACCTGTCATTGAAAGAGTATTTAGAAATGTTAAAAAAAGTTTTCACGGAAACATATCGTGTTTTAGTAAATGGCGGTCGCGCTTGCATCAATGTTGCAAATCTTGGAAGAAAACCATACATACCTCTTTCCGATTATATTTCACAAATGATGATTGAAATTGGATTCAATATGCGTGGTGAGATAATTTGGAATAAGGCAGCAAGTGCAAGCCCATCTACTGCTTGGGGCAGTTGGATGTCTGCTTCAAACCCAACATTACGAGATATTCACGAATATATTTTGGTTTTTTCAAAAGGAGATTACAAAAGAGAACGAAAGAAAAACGAGAAAGAGACAAAGCAAAATTCTATTTCGAGAGATGAGTTTATGGAATGGACAAAATCAATCTGGACTTTCAATGCAGAATCGGCAAGAAGAGTTGGACACCCAGCACCATTTCCTATTGATTTACCACATAGACTAATACAACTATATTCTTTCAAAAGTGATATTATTTTAGACCCATTTATGGGTAGTGGAACGACTGGAATAGCAGCATTAAAAAGTGGCAGAAAATATGTTGGATTTGAAATAAGTCAAGAATATATTGACTTAACAAAAAAAAGAACGGCACCTTTTGAAAATATGCTGAAACTTGATTAAGGAAAGAAAAACGCCCTACAACAATGTATATAAAAAATTGCCGGAATAGTAGTTAAACCAAACCTTATAGCCCGATTAAAATTTGTCTAAAATTAGAAAATATGTGCTTAGAAATCGCCTACTTTTCATATACAAACCGTTGTGTGTAATGAACAAAGGAATAAGTATATAAAACATAAATACAATGAAAAAAAATAAAAAGCTCAGTTTAGTAGAAGTAATATCAATGGCAGTTGGTACAATGATAGGCGCCAGTATCTTTTCGATTTTTGGGTTAGGAGCAAAAATTGCCGGCAATGATTTACCCGAAGCATTTATTCTCTCAGGAGTATATGCATTAATAGTAGCTTATTCTTATGCAATTTTAGGAGGAAAAATAATATCTAATGCAGGTCCAATTGCATTTATATTAAAAGGACTGGGTGATAGGATTGCAACCGGAGCGTTAAGTATTCTTATGTGGTTAACTTATGTAATCTCAATTGCACTTTTTGTTAAAGGTTTTGCCGGTTATCTACTTCCTTTTATACATATAGAACCCACGTCATTTAGTATTGGGATAGTTGAAGTAATAGTTATTTCATTTTTTACAGCCTTAAACTTTTTTGGAAGCAAGGCTGTTGGAAAAGTTGAGTTTTATATCGTTTTAATAAAACTATCAATTTTATTAGTGTTCATTTTAGGTGGTTTTATGACTATTAATTGGGGAATGGTTAAGCCGGGTTTTGATTCATCGCACACAAGTGGTTTGTTAAATGCGTCTATTATCTTTTTTCTTTCTTATATGGGATTTGGGCTTATTACAAATGCATCTGAAAACATTAAAAATCCGACAAAAAATGTTCCTCGTGCAATATTTATCAGTATTTTATTTGTAATGCTTTTTTATGTATTAATTTCCATTGTTACAATTGGAAATCTTCCATTACCAGATATTATTAAAGCACAAGAAAATGCATTAGCTATTGCGGCAAAACCATTTTTAGGAAATTTTGGTTTTGTTCTTATTACAATTGGAGCATTGTTCTCTATTTCATCTGCCTTAAACGCAACTATTTATGGCGGCGCAAATATTGCATATTCATTAGCAAAGGATGGTGAATTACCGGAATTTTATGAAAGAAAAGTTTGGGCTAAATCAACCGAAGGTTTATATATTACTGCGAGCTTAGGTCTTTTATTTGCCTTGTTCTTTGATTTAGGAGCAATTGCCTCAATTACGAGCACTGTATTTACAGTTATTTACATTTTTGTATTAATCTCTCATCTTAAACTTCAAAAGGAATATGGGGGAAATAGAATACTTCTTCTTATTAACTTAATTATTCTTTCAATTGTTTTTGCTGCACTTATGAAATATCAATGGGATACACAAAGGAGTGCTTTTTATGGCAGTATCTTTACTTTTATTGGAGCTTTTATTGTTGAATACCTATATAGAAAATATAGAAAACGTGAATTGAAAGACAATAGAATTAGCACATACCCACAACAAAAAATATAGTACATTTGGCACCTGCCTGCCGGCAGGCAGGGATAATGCTAAAAATGAAGATGATAGGAATAAATAAAGGTTTTAATAAATTGAAACGGAACTGCTTCGAAATCCCTTACTGCTCATA
>Ga0114931_10004227_pt1 | contig 17967 bp, 11 predicted proteins | sample 2SBtaG_FD_89579 | JGI IMG/M metagenome (GOLD analysis project Ga0114931, IMG submission 89579) | Deep subsurface microbial communities from Kolumbo volcano to uncover new lineages of life (NeLLi) - 2SBTROV14_V59a metaG | ecosystem: Environmental > Aquatic > Marine > Volcanic | place: Kolumbo...
CGAGCTCAAGGTCGAGGACTTCACGTTCTACTTCGTCTACGGCCTTTTTCGCCTCGCCGGCATCGCTCAGCAGATCTACTATCGCTTCTACCACGGGCAGACGGAGGACCCGCGTTTCGGACGCCTGGGTTTCGCGGTGCATGTCCTGGAAAGGGCGGCCAAGGCTGCCATTGCCCGGGGGAGCGTCTGATCCCCGGCCTCGGCACCGGCCCCGCCGCTTGGTGATCACCGAGCCCCCCTGTTTCCGTCCCTTCACATGCCGGGCCGATCCGAAGGTCGGCGCCGGGCATGGCGGCGGGTCCGACAACCCGCACCGTGAGGAACCGTCGGCTCGGGGAGCTTTTGATCGTCGCGCTTGAGAAATTGCAGCAGCCCCGGGTGTAGAAATCATCGGGAGAAGGTGCAACGCTTCATAATACCCAACTTCGTCATGTCCGGCACCTGGCTTGGCTTGAAACCGATCGCGAAATCTCCGGTAGCACGGGTCGCCGTGGGACCCAGAGCCCGGAATCTCCATCGCGTGTTCCCTTGACTCCGCGCCTATCATATGATAAGAATTCTTTATGGACACTGTTCAAGCGGCAGGACGGCGAGCAACGGATCGCCTGCCGGGAGACGACTACCCGGCTCAAATCAAGCGCCTCCGAGCCCGCCTCGGTCTGACGCAAGCCGCCTTGGCGGAGAGGCTCGGCGTCTCGCTTCCGACGATCAACCGGTGGGAGAAGGGGAAGTCCCGTCCATCCCGCCTGTCGTGGCGCCAGCTCCTGAAGTTGGCGGGTGAAGAGGAGGCCGGCCGCACCTCTGAGCCCGAACCTCCGCCGTACAGTGCCACGCCGCCCGTCCTGGATTTCACCGCCGATCCGCAGGTCGTTCGGACCCTCGTCGAGGGTGAGCGCCTGTCGTTCGGACACCTGGCGAACCCAGCCTTCGCCACTGAGAACGCCCGCATCGACCCCCTCCCGCATCAGCGCATCGCCGTCTACGACCACATGCTGAAGGAGACCCGGCTGCGTTTCCTGCTGGCCGACGACGCCGGAGCGGGCAAGACGATCATGACCGGCCTCTACATCCGGGAGATGCTCTCCCGACGCCTGCTCAAGCGGGTTCTGATCGTTTCGCCCGCGGGCCTCCTCGGAAACTGGCAGCGAGAACTCTCGGCGCTCTTCAGCCTTCGGTTCGACATCGTGAGAGGTGGCGACGCAAAGGCCGGGAACCCCTTTACGGGGCCGTCGAGCGACAGGCTGATCGTGAGCGTGGACACCCTGGCCGGGAAACGGATGTTCGCGCGGCTTCAGGAGGATGACGTCGAGCCTTACGAACTCGTTGTTTTCGACGAGGCGCACAAGCTCTCGTGTGACCGGGGCACCGACTTCCGCCTTCGCAAGACCGACCGCTACCGCCTGGCGGAGGCCGTCGCCGGGGTCTCCACGGGGGACCGGGAATGGCGGTTGCCCTGGCATGCCCATCACCTGCTTCTTCTGACGGCCACGCCCCACATGGGCAAAGACTATCCGTACTATGCCCTCTGGCGTCTGCTCGAACCGGAGGTACTGGCGACACCGGAGGCTTTCGAGCAGTTCCCCGCTGAGCAAAGGAAGCATCACTTCATCCGGCGCACCAAGGAAGAGATGGTGAAGCTGGGCGGAGAGCCGCTTTACCCGCGCCGCATCGCGGACACGCTGGCCTACGATCTGACCCGGGGCGAGGTGAGCGAGCAACGGCTGTACGACGAGACGACGGAATACTTGCGGCACGTCTACAACCAGGCCAAGCTCCTGAACCAGTCCGCCGCCCGCCTTGCCATGGGCGTGTTTCAGCGCCGTCTGGCCAGCTCAACCTATGCATTGCTCCGCTCGTTCGAGCGCCGCATCGAGAAGCTCACCACGGTGATCGACGATGTCCGGGCCGGCCGGATCACCATGGAGCAGCTTCAGACGCTGCAACGCAGAATCACCGAAAACGACGACATCCTGGAATCCAAGACTGCCGATGATGAAAGCACGGAGAACGGCCGGGAAGAAAACGAGGTGGCCGAGGAGAAGCTGCTGCAGGGGGTCATCGCCTCTTCCCTCGCGGAGCTCGTAGCGGAACGAAAGCAGGTGGAGCGACTTCGAGACCTTGCCCAGCGCGTCCATGACCTCGGCCAGGAGTCGAAATTCGACAAGCTGCACGCCGTCATCACTGACCCCAAGTTCGCCGACGAGAAGCTCATCATCTTCACGGAGCACCGCGACACGCTCGACTTCCTCGTCCGCCGCCTCGGCGGGATGGGCTACACCGGCCGGATCGCCACGATCCACGGCGGCATGGACTACACCGAGCGACAGGAACAGGTGGAGCACTTCCGCAAGCCGCCCGGCGAAGGCGGCGCGCGCTTCATGGTCTGCACCGACGCGGCCGCCGAGGGCATCAACCTGCAGTTCTGCTGGATCATGATCAACTACGACGTGCCGTGGAACCCCGCGCGGTTGGAGCAGCGCATGGGCCGCATCCACCGCTACGGCCAGAAGCACGACCCCGTGATCATCCTGAACCTCGTTGCTCCGGCCACACGCGAAGGCCGGGTTTTGAAGACCCTGCTCGACAAGCTCGAGAAGATCCGCAAGCAGCTGAGGAGCGACAAGGTCTACGACAGCATCGGACGCATCTTTGCCGACGTGTCCATCAAGGCGTACATGGAGATGGCGGTGCTCGGTGATCCCGGCGCCGTCGCCAGGGAACTGGACGGCCGCCTCACGAAGGAGCAGGTGCTGGCACTCGCCGAGCGCGAGCGGCGGCTTTACGGCGACGGCGGGGACGTCAAGAAAGAACTGCCGCGCCTCAAGGCGAGCATCGAGCGTGAGTCCTTCTTCCGTCTTCTGCCCGGGTACCTTCGGCATTTCATCTCTTCCGCGGCGCCGTTGGTGAACATTGAGGTCGACGGGGATCTCGGGGGCATCTTCGCGTTGCGGCCTGCGAAGAAGGGCGCCATCGATCCCCTCCTGGAAGCGCTGGAGGCCTACCCGCCTCACCAGCGCGGGAACTTGTCGGTTCTGCGCCCCGAGTACCGGGGGGCGTGCGTGTGGATGCACCCCGGCGAGCCGGTGTTTGAGCGCTTCCGGGAGATCGTCCGCAATCGGCTCGGCAAGGAGGCCCTGCGTGGCGGCGTCTTCGTCGATCCCACTGCGGAGAAGCCCTACCTCTTTCACCTCGCCAGGATCACGGTGGTGCGCAGGCCCGACCCCGAAATCGAGGAGTTGGGCCGGGAAGAGACGGTGGAGTGCCGCCTCGTGGGGGTCCGTCAGGGCGAGGGCGCGGAGGTGACGCCGTGTCCCGTGGAACACCTGCTCCTTCTTCGCGGCAGGCACGGCCTTCCGCCCGAGGCCCAGCGTCTGGCGTTGGTGGCCGAACTACACCGTGAACTGGCTCGAGCGTACTTGACGGAGCGTCTCGCCCGCAAAATGGCTGTGGAGAACAGATCCCGGCGTCTCAAGACCCTTGCAGAGCGGGAAACCTTCCTCAAACGGGGCTTCGATTTCGAGGAGGCTCAGCTGGCCGCCGCCCGGGCCAGGCTGTCGCAGAAGGCCCGCGAAGGCAACACGGCCGCCGCTCAGCACCTCTCGGAAATCAAACAGCAACAGCGCGCTCTTTCCAAGCGGAGAGAGCGAACCCTGGCCATCCTTCGACGTGAGCCGGAGCTGATCGTTCCCGGCGAGGTGGAGTTCATCGCGCACGCCCTGGTGGTGCCCTCCACGGACCAGGGGGACCTGGAGCGGCACCGGGCCCACGTGGAGCAGATCGCCATGGACCTGGTCCGCGCCTTCGAGGAGGCGGCCGGGGCCAAGGTCCGGTTCGTCCATACGCCCGCGCTCGCCCGCGCGGCCGGGCTCCCCGACCACCCCGGCTTCGACATCCTTTCCATCCGCCCGGGCAACGAACGCCGCTGCATCGAGGTCAAGGGCCGCGCCGGCGCCGGTGAGATCGAGGTCACGGACAACGAGTGGGCCCGCGCCTGCAATCTCCGCAGCGACTACTGGCTCTACGTGGTCTACCACTGTGCGACGCCCACGCCCCAGATGGTCCGCGTGCAGGATCCCTTCGAAAAGCTCCTGGTCCGCCCGTTCACGAAGACCCGGTCGGCGAGGCGAACCATCACGGCGAGGCTCGAGACCAGCGGGGTGCGGATTTCGCAGCAGCAAATCACTGAAGCAGGGGAGCCCTGAGCAAGATGGGAAATCCGGCAACACCAACGGCAGGTTCCAATCAGTCGCCGTTTCAGATTTTGTTGTTGAGCGAACTGGCGAAGGGCCATGACTTCGCCTATAATACTCGTAGAAACACCCCCGGTAGCTTCGGCGAAGGGGCGCGGAGCCGATCCATCCGGATCGGCTCTTGCTTTTCCCGCGGGGTATCCGCATGAGAACCATCGTCTACGTGGATGCCTTCAACCTCTACTACGGGGCCCTCAAAGGTACGCCCTACAAGTGGCTTGACCTGCACGCGCTTGCAGTCGCCTTGCTGAGGCCGCAGAACGACGTCACGGGCATACGGTACTTCACCGCCAAGGTCCGGGCCCGACCCGATGACCCGGGGCAGCCCACTCGCCAGCAGCTCTACCTTCGCGCCCTTCGGACGATCCCGAACCTCCAGGTCGTCTACGGCCATTACTTGTCCCACGTTGTCTGGATGCCCTTGGCCTACCCCGAACCCGGCCAAAAGCCCTTCGTTCAAGTCATCAAAACCGAGGAGAAAGGCTCCGACGTCAATCTCGCTTCATACTTATTGGTGAATGCCGCCGACGATTCGTTTGACTGCGCCCTGATCATCAGCGGCGATTCAGACCTGAAAATGCCTGTGCAGCTTGCCCAAGACCGATTCCACAAGACGGTTGGCGTGCTCAATCCGCAGAAGCATGCCTGCAAGGCGCTTCAGAGCACGGCGCGGTTTTACAAGCATATCCGGGAGCCCGTCTTGGCTGCGTCCCAGTTTCCTCCTGTCTTGGTTGACGCCCAGGGGGGATTCCACAAACCACCCACCTGGTGAGGGAAGTCATGCCACGCGAAATCGCCGAGAAGACAACACACCGGGCGGACCCGGAGCGGCACCAGGCCCACGTGGAGCAGATCGCCATGGACCTGGTCCGTCCGTTCACCAGGACCGAGGTCGTGGAACCGGTCCGCGAGGTCGGCGGCGTGCGGATCGCCCACGCCCTGGTCATGGAAGCGGGGGAGATATGAAAATACGACAGTTGGACTTCTATGAGTTCACCGGCGTGATTGCTCCCGGCACCATCGCCCTGCTCGCCGCGGGATTGATCTGGCCGGACCATCTCGGCGGGATTCTGAAACTCGATGTGACGGTGGGCGGCTTGGGGCTGGGCCTGCTGCTGGCCTACGTTGCTGGACATCTGCTTCAGGCCGTTGGAAACCTGTTGGAAGCCGGTTGGTGGGGACTCCTCGGCGGCTGGCCGTCGGATGCTCCCCGCACGGGCAAGAGCGGCTTGCTGTCGGAAGCACAACTCGCGCAGCTTCAGGAACGCCTCCGCAGCGACTTCGGGTTCAAGGGCATCAGCCTTGGTCCAGACCTGCCGGTGAAGTCGTGGCGACCGATCTTCCGCCAGATCTACGCGAAGGTCCACGCTGCGGGCCGCGACGACCGCGCGCACACCTTCAACGGGAACTACGGCATGTTCCGAGGGATCGCCTCGGCCGCCATTGTCGCCGCAATCGCCATTTTGTTCGCGCGGGGGTGGCCGGCATGGCCGGTCGCTGCCGGCTTCCTGGCCGCAGCCGGCCTGGCCCTCTTCCGCATGCACCGTTTCGCCAAGCACTACGCGCGCGAGACCTACGTGCAGTTTTTGGTTCTCCCGCGCGTGTCTGTCTCGGAAAACACAGGGGAGGGTTCCTGATGCCTACTATCCATTTCCTCAATGTCGGGCGGGGCGACTGTTCGATCATCCAGCACGGCAGCGGGCGCGTCACTGTGATTGACATTTGCAACGGCAACAGAAACGCGAGAGGATACCGACTTCTGAAGACCATCGCTGAAAGACCGTCCCCACTTGGCTGGCTGACTGGCGACTACGGGATGCGGGAAAACCCGACCGATCCCATCCGGTACCTCAACAACCTCGGAGTGAGGCACGTATTCCGGTTTGTCCTGAGCCACCCGGACATGGACCACCTCGATGGGTTCAAGGCACTGGTCGACGAGATCGGCATCTGGAACTTCTGGGACTCCGGCGTACGGAAGGAGAAGCCGAACTTCGAGGGCAGCCCCTACAGTGAAGCGGACTGGGATTGCCATGTAACTGTCCGTGACGGGAGACATTCGAACATCACGGTCGTCACTCCTCGGTCGGGAAGCCATTTTCAGTTTGCAAATGCCGGCGATCCGGAAGGCCGCGGCGATTGCTTGGACGTCCTGGCGCCCACCGCATCCTTGGTGAAGGCTGCGAACGAGAACGGAGATCCCAACGATGCCTCCTATGTTCTCATCTACCGCACTTGCGGTGGCAAGATCGTATTCCCCGGCGATGCCCATGACGGCACGTGGGAACACGTGATTCATGAGCACGGCGACAAGGTGGCTGACTGCTCCGTCTTGATCGCCCCGCACCATGGTCGGGCGTCGCATCGGTCGTATGAGTTCCTCGATGCGCTGCGGCCTAAGCTAACCTTGTTTGGATGCGCACCGTCAAAGCACCTCGCCTACGATGCATGGAACAGACGTCATCTGCCTCACATAACCAACAATCAAGCGGGAAATGTGATCCTCGAAGCGGTTTCGTCTGGGATCAATGTCTACGTCCAGAATTCCGAGTTCGCCAGGAAATTCGGGGCGTTCGATGGCCGGAAAACGCTTCATAGCTGCTTCTTCATTGGCCAGCTCGCAAAAGCGTGAGGAGAGCAACATGAAAGACCGGGACATGACCGACACTCCTCGTCTCATCGAGCGGGCTTTTCCGCTGAAGCAGGCTTCTCTGGACTCGGTGCATGAGAAGAACGTGCGGCATGGGCACATCTCGACGCTTCACATCTGGCCTGCGCGGCGGCCGCTGGCGGCGTGTCGCGCCGCGCTCATTGCGACGCTCCTGCCGGATCCGGGGACGCCCGAGGAACGGCGGAAGCTCTGCGAGCGGATCGGCGGGAAGGTGGTTCAGAGGATCGAGAAGAAGAAGATGCCGAACGGGCGGACGGTGGAGCGGGTCAAGGAGGTGACGGAGGGGGGCATCCTCCACTGGCTGGGTTCCGAGCCGGCCTCGGGAAGCCGGAAGGCGAAGGAGGACCACCGCCGAAGGGCGCAGTTCTACCAGCGGGAACTGGAGTGGTTCCGCAAGGAGATCCGCAAGGCGTACGGCGGGCGCGCGCCGCGGGTGCTGGACCCCTTCGCCGGGGGCGGTGCCATCCCGCTGGAAGCCATGCGCCTGGGCTGCGAGGTGACGGCGGTGGACATCAACCCCGTGGCCTGGTTCATCCTCAAGTGCACGCTGGAATACCCGCAGAAGCTGGCGGGGAAGACCTATCCCCTCCCGGACTTCATTCTCGAGGACGAGGAATTCATGGAGGCCTTCTACGCCGCCCATCCGGAACTGGTCGGGGAGACGAAGCGAACGAAGAAGCAGTCGGAGGAGTTCCGCGACCATCTGTTCCTGAGCACCGAGCCGGACTCGGGCCGGGCGCCCGAGGCGGACCTCGCATGGCACGTGCGAGCCTGGGGCAGGTGGGTGCTCGAACGCGCCCGGCGGGACCTGGCGAGGTACTACCCCACCTACGCCTCATGGGAGCCTGCCCTTCCGCAGAGACCGAAGAAGAAAGACCGGGAATGGCTCAGGGAATGGAAGAGGACGCACGTGGACGAGGTCGAAGGCAGGGGTCTCAAGCTCTGTCCCCTGAACGACGACGGCACGGCGAACGTTGAAGCGCTGAACGCGGAGTTCAGTCGGGAGTACCTCAACGATCACAAGAATCCGCGCTGGGTGCCCAAGCCCACCGTAGCCTACCTCTGGGCACGAACGGTGACCTGCAAGAACTGCCGCGCGACGGTGCCGTTGCTCAAGACGCGCTGGCTCTGCAAGAGGGCCAGGAAGCGGGTTCTCCTCGCGATGGTGCCCAACGCCGAGAAGACGGGCGTCGTCTTCGGGATCGAGCACGATGTGCCGGCGAAGGGCGGCAATGCTGCCCAGAGGCGGGAGCACGACAAGCGGATTGGGGCGGGAACGATGAGCCGGGCCGGGGCCCAATGCCCCTGCTGCAACACGATCATGACGATAGAGGATATCCGGATCGAAGGGCGGGCCGGACGACTCGGCACGGCCATGACAGCGGTTGTTGTCGATGGGCAAAACGGAAAGGAGTACCGCCTGCCCACCGAGCATGAGACTCACATGGCTGAGGAGGCCGAGAAGGCCGTCCCCGACGTCTTCGCACAGATTCCGTTCGGGTTGCCGGAGGAGCCAACCCCCAAGAGTGGCAGCGGTGCGAGCCGCGCGTTCTCCGTGGACGGTTACGGCCTCGACCAGTGGAAAAAGCTCTTCACGCCGCGCCAGCTTCTGGCGCTGGGGACGCTGGTGAGGTGGACCCGGGGAGCACGATCTGCTCTGCACGCCGCCGCCTACCCCCCTGAATGGCGCGAGGCGATCTATGTGGGACTGGGGGTAGGGATCGATCGCATCGCTGACCGCCAGTCGACGGTCTGCCGTTGGGACATGGGATACACGAAGCTGCAAGGCACCTTCACGCGGTTCGCCCTTCCCATTACCTGGGACTACTGCGAAGGCAATCCGCTGTCCGACACCACCGGGAACTACCTTGGAAACCTCGAATGGGTGGCCGAGTACTGGGAACATGCGATCGACGCGAGCCGCTTGGCTCCGCCCCCCCAGGTAAGGCAGGGGAGTGCGATCGCCCGGCACGACGCCACCTTCGACCTTGTGGTCACCGATCCACCGTACTACGACGCGATCCCGTACTCGGACCTCATGGACTTCTTCTACGTCTGGCTTCGGCGGACGCTGAAGGGGGCGTCGCCCGAACTGGAGGCGGCGTTCCGGGAACCGCTTGCTCCGAAATGGGACCACAACGAAAGCGATGGCGAGTTGATCGACGATGCCAGCCGTCACGGCGGCGACAAGGCGCGGTCCAAGGCCGTCTATGAGGCGGGAATGGCGCGGGCCTTCCGCGCCTGCGCCGACGCCCTCACGTCCGAGGGCCGAATGGTTGTTGTCTTCGCGAACAAGCAGCCCGATGCCTGGGAAACCCTGGTTTCAGCCATCATCCGCGCGGGATTTGCCGTGGACGGTTCGTGGCCCATCCAGACGGAGATGACAACCCGCCAGCGCGCAATGAATTCCGCCGCCCTCGCCTCTTCCGTCTGGCTCGTCTGCAGGAAGCGTCCTGAGACCGCCCGTCCGGGGTGGGACACCCGGGTGCTCCAGGAAATGCGCGAAAAGATCACCACCCGCCTTCGTGAGTTCTGGGACGCCGGGATTCGAGGCCCTGACTTCGTCTGGGCCGCCACCGGCCCCGCGCTGGAGGCCTACAGCAGGCATCCCGTGGTCAAGAAGGCCAACGACCCGGGGAAGACCATGGAGGTGAGCGAGTTCCTCTCCCACGTCCGCCGGATGGTGGTGGACTTCGTGGTCGGCCGGGTCCTTACCGGCGACGGTGCTGGTGCGGACGTCGCGGCTGCCGACCGCCTGGATGCCCCCACGGCGTACTACCTGCTCCACCGCCACGACTTCGGGCTCGAGGAGGCGCCTTCGGGAGCGTGCATTCTCTACGCCACAGCCTGCGGGATTCCCGACAGCGAGTTGGAATCCACGTGGGACATCCTGGCCCGTACCGGCGGCGGAAGGAGAAGCGGGGACGAGGATGAAGAGGATCGAGAGGCCGACCCGGATGCGGAGGCCGATCCCGACAGCGCCTCGAACTCCGGCGGTAAGGTGAAGCTCAAGACCTGGGCGCAGCGCAGGCGCAAGAGCATGGGCTACGAGGCGCCCGGCGGACAGCCCGTGCCGCTCATCGACCGCGTCCACCGGCTGATGCATCTCTGGCGGGCGGGCGACGTCGTGAAAGTCGACGAGTACCTGGACGAGCATGGCCTGCGGCGGAACGAGCTGTTCAAGCGGCTTCTGCAGTCGTTGATCGAGTTGTCACCCGAGGGCAGCGACGAGCGCACGTTGCTCGAGGCGCTGAGCAACCACCTCCAAGGCAAGGGCGCGGCTGTGCCGAAGGTGCCGCTGCCGTTCGGGAACGACGCGTCCCCGCGTCATCAAGGAGAAACACGATGAGTAAACTACCGTGGAAGTGCTGGCACGAGGTCGTGAAGTTGCGGGAGGACCTGCGGTCAGGCGAGCTTCCGCTGCACATGTTCGCCGCGGACCTCTACGAGGTTCTCATACAGAGCGGCAAGCGGCCGACCTACGAGGACCCGGAGAGGTTCTTCGCCCTCACCTTCCCGACGTACAACCTGCGCCGGCTGGTGCGGGACGTGGTGCTGCGCGTGGCGGGCAGGAACGACAAGGCGGTGCGCCAGCTCGAACTGACCTACGGCGGCGGCAAGACGCACACGTTGATCACGCTGCGGCATCTCGTGACCGATCCGGACGGCCTCCCGAGGCTGCCGGCCGTAGACGAGTTCATCGAGGCCATCGGCGAGAGGCCGCCGAAGGCGCGCGTGGCCGGGCTCTGCTTCGACAAGCTGGATGTCGAGAAGGGCATGGAGGTGCGCTCGCCGGCCGGCGAAGTGCGCACCCTCAAGCAGCCGTGGAGCGTGCTGGCCTACCAGATCGCGGGCGACGACGGACTCAAGGTGCTGCACGCTGAGGACAAGGCGGAGGAACGAGAGAGCGCACCGGCCGAGAACCTCCTGACGACGCTGCTGGAGCTGCCCGCGAGGGACGGTCTGGGCGTCTTGATCCTGATCGACGAGGTGTTGATGTACGCCCGCGAGAAGGTGGCGACGGACGCCCGCTGGAAGGGCCACCTCGTGAACTTCTTTCAGTATCTGACCCAGGCCGCCACCAAGGTGGATCGCTGCTGCGTCGTTGCGTCGCTCCTGGCAAGCGACCCGGCCAAGAGCGACACCTTCGGTCGCCGGCTGCAGGGCGAACTCTATGACATCTTCCAGCGCCAGCGCGAGGAGGCGGTGGAGCCGGTGGTGAAGGAGGATGTGGCCGAGTTGCTGCGGCGGCGGTTCTTCACCCCCGGGTCCATCAAGGACCACGACGCGTTTCGGCCTCACGTCCAGGCGGCCCTCAAGGGCATCTTCGCCATCGACGACCAGACGCACAAGCAGGGGGCGGATGCCGAGGAGCGCTACCTGAAGAGCTACCCCTTTCATCCCGACCTGACGGAGGTCTTCTACACGAAGTGGACCCAACTGGATCGCTTCCAGAGAACCCGGGGAGTTCTGCGCACCTTTGCGCTGGCCCTCCGCGAGGCGGAGAAGTGGGATACGGCGCCGCTGGTGGGCCCCGGCGTTCTCCTGAACGCGCCCGGGCGGGACGGCCTGTCGGAGGCCCTCGGCGAGCTGGTCACCATGGCCGATACCGAGGAGCACCAGGGCAGGAAGCAGGCATGGACGGGAATCATCGAAGGCGAGCTCGACCGTGCCCGTAGGATCCAGCGCGATGCTGTGGGCTTGCGTTTTCGGGAAGTCGAGCAGGCTGTCGTCGCGACCTTTCTGCATTCCCAGCCCATCGGCCAGAGCGCCAGACTGCGCGAGCTGCTCGTTCTTCTGGGCGCCACCCGTCCCGACAGGATCGAGTTGGAAAAGGGACTGGTCCGCTGGGCCCGGACGAGCTTCTGGCTGGACGACCAGTATACGGCGGCGGGCGACAACCGGGCGCCCTCCACGTGGCGTCTCGGCAATCGTCCCAACCTGACGCAGATGCACGCGGTGGCAAAAAACCGCGTCTCCGACGACGTGGTGCGGGCGCGCCTCCTCGACGAGATCGGCAGGGTGAAATCCCTGACGGCCGGGGCTTCCGCCGCGGGGGTCCGCGTGCATACACTCCCCACCCGCCCCCGTGACATCGAGGACGACGGCCAATTTCACTACGCCGTGCTGGGCCCGAACGCCGCCTCCGATTCCGGCAAACCGAGCCCCGAGGCCAGGCGCTACCTGGACGAGACCACCGGTCCGGAGAAGCCGCGTGTCTATCGAAACGCCGTGATCCTCCTGACGCCTTCCAAGGACGGCATGGAAGTCGCTTCCGATCGCGTGCGGGATTACCTCGCCTGGGATCAGGTGGCTGCCGAGCTCAAGGAGCAGGAGAAGGACGGCGACATCGACCCGGTGCGCATGGAGACCCTGGCCATCAACACCAAGAAGGCCAAGGGACGCATTTCGGAGGCTCTCAAGCAGGCGTACTGCATCGTGGTGACGGTGTCGGAGAAGGACGAGGTCCAGGCCTTCAAGATCAACGTCATCGATGAGCCGCATTTCAACATCATCAAAAACGACCCACGCTCACGCATCCAGGACTCTCCCATCGCGGCGGAAGCCCTCCTGCCGGAGGGCCCGTATGACCTGTGGCGCGCCGGTGAAACGAGCCGGCGGGTGAGGGACCTTTCCGGGGCGTTCGCTCAGCTACCCCATCTCCCCAAGATGTTGAAGGCCCGCGCCATCCTGGAAACCTTGGCGGAGGGTTGCGTACAGGGGTCCTTCGTGCTTCGCCTGACGCGGCCCGACGGCTCTTTCCGCACGTGGTGGCGCACCCGCCCCGATGAAACCGCCATGAACGACCCGGCCCTTGAGTTGGTGCTGCCGGAGGCCGCGGAACTGGCGGACCTGCCGTACCGGCTTCTTCTGCCCAACGCGCTGCCGGACCTGTGGAAAGGTGACGAGCTGACGGCCCAGGCCGTTCTTGACTACTTCAGCGGGGAGACCGTCGTGGAGGTTCCGCGTGACGGATACACCGAGCCGGTTCCCATTCCCAAAGCAGGTGCGGAGGTCGTCAACGCGGCAATCACCGCCGGGGTCGAGGCCGGAGCTTTGTGGCTCACAAGCGGCCCGGCCAGCCTCCTTGCGGAGCCCATACCCCCGGGGGTCTTGACGCCGAAGGCGATTCTGCGCGAACCGCCGGCCGGAGTCACCCCCGCCGAGATCCTTCCGGAGAACCTCCCCGACGCGTGGTCGGACGGCCGGGCCACGGCGCTCTCCATCGCCACAGTGCTCTCGCAGAAGTTCGGTCATACTCTACCGTGGAAGACCGTCGCGGACGTGATCACGGCCTCCATCACCGCCCGGTTCCTGGAGTTGGATGCCACCTCCGGCACGTGGCCGTGCGACTACCCGGCGGCCCAGTCGATCAAGTTGAAAGTCTCCTCCGCGCCCATCGGTTTCCCCGAAGTCGGCATCAGCCGCCCGGCGGCGCCTGCCAAATACCGCATTGCCCGCGCGGACCTTGAACCGTCCGAGATCCAGGATCTCGCCGAGATCATTCCGAACCTCCTGGAGCTGAAGGCGAGGTTCGGCACGCCGCTGAAGTTCCGCGTGCAGATAGAACTCGGTGACGGAGAGGAGAAGCCGCCGGAGGAGATCGTCGAGGAAATCAACGGGCTCCTCAAAGAACTGAAGGACGGGTTCGAGCTTCAGTAGCGGCCGCCGCCCCACGGATGGCCGCCCCGTGGTCCGAGGGGACAGTTGTGGGACGACCGCACCCGGACGCGTGCCGCCGACGCGCACCCACCACGGGCGGGAGGCAGGGCTAGCTCACCAGGTCGCCGTAGCCCGAGTCCGCCCCGAGCCGAGCCAGAATCAACTGCACCATGCGGCCGCTCCGCGCGTAGCCTCTCCAGCCCCAGGCGACCATACCCAGACTCGCCAGGATCAGAAGCCCGTCGAAGACGCTCCACCACGAGATCCCGAAGTACCTCACGAAGCCGATCCCGAGCATCAGGAAGGCAAGGCCGGTTCTGATCAGGGCCAAGAACGTCCGCTCCCGGGCGAGCTCGGTCCGCTCGAGGGCGAGCCGGGTCCTGGTCACCGCTCGCGTGGTGCGGTTCTCGGCAAGATCACTTCGCTTCTCTGCCAGCTCGGTGCGCTCCCGCGCCAAACCGGTTCGAGTGTCGGCGAGCGAGGTGCGACGCTTCGCCATGTCGCTCCGCACCACCGCCAGGTCAGTCCGCTGGTTGGCGAGCCCCGTGCGCTCCCTCGCCAGCTCGGTGCGGATGTTGGCGAGTTCTGTGGAACGGGTCGAAAGGCGCGTCTGCTCGCGCACCAGCTCCGTCCGCTCTCGCGCCATTCCGGTGAGTGCTTCTTCTAGCTCCTCGTTCCGGATCGCCCGCTTGGCCTGCTCTTCTGCCAGCCGAACCACCTGCTCGGCAAGCTCCGTCCTTCGGTCGGCCAGGTCGACCGCGGTTGACGCGATCTCAGCGAGACGCTGCGCCGCTGCCTGGAGGCGGAGCGAGATGTCGCGTCCCTCCTGCACATACTGAAGCTCGGTCTCCTCGGCGGCGAGGGTCTTCTCGAGCAACCCGAGCGCCCTTTTCAGGCCGATCGCACGGGGCACTCTCTTCGCTCTCTTCGCGTAATCCATCATTCCCTCCCCGGACCTGTCTTGGGGTCGCTCATGGTGTGTTCCCTGTGCGGGCAAAGCGGTCCTGTTCGTTCTCGAGTCCGAAACGCTCGAGGCCGACGGCATACCCCACCTCATACCCCACCGACTTCACACCGCGGACCGAGCCCGCGATCATTTCTACATCCTGTTGGACCTTCGGATCCAGGTAGGGGCCGGTGAGCCGGACGGCGCCCTGCCGAGCCGAGGCCACCACCTCCACCTCGCGGGTCACGGGGTGGAGCACCAGCGTCTCCTCCACGCACGCAGCCAGGTAGATGTCTTCAAGCGTCTTGCGCTGCTCCGAAGTCGGTTGCAGCGCCGGGTGTTCGGCCAGCGCCGCCAGCATGGCGCACACCGGCGACATGGGCAGGCACCCGAGGCAGACGCAGACGTCGTACTGGGCGGGATCCTGCACGTCCTTTCCGTACATGAAGCGCGCCCACCGGCTGATCTCCTCGTCCTCCCGGCGCATGACCTCTTTCGCCTCGTCCGAAGGCAGCTTGAGCGTCGCTGCGGCTCTTCGCACCCTTACGCTCTCTGGAGCGCTCACCCGCACCCTGATGTGCGCCGGGAGGTCCGGCACGAGGAATTGGCACGCGTGGCCGTGGTACACGAGGTCGTAGGATCGGACCATCTCCAGGAACGCCCTTCGCATCAGCACCACGAATGCCCTGCGATAGCGGCTGAACTGGAGATAGGCGTGGCTGGCCCGCGACAGGCTATCCATGACCGTCCGCGCATGCATGCCTTTCTTTGCCACCAGCTCCATGAGATCGGCTCGGGAGATGCACTGCACACCGAGGTGCCCCGCCAGGCGCCGCGCCAGATCCTTTCCCTTCGAGTATGTGGACCGAGAAATCAACACCGCCCTCATCTGGCACCTCCCGTCAAAGTCCGGGCTCTCTCCCTGCCAACAAAAGATGGGTGCAGCCGGGCGGGGAGACCCGGCCGCACCCGAGGAGAGGGGGGACTCTCAACCAAGAGAACCCGCAGCCCCGAGGCTGCGGGAAAGACAAATCAACGCTTTGCGGCCGCATCTCCAGTTGCAGCTCCGTGCAACTTGATCTCAACCTTCTCCTCCAGCCCGGCGTAGTACTCCCTGAGAATGGCCACCACTTCGGGCTTGGAGAACTCCTTGGGGACCGGTTTGCCCTCGGACAGCAGCTTCCGGAGCATGGTGCCCGAGAGGAGAAGACGGTCACCCTCGATGCGGTTGCCCTTCTCATCGAGTACGGCCTTGGTCTCGTGGGGACAGGTCTTCATGGAGGCCATCTCACCGCAGGAGTAGCAATAGAACGTCCAGTCCATCCGAAGCGGCTGGATCAGCAGGGCGTCCTTGGGGATTTCATCGAAGATGCGGTGGGCGTCGAAGGGACCGTAGTAGTCGCCCACGCCGGCATGGTCGCGGCCGACGATGAGGTGGGAGCAGCCGTAGTTCTGCCGGAACACGGCGTGCAGCAGGGCCTCCCTGGGACCGGCGTACCGCATCTCCATGGGGTAGCCGCCCTGGACCACCCGTTCCTTTCGGAAGTAGTTGTCCACCAGGGCCTGGATGCAGCGCACCCTGACCTCGGCGGGGATGTCGCCGGGCTTGAGTTTGCCCAGGAGCTGGTGAATGTACACGCCGTCGCACACTTCGATGGCCACCTTCGCGAGGTAGGCGTGGGAGTTGTGCATGGGGTTCCGGAGCTGGAGCGCCGCCACGGTGGACCAACCGCGGTCGTCGAAGATCTTCCTGGCCTCGGCCGGACGCTGGTAGAGCTCGCCGAACATCTCCGGGAAGAAGGACTCCGAAACCACGGTGACCGGACCTGCCAGGTTGATCTCGCCCTGGGCCATCACCTTCTGCACGCCCGGATGTTCCGGGTCGGTTGTGCGGAAGACCTGGCGGCACTCGTGCTCCTTGTCGTAGGTGTACTTCTCCTTAACCACCATGGTGCCCATGATTGCGCCGCTTTCGGCGTCCATCAGGGCTACCTCCTCGCCCAGGGAGATGGTGTCGGCAAGCTCCCGGGTGGCCGAGAGGGTGATCGGGATGGGCCAGAACAGCCCGTTCGTGGAGGGCATGGTGTAGTCGTCACAAACGTCCTTCCAGTCGTCGTGGCCCATGAACCCCCGGAGGGGGGTGAAGGCCCCGATCCCCATCATGATGAGGTCCGAGGTCTCCCTGCTGGTCATGGGCACCTTTTTCAAACTCTCCGCCTTCCTGAGCACGTCCTTTCGCCGGCTTCCCTCCACCAGCAGGGGTTTCAGCTCAGGGCTTCCATGGGGGGGTGCGAGACGACTCATGTTTGCCTCCTTGTTCTAGTGATGTGTTTCCTTGCGGAAGATCGCCCCGGCGAACCAGCCGGCCGCCGGTGCGATCAGGATGGTGATGCCGCCATAGAGGGCGGGGTGGCGCCTCGCCAGACACGAGAGCCATGCCACCAGCCCCGAACGGCGGACGAAAAGCTCCCCGCGGGCCATCCCCGGCACCCGCCCCGGCCCAAGGAAGTACACCTTCACCTCGTACTTCGCTTCGGGCGCGACGGCGGGCAGCCTCCACGCCGTGGTGGCCGTGGCAGGTTCGGCGGGGCCTCTCGACTTGAACGGCCGCGGCCGTCCACGCGGGGTAAACGGCGGGGACGAGCGCCACGACGGAGGCCGGAAGCCTCATACTTCCTCCTCAGCAGGTCATTCGTTCGTGCATCAGGGCCAGGGTGCGGTAGAGCATGTGGGCGAACTTGGAGTAGGGGAAGGTGCCGAAAAGGGTGAAGACGGCGGTGAGGTGCACGATGTAGACGGCGGCGGCGGCCTCCCCGGGGGCCCCGAGAAGCCGGGCCCCCTCGGCGGCGACGCCGGTGGCGATGACGAGCACCACCACCGAGACGAAGAAAGTGTCGAAGGCAGTGGTGCCCCCGGCAACCGCTGGGCGGGTGAACCGTTGTACCGCCACGATGGTGCCGCCGGCCACGAGAAGGACCGCAGAGATGTTGCCCAGGATCTTGACCGGGTGGCCCAGCGGCAGCGGCATCTCAATGTGGAACCCGTAGAGGGCCACCACCAGAAGTCCCGAGGTGACGGCGGCGCCCACGAACCCCCACAGGAGCATGAAGTGGCCCCACCGCCGGGGACGCGCCGCCTCACACTTCGCGAACCTGCGGTGGGCGGCAATCTCGACCAGAACCGGGCCGAGGCTTCGGAGAAACGAGCCGTGCCGGGTGGGACCGGTGCTCCCCAGCAGGGTCCAGAACCGCCGCCCGGAGACCCAGGCGGCCAGCAAGACCAGAGCCGTAAGGGGGAAGAACACGGAGTAGATGATCCAGTGGGGCACCACCTGCCCGTAGGCGGTGATCTCCGGCGGCGCCGCAAGATGACCGGTGGCCCAGAGGAGCACCATCCAGAACAGGAGCGGAAAGCCCAGGAGCACCGGCCAGGTGACC
>Ga0114931_10004228_pt1 | contig 17962 bp, 13 predicted proteins | sample 2SBtaG_FD_89579 | JGI IMG/M metagenome (GOLD analysis project Ga0114931, IMG submission 89579) | Deep subsurface microbial communities from Kolumbo volcano to uncover new lineages of life (NeLLi) - 2SBTROV14_V59a metaG | ecosystem: Environmental > Aquatic > Marine > Volcanic | place: Kolumbo...
AATGAAGAGATTGACTTTCCGATTTGGCTTCTTTCGAACTATGTACTTACGGGAATGACGGGAGGAATACCTATAACGTGATTTGTGTGTATTAAATCAAGCGCATTAAAGCTTGTTCTTGCCCGGTGTCATTGCTATTTTTCATCGTTGTATATAATAAAGGCGAGCATCAAAGGCAGTGATAACTTGAATCTATGCAGGAATGGTTGAACGAATTGATGCTTTGCAAGCGGATGGAATGCATATCACTATGGGTCCATCGCAATTTTGCGTTTATTCTGAGCTTCACATTTTCTGCAAAACTAAATGAGTAATCCAGACTTTGCTAGCCGGCAATCTGAGAATACTATCCGTAAATCGTTTGGAGTACCGTCATAATGCGGATTCTTTATTGTCATTTTTACGTCAATTGAAACATCGGATAAACGTTATGGTAAAGACCGAACTGGTTCAGTGGTACTAAGAATTAAGTGCGAAGGCATTATGAAAAGTATATGCATCACTTTTCCTCGTAGCGGGCATCACTTATTTCAGCGCCTTCTTCAAATGAATTGCCCTGAAATTGTATATTGCGATCTTTATAACCATTGCAAGATAATTCCTTGTATCGATCCGTTTACGAATTTTCAGAAGAGTCATGATTTCAATTTGAACGACCCATTTTTGAGTGGGTATCTTTATTTTGTTCAATATAGAAATCCCTATGAAAGCATTTCTTCTTGGTACGATTTGCACATAAACATGTCAAAGAATAAAAGACAATGCACCCAAGAATATTGGAAAGAATTTCTAGAAGCAAAAATAGAATTTTGGAATGACTTTATGAGGAAATGGACAATTGAATTTCCAACAGAATATGGGAAGGAGAGGTTCATGAATATACAATATAATGATTTGATTGAAAATACTAACGCTGTTATCTGCGCGTCTCTTGAATTTTTGGGATATCATATTGATAAAAAGAAAGTAAAAACTCATGACACGAGCGTTGCTTTTAATGAGTATGGGAGAATAATTACAACTGTTCCCAAAAAACAGCGACATATTGAGGATTTCAAATATTTCGACCTGGCAGATGTTGAACTTGTTAAAAAGAGATGTAGTCAATACACGGAATTGATTCATGAATTATGAAGATCTGTCACGTTTAGATACTGCTTTGGATACGGGTGGCCGTCCTCTGGTCTCCGTCATCACGGTGGTATATAATAATGCTAAGACCTTAGACAGATGCATTCGTTCTGTACTGAACCAGACTTATAAAAACATCGAATATATTGTTATTGATGGCGGTTCTACTGATGGCACGCTTGAGGTCATTCAGCGGTACAAAGAAGTAATAGATCACTTCATCAGCGAGCCTGATGACGGTCTTTACCATGCCATGAACAAAGGCCTCAAAATAGCAACGGGGGAGTATATCGCATTTCTCAATTCTGATGATTATTTTTTGGCCGATGCAGTGAGCGCTTCCATCGAGAATATACAGACCCGCAATCTCGATATTTCATACGCGGGATTTTTGTTCGCCGATGAAAATGGACATGCTGTAATCGCCGATGAGGGGCGGGAGTGGAATGACTCCATGCTCGTGCAGGGTATTCCGGGCGGCCACGAGACTATTTTTGCCCGCAAAGAATGTTATGACAGAATTGGCGGGTATGACCTGACCTATAAACTTGCTGCCGATTATCATTGGGTGATGCGCGCTTATAAAGCGGGGTTCAAAGCGGCCCCTTTGCGTAAAACCATCTTGGTCATGGCGCCGGGGGGGCTCTCCTTTGATCAATCTCTCGAAAAAACCGAGAATTACCGGTTGCTGCGAGAAAATTTCGGAGACTTGAGCTCAGAGATACTTGGCAAACTTTATCAATTGAAGTTTCACAAAAACTGGTATGGATGCACGATGTCAGACATGGAGATGCTGAATCTTCTGTCTGAGGCTAAAGCCATTTCAGACGAGCTGTACCATGCGCTTTTCCTTACGATCGAAAACCGCAAACGCAAGCTGAAGGGGACCATCACGCCAGCAAAACATCCCAAGGCAGGCAAGCTCAAAATCGCCATCGCTTTGACATTCTTGACCAATGTTTCTGGAGGCGCCGAACGGATCGCCATAGAAATGGCCAACGAACTGAAGAAAAGAGGGCACGCCGTTACGATGGTATGTTGTCATGGTGTGGCCGGCGAACCTTATTACAGTCTCGACCGACATATCCCTTATATCGATATTGCTATACCCCCTTACAAACAACATTATGAAAATCTCGGTAAAAACCTGAATCTGAAATTTGATGAATGGTCCGAAAGATGTTTTGAGCAGCTTGAATATGACCCGACAAAAGGGGATTTTGATGCCTGGTGTAAATCAGGCGGGTTATGGCGTGCACAGATGTATTACGGATTCCTCCAGGAGCATGACTTTGATGTGGTTATCTCGCACATGCCCTCGACATATCCATACACCTTACTGGGGCGCCCTGGAGGGGACTCCACGATCCATATCGCCGCTTTGCATAATGCCCCAAATTTTAAGTTCTATTCCGATCTCTATCCGGCTCAAAACAAAATGGACCGTTATATGCGGCTCGTCGCCCTGGAAAAAGCTGATAAAATTAGCTTGCTTTTTGATGATTTCACTTCGCAAATGCCCGAACACTACCGGCATAAATGTTTCGTCCTGCCCAACTTCACGGAGCAACGTGAGAACGTATCGCCTGGCGCGGCCGGGGAGCATAAAACAATCTTATCTGTTGGCCGCCTCACCCCACAAAAGGGGCATGCTGCGCTCTTAAAATGCTATGCGCGGGTTAAAGAAAAATATCCAGACTGGAAACTTCATATCTATGGTGAGGGTCCTCTCAAAAGCGAAATGCAAGACTTGTGCGAGACTCTCGACCTGTCATTTAAGGACATTTTCAGAGGCACACGGCGCGATATCGCAGCCGCTTACCAGGAAGCCGATATTTTTGCTTTTCCTTCTGTCTTTGAAGGTTTTGGTCTCACATTGGTGGAGGCGATGGCATTTGGACTTCCATCAGTGGGCTTTGCGGATTGCGCTGGGGTCAAATATCTCATTGAGCATAACAAAAATGGTTTTCTAGTGGCGCGAGAGAATGAGGTTGACGCCATAGCCGAGGCGATCATACAACTTATTGAATCGCCAAACCTTAGAGAGTCCTTCGGGAAAGAAGGCATAAAGACCGCCAAACACTATAGCGTAAGGAAAAGCATCGATTCACTTGAAACGACTCTTGCGTCCTTCCTACCGATCAAGCCGCGCGAACAAAAAAAAGAAACGCCCGCATCCAGCTTCAGAACAGCCATTTTTATCACCTACACGGATGGAGGAGCTGGCAATGCCGCCATGCGTTTGCATCACGGGTTGTCACAGAAGGGTGTGAAGGCACGCGTCTTTAGTTTTTCACCCAGCGATGATGAGTGCATTTATCAAACAAAAATTACACCAATGATGGAAGCCATTGGGAGCATCTTTGGGCCGCTTGTCCGTGATGACAACAGACTTCTGGGCAGCACGATTTTTTCGCCAAATTATCCCAGCCTCACACCAGAGCAGCTTGCCTTCCTCGATGAATTTGATGTGATCAATATTCATTGGGTGGCCCGCCTTCTTTCCAATGAATCCGTTACCTATCTCGCAAATCTTGGTAAGCCCGTGATCTGGACCATGCATGATATGCACCCCTTTACAGGCGGTTGCCATTATGCCAGTGGCTGTGAAAAATATCTGACAGATTGCACCCATTGCCCTCAGCTCCGTGATACCTTCAATGAATACCCGGCTCAGATTCTTGAATCCAAAAAGAGGCACTTGCCGGAAAACATTGTTGTGGTTACGCCAAGCACGTGGTTAGCCGATTGCGTGCGCAAGAGTGCTGTATTCAAAAACAACCGGGTGGAGGTTATTCCAAACAGCCTTGATACGGAGGTATTTCAGCCCACAGAAAAAGAAGAGGCCCGGCGAACACTAAATATTCCTGTTGATAAGAAGATTCTCTTATTCATCTGTCACAATAATAATGAGCGTCGTAAAGGGTTTCAGGAACTCATCAAAACAACTGAGTATTTAAAGAAACAAAACCAACCGTATCACATCTTGATATTCGGAAAGGAATCGTCTGATCTTGGGAAACTGGATATGCCTTATACAGCCCTGGGCTATATTGCAGATGAACATATACTTGCATTGGGATATAGCGCAGCCGATGTCACGGTCCTGCCAACGCTTGAAGACAATTTGCCTAATGCGATTTTAGAATCCGCCGCGTGCGGCACGCCAATTGTCGCTTTTGATTCTGGGGGTGTTGGTGATGCCGTGATCAATAATGTGACGGGATATCTTGTCCCCCGAGGTGATTGTGAAGCACTTGCGAGAAAGATTGAGCGCGCAGCCTGTGAGGATTTCAGGAAGCGGTGCCGCGACTATGCCGTGAAAGAGTTTTCGTTAGATGTGCAAGCGAGAAGATATCAAGGGCTCTTTGAAGATCTTCTCAATGCACCCGCCGTCCATCGTGACGAACCGATCCCTCTCATCTTTCCGGAGACCGCACAAACGCAAATCGCATTGCTGGCCACTTCACTGCGCACAAGCCAAAAGCATATTCATGGATACACTAAACGTATTCAGGAGTTGGTCAGTGAACGAAATAAATTTGCACATGAAGAACTGAAATGGTTGGAGCCCCATGAAGAACTAAAGCGCCAAAAAACAGAAAAAAATACACAGCTGAAGAAATTACACACGCAATTGCAGCAGAGCAATGAGCAGATACGGCAACAACAAAAAAACAATGAAGAACTTCAACTGAAAGTCAAACAAATAGAAGAACATATCGAAAGTATTCGTCAGTCCCGCAGTTGGCGTATAACCCGGCCATTGCGGGCGATTGGATATTTTATAAAGGATAACGATACATTCTGGAGACTGATACGCGAAAAGAGATAGAAAAAATTGTCCATTGACGTGCCATAGAGCTAGTCCCTTACTTCTCTAAGGAGATGATCGTTAAAAGCCTGAAGACTTTTTAACGATCGACTCATCCTCTAACTCTGACCGCTTCTGAGTCTTGATTTTAATTTCCTTGTTTTATTTTGTCCCCCCCCTTTTTTTTAAATAGTTCGCAAATCATCCTCAGTGAGAATCCTGATGCTTTCTAGAGAGTGTAAAAGGGGTCAATTACCGTCACACCTGCGTCACTCCTAAGGAGAAAGTTTGCTTGATATCCAAGTCTCTCATCTGTACATTAAATTTGTAATAGGTTGATTTTGTTTGGAATTTATAGAACAAAACGCTTAAAGCACCCGTAGCTCAGCTGGATAGAGCGCTGCCCTCCGAAGGCAGAGGCCGCACGTTCGAATCGTGCCGGGTGCGCCATTTTATATATCTCGCGCCGATGCGCTTCGCTTATGGCCCCGACGGGTGGGCGTCCTCTTGACATGGGAAAAATTCCCAAATAATTTGAGATTGTACAAAAATATCCTGTGGTTTTCATGGGTTCGTGTCAGATGGCCAGACTTTATGATCTATTGTAATTTCAGAGAAACAGGCCGGATCCACCAAGGCAGAGGGATTTTGACGAGGCGTGTTGCCGGGTCAGTCTTTGCGTTTGTGTTGTGCTTGGCAGCGCCGGTGCGGGCGGATGATTGGCTGGTGAAGTTTTCATCTGGCGTGGATTACACCAGCGGTGATTATGGTGATGTGGAAAACACCGATATCATCTACCTGCCTTTCACCGCAAAAGTAAAATATGGTCATTGGACAACCAAAGTCACAGTGCCCTATGTCCGTATCAAAGGGCCTGGAACGGTGGTGGTGGGGGGCGACACAGGACCCATTAACACAGGCGCCACCACGATTGCGGTGACCACAGAGGACGGACTTGGAGATATCGTGTCGTCTCTCTCTTATGAATTTGATCTGGAAAGAATGAATACTTTCATCGATCTGACGGGGAAGGTGAAGATTCCCACCGCTGATGACAAGCGCAACCTTGGAACGGGCAAAACAGACTATACGGTTCAGATTGATGTCACAAAAATGCTGAACCGCTTTATGGCGTTAGGAACGGTCGGATATAAATTTGTTGGAAGTTCAGCGCGATTCCAGCTTGACGATGTTTTTTTCTTTTCTGCGGGCGGCGGCTACCAATTCAGTCATACGGTCAGCGCCGGCGTGATATACGATTACCGTCAAGCGGCATCCCGCACCGCACAGGACCCCAGCGAAATTGTTGCTTACCTCAACTGGCGTGTGAATGAACATGTGGGGGCTCACAATTTTCGACGCTCTGCCCGGACCGGACATTTTTGGTGAGACCGTGCTGGGTAAAGAAGAAGAGGGCAGGGCCGTTTTTCCCGCTCCGCTGTTTTCAGCTCGCTCTTCCGCCTGGGGCGCCGCTGGTAGAGTTGTCCCGGCGTTCAGAGACTGCGTGCCGTGATTGTTGCTGCCCGAATTCTGCGAACTTTCGCTTTCCGAGCTGTTGTGTCCACTGCGATCGCCGCGGTCCTCCCTAGTCTCCCTGGTTTTCAATAATAGAGCCCTGGCCGCTGTTGTTCTCGCTCTCGCTGCCGCTGTTATTGTTCCCACTGCCACTGCTACTGTCATCGCTCTTGCTATGATCATCTGACTTCTGATCTTCGCCGCCATCTTCATCATCAGAGAGGGGGGACAGATGGTCTGCACTCTCAGGAGAGCGCTCGTCCAAACCCGCATCCCCGATTACCGACACAGCGTGGGCGGTCAATTTATTGCGCCCCGTTCTTTCAGCCAGTACGATCACACGGCTGTTTACAGTCAGGGCGCCGGGATCGCCGCCGCTAAAGAGGGTCTTCTTGGAGAGTCGGACCCGCATCGTGCCCAGATCGATTTTCTTCGCCTTTTTAGGGATATCACGCACATAGCCTTCGATTAGAAGATGGCCGCCCTTTTGCGCAAGAGACAGGGTTGGTTTGGAGATCGCCCGATCGGCGATAATCTTCGTGCCTGTCCATGTTCCGGAGACGGTCACCTCGTCTCCTGTTCTGATGCGGCCAATGCGCAGATTGGCTGGTTTCACCGCAACATTTTCGACACTGAATTGCGCCCGGCTGCTGTGACTGACGCGTCCTGTCAGCGTGACCTTGCGGCCCGTGTTAAGGCCGGTATCAATGCGGCTTGCGATAATAGCGCCGTTGCGGGCGCGCAGGCCGCTCACGGCAATTATGTCATCAACGCGCAATTGGTTGATACGTGACGGCGCGCCTGGCCGCTTAGAGCCGACAATGGTCCTGCGCCCAAATTTTACTTTCTGGCCAAGAATGTCGATCTGCCGTCTGGCCATGTCAATGCCCTCAATCGTCCCTGACACGGCCTGCCTCAGGGAGATTGACTTGGCGGTGATCCTTGATCCCCGGATTTCAACATTGACGGCGACAGTTTGACCAAGCTTCAATTGATCGATGTGGCCACTTTGCCCATCCACAGTGATGGTCGTGCTTTGGGAGAAATGGACTTCCACGCCATTCACGCAAATGCTGCCAAATCCAGTGATTGTGCCGACAATACCGGTGCCGCCCACGCCCCCATCCTGATTCAGGATCAGATCGCCGAGTTGTTCAGTAAATGAAATACCCATGCCGCCGATGCCCCCGGGAACCATGCTGCATGCATTGGATTGTGACTTAACCTGGCCGGTAAACAGATTTAGCGAAACGCTAACCACAAAGGGAATTAAAAAGATCGGGGAAGCATCTTGAATAACGTCTTGTTACAGAATAATTTACTGAGTCCAGGGATCGGCATATTCACTTCTGATCCTCGCGATAAAAATATATTCCAAATGATATTCTCCGCTTTTCTTTAATGTTCCCCTGCCTTTCAACGAGATCCTGAGCTTTTTTATTAACTGTGCGCAGTGCTTTCATGCCCACCTTTTCAGAAAGAGATTCCAATTCTTGGGCGGATTCTTCAGAAAGACCCTGATAAAAAGCGGCACGTTCCAAAAATGGCGGAGAGTCTCCCGAAAGATTGTGCGCAACGGTGGCCAGATAATCATGCGTGTTGCGCTCAAAAAAACCGATCTTTTCTTCATCATTCTTGTTTGGAACGAAAGCCTCCACATTAAGCTTGATGAGGTCGTTATCCAGGAGCGTCACAACATTCTGATTCAGGAGTTCATCAAGAACTGAACGGGGCGGTAAATCTGTGGTTATGTTTATGGCGAGGGTATCAAAGGAAATCTCACTTTTTCTGTGTGAATGACGGGGTAATATTTTTGGTTTTCCGTTTGCATTAAGATATTTTTTTCTGCCCATCCATGCCGCAATGACACTGGCCGCCAGTGGGACCACCACGTGCCGTGTGGTCAGTGCATGAGGATCATCCATGAGTTGTTTGACATCTTTGCGGTGCACGCCGGTGATCAGACTGATCCGGCTGACGGTCTGTTTTTTTCCTTCCACTGGAAAATCAGATTCGGCGACATCAACGTAAGCGGTTTTCAGCAAGTGAATTAATCTAGGATAAGTATATTTCTGATTCAGGAGAAGTCGGACAAAAGGACGCAACACACGGTAAAGGGCCTTTTCAAAAAGATCCGATGGGGTGCTCGTCACTGGTGTGGTGTCGTGGACAGTCATGCGTCTCAGGGAAAATAGAATAATTTTAATTAGACCGACTATGTTATGGGCATATTTCCCATTTTACAAGTGTGCTTTTGCATGAAACTGATTTAACCCGTTAATTCCACTACAGAAAAATTATATTCAGATAGGTTCGAGTCATTGAAAAGTGCCCCCCTTTTTTTGTGGGATATGGAACGGGGGCATAGCGTGATCGATTCGTGCCAACGTCCCGGGACGGGCTTTCATGGTTCTGAGAACAAATTTCGTCAGCATGGCCATCTCTGTGCCCACCACGCATGAAATGGGAAATATTCCCATTTGATTAATAATCATTATCAGGAGTGTTGCATCATGAACAGCAGTCTCAAGATCCGCTTAGAACGTCGGCAAATTGATTGAATTTCGAAAATTGGCTTCATCCACTTGTTATCGATTGAATGAAAATGTCGATGGCCCAAGCCCAGTTTTCACATGAATCAATGTTTACAATGGAGAGTAACGGCCAGAGTTGTGCCGTGCATAGAATCTCAAGAAGCATTAAATATATCTCAGGCTGAAGCCAGCTTGTTTGAGGGAGACTTTTTACTTGAATGTCAACGCAGCTCCTTAAGCCGTTCCTGCTTGGCTGCCGCGAAATGCGCGTTCAATACGCGGCGCGTCCCTGCTGAGGCGATGGTCAGCCTCCTGACGGGTGCTATTGAGCCCCAGGTGGGAGATCTGGTTCTGGCGCGGGTGGTCAGTATTGGACAGCATACGCGGATACAGACGCCTGAAGGTCGCCGCGCACGGCCTTATAAAGGTGACGAGATTATTGTGTGCTATGATCATAGATATGCCGCCAACCAGTTTGAGGCTCTGGTTCCCGATCGTCTTGAGTGTTGTCAACTTGTGGCATCTGGCAGCATTGCGGCCAAGGTAAAGTCCAATCATTCAAAAATGAAGCGGGCAACGGAGATTAAACCGTTGGGTCTCATTGGAAACGTTGAAGGGCGTCCGGTCAACATTTCCGCCTGGGCGCTGCCCCACCGTCCGGCCCGGCTGGACGCACCCTGCCTGGTCAACAGTCTGGTCGTTGCGGCAGGTGATGCTATGGGGGCCAAGGCCGCTGTTGACTGGCTTAAGCGTTATTCAGTTTCTCCCGCCGCCCTTTTCGGCGCCTGGCTGCGTTTTGACGAACGGGTTCAAAGCGAACGCCTGGGTCAGGATTTCGTTCACCGCATTCGGGTTCGGCTTTTCCGCCATTTGGAGAAGGTGAGTCCGCGGGTGCGCGAATCACGGGCACAGGGCGGTGTCATGCTGAGATTTGTCAATGATCTGACAGCCCCTGCGCCAATGGGTATCGCTGGGCTTGGCAAGACTGGCGGTTGCGGGCGTGGGGTTGTCTGGAACGTTGCTGGCTTTGTTCGTGATCAACTGGTCCTTGGCGTTGATGATCAGTGCGGTCCTTGCTGCGGGGGGAGGGGTGACCCTGGCCCTTGGCAGATCGGCGCTTTGCGCGGCGTGACGCAAGCCACGATCGGTCTCGCTTCTGCGGGAACATTGCTGTTAGGGGTGGTGCAGGTCTCACTGGGAAGTGCAACGCCAGGCGCGGTGGTTGCAGCCATGAGCATTGTTGGATTTATGCTCCTGCCGCTCCGGCATCTGGGCCGCGTATATGAATACTGGCAGAGCGCGCGTGTTTCACAATATAAGATCAGCCAAATCCTTGCCTTGCCGCATATGTCTTCGCGTGTGCAACAAAGCAAGCACCTTAAACGGTGTGCGCCGGGGGTTGAATTCAGGCAGGTAAGTGTTCCGGGGGTTCTGAACAGGTTCAGCGCCACGGCGCAGCCGGGGCGGAGGATCGCGATCGTGGGTCCCAATGGATCGGGAAAATCGACCCTCTTTGGACTGATCATGCGGCTGGTTGATCCCGAAGCGGGAAAAGTATTTTTGGACGGCAAAGACATTGCCCACATACGGCGTAGTTCTTTGTTGAAGGCGATAGGTATCATGAGCGCTGATGTTCCTTTGTTGCGCGGAACAATCAGAAGCAATCTGTGTTACCGCAATCCAGATGCATCGCAGGAGGAAGTGGAGCGCGTGTGTCGTCTGACCGGCGTTGACAAAATACTCGCCGGGCTTGCCTTGGGGGATCAGACAAGGCTGATAGGGCGTGGTCTCAACCTGTCATTGGGGGAGCGCCAACGTCTCGCTTTGGCCCGGGCATTGGTGGGAACACCTTGATTGCTGCTGCTTGATGAGGCTGATGCGAATCTTGACACGGGCACCCGGCAAAAACTGGGCGAGATTCTCTCTTCGTATGACGGGACCATTCTTCTAATCACGCATGATCAAACCTTTATCGATCAAGCGGATGACATCTGGCGTCTCAGTCCTTCGCCTTTCATGCTTATCAACAATGACGAAATAACCAGCCTGATCCGTGCGGATCATGCCGGCGTATGAAAATAGAGGGGCGCGCAGATATGAATTTAGCGATGATCAACAAAGGGCAGCCGGTCATCCCGTTTCGTGCCGGGGATGTTCAATTTGGCCGCAATGGCCTGGTTTATGAGAACAGGAATACGGATGTCGAACTGACGGTGGGCGGGCGCTTGCATCTTGATGTCGTGGATTTTGATTCTGCCGTAACGCCATTTGCCGATGACACCAGAGTGCGCCGCGCCCGTATTTATGGCTCGGCTAAGTATGGTGACTGGAAACTAAAAGTGGATCGGGATATTGGCGGCACCTCCAGAGGGTGGAAAAATGTCTGGCTGCGATATTCCGGGTGGGGAAAGTTTAGAACACCGTCGGTAATCAGATTCCACCCTTCGGTCTTGAGAATGTCGGCAGCTCAAATAATATTACTTTCATGGAGCGAGCTTTGCCCAATGCAATGAATGCGCGCTATGGCCTGGGCGCTAAAGTCAGTACTTATGGAAAACATTGGACTGCCGCGCTCGGCGTTTTTGGCGACGCCATCGGGACCGGCCAGAACGCCAGAAACAAGGGCAAGAACGTGTCCGGCCGCGTGACTTTCGCGCCGATAAGAAAAAAACGTCTGGTTGTTCACGTGGGGGCATCACTCAAGTATGAAGACGTACGGAGGAGCAAGGGGTTTCGCATCAGAACGCGGCCCGAAGCCGGAATCACAAATGTCAGGCTCCTCTGAGCACAGGAACGCTGTCAGACGTCGACGATACCCTCTTTTATGGAATTGAGAGTGCCGTGGTTATGAGGGCATTCTCCATGCAGGGAGAATATATGCGCATGATGCTTGATCGAATTGCCAACGCTAATGCAGATTTTAGCGGTGGTTATGTTCAGGCGAGCTGGTTTTTTACAGGAGAAGCCCGCCGCTATGGCAGAAAGAGTGGAACTTTTGGCGGTATCAAGCCGCGCCATCGTTTGGGCGCTTTGGAAGTGGCGGGCGCTTATCCCAAAACTTTTTTTGCGATGCCTTTGGCTTTTGTCATGATGCTGATCTTGAATAAATTACTATCAAGGTTGATATCCGTTTCTTTTCTAAAACCGATAAACAGGTCGCGCCAGATCCCGTTGGAACCTTTTTCCACCAGCACCACAGTTTCAAAATCCCCTTCCGTTCTCATGAGTTTCATCACCCAGTCACGATCAATTTCACCTTCCAGCCCATCGATTTTGTCTTTGTAAATATCTTCCGTTGTGTAGCCCATTTCGACGACGCAGATATGACGGGTTTTGCGAAAGAAATGACGGAAACACTCTATGCCCGCCTCATAGCCTTTTTGAACCATCACCCATTGAATGGTGGCAAAAGTAGATGTGATGTCATACGTCATATCTGTTTGGGAAATAAATTTCCGCGCATCTTCTTTAATATATGTGATCGGCTGGCCCTTGATTTCAGCCAGTCGCGTTGCCCAGTCGATAAAATGCTTGGTCACGTCAACGCCTGTGGCCTGATAACCTTCGGTGGTCATGGCGTCGCAAAAAAATCCTGAGCAGCACCCGAGATCAAGATAGGCGTAATTGTGAGGCTGGCGGGTCATGTCAGGGGCATGGGGTGCATATGCTTTGATCGCCGCTTCCAGAATTTGGTACCGCGAAAGGGAATCGGCCCGCACGAGGCCCCAGCCCTCCATGGCAACATCATAAAACGGCTGGTAGGTTTTCAATTCGCCGGGAAAGGGATCTCCAGCCTTCATGTCATCCAGCAATTGCTTGATATCGGCGTCATTTTTCATTTTGAGGCAATCCTCGCAAAAGTGAATGGGAAAGCGATAATCGCCATTATATGTTACATGTGTGGCTGTTTTTTCACAGGACGAACATGTGATGTTGAGTTGCTCATGACATATGTGGGACGGCAATTGTTTTTCGAATTTATTGAGTGCTTTGAGTTGGGATTGAGATGGCGAACCCACAAGGACCGTGATGCCGTTTTTGCTGGCTTCTATCCATCCATTGACAATGTCCACGTCGTAATATTGCGCTTCATCAAAAACAGCGCAACTGCCCTTTTTCATTTTACCTAATAGTTCAGCGGCTTCATCAGTCCCCGCTGTGTGATCGATGCGCAGTCTCAGTCCTTCGGTACGGCAGCCCATATAACCTCCTGGTTTGACATGGGGGCGCCGCGCAAGTTCGGGGTTTTCGCCGTTGAGAAACAGAGAAACGGGAATGCCGGCCTCTTTCTTTTCAAGGGCGCTGGTGATCAGGCGCGTGGTTTTGCCTGAGCCCGGAAGGCCGCTAAATAAGACTATCATGACAGCGCCCCTCGCTTGCAGAACTCATGGCTGTAGTTTTACGGGGGGGGCTTCGGGAGGTCAATAAATCATCATTAAAATCTCATAAACGGCTCAAAAGGTGGAGAAGCGACCGTCGTATGCGGGAAGGTTTGACGGCAAGCCTTAAACTGTATCCAAATCAAACGCGGCTTTCATCAGGGCGCGTGTGTAATCGGTTTCGGGATGGTCAAAAATTTTCTCCGATGACCCCTGCTCGATGATCCGGCCGTTTTTCATGACCAGCACGTAATTGGCCATAGCCCGTACAACCTTGAGGTCGTGGCTGATGAACAGATAGGCCAGGTGATGGCGCTGTTGCAGGTCGCGCAGCAGGTCGACAATTTGCGCCTGCACCGACATGTCGAGGGCGCTGGTGGGCTCGTCCAGCATGATGAACTTTGGTTTGAGGATCAGGGCGCGGGCGATGGCGATGCGCTGGCGTTGCCCGCCGGAAAATTCATGGGGGTAGCGATCCTGCATGTCCGGGATCAGGCCCACTTCCGTGAGAACGTCGCCGATCATGCGCCGCCGCGCCGCGCCTTTGGGCGCCTGGCCATGAATGCCGAGCCCTTCCATGACAATATCGCCCACGGGCATGCGCGGGCTGAGAGAGCCGAAAGGGTCTTGAAAGACAATCTGCATTTCCCGGCGCAAAGGCCGCATGTCTTTTGTTTTGAAGGTTTCGATATCCTGGTTGTCAAAGATGATGTGGCCCTTGCTGGAAATCAGGCGCAGCAGAGCAAGGCCAAGCGTGGTCTTGCCCGATCCCGACTCGCCGACAATGCCTAAAGTTTCCCCTGTCCGCAGATTGAGGCTGACATCGTCCACCGCTTTAACGTAATCGACGGTCCGGCGCAGCACGCCTTTTTTTATGGGAAACCAGACTTTCACATGATCGGCGGACACAATCACCGGGGCTTGCGGGTCAGCGGGAAGCGGCATGCCTTTGGGCTGGGCGGAAATCAAGTGCCGTGTATAAGGATGGGCGGGCGCCTGGAAAACTTCCTCCGTGTCTCCCCGCTCCACGATCTGGCCTTCCGTCATCACGCACAGGCGGTCGGCCACTTTGCGCACCACAGCCAGATCATGGGTGATGAGAAGGATGGCCATGCCGAATTCGGCCTGGAGATCTTTCAGGAGTTTCAAAATTTGCGCTTGCACTGTGACATCCAGCGCCGTGGTGGGTTCGTCCGCGATCAGCAGGTCCGGTTTGTTGGCGAGTGCCATGGCGATCATCACGCGCTGGCGCTGACCGCCCGACAATTGATGCGGGTACGCGCCGAGGCGTTTTTCCGGTGTGTCCAGTCCCACCTTGTCCAGCAGCTCCAGCGTGTGCGCGCGCGCTTCTTGTTTGCCCAGCCCCTGGTGAATGAGCAATATCTCGCTGACCTGATGCTCAATTGTGTGCAGGGGGTTGAGCGAGCTCATGGGCTCCTGAAACACCATGGAGATATGATTGCCCCGGATGCCGCGCATCTCCTGTTCGGAGGCGGTCATCAGATCCCGTTTCTGAAACCGGATATGGCCTGACGGGTGGGATGCCTGAGGATAGGCAAGCAGGCGCATGATCGACAGGGCGGTGACTGATTTTCCCGACCCCGATTCGCCTACCAGCGCGAGGGTTTCGCCTCTGTTGATGTAAAAGGAAATATTCCGGACAGCCGACATTGGTTGACCGTCAACGGTGAAGCTGACGGAGAGATCCTGAATATCAATTAACGGTTCGTGTATCATCGGGCGTCAGTTCTTTCTCGGATCGAAGGCATCGCGCACCGCCTCGCCGACAAACACAAGCAAGCTGAGCATCACCGCAATTGACATAAACGCCGTAATGCCAAGCCAGGGCGCCTGCAAATTATCTTTTCCCTGCCTCAGCATTTCACCCAAAGAGGGGGACCCGGGGGGTAGTCCGAAGCCGAGAAAATCAAGAGAAGTTAGTGTGGTGATGGAGCCGTTAAGGATAAAAGGCATAAAGGTGAGGGTGGCGACCAGGGCATTAGGCAGGAGGTGGCGGATCATGATTTTTGTATTGCCCACTCCCATGGCGCGCGCCGCCACGACATATTCGAAATTGCGTGCGCGTAAAAACTCCGCCCGCACAACGCCGACCAGCGCGACCCAGCTAAAGAGCAGCAAAATGAACAGCAGGATCCAGAAATTGGGTGTGATCACTGCGGCAATAATGATGATCAGATAAAGTTGCGGAATGCTCGTCCAAATTTCAATGAACCGCTGAAATAGTAAATCCAACCAGCCGCCGAAATAGCCCTGCACCGCGCCCGCCGCCACGCCGACAATGCTGGAAAAAATCGTCAGGGTCAGGCCGAAAAGAACGGATATTCTGAACCCGTATATCAGGCGTGCCATCACGTCGCGGCTTTGGTCGTCCGTGCCCAGCCAGTTCTCCAGACTGGGCGGCGAGGGCGCGGGCGTGGGCGGGTCCAAATTGATGGTTTGATAGCTGTAATGAATGGGTGGCCATAATACCCAGCCCCCCTGTTTTTCAATCAGGTCCTGCACGAACGGGTCCCGGTAATCCGCTTCTGTCGGAAAGTCGCCGCCAAACGCCGTTTCCGGATAGGATTGAAATATGGGAAAATAATACCCACCGTCAAAAGAAATCAGCAGTGGTTTGTCATTGGCGATGAATTCAGCGAAAAGAGAAATGATAAAAAGGAATAGAAAAATCCATAAAGACCAAAACCCGCGTTTGTTCTTTTTGAAGTTATGGAGACGGCGCCGGTTGAGCGGGCTCAGTGCGAATTTCTTGCGGGCCTGTGATTCTGATGCATCCGTCGTCACGGTTTAAACGTCCCGTTTTTCAAAATCGATGCGCGGATCGATGAGTGTGTAGGTGAGATCGCTGATCAGCGCGATGATGAGACCGGCGAGAGAGAAAATAAACAGCGTGCCGAACACCACCGGGTAATCACGGTTGACCAGAGACTCAAAACCCAGCAGGCCAAGGCCGTCGAGAGAAAAAATCGTTTCGATCAGAAGAACGCCGGTGAAAAACACGCTTAAGAAAGCGGCGGGAAATCCGGCGATGACAATCAGCATGGCGTTGCGGAAAACATGGCCATAGAGCACGCGCCGTTCAGACAATCCTTTAGCGCGGGCGGTGGTGACATATTGTTTTCTGATTTCATCGAGAAAGGAATTTTTTGTGAGAAGCGTCGTGGTCGCAAAACCGCTAATGGCGAGTGAGATAATGGGCAGGGTCATATGCCAGAAATAGTCTGTGACCTTACCAAACAGACTGAGTTGATCCCAATTGTCCGACGTGAGGCCACGCAAAGGGAACCAGTCGAAATAGGTGCCCCCCGCGAACAGCACAATCAGCAACACCGCCAGCAAGAATCCCGGTATGGCATAGCCGATAACGATGACCGCGCTGCTCCAAACGTCAAAAGCGCTGCCGTCATGCACCGCTTTGCGGATGCCCAGCGGAATGGAAACAAGATAGGCAAGTAGTGTTGTCCACAGGCCAAGAGAAATGGAGACGGGCATTTTTTCGAGAATAAGGTCGATCACCCTCTCGCTGCGAAAATAACTGGTGCCAAAATCAAATTGGGCAAAATTTTTCATCATGATGAAAAAACGTTCATACACGGGCTTGTCGAATCCAAACTGTTTTTCAAGCTCGGCGATGAATTCAGGGTCAAGCCCCTGGGCGCCGCGATATTTGCTGTTGACAGAACTGTCCCCGCGGAAAACTGACGTGCGCCCTGCGCTGAAATCGCCGCGGGCCGCGCCGCTGATGCGTGCGGTGGCTGAGACGTCAAGCCCTTGCACCTGCGCGATGATGCGCTCCACCGGGCCGCCCGGAGCAAATTGGATCACAATAAAACTGACCAGCATAATTCCGAATATGGTGGGGATCATCAACAGGAGCCGCCGGATGATATAGGCTGTCATGTGGGTTTACTCCTGCTCTCCCGCGCCGATGCTCGGCAGTGCGGGCGCGTCCGTGTTCATGTTTTTTACCCACCAGGTGTCCAAGATGCCGCGCTGATATTTTGGCTGGATGTCGGGCCAAGAGAATTTGTTCCAGAACGCCAAGTGAAACACGCCCTTGGCCCATTGCGGCACCCAGTAATGGCCTTCGCGCAGCACCCGGTCAAGGGCCCGCACACGCGCGTTCAACGCCTCGCGGGAAGTGGCGGCGATGATGGATTCGATCAGTGCGTCGACGACAGGATCTTTGATGCCGGCAAGATTTTGCGTGCCCGGCAGGGCGGCGGCTTGAGTACTGAAAAAACTGCGCAACTCAACCCCCGGCGTGTTGCGCTGGGTAAAGCGGGCTGTGGTGACGTCAAAATCGAAATCCTCAAAGCGGCGCTGATATTGCGACGGATCAACGAGACGGATACTGGCGTCGATGCCCAGGAGCTTCAGATTCTGGATATAAGCGGCGATGATACGCTCGGAACTCGGCTCGAAAATCAGGAATTCGATGGTGAAGGGCGCGCCGTTTTCATCCACCAGTCTGCCTCGTTCAGTGCGCCACCCGGCCTCAGCCAGCAGTGCCTGTGCCTTATGGAGATTGTTGCGTATACGGCCCGAGCCGTCAGATTTCGGCGGCA
>Ga0114931_10004229_pt1 | contig 17953 bp, 11 predicted proteins | sample 2SBtaG_FD_89579 | JGI IMG/M metagenome (GOLD analysis project Ga0114931, IMG submission 89579) | Deep subsurface microbial communities from Kolumbo volcano to uncover new lineages of life (NeLLi) - 2SBTROV14_V59a metaG | ecosystem: Environmental > Aquatic > Marine > Volcanic | place: Kolumbo...
GTCTCGACGCCGGAGCGATTCTCGATCGGATCGGAGAGCCCCGGATCAAGGAGCGGCTGAAGGCCAACGGCGACGAGGCCGTCGAGCGCGGCGCCTTCGGCGCGCCGACCTTCTTCGTCGACGGCGAGATGTTCTTCGGCAACGATCGCCTGGAGTTCCTGGAAGCGAAGCTCGGGAGCTGAGCGTGGCGCTTCGCGCGTGGCTGCGGCGGCTCGGGAGCTGAGCATGGCGCCGAGCGAACGGGTCGCCCTGGTCTTCGGTGCCGGCGCGGGGCTCGGGAGCGCCCTCGCGGAGCGCTTCGCCCGGGGGGGCCTCCACGTGGGCGTCGTCCGCCGCAAGCCAGAGGGCCTGGCGCCCCTGGTCGAGCGGATCGAGGCGGCCGGCGGCCGGGCCACGGCCTTCCCCGCCGACGCCCGTCAGGAGGAAGCCGTGATCCGGGTCTTCGAGGAGGCCGAGTCCCTCGGCCCCGTCGAGGTGGCGATCCACAACATCGGCGCGAACGTCCGGATTCCGATCCGGGAGATGGACACGCGAAAATACTTCAAGATCTGGCAGATGGCGTGCTTCTCGGGTTTCCTCGTGGGGCGCGAGGCCGCCCGCCGGATGGCGCCGCGCGGGAGGGGCACGATCCTGTTCACCGGAGCCACGGCCAGCCTGCGCGGACGTCCCGGCCTGGCGGGCTTCGCCGGAGCCAAGCACGCCCTGCGGGCTCTGGCCCAGAGCATGGCGCGCGAGCTCGGGCCCGAAGGGCTCCACGTGGCCCACGTGGTGGTCGATGGTCCCATCGACATGCCCTGGATCCGAGAGAACTTCCCGGAGATGGTGGCGTTCCGGCCCGCCGACGGCCTGCTCGCGCCCGCCGACATCGCCGAGAGCTACTGGGCGCTCCACCGGCAGCCGCGCAGTGCCTGGACCCACGAGCTCGACCTCCGCCCCTGGGTCGAGCCCTGGTGAAGACCCCGGCCGCCGGGGCGCGGGTGGGCCTGGGGCTCGGCGCCGTGGCCCTGGCCCTGGGGTTCCAGGGCGGCCTGCTGTTCGGGGGCTCGCTCCACCACTTCGACTGGCTGATCCATTGGCACTACTACGACTGGGTCCGCACCGGCTTCCAGGAGTACGGGACGCTCCCGCGTTTCATGATCGACGCCTGGCACACGGCGAACTTCGTGGCCAATGCCCAGAGCCCGGTGTTCGGACCGCTGGTCTGGCTGCTGGCCTTCCTGCCCACCGAGCTCTACGTGAAGCTCCTGATCGCCTTCTACACCGCCCTGGGCCTGGTCGGGGCCTACACCCTGGGGCGCGACCTCGGGGCGAGGCCCTCGCTTTCGGCCTGCGCGGCGGTGCTCTGGTGCTGCAACGGCTTCTTCGCCGCTCACGTGGCCGTCGGCCACCACTGGAGCCTCGGGACCTACTGGATGCCCTGGGTCTTCCTGCTGGTCCGCCGCGGGCGGGCGGGCTCGGGCGTCGCGTGGCTCGGCCTCGCCGGCGTGCAGGCCCTGGCGCTCCTCGAGGGCCAGCACCACCCGTTCCTGTGGCAGAACGGTCTGGTGGCCCTGTGGCTCGCGATCGAGGGCGTCCGCCGTCGGGAGATCCGCACACTCGGCTGCTGGCTGGGGGCGACCCTCTTCGGTGCCGCCCTGGCCGGAGCGCGGGTGGTGCCGCTGGTGCTCGAGTTTGCGCACTACCTGCCTGCGGACCGGATCGGCGGAATCCCGCCCGGGGCGCTGCTCTTTTCGCTGCTGTCGCGCAGCCAGGGGCCCGCGACGTCGGGCTTCGGCGTCGTGTTCGACCACGGCTCCGGGTGGTGGGAGTACACCTTCTACCTCGGGGTGCTGGGCGTGGCCTTCGTGGGGGTGGGCGCCATCGCCGCGTGGCGCCGGCAGGGCTCGCTGCTGGCCGTCGGGCTCGCCGCCGCGCTGTTGTCCCTCGACACGAGCCGGATGGGCTTCGACCTCTGGGAGCTGCTGCGTCACGTGCCGGTGGCGGCCAGCCAGCGCTGTCCTGCGCGCCTGCTGGTCGTCACCCTGTTCGCGGGGATCTTCGCCGCGACCGTCGGCTGGGAGCGGCTGCTGGCCGGTGGGCTCGGGCGTCGGCCGGGCTCCCGGCACACCGCCGCGGTCTTCTGGGCCCTGGCCGTGGTGTTGGCGATCGACCTGACGAGCGCGGCGCGTCCGTGGCAGGCGGCCGCCGTCGGCCCACTCCAGCAACCTCGCCCGCACCGGATCGCGGCGCCTCATCTGGTGGCGCCCGCCCACGGCCGGGTGGTGGAGCTCCGTCAGACGCCGAACCGCCTCGAGTACCGTGTCGCGAGCGATCGGCCGGGCTTCCTGGCGGTCGAGATCGAGTGGGACCGCTACGGGCCCGACTGGCGGGCCGACCCGCTGGCGACGGTGCGGGCGCCGACCGGCCATCTGGCGGTTCGCATCCCGAAGGGCGAGACCGACGTGACGCTTCGCTACCGGACGCCCGGGCTGGCGCTGGGCCTCGGAATCTCGACGGTCGCGCTGCTCGCCTGGCTCGGCCTGCTGCTACGCTCGCGCCGCCGATGGATCCGGACCCGAGTCGAGTGATCGCCTGCCCCGGCCGGCCTCGTGTAGCCGAGTGGGGCTGGCGTCGTGCGGCCCACCGCGGCTGTCGTCGTGCGGCCGGTGCACTGGCGCTGGCCGCGAGCCTGTCTTGCGGGGCGACCCCGGAGCCGCCCGCACCGCCGGCGCGGATCGTGCTCGTCTCGATCGACAGCCTGCGAGCCGACCGCGTCGGCTGCTACGGCGCCGGACGGGATACGAGCTTCTCGATCGGGCGGGACACGAGCCCACACCTCGATGCACTCTGCCGCCGCGGCCTCCGCTTCACGAACGCCGTGGCGCCCACCTCCTGGACGCTCCCGAGCCACGTGACTCTGCTGACGGGCCAGCCGATTCCGGTCCACCGGGTCGTCCACCCCGAGGCACGCATCGACCCGGCTCGGCGGCTGCTGGCCGAGCACCTCCACGCCCAGGGCTACCACACGGCGGGCTTCGTCTCGGCACCGTTCCTGCACCGATCCTTCGGCTTCGCGCGCGGGTTCGACCGCTGGCACAACTTCGGAGCCGGGGGCGAGCCCCCTTCGGACGAGGCCCATGCGGCCTCGCATCGCGACGAGACGGCGCCCCAGGTGATCGCAGCAGCCCTCGACTGGCTCGCCGAGCAGCCGCCCGATGGCCCGCCGTGGTTCCTGTTCGTCCACCTCTGGGACGTTCACTACGACTTCGCGCCGCCGCCTCCCTACGACACGATGTTCGACCCGGACTACGCGGGGAGCATCGACGGCAAGGACTTCCAGAGCAACCCGGCCGTCCACGCCGGGATGGCGCAGGGCGATCTGGACCACCTGCGCGCGCTCTACGACGGTGAGGTCCGCTGGCTCGATTCGCAGCTCGCCCGCCTGCTCGACACCCTCCGCGCCCGCGAGCCGACCGAACGGATCATCCTGGCCCTGGTCGCGGATCACGGCGACGAGTTCTTCGAGCATGGCCAGAAGGGCCACTACCACAACCTGTACGAGACCTCGGTCCACGTCCCCTTCCTGCTGGTGGATCCGGGCCGGCTCGCGCCCGGACTCTTCCGGGGCGTGGTGGGGCTCGACGACGTCGCGCCGACACTGCTCGGGATGGCGGGTCTGCCGCCCCTGCCCGAGGCGCTCGGTCGCGATCTCACGCCGTGGCTCGAGGCGGACGACGCGCCCGAGGCGCCCCGCCTGCTGACCCTGCGCCAGACCCGGGGGCTGCGCGGGGACGGCTGGAAGGTGCTCGAGGACGTCGCGACGGGCTATGCGGCCTACTACGACCTCGACGCGGATCCAGGCGAGCACCAGGCCAAGCCCGCGCGCCGGGTGGCCCCCGAGCGGCTCCAGCAGCTCGAGGACGCCCAGACGGCCGCCGAACGCGAGGCGGAGCATCTGCCCTGGACGGGGGGCGTGGAGGGAGGCCTCTCACCCGACCTCGAGGAGCGCCTCCGCGAGCTCGGCTACCTGGACTGAGCGTCGGGCCTGGCGGGCGGGGCGTACTCCCAGATCCGCAGACCGCCGATCCGCTCGGCCGGGCGGTAGTGGCCGTGGAGCCAGGCCCAGAGCTCCGGCCCCAGCACGACCTCGTCCCCGATGCCGTCGAGCCGCAGGGATGCATCGTTCCAGACCACGTAGCGGGGCGGCGCCGCACGCAGGTCCGCCAGGGCCTCGGCCCGGTGCGCGTCGGTCACCATCTGGTGGGAGACGACGAAACGGGTCGGGGGCGGGCGCTCCGTCAGATAGTAGAAGGCGGCGTCGTTCGGGAGGAAGTAGAAGCGATCGTCGGGCTCGGAGTTCGCGCCGAGCCAGACCACGACCCGGTCGACGGCCCAGCTGCCGTGGGGGTGAGCGCTCGGTCCGAAGACGACCCGGGCCGTGCGCGCGGTGTTGCGCAGGTGGAACGCGCCGGCGCCTCCGGTCCCGGTCACGACGCCCCCGCACCAGGCGAGTGCGAGGCCCAGGGCCAGCTGCAGGGTCACTCGCCCCGAAGCGCGGCGCCGCGCGTCGAGCAAGCGGTCGGCGCCGAGGGCGAGCAGCAGGATCGACGGCGCCGCGACGGCATATAGATGGATCTGGTCGCTCCGGCCGAGCGCCGAGCGAAAGGCGGCCAGGCCGAACAGCGCGACGAGAGCGGTCTCGAGCCGTTCGGGGCGTTCGCGCCAGTCGCCGAGCAGGTGGCGCAGCCAGAGGAACGGGCTGCGCGGGTGCGGCACCCGCCGCGGCAGGCTCGTGCCCAGCGCGACGACGGCGATCGTCGGCAGGAAATAGAAGAGGCGCAACAGCCGCTCGTCCGGGGGGTCCGGCGCGGGGGTCCAGGGAAGGCTTGCCAGCAGCGACGGGAAGGGCAGGTTGCCGAAGCCCGCCATCAGCAGGCCCGGGTACCCGAGCAGGTCGGCCCACATCGGGCCGAGGGCCCCGGCGTGGGCGTAGACGAGCAAGGCCGGCGCCAGCGCCAGGGCCGCACCGCCCAGGTAGGCGCCGAGTCCCGCTCGGGACGGCCGCACCACGAACAGCACTCCCGCGCACAGCAGTGCCGCCGCGCCGAACTCCTGGCTGTAGAGGAGGGCGACCCCGCAGGCCAGGCCCGCGGCCAGGGCGTCGAGGCTGCGACCGCTGCGGCCGTGACGGAGCAGGAAGGCCAGGCTCGCGAAGCCCAGCCCAATGCGAAGCGAAAGGTGGGGGACGAACAGCACGAGCGGAAGCAGCAACCAGCGCCGCCGCAGGAGCAGGGCGGCCAGCGACAGGAAGGCGATCCAGGCCAGGACCTCGGTGGAGCCCACGTGGAGATGCCAGCCCGCGATCGAGCGCCCGACGAGCTTCCAGATCCACACCACGCTCCAGTCGTAGAGCGGGCCGTACAAGCAGAAGAAGTCCTTGCCCTGGAAGCCGCCGTGCAGCAGCGAGTCGGCCCAGGCCAGATGCTGTCCATCCTCCGAGAGGAACACCCAGTCGTTGCGGGTCAGCTTCGCGTCGGGGACTCCGGCCGCCACCACCTGGAGGGCCTGGAGCAGGCGGGGGACACGGACGATCGCGAGCCCGACGATGCCGAGCGCCAGGGGCCAACCACCGCGCCGCCGGGCCGGCGCGGGCTGCGCACCGGGTTCACCGGGCGCCGGATTCCGGCCGCTCTTCGTCGCCGCCGCGGGCTGGCGGCCGGCTCGGAAGAGCGCCGCGAGCCCCACGCCCGCGGCCCCGACGAGGCCCGTGGCCGCCGCCGTCGGGAGCAGCAGCGCCGCGGCCAGGGCGCCGAGCGCGACGAGCTCCATTCCCACCCAGGCAGCCGGCCGGAAGTCGCGGCCTCCGAGCAGGCCGCTCGCCAGCCAGACGGCCAGCACCCCCGCCGCGCCGAAGCCGAGGAACAGGATCGGCTCCTGCTGGGTCGGGTAGTGGAGGCGGGTCGTGACGCTGACGATCCCGAGCGAGTTCGGGTGGTAGGGGAAGTCGAAGTGGAGCCAGCGGGCGAGAACGACCGAGAGCGCGGCGACCATGAGGCCGCCGCCCAGGGCCTCGAGGCCCAGAGACGGGTGGCGCGGCTGTGACATCCCGGGCGTGATCTTTCTAGCATAGGGAGGCAGCGCCCCTCGGGCGTGATCTTCGTCTCGACGGGCCGGGTCGGGTTGCTTAGCGTCCTCCGATGGCCGAGCTGGGCCCGACCTTCGTGTTTGCGCTGGCGCTCGGCGCCGGCGTGATAGCCCAGGCGCTGGCCCATCACCTGCGCCTGCCGAGCATCGTCCCGTTGCTGGCGACGGGTGTGGCGCTCGGCCCCGACGGGCTCGGATGGATCCGGCCCGACGCCCTCGGCGACGGCCTCGAAGGCCTGGTGTTGCTGGCCGTCGCGGTGATCCTGTTCGAAGGCGCCCTCAACCTCGACCTGGCCCGGCTGCGCCGAGAGGCGCGCCCGATCCGCATGCTCGTCACCGCTGGGGCCGTGGTCACAGCGTTCGGCGGCGCGCTCGCGGCGCACGATGGCATGGGCTGGGGCTGGAGTCGATCCATCCTGTTCGGGACGCTCGTGATCGTGACGGGCCCGACCGTCGTCCGGCCGATCCTGCGGAATCTTCGACTGGCACCCCGGGTCGCCACGATCCTCGAGGCCGAGGGCGTGCTGATCGATCCCATCGGCGTGATCATCGCGGCGGTGTCGCTCCAGGTCGTGCTGGAGGCCGCCGACGCCGGTGTTCTCTCCATGGGCCTCTCCCACCTGGCCCTGCGGCTCGGGATCGGCGCCGTGGCGGGTCTGCTCGGCGGAGCGGCCATCGCCCTGCTGCTGCGGCTGCCGCGGGTGGTGCCCGAGGGGCTCGAGAACGTGTCGACCCTCGGGCTGGTGCTGATCCTGTTCGCGAGCTGCGAGGCGCAGGTCTCCGACAGCGGAATCCTGGCCGTCACGCTCGCCGGGGTCGTGGTCGGCAACGCCCACACACGCGTCGCCCGAGAGCTGCGCGAGTTCCAGGACCACCTGACCCTGGCCCTGATCGCGCTGCTGTTCGTGCTGCTGGCTGCGGACGTGCGCGTGGCCGATGTCGTCGCCCTCGGCGCGCCGGGCCTCGTGGCCGTGGGCGCCCTGGCCTTCGTGGTGCGGCCCTTGAACGTCCTCGTCTCGACGATCGGGACGGATCTCTCCCTGCGTGAGAAGGCCTTCCTCTCCTGGATCGCGCCGCGGGGCATCGTGGCAGCGGCGGTGGCCTCGATCTTCGCCGCTTCGCTCGAAGCCCACGGGCTGGCGGGCGGCACCGAGCTGCGCGCGCTCGTGTTCCTCACGATCGCCGTCACCGTCCTGGTCCAGGGCGGCAGTGCGCCGTTGGTGGCACGCCTGTTGAAGGTGAGAGCGCCCGAGCGCGATGGGATCGTCATCCTCGGAGGTGAGGAGTTCGGCCTGGCCCTGGGGGAGCTGCTGCGCGACGAAGGGCTGACGGTCGGCTTCGTGGACTCGAACCCCGGCCACTGCCGGGCGGCCGAGGAACGCGGCTTCCCCGTGGTCTATGGCAACGCGCTCCAAGAGAGCGTGATCCGGCGCGCCCGTCTGGGCCAGGCCCGGGCCGCGATCGGCCTCAGTGCGAACGACGAGGTGAACAGCCTGTTCGCGCGCGAGGCGCGCGACGATTTCGGGGTGCCCGAGACCTTCGCGGCGATCAACCGCCTGAGCCAGGGCATGACCCCGGAGCGGCTCGCCCGGCAGGGCAGCCGGATGCTGTTCGACGGCGAGAAGGACGTGGCCCGTTGGAACGTCCGCTTCCGCCACGGGATCGCGCGGATCGAGCGCTTCCACTTCGTGGGGGCGTCCGAGCCGGCCGGCTCCGCTGCGCCGCAGGCGAGCCCGGCCGTGCCGCTGCGCAGCCGTCGCGATGCGGACCCCTTCGTGATCCTGGCGCTGGAGCGCGGCGGCCGCTGGCAGCTGATGCACGCGCGCCTGGAGCCGCGTCCGGGTGACCGGGCGGCCGCGGCCATCCACGTGCCCGAGGCGGCCGAGGCGCAGACTCAGCTCGGCCGCGCGGGCTGGGCGCCGGCCGCCGACGCGTCCGAGTGTTCCAGAGCCGGAACGAAGGCTTAGCCCGCATCCCGGAGGTGGCCCTTCACCTCCGACCCGGCCCAGTCGAGCCACGGGGTGAGCGCCTCCAGATCGCTCGCCTCGACCGTGGCCCCGCACCAGATGCGCAGGCCGGGCGGCGCGTCGCGGTAGGCGCCGATGTCGTAGGCGACGCCCTCGGCTTCGAGCCGACTCTTCACGGCCTTCGCCGCCTCGGCCTGGCGCTCCGGCTCCGCGCAGTCGGGGTCGGTGATCCCGAAGCAGACCGAGGTCCACGAACGCGTCTCGGGCGCACGGGCCAGGAAGCCGATCCAGGCGGCCTTCGCGACCCAACGCTCGAGCACGGCGAGATTCTCCAGCGAGCGGCGCTGGAGGGCCGCCCGCCCACCGATCGATTCCGCCCAGCGCAGCGCATCCAGGGCGTCCTCCACGCACAGCAGCGAGGGTGTGTTGATGGTCGCCCCTTCGAAGATCCCCTCGATCGGCTTGCCGCCCTTGGTGAGGCGGAAGACCTTGGGCATGGGCCACGGGGGGGTGTAGGACTCGAGGCGTTCGACCGCGCGGGGCGAGAGTGCGAGCATCCCGTGGGCGGCCTCGCCGCCGAGAACCTTCTGCCAGGACCAGGTCACCGCATCGAGCTTCGGCCAGGGTAGATCCATGGCGAAGACGGCCGAGGTCGCGTCGCAGAGCGTCAGACCGGCGCGATCGTTCGGGATCCAGTCGCCGTCGGGGACGCAGACGCCCGAGGTCGTGCCGTTCCAGGTGAAGAGCACGTCGCGCGCGAAGTCCACCTGGCCGAGGTCCGGGAGGTCGCCGTAGTCGGCCTCGAGCAGCCGGGGCGAGTCGAGCGGCAGCTGCTTCGTGACATCGGTGGCCCAGCCCTTGCCGAAGCTCTCCCAGGCCAGCACGTCCACGCCGCGCGGGCCGAGCAGCGACCACATGGCCATCTCGAAGGCCCCCGTGTCGGAGCCGGGGACGATGCCCACACGCCAGTCGTCGGGGATGCCGAGCAGCCGGCGCTGCCGGTCGATCACCTCGGCGAGCTTGGCCTTGCCCGGCTTGCTCCGGTGCGAGCGCCCGAGGCAGGCATCCTTCAGGACCTCCAGGGACCAGCCGGGCCGTTTGGCGCAGGGCCCGGAGGAGAAGTTCGGATCCAGGGGACGGTTCGCGGGTTTCATTCCACTTCCTGCCGATCTAGGCTGACGTCGATGGAGCTTCGCCCTCTCGCCCGGGACGTCTACGCCTGCCTCCAGGACGATCGAGGCCTGGGTTATAGCAATTCCGGCCTCGTCGATCGCGGCGGCGGGCTGGTCGTCGATACCTTCTGGGACCTGCCGCACACGCGCCGGCTGCTCGCGACCTACGCCGAGGTCTGGGCCCGGCCTGCCGAGCGGGTCGTGAACACCCACCACAACGGCGACCACTGCTGGGGCAACCAGCTGTTCCCGGGTGCCGAGATCATCGGACACCGGCTGTGTCGAGATCGCTTCGAAGCCGCCGGCACGCCGGCGGGCCTCGAGCTGCTGAAGGCCGCGGCCGCGAAGCCCGACGCCGATCCGGGCGTCGCCGAGTTCGGCCGTCGGCTCGCGGCGTGGGACTTCTCGGGCATCGAGCTGACCCCCCCGACCACCGTCGTCGACGAGCGGCTCGAACTCGACCTCGACGGGTTCGCGGCCCACCTGCTCTACGTGGGTCCCGCCCATACGGCCGGCGATGTGATCGTGCACCTGCCCGAGCAGGGGGTGCTGTTCGCGGGCGACATCCTCTTCCGCCTCTGCACCCCGATCGGCTGGGAGGGGACGACCGACGCCTGGTGCCGGGCCCTGGACCGGATCGTCGGGCTCGGACCCGAGATCGTGGTGCCGGGTCACGGCCCGGTGTGCGGTGTCGAGGGGGCTCAAGAGATGAAGGCGTACCTCGAGTACGTCCTCTCCGAGTGCCGGCGCCTGCGCGAGGCCGGCCTCTCACCGCTCGAGGCCGCGCGCAAGATCGATCTCGGTCCCTTCGCGGACTGGACCGAGCCCGAGCGCCTCTACTTCAATGTGGCGCGCGCCTATCGCGAGCTCGAGGGCCAGCCCTGGGATGCCGCGTTCGATCCGATCGAGCTGTTCGGCGGGATGGTCCAGCTCGCCCGGGAGTGGGGCCGGCTCTAGGGCCCGCGCCCGGCGCGCGCCGGCTTCCTTCGCGGGGAAGCTCGCCGGCGACCTTCGTGGGGGATCTCGCCGGCGATGCGTCAGTCCGGGTTGCCCAGTCGCGCGAGCTCGGTGCGGGCGCGCTCGGCGTCGGGAAAGGGACCGGCCGACAACGCCGCGTGGAAGGCCTCGCGAGCCTCGGCGTCGCGCCCGGCTCGGGCCAGGGCGAGGCCGAGCCGGTATCGGTAACCGGGCTCGGCGGGATCCTGCGCCACCGCCTCCGTCAGCGACTCGAGCGCCGCATCGGTCTCGCCCCGTACGAGCTGGACCCAGCCGAGCGTGTCCAGGGTCGCGCCGGCAGGCCGCAGGCGGACGGCACGGCGGGCCAGCTCGACGGCGAGGTCGAGATCGCGGCCCGCTTCGGCCAGCAGCCACGCCAGGTCGTTGCAGGCACCTGCGTGGAGCGGGTTCGCCGCCACGACCGAGCGCAGCAGCGGCTCGGCCTCCGTCGTCCGGCCGCGCGCGGTCAGGATCTTCGCGGCCAGGAACGCCGCCTCGCCCTCCCCGGGCGCGAGCTCATGGGCTCGAAGCAGAAGCGGAAGCGCTTCGTCGTCCTGGCCATGGCCATGGAGCCAGCTGCCGAGAGTCGCCAGGGCACGGGGATCGTCGCCGTTGCGCTTGCGGGCGTCGCGCAAGGTGGCTTCGGCGGCCTCGGCGTCTCCGGCCGATGCCAGCGCCGTGGCATGGACCACCGCGACCCCGAGCGAATCGGGATGCTGCGAGCGCGCGCGGCGCGTCTGTGCGAGAGCGGCTCCGGGTCTTCCGACCGCCAGGGCCTGGACGGTATAGGCCTGGAGCGCGGGCAGGGCACCCGGCGCGGCGAGGTCGAGGCCGCCGGCCCGGGCTCGATCGAGCCGGGCCAGGGCCGCCTCGGCACCGTCGCTGCGGGCGACCAGCTCGGCCAGCAGCGCCAGCGCCTCGGGATCGGATCCGCGTGCGAGGTGGCGCTCCAACAAAGATGCGGCCGCGGCCTGCTGGCCGAGCGCGGCCATCGAGCGGGCCTCGAGCAGCAGGGTTTCCCGCGGATACGTCCCGCGGCCGGCACGGTGCCGGCGCAACAGCTCGAGGGAGCGTGCGGGGTCGCCGAGCGCGAGGGCGAGGCGCGCCGCCGCCAGGCCCGCGTCCGTGGCAGTCGGGTCGAGATCGAGCGCGCCCGACCAGGACTCGAGCGCGAGGTCGACCTGGCCGAGGGCCTGGGCGGCCACGCCGACCCAGTAGCGACCGCGGACCTCCGCCGGGCGCCGCCGCACGGCGCGCTCGAAGGCCTCCAAGGCGGCGGCCGGGTCGCCCTCGCCGAGGCGCAAGCGACCTTCCAGAAGATCGGCCAGGGTGGGGGAGACGACCTCCTGTTGCGCGGCTCGGGCTTCGTCGGCGTGGCCCAGATCGATCAACAGCATGCCTCGCTGGAAGCGCAGGTTGTCGGCCTCTTCGCCGGTGTTCGCCTCGATCGCCCGGTCGAGCGCCGTGCGGGCCCCCTCGAGATCTCCGTGGAGCTGACGGAAGTTTGCCAGGGCCTGCCAGGCGTGGCCGGCGCGCGATCCACCCGCGCCGCCCGAGGCCGTCGCAGCGTCGTCGGGCCCCGGGCCCGCGGTCTGTTCGGCACCCTCCAGCAGCAGGCGGTCGCCTGCCGCGAGATCGCCGCCGGCCGCCAAGCGCTGCGCCAGGGCGAGGCGTATGCCGAGGGCGGTCGGCTCGTGCTCGAGCGCGTTTCGCAGGGCGGCCAGGCTGCTCGCTCGATCCCCGCGACGATCGAAGAAGGCGCTTGCCCCCTGAAGCACGGCCGGATCGACCGGATGGCGCTCGAGGCAGCTGCGCCAGGTCGCCCCCGCGCGCGCGGGATCGCGCCGGCCGGCTTCCAGGAAGGAGGCCAGTGCCGAGCAGGCGCGCGCGTCCTGGCTCGCCGACCCTTGCTTGCGTGCCGTGCTCTCCAGGTCCACGAGCAGGGTCTCGGCCTCGTCGAGGCGCCCCAGGCGGGTGAGGGCGGTGCCCGCGAGGATCGGCGCCTGGGCGTCGCCCGGCGCGACCTCGAGGATGTGTCGGGCGTCGGCCAGGGCTTCCTCCACCGAGCCGATCTGGAGCTCGGCGGTGGCGCGAATTCGCAAGGCCGAAGGCTGATCCGGATGGGTCGCCAGGATCTGGTTCACCGTCTCGAGGGCCGGGCGCGGACGTCCTGCGCGGAGGTGGGCCGACGCCATGAGCAGCCCCGCCGGCACCGCCCAGCGTTCGCTCTCGAGCGCGCGCTGGAGGGGGACGAAGGCGCCTCGTGTGCGCCCGATCTGGAGCAGGACCTGACCGAGCAGCAGGTTGGCCGGCGCGTCGTCGGGCTGCCGCCGGACGACGTTCTGGAGCAGGGGCAGCGCCGCCATGGGTCGGCCTTCCGCGACCAGGGACTGGGCCTCGTCGAGTTGGCCATCGATGCCGGGAGCGCAGGCCAGGGTCGCCGTGCACGCGAGCGCGACGATCCAGAGCGGGCGGGTGGCGCGGCGGTTCGGCTCGCGAGAGGACGGGTTCGTGGTCTCGGCTCGGACGAGCATGGATGCGATGCAACCTCCGTCCGACCGCGAGGCGGACCCGAGAAAGTAGGTCGCTGCCCGAGGGTTTCCAACCCCATCGGGGTTCCCGCCACCACCCGTTGGACTCCGGAGCGCGGCGCCCCAGGGTCGCGGGCCGATCCCCACGAAGTCCCGCGATCCGAGCGGCTTGGCGACGCCGGCGCACGCCGGGCACGTGCAGCTTGCACTCAAGCGATGCCCCGAATTGCCGATGTTTTTCGCGACCGTTCGAACGCATCCGGCGGATTGCGGCGGGTGCGATCGCTCGCGAGGGGGACAGCGGTGAAGGGGTCGCGCTTCGGGGCTGCGCCGCGAGCGCTCGCGTCGATCGGGCTGGCGGCAATCCTGCTGGCGCCGACGGTCTCGCGGGCCATCTCCGAATACCAGGTGAAGGCAGCCTTTCTCTTGAACTTCGGAAAGTACGTGGAATGGCCGGCCGCGGCGCTCGCACACGAGGCCCTGGCGATCTGTGTGCTCGGATCGGACCCTTTCGGGGCGGCCCTCGACCAGACCCTGGCCGGCCGTCGCGTCGGCAGCCGCCGGGTGAAGGCGCGACGCGTCGCCGATGTCTCGGCGGCGCAGGGCTGCAACATCCTGTTCGTGAGCCGCGCGAAGCCGGCACGGCTCGACGCCGTCCTCACCGGCCTCGAGGGCCAGCCCATCCTGCTCGTCGGCGAACAGGAACGCTTCGCGCGCAAGGGCGGGATCATCAACTTCGTCGAGGTGAACCAGAAGATCCGCTTCGAGATCAACGAGTCCGCCGCCCGCCGCGCCGGCCTGAAGATCAGCTCGAAGCTTTTGAAGCTCGCCACGATCGTCGAGGACGGGTAGGAGATCCCATGCGATCGTTCGGTGACCTCTCGATTCGCCAGAAGCTCACGTTGAACGTGCTGGCGACGTCGCTCGCGGCTCTCGCGATCGCGGCGGGCGGCTTCATGGTCTATGACCACGTGACGTTCCAGCGGAAGATGGTCCGGGACGTCGGAGTCCTGGCCGAGATCGTCGGCACCAACAGCACGGCCGCGCTCGCCTTCAGCGACCCGGACGCCGCCTCCGAGACGCTCTCGGCTCTGTCGAAGGAGCATCGGATCCTCGAGGCCGTGATCTACGATACCTCGGGCGCGGTGTTCGCGACCTACAGCCGCAGCCAGGGGACGAAGGGGTTCGTGCCGCCGCCGGTGAGCCGTGACTCCCATGCCTTCGGCGAGGGCGCTCTGGTGATGTTCAAGGACGTCCGGAGCTACGGAGACAAGGTCGGAACCATCTACCTGAAGAGCGACCTCACCGAGCTTCGCGAGCGGCGCGAGGCCTTCACGCTGTTGGCGCTGGGCACGGCCGTGGTGGCGGCCCTCGTGGCGCTCCTGTTGGGCAGCCGGCTGCAGCGCACGATCTCGGGGCCCTTGGCCACCCTGGCCGAGAGCGCCGAGGCGGTGGCCCAGGGAGACCTGCGCATCCAGGTCGACGTGGATAGTAACAACGAGATCGGGACGCTCGCCAAAGCCTTCAACGGCATGGCGCACGGCCTGCGCACCTTGATCGGCGAAGTGCACGAGAACACGAACTCCGTGCGCGTGGTGACCGACGGGCTGCTCACCGCCAGCGAGGCGATGATCCACGAGGGTCAGCGACAGGAACAGGCGGTCGAGGAGGCGGCCGAGTCGATCGAGCGCGTCACCTCGTCGATCGCTGAGGTGGACAAGAACGCCGAGCGCCTGGCCGACTCCGCGAACGAGACGTCGAGCTCGATCCTCCAGATGGACGGCGCGGTGAACGAGATCGCCGGGAACATGGACCACCTGTCGGAGTCGATCGAGCGGTCGTCGTCGTCCGTGGTCGAGATGACCCAGAGCATCAAGGAGGTCGCGCGCAGCGTCGACGTCCTGAACGAGGCCACGGAGAGCACGACGGCCTCGGTCCACGAGCTGAACACCTCCGTCCAGCAGGTGGAGAGCAACGCGTCGCACAGCCAGGAGCTCTCGGACAAGACGGCCCAGGAAGCGGAAGAGGGCATGAAGGCGGTCGGCGAGACGATCAGCGGGATGCGCGAGATCCGCTCGCGCTTCGACGCGCTGCAGGAGGTGATCAGCAGCCTCGCAGGCCGCTCCGAGTCGATCGGAGAGATCGTCAAGGTGATCGACGGGATCGCGGAGCAGACGAACCTTCTGTCCCTGAACGCCGCGATCATCGCCTCCCAGGCCGGCGAGCACGGCAAGGCCTTCGCGGTGGTCGCCGAGCAGGTGAAGAGCCTCGCCGACAAGACTGCCCTGTCGACCCGGGAGATCGCCGCCCTGATCACGAGCGTCCAGTCCGAGACCGAGAAGGCCGTGGCGGCCATGGCGGAAGGGGCCGGCACCGTCGAGCAGGGCGTGAGCCTTTCGGAGCGCGCGGGCCAGCTGCTCGGCGAGATCATCCAGAGCTCGCGGCTCTCGACCCAGATGGTCAGCGAGATCGTGATGGCCAACAAGCAGCAGGCCAAGGACATCCAGCAGGTCGACGACGCGATGGAGCAGGTCAAGGAGATCGTCCAGCACATCAACACGTCGATCCACGAGCAAGACCGTGCGAGCAACGAGATCACGCGCGCCGTGGAGAGCATGCGGACCCTCGGGCAGGAGGTGAAGCGCAGCACCGCCGACCAGAGCAAGGAGAGCAAGCTCATCACGAGCGCGGTCGAGAACGTCACGGCCATGATCAACCAGATCGCGGCCGCCATGCAGGCCCAGACCCGAGGCGCCGAGAAGATCGACGAGGCCCTGACCATCTTCCGCGAGGTCAAGATCGAGAGCGCACGCAAGGCCGAGGAGATGAAGGGGATGGTCGGGACACTCTCCGCCCGCTCGCGCAAGCTCGAGCAGGAGGTCGGGCGCTTCCGCGCCGACTGATCGCCGCGCCGGGCGACCGCGCCCGAGTGGGGTCAGATGTAGGTGCCCTCGCCGTAGCTCAGGCGCTTCTTGGTGCCCTGGGCGCGCGAAGCCTCTTCGAGGAGGTCCTCGCCGGCGACGGCGCCGGGCGGCTCGCCCGCCGCTTCGCAGCGGGCCTTGCGCCGCAGGACGCTGTGCAGGATGTGAACCCAATCGGCGATCGAGTGGTCCGCGTAGGGGCGTACCACGTCGTTCCAATCGACCGTGTCGAAGAGCGGGCGGCCCGCGCGCTGGCTGGCCTGGCGGGCGTGGATTCCCAGCGCCTCGACCACGTCGCTCGGAAAGGCGGGGTTGACCTCGACGACTCGCTCGAAACGCGGGTGCGCAAGGAAGGCCGGCCGAAGCGTGTCGGGGTAGCTGGTCGAGCCGAGCGTCAGGACGTCGTGGGCCGCGACGGTGCGGTCGACGAGATCGAGCAGGAAGTCCATCACCGGTCCGATCGGCAGGTCGTCGCGCTGGGAGCCGAGCTCGTGGGCCTGATAGAACTCGAACTCGTCGAAGAAGACCGTGGTCGGAGGCAGCTCGTCCAGGGCATGACTCCAGCCCTCGACCAGCTCGCCCACCTTGCCGCCGTGGCGCAGCGTCTCCATGACGAGGCGCGGCACCTGGACCAGCAGGAAGGAGGTGCCGGTCTGGGAGGCCAGGGCTTCGGCCAGAAGCTTCTTGCCCGAGCCGCGACGCCCGATCAGCAGCAGCCCCGAAGGCGGGAAGGTGCCCCAGCGCTCGTAGACCTCGGGGCTGGTGGCGGCGCACGCGAACGTCAGGAGCTCGTCCTTCGGCCCGGCCAGGCCGCCCACCTGGTCGAAGCCGCGCACCGGCGCCGAGAGCCGTGTGGCCTTGGCCACGGGCGCGTGCTTCCGGGCAAAGCTCGTCCACAGATTCCTCGCTCGCTCGGCCTGGATCGGGTCGACCCTCGTCACGAGGCGGATCCTAGCAGGGGCGCGATCCCGGGCGGCCGCGATCTCTCGGGCGATCCGCCTGCGCGTCGCCGGGCCGGCGCAGGGGGCGAGCGAGGAGGGCGAGGGTGTGGCTCCAGCGTCCCGCGGTGTAGCCTGGGCGCCGCGTGATGAGGATCCCGTCCGAGCCCTGCCGGCGGTTGCCATGAAGCTCCGCACCGCACTGGGCCTGCTGGCCCTGCTGCTCCTGGCCGGAGGCCTCCGAGCGGGAACCGACGTGCTGGTCGTCTCCGACTCCGGAGTCCATCTCACCGTTCCGGGGGATCCCTACTACCACCTGCGCCGGATCGTCTGGTCGACGCGTCACTTCCCCCGGGTCCTCGGCTTCGACCGCTATCTGAACTACCCGGAGGGCGGCCAGGTCGTCTGGCCCCCCGCCTTCGACTGGGGCATTGCCGCCGCGGCCCGGGTGTCGGCGGGAGCCCACGATCTCGCCGCCAGCGAGCGGCTGGCCGCGCGCGCTCCGGCCGTGCTGGGCACGCTGGCGGTGCTGGGCGTCTGGTGGCTTGCGCGCGCGCGCTTCCCCCCCCTGGCGGGCTGGGTGGCCGGCGGCCTGTTGGCGGTGCTGCCGAACCACGTGCTCCACTCCCAGGTCGGCCAGCTCGACCACCACGTGGCCGTCTCGCTCGCGATGATCGGGCTGCTCGCGCTCGCCATGCGGTTCGTGACGGCTCCGCTCCCGGGTCCCGGGCGTGCGTGGATGGCCGGGGCGGGCTTCGGGGGATCGCTGCTCCTGTGGCCCGGCATGCTGATCCACGTGGGTCTCCTCGAAGCGATGATCGGGGTCTGGATCGTGGGGACGGCCTCGCGCGACGAGGCCGTGCTGCGAGCGAGGGCCCTGGCCTGGCTGAACCTCGGGGCGCTCGGGGCCGTGGCGCCCGGGTCCGTCGGCCACGTATGGTCGGAGTTCGGTGCCTGGAGCCCCTGGGTGCTCTCGAACTTCCAGCCCGCGTTCTTCCTGGCCGCGGCGGCCACGCCGGCCGCCGTGGCCGCGGCCTGGCGCCGGTGGGGCGACAGCCGGGCGGCGCGTCTGGGCGTGGCGGCCCTCGTGGCCGGGAGCGGCCTGGCGCTCGCGTTCCTGGCGATCCCCGGCTTGGGCGGTGTGCTCGACGTGGCCGCCGGCTGGTTCTCGAAGCGCGAGCCGTTCCAGCGAGAGGTGCGCGAGCTCGAGCCCTTCTACCCCGCCGTCGCCGTCTCCCGCTACTCGCTCCTGCTCGTGCTGTTTCCGCCCGCTTGGGCCTGGCTCGCCTGGCGGAGCTTCCGCGA
>Ga0114931_10004230_pt1 | contig 17952 bp, 20 predicted proteins | sample 2SBtaG_FD_89579 | JGI IMG/M metagenome (GOLD analysis project Ga0114931, IMG submission 89579) | Deep subsurface microbial communities from Kolumbo volcano to uncover new lineages of life (NeLLi) - 2SBTROV14_V59a metaG | ecosystem: Environmental > Aquatic > Marine > Volcanic | place: Kolumbo...
AAGAAAGAGCTTACAAAGTTGTACCTCTATCTACCGAGTAATCATTCCCCGGATAGCCGTTATCAGTGTATCCAGGTCGTTCAGGGTGGTGTAGATATGTGGTGATACGCGCACGCCCTTCACTTCTTCGTGATCGATGGCTATTGTGTAGATGCGGTAATCGCGAAACAATTCCTTTTGTATTTCAACGGCACTCATGCCATCTATAGCAAAATTGACAATGGCACCGTAGGATCCCTCTCTGAAGGAGGTATTGAAGCGAATCTTTGGCAAGTCCTTCACCTGTGATACCCAGTAATCGCTGAGATAGCGAAGGCGGGCAGCCTTTCGCTGTCCACCAATTCCACGGTGAAAGTCAATGGCATGGCCAATGGCCATTTCGGCCGGAAAGGACCGCGTGCCCAAGTGCTCGAATTTTTCAATTTTCTCTTCCTCTCCATCCGGTGCTGCCAGAAGAGGCCATACAGTTTTGATCTTTTCCTTTCGGATATAGAGCATGCCCGTACCAAAGGGAGCACAAAGCCACTTGTGAAGACTCGTGCCGAAATAGTCACATTCCAGCTCATCCATGCTAAAAGGGAAATGGGCAAAGCTATGGGCCCCGTCAACAATAACGGGTATTCCATGCTGGCGGCCCAGCCTGCAAATAGCCCGTACCGGTAATATCTGCCCTGTCAGATTGATCATATGACAAAGCAAAATCATCTTCGTTTTTGCACTTATGGATTTTTCAAAGCGTTTCACGAGTTCTTCTTCATTATCCAGGGGGACCGAAATGCTTACCCTTTTAATTTGTATGCCCTCGCGCCTGGCTCTTTGATTGAGTGCATTTTGCATACTCGGGTAATCCTGGCTGCTGGTGATTATCTCGTCACCCGCCTTCATGTCAAAGCCGAAGATCAAATTCTCAAGGGCCTCGGTCGTATTTCTTTGTATGGCTATTTCATCGGGACTTGCACCTGCTATTTCGGCCAGCTTGCGTTTGACGTTCAGCCTACCCTTGTCGACAATGCGCCACATATAGTAGGCCGGCCCTTCATTGGACTCGCGGTTGTAAAGGTCCTGTGCCTCCTGCACCCTCCTGCTTTGCGGACTGACGCCACCGTTGTTCAGGTTGATGATATTGGGCGATACGGTATAGGCTTCTTGCACCAGCCTCCAAAAATCTTCCTCATCAGCTGCCGCACCGCCTTTTTCCCAATTATAATTAAGGATTTGGTAAAGAATCTCCGGTGACTTATTCGTGTTTAATGCTGCCGGGACAAAAGGAAGGATGCTGGCAGCTCCTAGATTTTGAAGGAATTTTCTTCTCGAAGTCATGGCTTTTCTTTTCAATTTAAAAAAGATAAAACAAAGCCGCGAGGAGAGAATAAAAAAAAGGCCGGGAGTTTCGCTGTCCCGGCCTTTGGGTTTCGCTCTATTAAACGCAATTAATAAGAGAGGAAAAAAAGTTTTTCAGAGCCTTATGAGAAACTTTAATAGATAGACTCTACTCCTTGCCAAAGGGTTGCACGAAAGGCCTCTTTTTTCTTGATAAACCGCTTTTCAGGTATTTTTGGTGCTAGAATCCAAGAATAATGAAATACCCTTTTGATAAAATCATTGACCGCAGGGGAACCCACAGTGTAAAGTGGGATATGTGCCTTACCCATTTCGGTAGTGACAAGGTCTTGCCCTTTTGGGTGGCCGACATGGAATTTCTCTCTCCACCTGCAGTTCAGGAAGCACTGCAGCAAAGAATACGACACAATAGTTTCGGTTATACTTTGATGCCGGACTCCTACTGGGAAGCGTTTGCCACGTGGGCCCGCAAAAGGCACCTCTGGAAACTTGAGCGCGAAAGCCTTCAATTCAGTCCGGGGGTCATTCCTGCCCTCGACTTTGCCATACAAAGCATGACGAAGCCCGGAGATGGAGTTATTATTCAAACACCTGTTTATCATCCTTTCTACAATGTAGTAAAGCGCAACCGGAGAAAACTCCTCCTCAATCCATTGCGCCTTGAAAACGGCAGGTATTATATGGACTTTGAAAATCTTGAGGAACATCTGAAAGGCGGAGCAAAGGCTGTTATTTTGTGCAATCCGCACAACCCGGTTGGACGAGTCTATACCAAGCAGGAACTGGAAACTCTGGGAGAGTACTGCCTGCGATACGGAGCCAAAATTATATCTGATGAAATTCATTGGGATATTGTGTATAGCGAAGCCTTACATGTGCCGATAGCAACTCTCAACAAGGAACTGGCCGACATTAGCATCACCGCGACATCCCCCGGCAAAACATTTAATCTTCAGGGCTTCAATACGGCATTCGTGGTAATTCCGAATAAGAAACTCCGTAATAATTTTGAACTGGCAAAGCATCGCAATGGCATTTTTATGAATAATGTGCTAGGCATCGCTGCCACAGAGGCGGCTTATTCTGAAGGTGAAGAATGGTTGGATGAGTTGTTGATTTACCTTGAGGGCAATTACAAAAAAATGAGAGATTACATACGAAAAGAAATGCCCGGAGTCGAACCGATTCAACCCGAAGGCACTTACGTGGCATGGCTTGACTTTCGTAAAATCCCCGTAGACGATATTTATCGTTTTATGATAGATAAGGCCGGAGTCGGGATGAACAACGGATTGGAGTTTGGAGAAGAGGGGCGCGGATTTTTGCGATTTAATTTTGCCGCTCCCTGGTCGATGGTCGAAAAGGGACTCGAAAAAATGGCCTCCGCACTAAAGATGCTCTGAAGGGTAGCCGCCTCTTAACGCCTCATTTTTTTGGGAAAAAGCCCTTTTTCCTTCACTTTCTTTCCTGATTTGGCTTTGTATTTCCCCGATTTCTGATCGTAGGTGGGGCAGCCCGTCTTTTTGCTGCATGATCCCGTGCTAAGTAAAGCTAAGCTCAAAAGGAAAAGAAAAATAAAACGCCTGATTCGCATAAGTTCCACTTCTTTTGCAAAAATACGCTCCCCAGTCAAATGAGAAGAGGTTATTTTCATGTACTTACTACATTTGATGCAAATCTGCTACAAAATGAAAAATATCATCTCCATTTTCTTCGCTCTGCTATTTCTGGCAACCGCCTGTAAAAAGATGAAGAAGAGGAAAAATACCCTGCCACGCGAAGGTGTCTGGAGGGCTGAAATCAAACTCAAAGAAGGCTGGCTGCCCTTCAATTTCAAATTGAGCTATGAAGGGAATGCTCCGCTGATGAGCATTGAAAATGGGGAAGAGTTAATTGCAGTGGAAGAAATGCTTATGACGAACGATTCGCTGATTGTTAAGATGCCTGTTTATCATTCGGAAATTCATCTGACTTTAGCCGATGATAGTATGCAAGGTGAATGGTGGTATTTGTCCAAGGGCCGTGATTACCGATTGCCTTTTCGTGCAGTTTATGGAGCAGATTATCGCTTTTTACCGGATTCAGCATTGCAAGCACCTGCGCAGGATATTAGCGGGAAGTGGAAAACCATTTTTAACCCGGGAGATTCTGCACGAGAAGAGCTTGCTATGGGAGTTTTCCATCAGGAAGGAAACAAGCTGAAGGGAACCTTTGATTCTCCCACCGGTGATTATCGTTATCTGGAGGGGATAGTAAGTGGCGACAGCCTTTATCTCTCCGAATTTGACGGAGCTTTTGCCTATCTCTTTAAGGCGAAAATAGGAGATACCATTCAAGGCATTCTGTATTCGGGAAAGTCCGGAGTTTATCCCTGGATTGCCTATCGGGATGAAGAATTTACCTTGCCGACTCCTGAAAATCTGACGAGGCTTCGGGAGGGCGAGGATCAGATAACGCATACTTTCACGGATATGAATGGAAATCCCGTGCGCTTGCAAGACGAACGATTCAGGAACAAAGTGCTGGTGGTGGAGGTAATGGGTACCTGGTGTCCCAATTGCAAAGATGAGGCCCGTTTGCTAGCTGAACTCTACGAAAAATATAAAGGGCAAGGCCTGGAGATCGTTTCGTTGGCATACGAACGCACCGGTGAATTTGAAAAAGAAAGAGATAATATCCAGCATGTGATTAATGGTCTGAATCTACCCTATCCGGTGTGGTTTGCCGGCAAAATAGGTGATGTGGAAAGTCAAATCCCCATTAAGCATCTGCGTGCCTATCCGACAACTTTTTTTATTGATCGCAACGAAAAGATTCGCAAAATACACACCGGCTTTAGCGGCCCGGCCACCGGAGAGGCGTTTGATAAAACGAAACAAATCTTTGATCAAAATATTAAGGAACTTCTGCGGGACTAATCGGACTCATTCTTCGCGGTCCTTGTGGAGGAACACCATGGTGCAGCAGTTCGTGAAAAAGCCCAATCCGTTCGAGCAGCGCTTCACTAATGTATTCTATTCCATCAGAATTTCACCATTCTTCGGATATTTCACCGTGTAGCGGAATCGCAGAATTTTGCTGCTGCCAGCGGGTATATCCAGTTCCCATTGGAGGTGTCCGCTATCCGGATCAATCCGGCCCCTGTCCGTTTCTTCAGTACTAACAATGATTTCACTATTTCGTGAAACGGGTATCTGATCCTGAATCACGATGTGAATAGCTTGCTCTTTATTATTTCGTATGCTGATCTCCCATCCAATACTTTGAATTTTTTTATTGCCTAGAAGACGCTTTTTATTGAAATCCCTGATTTTTTCGCGCTTGATAACTACGGACGGATCTCTACCGAGCGAAAGCGACAGAGTATCGCCTGTGGTGGAAGGATCAATCACGGTTTTTCCGACAAAGGCATCTTCAAAATAGAGATTTGCCTCTCCGGCCAGCAGGTTTAGGGTATCCCATCCCGTGATTTCGGCCGTAAGAAAGGCATCATTATCTATTTTGGGAACTGCATAGTGCACAAATCGGGCAGGCAATGATCTGCGGGATATGGTGATTGTAGTAGGGGCACCTTCGTTGCGTATATTGTAGCGCTCTTTGACGACAAAATTTCGACTTACAGTTGCAGCGTTTTGTTGTACTTCTGGTCTTCCGGCCACAGGAAGGGACTTTGCCTTGCTATCTTCTGACTTGCCCATGGCTGTATTTGTGGTATGTGACATTGGCGGTGCCATTAAGCTACGTTTTCTCGGTTCTATGTTTTGATCGGAATAAATTTTTATCTCTTCCAAAGAATTTCGTTGCTGTTGAAGATATACCCTCATCAACGTATTCTGTACGGGCAGTCGACTCTTTTCATATCCGATAGATGAAAATTCGAGATAACGGGCATTGCGCGGGATGACAAGCTTGAAATGGCCCCTGACATCCGTAAAGGTGCCAATGGTGCTCTCCGAAACCTGAACGCTGGCATAAGGAATAGCTTCCCCCGTGGATGCATCGAAAACATAGCCTTCTACTTCGCCCCGGTTGTTTTTTATCAATCCGCTGTGATAACTATATGGATAGCCGTTTCTTAGCTCAAGATACCATTTGTCCAGTTCGGGTTTGACACCTCCGAGAGAAGGGTTTCCCGTAGAAACGGTCAGGGCCACATCCTTCCAGTCTACCCCTGTTTGTTGGCTTATATTGGCCTTCCAATCCAGCTTCAGAGGTTCATTCAACCCATTTCCCCGTATATCATAGCTCGGAAACCAGGAGGCGTGGTCAACTACATATTGGAGGGTAAAAATGGCGTTGGGCACTTCCCTGGGAGCTTCAATGCTTACGAGTACTTCGGAGCTTGGTTCCTGATCCGGGCTAAGCAGGGCGTTCAACTGGCCCTGATACTTTTGATATTCTTTATTCAGCTTTGCATTGGCCCGTTGGAGGGCCAGTTGTTTTTTCTTTATTTCAATCATACGCGTGCGATAGAAAGCCGCAGCTTCTTTCAGTCCGGCCACATCTACCCCCGTTTGGCTTCCTCCTATTTTCCTGTTTTCATTCAGCAAGGCTTCTTCACTGCTATAAACCGAAAGCAGGGCATTATTATCGGCCAGCTGATCTTGAATCTCTTTGACTTTATTTCTCAACGCTTCCAGCTGTTCATCGGATTTGTGCTCGTCAAGGAAGTTGATCCTGTGCCGAACCGACAGGATGGTAAACGAGCCTTTCCCGCTTACCTGCAGCGATGCTGGATCAAGGTGCTGCGAAAGACCGGTAAAGCGGAGGATCTGTTTTCCGGGGGAAAGTTTCGTGTTTGCCACACGGCTAATTTCCGCCTGATTGAAATAGACGGTCACCGCTTCAATTTTTGATTCTGTTTTTATGCCTTCTTCCTGGGCATATTCCGAAAAAAAGAAAAAAAGAAATCCGATAAGGAGAAAATTTTTCATATACAATGACTTTGGTATAAAGATAATGTGCGTGTTCAGTTATGCACTCTTTTTCACAATAATTACGCCATCTCTGCATCCGTCCGTTGTTCCTTCACCTCTTAAAAAGAGTTAAGGTGAAAGCGAAAAGATAATGATTGTAACAAAAAATGCTTTTGATGCGTCTTACGGATGATTTTATCAAAAAATAAAAAACGATCGCAATATGAAAAATTTGTTTCTTCTTTTTACCGTGATGGCTCCCCTGTGGCTTTCAGCCCAGCAGAGCCTTAATCGATTTTTTGACAAGTATGCGGGAACCCAGGGTTTCACTTCGGTCAATGTGTCTGCCGATCTTTACGACATGTTTGCTTCGATGGACTTTGAAGGGGATGAAGAGCTGGCGGCTGTAAAAGAGGCAATAATAGATTTTAAGGGGTTGCAAGTGCTGACCTTTGAGGATAAGGAACAAAGGGGACAGGCATTGAAATACTACGATGAGGCACTGGAACTGCTTCCCCGAAATGAGTACACAGAGATGGTAAGTGTGACCAGTCCGGATGACAATGTGCGCATCCTGACGCGAAGCCAGCAGGAGGGGATAGTAGACAATGTGCTCATTTTGGTGGGCAATGCAGAAGAGTTTGTACTCGTTCAAGTAGATGGAAGATTCGATCTTTCGCGATTGAGTGATCTGGCCAAGGATTTTGATATGGAAAAGATCCATGAAAAAAGAGAAGAAATGCAGAAAAAAGGGAAATAATGAAGTGGATACCGATTCTCCTGATTTTCTTTACTTTTCCGATTGTGACAGTGGCCGCTTCCCCGATGGGTGGGCCATTGTCTTTTCAGGATCATCTAATGGATGTGCCAAAGAAAGAAGGCAGTCATATCAATGTGTGGATACCCGGGTTGTTAATTCGTCAGATGGGCAAAGTAGCGCTGAAGGAAGCAAACGAGAGGAGAATTCTTTCGTTGATGCCAGGCAATACGCATATAAAAGTCTTGACCGGCAATAAAATGACCCCGGCAAGGATGACCCCTAGCATCAGGCGCTACAAAAAACGTTTGAGCCGGGGAAGCTACCTGGAGCTGGCGGGACTGAGAACAGGAAGCCGGAATATCGGGATAGCAATGAAAAGAAAACGAAACGGTAATATTAAATTCATGATACTCATACATGACAAGGATACTTTTGCATTTCTGAAAAGCAAAACACGATTTTCTCCACAAGAGTTGGTATCGCTTTTGCAAAGATTTTCATGATGACCGGTAAGTGACAATAGGCACCATTCTCCTTATCACCATCAATCAATCCGCCTTCTCTACTGAAGGCGGATTTTTTTGATTTGATGGCTATTAACCGCATAGCTTGCAGAACTTGTTCATCACACTTAATATTCTATTTTTGCAGGAACGATATTTGAAAGGTCATCCCCTATTGATCAGTAAAAAAACAATAAACTATGTCCAGACTAATTTTATTCATTCTTACAATTCTTTTAATGTCAAACACAAACGCACAAAGCAACAACGATATGGGGGCCGGAAAGGCACCGGGAATATATGCAACGATATACACGGCCAAAGGGCCTATTGTGATCGAATTGGAATTTGAGAAAGTACCGATGACAGTTGCCAATTTTGTTGGCCTGGCCGAAGGGAGTATTCCCAATAAGTTCCGTTCTCCGGGCGAGCCTTTTTATGACGGCTTAAGTTTTCATCGGGTAATAAAAGACTTTATGATCCAGGGGGGTGACCCGAATGGCAATGGCAGCGGAGGCCCGGGCTATAGCTTTCCCGATGAGTTTGATCCTTCGCTCAAGCATGATCGCCCCGGTACTGTGTCCATGGCCAATGCCGGACCCGGCACCAATGGCAGCCAGTTCTTTATTACCCACAAAGCCACACCGTGGCTTGATGGAAAGCATAGTGTTTTCGGATATGTGGTGGAAGGGCAGGATGTGGTCAACACCATTGAACAGGGTGATTTGATTGACTCTATACGCATAACTCGTATAGGCAAAAAAGCCGAAGCCTTTGACGCTCCGGCCGTATTTGAGGAGACGAAAAGCAACTGGGCCCGCATTCAGGCCGAAAAAACACAAAAGGCTAAGGAGGTATTTGCAAAATGGGTAAAAGAAAACTACCCCGATGCCACAATGACGGAAAGTGGATTGGCATATATTATTGAAAAAACAGGCGAAGGCCCCCAACCCCAAAAGGGACAAGCGGTTAGTGTGCACTATACCGGAGTATTTCAGGATGGCAAAAAATTTGACTCCAGCTACGACCGCAACGAGCCCATTACTTTTCCTGTGGGTGTAGGTCGCGTGATTAAAGGCTGGGACGAAGGCATCATGCTTCTCAACAAAGGAAGCAAGGCCAAGCTTATCATTCCTTACTGGCTTGCCTATGGCGAATCAGGACGACCTCCGGTCATTCCGGCCAAGGCGACCCTCCTCTTCGATGTAGAGTTGGTGGACATTAAGTAAGACAGGATTTGTTTCCAGTGAAAAAGAGAAAGGGCCGTCTGATAAGGACAGCCCTTTTTTATATAGCGAATAAATTATGGAAGATTAAATTTGAATAAAAATGCAGGCAACAGTTGAAATCAGTTTAAACCCCTTGACCGAAAATTATGAGCAGATAGTCGTGGAATTTATCATGCGATTGAAAAAATACAATGGATTGCGTATTGATGTGAACGGATTGAGCACCCAGATTTTCGGAGATTATGACCGGATAATGGATATATTGAAAAACGAAATGAAACGGGTTTTGAAAATGAAGAGGCCCTCTTCCATATCAAACTATGCAGGGGCCTGCAATTGCCGGAAAAGCTTGCTCCCAGCCTCAGTAACTAATATTTATTAATGTGATTGTAAATATGAAAAAGAAGTACTTTCTCTTCCTTGCGTCATTGCTTTTTTTCTGTATTTTGTTATCGGCTCAGGAGGAACAAAAAATGAAAGTATGGAGTCCGGCATTCGGATATGGTGAAGAAATACCCGTGAAATATAGCTGTGACGGGGCAAATATTTCCATTCCCATTTATTTTGCGTTGCTTCCTGAGGAAAGCAGGAGTCTCGTGTTGATCATGGATGATCCCGATGCACCGGGAGGGGATTTTGTACATTGGATTCTTTACAATATACCGGCCGATAGAAAGTTCTTGCCAGAGGACATGACCCCCTTACAAATAAAGAAAGAAGATATTCGCGAAGGCCTCAGCAATTTCGGGAAAATCGGCTATGGAGGGCCCTGCCCTCCTTCCGGAACACATCGTTACTATATCCGGCTCTATGCCCTTGATATCCCATCGGACTTTGAACCGGGGCTGAGCCGCGATGATTTGCTCAAGCGAATAAAAGGACATGTACTTGCCGAGGCCAAATGGATGGGCCTCTATTCAAGATAGGAGGCAGGGATTCATCAATTCCGGATCATTTTGATATGGGGAATTCCGGCATCGAGATATTCATTACCTACGCTGCGAAATCCGAATTTTTCATAAAATCTTTTCAAATAGGCCTGGGCCGAGATGCAAAGTTTTTTACTTCCATACTCCGACTTGGAAAGTTGGATAAGTGCCTTGGTAAGGGCCTCTCCCAGTCCTTTTTTTCGATAGCCGGCAACGACAAGTACACGCCCGAATGAAGGCTCGGGATAAAGCAAGCCGGGAGGAAGAAGACGTCCGTAAGCGATCAGCCGGTCCTCATCAAAGGCGCACAGATGAAGGGCTTTCTTGTCCAGGCCATCGGCATCAAGGTAAAAGCATCGTTGTTCCAAAATAAAAACCTCCTGTCTAAGGCGAAGAATCTCATATAGCAGGTCAGAGCCAAGCTCTTCAAAAGCAAAATGTTTCCATTCGATGACCATCCTTGCAATTTACAATAAATCATTTTCGGCAATCTCCACAAGCCCATTTTGCGGGGTAACTAGCCTTGTTTGCAGGTTGAATTCACGGGCCTTTTCGAGGTTGGCCAGTGTATCATCCAAAAAAACACTTTCCTCCGGATTCAGACCACTTTCTTCCAGCATGTGTGCATAGATGGCTCCCTCCGGTTTACGAGCCCCCATTTCGTAAGAGTAAAATGTCTGTACAAAGGGTTCACGGAGCGATTTCCAGGCGAATTGTCGTTGCACCATGTCATCGATAATGGCAATGTGCCCCGGAGAAGTATTGCTCAATAAGTAAAGAGGATATTTGGCGGCCAGACGTTGAACTATGGCTCCCCTTTCTGCTGGAATATCGAGTAGCAGGCTGTTCCAGGCAGCCCGGAGAATTTCCTTGGGAGGGGATTTTGGAATAAGTCGCCTGATTTCATCAAGCATCTCTTCTTCATTTATCTTGCCCAGTTCCACCCGCTCAAATACCTGTGCTTCTTCCAGCCGGGCAAAAAACGTTTCGATATCATTCACTCCGTGGGCAGCCAGATATTCTGCTGTTCGCATCGGATCAATATTGATAATAACTCCGCCTAGATCAAGAATGACATTTTTTATTGCTTTCATTTTTGCTATTGATTAAATGCAAAAATCAGTAATTTTGCAAGCCCGTTCTAATGAAGTGCGGGTATTTTTGGAAGGGCCGATAAAAGAGCACTTCCGGAAAGCAGGGCCCTTAGCTCAGTTGGTTAGAGCAGCGGACTCATAATCCGTTGGTCCGGGGTTCAAGTCCCTGAGGGCCCACTTTTTTTGTAATAAATCAACCACCTCTCGGGGTGGTTTTTTTATGAGCGCTTTCTCTCACCTCTTTATTCTTCGCTGTATATCTTAGTTTATTGCTAAATTTATTAGCGCTAGAAATAATGATGCATGAAAATATTACAAAACAATATTCGATATCTGCGCAGGAAAAAGGGGATGACTCAGCAGGAATTTGCCGAATTTCTGGGGATTACCCGCAGTGCTCTGGGAGCTTATGAGGAGGGACGCGCTCGTCCGGGTTTCGACCTGCTCGGTCGACTTTGCGAAGTTTTTGACTTGACACTCGATGCTCTGGTTCGAAGTGATCTGAGCAAAATAAGTGGTCTTGGCAGGCAAGAAGGGGAAAAATTAAAAGTATTGGCCATCACTGTTGACAACGAAGGCAATGAATTTATTGATTTTGTTCCTCAAAAGGCGACTGCGGGCTACCTCAACGGATATGCCGACCCTGAATTTGTCGAAGATTTGCCTCGCTTTCGATTGCCAATACTGGCACCAGGCACCTATCGGGCCTTTGAAATAAGTGGAGATTCCATGCTGCCGGTACAGCACGGCTCCATTGTCATTGGGGCATATATAGAATCGGCTGATCAGATTCGTAATGGACGTACCTATATTGTGGTCAGCCGCAGGGATGGGGTGGTGTATAAGCGGCTATTTGATCAGCGTGAGAAGGACGGTACTTTGATTTTACAATCTGATAATCCGGGTTATCCGCCATATTCCCTGCCGGCCGATGAGGTGCTGGAGCTCTGGGAAGCACGCGCATATATCAGCACTGTTTTGCCCAATTATGAAATGTCGCTCGAGAAATTGCACGACATGGTGACGGATCTCCGACAGGAAATCGTTCGTCTGAAAAAGGGCTAATCATCCGGTATTGATTTTGCATATCCTTCAAGGGCTCTGTAAAAATCTTCTCCGTAAGCCCGGATCAGGGCATCCTTCAGGAAGCGATAGACAGGCACGCCAAGTTCTTCGCCCAGGGTGCAGGCGGCATGGCAGATGTCCCATTCCTCATAGTTTAAAGCCGTGGCATTTTCAAGGGCGGTCTCCCGGGCCGGATAAAGGTGGCATGACAGCGGCTTGCGAATATCCGATTTTCCCTCTTGCCAGGCCTTTTCTATTCCACATCCGACCACTCCGTTTTGGTCTTTTACGACAAAAATACAGTCACCGCTTTTCATAAGCTGGGTCCGCAGGCCCTTTTTACTCTTGTGCACCACTCCCTCTTCCCGAATGATTCCCTTGCCCTCATCACTCAGGTATGGTAAGATGGATATCAGGTTCCTTTGGATGGCCTCTTCTTCTGAAGGTTTTATAGGTGCTCCGTCATCACCCTCAACACAACAGGCCCCCTTGCAAGCCGTCAAATTGCAGATAAATTTTTTTTCGAGCAGTACATCACTCACGATGATATCTCCGATAATAAGCATCAGTATCAGAATTTCAATAAAATAAAGATGGCCGGTTTTTTATGCAAATCGGGCGTTTGGTGCTTCCACTCCGCTATACTTCGTGTACGGATAAATTCATTGCTAAGGGTGAGGTTGGCAGCAATGCAAAGCTTGGTATCAGGGTGGCAGACCTTCAAGATATCGCTAAGCAGGGCCGTGTTGCGGTAGGGTGCCTCCATGAAAATCTGACTTTGCCTCCAGGCAGCCGATTGCTGTTCCAGTTGCTTGATCCGGTGCTGCCGGGCCTTGGAGTCAATGGGCAGATAGCCATGAAAGCAGAATTGCTGACCGTTCAGGCCGCTAGCCATCAGGGCCAGCATGACAGACGAAGGGCCCGTCATCGGATGTACTCTAATTCCTTTGAGATGAGCCAGAGATACAATTTCGGCACCCGGGTCGGCAATGGCCGGTGCTCCTGCCTCGGATATGAGACCGATATCCCGGCCCTTTTCACAGGCATCCAAAAAGTGATACATCTCTGTGGGGTCGGTGCGTTTGTTCAATTCCCACATTTCGATTTGATCGAAGGATCCTTTGAATCCAATGTCTCGCATGAAATGACGGGCGGATTTGGCATTTTCGACTATATAGACATCAAGTCGCTCCACCAACGATTTTACAGCCTCGGGGATGATGCTGCCATCATGCCCGCCCATGAGCGAGGGAATAAGGTACAGACTTCCTTTTGACATAGAGCAATAGTAGTGTTTTTATCCATTTTTGATGATTAATTTGCAAATAAATTGATGGAGAAGAAGCAACGGAGATTTAAATTATGTCAAAAGTAAAACGTCTTGATAAAAACTATTTTCTCACAGAAGATGTGCTCTACTTGGCCAAGGATCTGCTGGGAAAAGTATTGGTGACTTCTATCGAGGGGCAGCGTACGGCTGTCATGATTACCGAAACCGAGGCCTACAAGGGCCCAGTAGATCGGGCGTCTCATGCCTTTGGAGGGCGGAGGACACGAAGGACCGAGACGATGTATCTTCCCGGTGGCTGTGCTTATGTGTATCTCTGTTATGGTATGCATCATCTATTTAATGTTGTAAGTGCTCCGGCTGGAGTGCCACATGCCGTATTGATCAGGGCGGGTAAGCCGCTGGAAGGGGTGCCACTCATGATGGATCGTAGAAAAATGGACAAAATGGAAAAACGCTTAACGGCCGGGCCGGGCTCACTGAGCCGGGCCCTTGGCATCAGTACGGCATTGGATGGGGAGCAGTTGGAGGGTCCCAAAATATGGATGGAAGACCGGGGTATTCAATTTCAGGAAAATGAAATTACGGCTGGCCCCCGCATTGGGGTCGATTATGCCGGAGAACACGCTTTGTGGCCCTATCGCTTTTATCTTAAAAGCAGCCAATGGGTGAGCAAACGCTAAAAATCACCGGCCTTTAAATTCAGGCTTTCTCTTTTCGTTGAATGCTTTTACGCCTTCCTTGTAGTCTTCGCTCCTGCCGGCTATCTCCTGGCAGTAGGCCTCATATTCAAGCATGGCATCCAGTCCATTGATGGTGGCTTTGTCCAACATAGTTTTGATTAGCCCGATAGACTTGGTAGGAGCCCCGGCAAAATATTGTGCATACTCCATGACGGCATCATCAAGGGCTTCGTGCGCCACTACTTTGTTGACCAGTCCAAGGTCTAGCGCTTCGGTAGCGCTGAGCTTGCGGCCGGTTGCAGCCAGTTCAAAGGCCCTAAGATAGCCCAGATTACGCATGAGGAAGTAAGAAGACCCGCTGTCGGGTACCAGGCCTACCTTTACAAACACTTCGATGAGCGATGACTTTTCAGAAGCAACAATCAGATCGCAAGCCAGGGCAAAAGAGGCTCCCGCACCGGCAGCCACTCCATTGAGCCGGGCAATGATGGGCTTGGGGAGATTGCGCATGGCCCGGATGATGGGATTATATCGTTTGTGCAGCGACTCGGCCAGGTTGCGGTCTTTTGAGTCCTTAATGGCTTTCAAATCCTGACCCGAGCAAAATGCCTTGCCTGCTCCGGTCAGTATGACTGCCCGTATATTATCATCTCTTTTAATTTTTTTCCAGGCATCTTGCAATTCATAGCTGATTTCATCATTGATGGCATTAAAGCTTTCTGGTCGGTTGAGTGTCAGAGTGCAAATGTGTTCATGGACTTCAAATAAAAGGTTATTGTACATAGGTTCAAGTTTTTAAACGATCAAAAAGGCGGCCCACATGCTAAAAAGCCCTACAAGATATCCGGCAGCAATTTCCTTGGGTGTGTGCGCTTTGAGAATAAGACGGCTGCTACCAACCAGCCCCGCACCAAGCATGGCCAGAATTAGAAAAAAGATAAGATCTTTCTCGCTTTGCGGATACATACCTGCCAGATAAACAAGGAAGGACATGGCTGCAGTCACATGAAGACTTACCTTTAAAATGAGAATATTGGTAAAGAAGCAAACGGACAGCCCAATGCTGACACCCAAGAGTAAAATCCGCAGACTATCCGGCATGCATTTGTACATAAAAAATGATACGGTACTCCAGAAATAAAAAAACATGGAAGTGATGTAGGGCAGAGTGCGTCCCTGCCGTTCGTACATGGAGAAAGAGGATATGAGGCCCAAGCCACGCAACATGAGTAAGGCCAGGGCGGGTAAAATGAGTGTGTTGATCACAATACGGATTAAAATAATATCAGGCGGGACATCCAGATATCTGAAAGTGGAAGGGTTGGCGTAAATAATGATGGCAGCGGCATAGCTGGTAAGAAAAATAGGATGAAAGAGAAAAGATATCAGGCGTGCAATGAATTTCATTTTATAGTTCTTTTCGTAAACGGGCTACCGGTATATTCAACTGTTCCCTGTATTTGGCCACGGTCCTCCGGGCAATATTGTATCCTCTTTTTTTCAACTCTTCCATTAGTTTTTGATCACTCAGGGGTTTGCGCTTGTCTTCTTTTTCTATCAAATTCTTCAGAATGCTTTTTACCTCCCGGGTGGACACTTCTTCGCCTTCTTCGTTGGTCAGCGATTCGGAAAAGAAATATTTCAATGGAAAAGTACCAAATTCCGTCTGTACATATTTGCTGTTGGCGACCCTCGAAACAGTGGAAATGTCCATATGAATGATATCTGCTATGTCTTTTAGAATCATCGGTCCGAGCTTCGCTTCGTCACCCGTGAGAAAGAATTCTCTTTGGTAATCCATGATGGCATGCATGGTGTTGTAGAGGGTATGCTGCCGTTGCCGGATGGCATCGATAAACCACTTGGCAGCATCTATTTTCTGTTTGATAAACATTACTGCTTGTTTCTGTTCCCTGCTTTTTTTCTTGCTCTCTTTGTAGCCCCTCAGCATATTTTGGTAATCGCGACTGATGTGGAGTTCAGGTGCGTTGGCATTGTTTAGTTGCAATTCCAGTTCCCCTTCCTTGTTTTTGATGATAAAGTCGGGGATGATGTACTGGTTCTGATTTGACTTGTTTTCGTGGTTGTACGCTATACCGGGCTTCGGATTGAGTTTCAGGATTTCACCAATGGCGCTCTTGAGTTCGTCATCTTCAATGTCCAGTGCCTTCATTAGCTTTTCGTAGTGTTTTTTCGAAAAGGCCTCAAAGTGATCACGAATGATTTTATAAGCCAGCCTGACGGGGGGCGACTGGCGCTTGCGTTCTAGTTGGAGCAGCAAGCTTTCCTGAAGGTTACGAGCTCCAATACCGGCTGGGTCGAAGCGTTGAATGATGCCGAGCAGTTCTTTAATCTCTTCTTCGTCTGTTTCTATGTTTTGCGTGAATGCCAGGTCATCGGCAATGGATTGTAGGGCTCGCCTCAGGTATCCGTCTTCATCTATGGAGCCTATAATTTGCTCTGCAATTTTATACTGCCGCTCTTTCAGGTCCACCAAGCTCAGTTGTTTTTCGAGATACTCGTGAAATGTTTCTTTTACCCGTATCGGAATGCTCTTTTCTTCTTCATCCGCACTGTACTGATTGCTCTGATATTTATAGTCAGCCACTTCATCGTCACTCAAGTATTCGGATACATCTATTTCATCTGTTTCCCCGGCCTCTTTTATCTCCTCTTCCTCCTTATCTAACGTATCCTCCTTTTCACTGTTCTCGCTCAGCTCCATGCTTCCGGTCTCCAATGCGGGATTGGACTCAAGCTCTTCTTTGATGCGTTGTTCGAGATTGGCCGTGGGTACTTGCAGCAACTTCATCAGCTGAATCTGCTGGGGGGATAATTTTTGTTGAAGTTTTTGTGCGAGTCGCTGATTGAGCATAGCCTTAATTTCTCATCGCCAAAGTTAAAAATAAAACACTCTGCCGGGATGCAGATTGTTTATTTTAAACGCACAGGGGAATGAAATCCGTGATTTGGAATTGTACTAATTTTGCAGCTTCGAAATTTAAATTGATCAAAGGATGCAGTATATCGAAGAATTGGGACAATATGAGGGCCGTGAGGTGACGCTCAAAGGATGGGTGGCCAATAGGCGCAACAGCAAAGGACTGGTGTTTTTGATTTTGCGTGATGGAAGTGGCTTTTGCCAGTGTGTGATCAGTGCCGATAAGGTAGGGGCAACGGCTTTCGAAGAGATTGAAAAAATCCCGCTCGAAAGCTCATTAAGCCTCCGTGGGCAAGTGGTGAAAGATGATCGGCAGATTGGGGGCTATGAGGTGCAGGCGAATCATATTGAAATCATCAGCGAAGCAGAAGAATATCCCATCAGCAAAAAAGAACACGATGTTGATTTCCTTATGGACCACCGCCATCTATGGCTGCGCTCGCGCAGGCAGTGGGCCATTATGCGGGTACGCAATCGCATCATCTATGCCATTCACAACTTCTTTCAGTCTCGCGGTTTTGTGCAGATGGACGCGCCTATCTTTACGGCTAACGCCTCAGAAGGAACCAGTACTCTATTCAAGACGGACTTTTACGGGCAGCCGGCTTATCTCTCGCAGTCGGGCCAGCTATATGGGGAAGCCATGGCTATGGCACAGGGCCGTATTTATACCTTCGGGCCTACTTTTCGTGCCGAGAAATCCAAAACCCGCAGACACCTCTCCGAATTTTGGATGATTGAGCCCGAAATGGCCTTTTATGACAATGAAAAGAACATGGACCTCATCGAAGAATTTCTTCGTTATTTGATCCGTGATGTGCTGGAAAATGAACGCGAACATCTTGAGGTGATTGGGCGCGATATTAGTCGTCTCGAAAAAGCCGATGCCCCGTTTTCGCGCATCACCTATGATGAGGCCGTGGAAATATTGAAAGGAAATAAAGATGTAAATGGGCGAAATTCTATTAAAACCCTGGAAGACGACCTTAATATAATTAGAGAAGATATCGAGGAGAAAAAAGGCAAAATAGAAGAATATGAAAGCTTGTTGGCAGCTGGGGGATTGAAGAAAGGAAAGATCAACTACTACCGCAATACAGCCGACCGCCTAAAAAATGAAGTGAAAGATCTGGAAGAGAAAGCAGGTAACATTCCTCAATGGATCGATTCAGCTCTTCATTTCGAGCACGGCAATGACTTTGG
>Ga0114931_10004231_pt1 | contig 17951 bp, 17 predicted proteins | sample 2SBtaG_FD_89579 | JGI IMG/M metagenome (GOLD analysis project Ga0114931, IMG submission 89579) | Deep subsurface microbial communities from Kolumbo volcano to uncover new lineages of life (NeLLi) - 2SBTROV14_V59a metaG | ecosystem: Environmental > Aquatic > Marine > Volcanic | place: Kolumbo...
ACGGAGTAGCCCCGTCCGATGCCCAGGTTGTAGGTCCGCTGATCGCCGGGCTGAAGCGCATCCATCACGCACACGTGCGCATCGATCAGGTCCTCGACGTGGACATAGTCGCGTACGCACGTGCCGTCCGGCGTGGGATAATCCGTGCCGAAGATGCTCACGCCGTCGCGCCGCCCCAGGGCGGCCTCGATCACGACGGGGATCAGGTGCGTCTCGGGCTCATGGTCCTCGCCGAGCAGCCCCGAGCGGTCGCACCCGGCGACGTTGAAGTAGCGCAGGGCCGCGAACGCGAACGGTCGATCCGCTCGCCGGCAGGCCTCGGCGTAATCGAAGAGCATGTGCTCCACGTGGAGTTTGGACCGCCCGTAGGGGTTGATCGGGGCCTGCGGGCAGGTCTCGGGGATCGGGATGAATCGCTCGTCCGGCTCGCCGTAGGTGGCGCAGGTGGACGAGAAGACGAATCGCCCCACGCCGGCCGCGTCGCAGGCCTGGATCAGGCTCAGGGCCGAGGCCGCGTTGTTGCGGTAGTAGTCCAGCGGGCGGTCCACGCTCTCCCCGACGTAGGCCAGGGCGGCAAAGTGCATGACCGTGTCGATCGCCTGCTCGCGCAGGAGCGAGTCGATCAGATCGCGGTCTCCCGTGTCGCCGTGGACGAAGGTGAGTCGTCCGTCTGCGGTCGGCGTCAGCAGGTCCATCGCCTCGCGGTGCCCGCGGTAGAGGTTGTCCAGGCAGACGACGCGGTGCCCATCGCGGAGCAGGCGCTGGACCGCGTGCGAGCCGATGTACCCGGCGCCCCCGGTGACCATGACGTTCATCGCTCGTCTCCCGTTCATCTCCGCTGCTGGTGGACCGATGATAGCCGGACGGGCCGGGCCCACCATCGGGCTTTGACCCTACACTGGCCGGCCGGGTTCACGAGCATGAGCGACGCACGCGCAGACACGACCGACGCGGGGCGATGCGCCGAGTCCGACGCGATCGGGACGGGCCTGGCGCCCCTGGCTGCCCGCAGCGCGATCGGCGGCGTGCTCATGGGCATGGCCAACCTCGTTCCCGGGATCAGCGGCGGGACGATGCTCCTGGCAGCCGGGGTCTACCCCAACTTCATCAACGCCGTCGCCGAGGTCACGACCCTGCGATTCCGCCTCCGATCGCTCGTATCGCTCGGGGCGATCGCGGTGTGCGCGGGCCTGGCGATCGCGCTGCTGGCCGGGCCCGTCAAGTCGCTCGTCGTCGAGCACCGCTGGATCATGTACAGCCTGTTCATCGGGCTGACGCTCGGGGGCGTGCCGGTCGTGTGGCGCCTGGCGCGGGGGGATGCGCGGGCGGGGGGGCGGCGGGGGGGCCTGATCGTCGGGGCGGTGATCGGGCTCTCGGCGATGTCGGCGATGCTGCTGATCGAGCCGGGGCGAGGCGGCGGGCAGGGATACGCGCTGCTGTTCATCGCGGGGCTGGCCGGGGCGTCGGCGATGGTCCTGCCCGGGGTCAGCGGGGGGTATCTGCTCCTGCTGCTGGGGCAGTACGTCCCGATCCTGGGCTCGATCGATCGAACCAAGGAGGCGCTCGGGGCGGGTCAGTACGCCGCCGCGGCCCACGAACTGTACGTCTTCGTGCCGGTGGGGCTCGGCGTGGTGCTGGGGATCGTTGGCGTGAGCAATGCCATCCGTTGGCTGCTGCGCCACCAGCGCCAGCCGACGCTCGGCGTCCTGCTGGGCCTGCTCCTTGGTGCCGTGCCGGGGATCTGGCCCTTTCAGGAGGGTGTCCAGCCCGAAGAGGGACAGACGATCAAGGGGGAGTTGCTCACGGAGCAGACAGCCGCTGAGGTTGACCCGGACGACTGGCCCACGGCCCTCTTCACCCCCTCGATCACCCAAATCGGGGGATCCGTCGTGCTGATCGGCACCGGATTCGCCCTGACGGTGCTCATCTCCGGGATCGGGGGACGCCTGGGCGGCTCGTCCCGGGTCGGTGGCCGTGGGGCGGACACCGGTAACTGAGCCGGATTGTCAACTCCTGTGCCCGCAAACCGCAACCGGGCCCTTGTTTGGACCGAATCAAACAGGTAGGCTGGGTCAGCGGGGTGGGCCGAGTACGGCGGCCCCGGCCGGGACGCGGGCGGATCCTGTTCAAGAATCAGGAGGTACCAGATGCGAGCACGCACGGCGATCGCGTTGATCTTGGCCGCGGGGCTTCCGATCTCCTCCGCATCGGCTCAGACTCGATCCCAGGCGCCCCAGCGCCGCACGGCGCTGCCCCAGGTTCGATCAAAGGCCCCGGCTCGAACGTCGGGCGACCAGCGTTCCCGCGTCGTGGATCGCCTCCGCAAGGCTTCGCCGGCCGATATCAGGGACGCCCTGCGCCGCCGGGCGATCGATAATCAGGCGGGTCGATCCCTCTCGCGGACCCTGGACCGCGACGTGCCGTTCACACTACAGGACCGCGTCTTCCCGGCGGGGGTCAGGGTTGCCCCGATTCGCCCCGACGAGCCCCTGCCCGTGCTGACGCGCGATCAGATCGACGATATCACATTCGATGGGATGAGCGTACCCCAGCGGGTGTCCGTGAGCCCGTTGTTCCAGTCCGAGCTCGACGTTCTCAAGAGGCAACGGCAGCAGCGCAACCGCCTGGTGGAGGCCGCGCTGAATGGTTCGCTGTCCCGGGCCGTCGAGCAGTTGCGACGCGCCGGGAACGAGCCCGAGCCTTCATCAGCGTCGCAGATCCGTCGGCGCTACTTGGACGCGGGCTACAAGGAAACCCCTCAAGGGGGCGGTCTTGTCCGCTACATCAAGGCAGAATCGCCGCGGGACTACCACCAGGCCCAGTGCTCGATCGCCCCGCCGCCCCCGACCGAAGCTGCCGCCGAGCCGGGGAGCTTCCGTTTTTTGGCGGAGCCCGGCGGCGCGTTCTTCGGCGTTGATGGCGACGATGGGCATGTGATGGCCGCCCAGACCGAACCGAGCGAGGCGAACCAGGTCGAGATGCCCATGGCTCACGAGGCCGACGGCGGGGCAGTTGCGGCGACCCTCGCGGACCCACATGCGCCCGGAACCGGTCCGATTGATCGCCTCGCCAACGGGCTTCTGGCCCTCCAGGAGCACCGGTACGACTCGGCAGCCATCCTGCTGGAGAACTACCTGGCTGCCGGCAATGAGAAGGACGCCCAGGTCCGACGCCTGCTTGCTATCGCCCTGTTCCAGACGCGCAAGCCCGAGATGGCCACCGAGCAGTTGCTCCGCGCCTATCGCGATGATCCGGCGCTCTGTTCCCAGCCGCTGCGGCTGGGTGAGGGCGCAGACGAGCACCGGGCGATCCGAGACACGCTCCGTCGCGCGGTTCGCCATGCCAACCACTCGGGCTCCGGGGACGCGTGGTTCGCGGTGGCGGCCCTGATGCAGGCCGAGCAGAAAACCGACCGCGCCGGGCGGATGCTCGATCGAGCGGCCGAGCACGATGGCGACCCGGACCTGATCGCCAGGTTCCGCGACGCGCTGGACCAATCCTGATCGATCCGGCGCCCACGAAACATCCCAAGCCCGAGCCGAGCGCCGGAGCACGATCGGTGCGTTTCTCGCGTGATCGGTCCATCCGTGCGGTGTGATAAAACCGCCCCCTCCAACCCTTGCCAACCGCGTGGCATCACACCAGGTCCGATTTGGGCGCGATGGCTGGAGAATCGTCCGTAACTTGTGCATTTACAGTTGTTTGCGCCACATCTGTTTTGTACCTTCAAGCCGAGTAGAGAAGGGGTGATTCCTTTCACCTGGGAGGAGAGAGGAGCCCCTGACGAACACGGGACCGGTGGGTCGGCGCGCGAGCGGTGCGCCGGCGGCGCCGACTTCAGAGGGGAATCACACATGCGCAAGACAACGATCATGGCCGTCCTGGCCGGAACACTGACGCTCTCGGTCGGACACGCCTCGGCGGCAACACTCCTGATCGACCTGACCATCCAGAGCAACACCGTCGACGGCTTCCAGTTCTCCTTGATCCATTCGGCTGACGACGGCGGCTCGAGCGGGTCTGTGCTCTCGCTGCTGGCCGGGTCCATGCGCATCGCCCTAAACGATCAGGGAACGCCCGCCATGGACGACGATACCATCGCCATCGTTTCCTTTGATGGCACGCTCAGCGGCGGTGATCTCGGCCTGGACGGAACACTCACGCTCGATGGGCCGAGCCTGCTTTCGTTCGCCGACGACGCCAATCCGTCCCTGCTGGGGGGATCGATGAACCTCATGGCAGACTTTGGCGCCGGCGATGTCAGCCAGATCTCGTTCGCCTTCGATCCCGTCGAGTTCACGTCGCTGGCCAATCGCGTCTTCGGCCCCGGTGCGGACGTGCCCGGAACGGGACTCCTGGCCGGCGATCAGTACGCCATGGCCCTGTGGGGCGTGGGCAGCGTCACCACGGGCGATGCGTTCGGAGACTCCCAGATCGGCCTGGACCTCGTCGCGGTGGGCACGGTTGTTCCCGCGCCGGCCTCGCTCGCGCTGCTGGGCATCGCCGGGCCGATGATCGTTCGTCGTCGGCGCGGCTGAGGGCGGCGGTCGGGGGGGGACCGGGGGGGGTGCCGGGGTGGAGCAGGACTACAGCCCCAGGCTCGCCCGCTTCTGCTCCCATTCCTGCTGCTCGCGCCGGTTGGTCGTGTTCAGGGAGCCGTCGCCCCGCCCGCCGATCTTGGAGCGGATCGCCTCGATTTCCAGGCGAGTCAGGCGGAGGGCCTTGAACTCGTAGTCCCGCCACGCCTGGAGCGTGACGGGGACGATCGGTTCGATGAGACGGTGCATCGCATGGGCATAGACCCGGATTTCTTCCTGCGCGTGCGAATCCATCCGCAACGACAGGAACCGCAGGATGTTGTGCAGGTCGCACTTCCAGTACCACTGCGTGTAGACGCTCACCGGGAGCCCGATCCGCGCCAGTTCACGCGAAACCCCACGTCGGGTCAGGTCCTCGTACTGCTCATACAGCGCTTCGGCCCGATCCAGATAGTCCAAGAACGCCCGGGCTGTCTCCTGCTCCGATCCTGCCTGATCTTCCCCGGCAGCCGGGTTCCCGTGTGCCCCGGGTCCATCTGCTGCGAACGTCTCGCTCCCGCCCTGGCGATTGCTGGCTGATTGCTTGCGCACGCCGTCCGGGCTCGGGCGGTAGAACTCGTCCTTGATGATCGAGTAGCGTCCCGAGTACTCGTTGACGTTGGCCGTGCGATGGCGGATCCACTGGCGGGCGACGAAAATCGGCATCGCCACGTGGAACTTGAACTCGACCATCTCGAACGGCGTCGTGTGCCGATGACGCAGCAAGTACCGGATCAGCCCGCTGTCCTCGCTGAGGCGTCGGGTTCCCTGCCCATAGGAAACGCGGGCGGCCTGCACGATCGCCGAATCACCCGTCTGCCCCTCGGGAACGAGTCTCGGCATCGCATCGACGAGGGCGATGAACCCGTGCTCGTGGATTCGGATCTCGTGCCGGGCCGAGCCACCCATCACGTCCACGAGCGATCCCTCGGGCGCGACGTGTGAAACGTCTGCCGTGGCGTCCAGGCTCGGGGGACCGGCGTCCGGGCGGTCGTGGATCACAGCACGCTGAGGATTTGTCTGCATCTGGGGCATGCGGGCATCATATCCGGGGCGCCGAATCCCGATCGATGAACCCTCTCTCCTCGGGCCACGCACGGGCCCTCTCCCCCTGGGGGCGGGCTCTCAGCCCACCGCCTTGCTGTGGCGCGCTCACGAATAGATCGCTGCCGCTCCGGTTTCAGCGCAGTCCGCCATCGCCGGCTCGGCGAACTTGTACGTGTTGATCCGGCTCAGCGGCGGCGTGTACACATGCATCGTGATCAGATCCGCGCCCGGCTCTTGGGCGTTGATGACCGTGTGTATGTCCGCGTCGTCGGCCGCGCAGATGTAACCCGGCTCCATCCGCGTGGTCCTGATCGGGCAGACGATCCCCGCCGGCGTCCGCTCGAAGCGGACCTCCGTGCCCACGCCCTCGACGACCCGGAAGGCACACGACGAGCCGCGGTGGTCGTGGATCGGGGTGCAGTGCCCGCTGCGCCAACAGACGCAGAGCAACTCGTAGTACCCCGACGCCGCAACCGTGTTGCGTTTGTAGGCCCTGGTCCCGAATCGGCAGCAGGGCCCGAAACTCTCCCGGGTCACGGCCGCCCGACCCAGCAGTTCCGTCAGGTGGTCAAGTTCCGCCCGCGAGGTCAGGGCGTCCAAGGCCTCGATCAGCCGGGCCAGTTTCGGACATCGGACCCGGTCCAGTTCGGCGACGGTCGGCATGGCGTTCCCTCCGTTGCGCACAGCGGCAGGGCCGGGCATCGCCGGCGATCGGCCGCTCGACCCGCATCATACCGCAAACCGACCGGAGATCTGGTCACTTTTCCATCGACGCCGTGCCGGCCGCCGGCGCCGGGCCGGGGGCCCCCGTCTGCCGCTCGCCCGCCAGCTCCTCCTTCAGAGCCCGCGCCAGGTACTCGTATTGCTCGATGCTGTTGTAGAGCTGGGCCGAGAGGCGGATGAATCGCTGCCCGGAGTCGGGCAACTGCCAGATCGGAACCTGCACGCGGTGGCGCTCCACCAGGCGGTCCTGGAGCGGGTCGTCGAAGGTGCACGGGCGACCCACCAGCGCGTCGGGCAGGGGCGGCAGCAGGATCGTGGTCATCGAGGCGATCATCGAATCCGGGGCGGGCGGCTCGGCGCCCAGCGCCCGGCAGAGCAGATCCCGGGCACGGAGAACCATCGCCCGATTCTCCCGCATGATCTGGTCCCAGCCGCCGGGCAGGAGCGAGCCCAGGTGCTCGATCGCCGCCGGAACCGCAAGGATCGAGGAGTAGTCGTCCGTGCCCACGTAGTCGAACAGGCATCGGAACCGATCGCGGTCGGGCCGATCGAAATGCGCCCGGCTGGACAGGGCCAACGGCTCGATCACGTCCTGTTGATCCGCGTCCACATAGAGCATCCCCGCGCCCTTGGGCGCCGAGATCCACTTGTGAAAGTCGGCGACGTAATAGGTCGGTCCCAGTGCCGTGATGTCGATGGGAATCTGTCCCGGCGCGTGGGCGCCATCCACGAGCGTCTGGATCCCGCGTGCCCGGCATTCGGCAACGATCCGCGCCACGGGCAGGATCAACGCCGACGGGCTCGTGATGTGGCTGACCAGGACCAGCCGCGTCCGGGGCGTGACCTTGTCCATGATCGCCTCGACGACCTGGTCGTCGCTGTCGATCGGGAAGGGCACGGTCGCCTTGACGGGGCGCACGCCCCGGCGACGCGCCAGGCGATCCAACTCGTTGAGGCACGACATGTACTCGTGGTCGTTGGCGAGGATCTCGTCGCCGGGCTGGAAGTCGATGCTGTTGAGCACGCAGGCCAGGGCGATCGTGGCGTTGGTCGCCATCACAAGGTCCCGGGGCCGGCAGTTGACCAGCCGACCGACCGCCTCGCGGGTCTCGTCCAGGAGGCGTTCGAGTTCGATCATGAAGAACCGGACGGCCTCGCGCTCCATCATCGTGCGGATCTCGTCCTGACACTCGAGCACTTTGACGGGACAGGCGCCGTACGAGCCGTGGTTGAGGAACACCACGCCCGGGTCGAGCCTCCAGTGCTCGGCCAGCGCCGAAGGCGCGGGCAATGATCGGTGATCCTGGAGTCCATTCCGCGTCGGTCTGTCGCTCACGCCCCCAGCATATCGCGCCCGCGCGAGACGTCGAGGTCCGGGCGTGGGTTATCGGGTGGAATCTTGATACCTGACCAGTGGCGGGGGCGTCCCGCCCGCGGGCTTTCGGGCAGGCGAGACGGGCATCCCGGCCCGTCGGTTCTCAGTCCAGTGGCGCGGGCGTCCCGCCCGTCGATCGATCAGCCCGAGACATCCAGCGTCCGACCGATCTGGACACCCACGCCCGCCTCGTTGCGATCCGCGGGATGCGTGTAGAACGACAGTCGGCTCCGGGCCCGCCCCGAGGAACTGCCGAAATCCACGCGGCCCGGGACCGCGCCGGCCACGAGGCGTGAGATGCCCGTCTGCGGGGCCCGGTCCAGGCGGGTCAATCGTCCTCGGATGGGAGCCAGATCCAGCGGGCGGACGTTCAGGCCCCGTGCGGGCGCAGCCCCCGACCCCGAGGCGCGAAGGAACGAGATGGGGCCCTGGACGCCCGTCATGCCACCCAGAGTTTAGCAAACATTGCCGGTCCGGGCACGAATAGATTCGCCACGGTTTGCGTGCGCACCGTGCCGCTCGTCCGATAACCGCCCCTCCCCACCGGGGGATCTGCTGGTTCAGTCCTCGTCCCCCTTGGGCTTGTACTCGGCGATGACCTTTGCCTGGATCTGCGGCGGGCAGGGCTCGTCATGGCTGTAGTCCATCGTGTACGACCCCTGGCCGCCCGTCATGGACTTGAGCTCGTTGGCGTAGTTCTGGAGTTCGCCCAGGGGCGCCTGGGCCCGGATGATGCACAGGTCCGAGCCGATCATATCGGTGTCAATGACACGCCCTCGCTTGCCGGACAGGTCGCCCGTGATGTCGCCCATCTGCGCAGCGGGGAACGTGACCTCCAGGTTGACGAACGGTTCCAGGAGCACGGGGCGGGCCTTCTGCACCGCGTCGATGAACGCCTTCTTGCCCGCGGTCATGAACGCCACTTCTTTGGAGTCCACCGGGTGATGCTTGCCGTCGTAGACGCGGACGCAGATCCTGGTCATCGGGTATCCGGCCACGGCCCCCTCGGAGAGCACGCGACGGATGCCCTTCTCGATCGCCGGCAGGAACTGGCGCGGGATCGACCCGCCGAACGTGTCGTTGTGGAACTCGAAGACTTCCTCGCTGTCATCGGGTAGGGGCTCGACCCTCAGGAAGACTTCGCCGAACTGCCCCGCGCCGCCGGTCTGTTTCTTGTGCCGATGGTGTCCCTCGGCCTTGGCGGTGATGCTCTCCTTGTACGCGACCTTGGGCTGGCTGGTCTGGACCTCGATCCCGAACTGGTCCTTGAGCCGCTCGAAGATGACGCGCAGGTGCAACTCGCCCAGCCCGCGCATCACCGTCTGGCGCGTCGCCGCGATTCGCTCCATCACGAAGCACGGATCCTCATCGGACAGCTTCTGCACCGCGGCGCTGAACTTGGTCTCATCGGCGTGGTTGGCCAGTTCGACGGCCTGCCCGTACAGGGGCGTGGGCAGGGGCAGGGGTTTGAGCCCGAGATCAGCCGACGCCGACGCGTCCTGGATCACCGCGTTGAACTGGAGATCATCGAGCTTGGCCACCGCCCCGATGTCCCCCGGACCGAACTCGGAGCATTCGTGCTGCTCCTTGCCCAGGAGCCGGAACAGGTTGCCCACGCGCAACTTCTTGCCGCCGCTGATCTTGACCTCCGTCTTGGCCTTGATCGTCCCCTGATGCACGCGGAAGACGCACACCTTGCCGACGAACGGGTCCGACGCGATCTTGATCACATGGGCGATGAGCGGCTTGTCTGGATCGGGCGTGGCGTGAACCTCGTCGCTCGTCCCGTCCTCTTCGGTCAGGATGAAGGTCCGCGGGTTGCCCTCCGGCGGGCTGGGCAGCAGCGACGTCAGCACGTGCAGCAGTTGCTCGATCCCCGCGCCGGTCTTGGCCGAGCAGAAGCAGATCGGGGTCAGGTGTCCTTCCCGCATCGCCCGCTCGAAGGCCGCGTGGACCTTCGATGCATCCAGGTTCTCCGCTCCCTCCAGGTACTGCTCCATCAGTTCGTCGTCGACCTCGACGACCTGATCGAGGATCTTCGTGTGTGCTTCCTCGACGCTCGAGAACGCCGGCTCGCCCCCCTCCCGCCCCTCGAACACATCGACCACGCCGCTCCCGTCCGCTGTCGGGAGGTTGATCGGCAGGCAGCCCGAGCCGAACGCCAAACGCAGGGACTCGACCACCTGCTCCGCCCTGGCGTCGTGAGCGTCGATCTTGTTGACGATGATCAGCCGGGGCAACTCCCGATCCTGGGCCACGCCCATCACCCGCCGCGTCGTCGTCTCGATCCCCTTGATCGCGTCCACAACCACCGCCACCGTTTCCACCGCGGGGAAGCACGCGATCGCCTGACCGAGAAAGTCCCCCATGCCCGGGGTATCGATGAGGTTGACCAGACAGCCATCGTGCTCGAAATGAACCACGCTCGAGGCCAGCGAGTGCTGGTGCGACTTCTCCAGGTCCATCCAGTCACTGACCGTATTGCGATCCTCGATCGACCCCATCCGGTTGATCTGGCCCGTCGCCAGCAGCAGCCGCTCGGTCAGCGTGGTCTTGCCGCACCCACCGTGCCCGGCCAGGGCGATGTTGTGGATCTCGGCGGGGTTGCGTGCAGCCATCGGTTCGGCCCTCCTTCTTCCTTCTGCCCGGGTGCCCCGAAGGCCCGCCGGGTGGTGCGACGGGCGCTGGGCATCGATACCAACCACGTCCCAATCCGTTTCCGCTCGGGTTCAGGTCGGCCCGGCGCGGGAGCGGGGCCGAAGTGTAGGATCCGGCCGGCGCACGGGCCCGGCTGCGGACGGGCATCAGGCGGGCACGGCAGAGTCAGTGCTCGCCGCCGCCCGAGCACGCGGATCCTTCCTCCCCCGCGCGGGTGCCAACGAGCGAGCGAGGGCTCCATCGACAGCAGCCCGGCGCGGGCATCCGATAGAATGGTTCCGGCCACGCCGACGCGTGGGTCCGGACGAAGGAGTTTGGACTCGCCACGCCGGCGCGACCGATGGAGTTGTTCGTGAGAGGATCACTGACACGACGCGAGGTGATGGGCGGTTTCCTGCTCACGGGGGCCGCCCTTGTCGCAACTGGCTGCCAGTCGGGGGGCACGCGAGGCTGGTCGCCGATCGGACCGCGTGCCGACCGCCCCGGGCCCCTCCTGGGGCCGACGCCCGCCCTCAAGCCCGAGCCCCGGGTGGTCGAGCGACCGACCGCGCGGACGATCACGATCCAGCCGAGGTCCGCCTGGACCCGGGCCGGCCCCAGACGCTGGCTGGCCGATCCGATGCACGGCGTGAGCCGAATCACCGTCCACCACGACGGGATGCCACCCGTGCCCCTGCGCGGGCGGGCGGACGTGACCCGCCGCATCGAGTCGATCCGCAGATCGCACGTCGCCAAGGGCTGGGCCGACATCGGGTATCACTACGTCATCGACCCGTTCGGCCGCGTCTGGCAGGCCCGGCCCGTTTCGCTCCAGGGCGCCCACGTCAAGTACCACAATCCCCACAACCTCGGGATCATGGTCCTGGGCAACTTCGAGGTGCAGCGTCCGACGCCGGCGGCCCTGGCTTCCGTCGATGCCTTCGTGACCGATCGCATGCGTGCGTACGGCATCCCGCTGGCCCGCGTCTACACCCACCGGGAACTGCGCCCGACCGCCTGCCCGGGTCGCAATCTCCAGCGCCACATGGTCCTGGCCCGGGGGCGGGGCGGATCGCTCGTCAGGGCCTGAACACGATCAGCGATCCGTGCCGTCGGCGCACCGGTTTTCGCCGGGCACCGGGATCCGATCTGCCAGGCCCGCCTGGGCCTCGAGCGCGGCATCGGCCGGGGGCTTTCCGAAGATCGCGCTGCCCACGCGGACGATATTGGCGCCGCATTCCAGGGCCACCTCGAAGTCGCCGGACATCCCCATCGAGAGCAGGTTGAACCGTCCGTCGCCCAGCCCGGTTGTACGGACCTCCTCGAAGATCTCGCGGCAGCGTCGGAAGACGGGGCGGGTGGTCTGCGGATCCTCCGTGTAGGGGGCGATCGTCATCAGTCCCCGAAGGCGGAGGTTCGCCATCGAGTCGATCTGCTCGGCCAGGGGGACGACCGCGGGCACGGCACATCCAGACTTGCCCTGCTCGCCGGCGATGTTGACCTGGATCAGCACGTCCACGTCCATGCTCCGCCTCAGAGCCGTCTGCTGGATCTCCTCGGCCAAGCGAAGGGAATCGACCGAGTGAAACAGGCGGGCAACCTGGATCGCCTTGCGGACCTTGTTCCGCTGGAGGTGTCCGATCACGTGCCAGCGAACCGACTCCGGGGGCGAGCCGTCCGCGACGCGCCCCCCGACGGGCCCGACCCGGGCCGAGGCCTCGGCGACGGCACGAGCGTTGGGAACGGTCGGCCCGCTGGCGCTGTGGATCAGCCGCCGGCGCGAGATGAACTCGTCGATGCTGGCCGCACGCTGGATCAACTGCTGGACATGGTTCTCTCCGAAGTCCCGGTGCCCGATCCCGATCAACTCGCGGATCTGCTCGGGCTCGGCGTACTTCGTGACGGCCACGAGATACACGTCCTGTGGTCGGCGCTCGCTCCGCACCGCGGCCGAAGCCACCCGTCGGCATACATCGAAGTATCGTTCCTGAAGCGGCGTGAGCCCGGACATGCGCCCTCCGTGACCAGCCCAGATCCGAGCGTAGGATAGGGACCGCGCGGGATTCGGCAAGCCTCGCCGTGCGCTGGAGGGACCGGACATGCCCATCGATCACCTGATACCGAGGGACGACCCTATCGAGGCCGGCGAGTCGGCCCCGGACTTCACGCTCCCGGACCAGGACCGCAACGACTGGACGCTCTCGGAGCACGCCGCCGCTGGCGACGTCGTGTTGTGCTTCTATCCAATGGATTTCACTGGGGTGTGCGGGACGGAAAACGCGTGCATCACGAGCCAGTTCGAGTCGTGGCGGGACCGGGGCGTGCAGATCGTGGGGATCTCCTGCGACTCGTTCGCCTGCCACAAGGCCTGGGCCGATCAGATGGGCTTCAAGCACACGCTCCTGGCCGACATGCACCGCGAGGTTTGCCGGGCGTACGGGATCTACTTCCCGGCGTTGAACGTGGCCGGCCGAGGAACGGTGATCGTTGGCCGCGACGCGGACGGTACGCTGCGGGTGAAATGGTCCCAGGCGCGGGGACTCAAACAGGCGATGGACCTCAAGCAAGTGCTGGGCGAGATCGGCTGATCTTGACAGAGAATCGCTTGACCTCTCGATGGATGGGGACGATACTTGCAGAGCGTCCGGTGCGGGGTGGCTTCACCCTGTTATAGGCCCTAGGCCGCAGGACGTGTTTTCTTTGGCGGGCGGACGCAAGACCTTCAGGCTCGTCCACTTTCGCTCCCCATCCTGAAAGCGATAGAACATCCGTTGCACGACGCGCCATAGCGGATCGATGTGCGGGTTGCCCTGAAAGCGCATCGCGATCACGGTCGTGACCACGTCTGCCAGCTGAAGCCCGTAGTTGTGCCCTTGCGAGACCGCGAACAGCGGATAGGACAGGATCGAGTCGTAGCGTCGGCCAACGGGGCTCTTGACAAGGTAGTTCGTGATCGCTTTCGCGTTGTTTCGGTTGGTCGCGGGGTCACGGTCGTCGAAGACGAGTTTCACAAGTTCCCCGGGATGCTGGCGTTTCGCGTACCTGTCGATACGCCTGAAGAGGTGCTGAAACGTCTTGTCCAGCGAGTCCTCATCGGCACATGCGAAGGTGTGGAACGCGGGATCGAAGCAGACGATGCCCAAAGCGGCGAATCCGCTCGTTCTGGCGAAGCCGAGCAACTCTTCGACCAGGTTGAACTGGTACGAGTAGCCCTTTTTCTCGATGCACTTGAACGTGGCCTTCCCCAGGAGTTCCTTGCCGCGTAGTTCGTGCTCCGGCTTGAGCACGTTCTCGTGGTAGGGCCGGCGGGCGGCATAGACCCCGGCCTGGAGCGATCGGACCGACTCGTCTGAGACGGCGATCCCGCACAACGCGCCGAACCGATTCCCGGTTCGCAGGTTCTTGCGGAATGACTCGTCGAGGAAGATGAACATACCCTTGCAGACTATGGAAACCACCCACAGACGTCACAGGCACGCGCCGCTCGTGCTGATCATCCGCGACGGGTGGGGCCAGAACCCCCATCCCGAGCACGACGAGTTCAACGCGATCAGACTGGCCCACACGCCGGTGGACGATGCGCTGCGCGCACGCTGGCCGTGGACGCTCATCCGAACGAGCGGTCCGGACGTGGGCCTTCCGGGCGCGACGATGGGCAACTCCGAGGTCGGGCACCAGAACATCGGCGCCGGGCGCATCGTCGACCAGGATTCCGTCCGGATCACCAAGGCCTGCCGCGACGGATCCATCAACGACAACGCGGCCCTCGTCCCGGCCATCACCAGCGCCCGGGATTCCGCCCACGCGGTCCACCTGATGGGCATCTGCTCGGACGCGGGCGTCCACGGGATGATCGAGCACCTCGTAGCCCTGCTGGACCTGTGCCGCCGACTCGGCGTGCCCGGCGATCGGGTCCGCCTGCACCTGTTCACCGACGGGCGCGACACAGGCCCCTTCACCGGGACGGGATACGTCCGGCAGGTCCAGGACGAGTGCCAGCGCATCGGCGTCGGCCGCATCGTCTCGGTCATGGGACGGTACTGGGCGATGGATCGCGACAGCCGATGGGAGCGCGTCGCCCGGGCGTATCGGTGCCTGACCGGGCGGGGAGACGGGCCCGAGCCGGATCTGGCCGAGTCGCCCGCCCAAGCGGTCCAGCGATATTACGACGAACCGATCAGCCAGACGATGCACGGCGATGAGTTCATCACGCCGACCATGATCGCCGATTCACGCGACGAGGCGATGGCGACCCGGATCGCCGACGGCGACACGGTGATCTACTACAACTATCGCGGCGACCGCCCGAGACAACTCGTCGGCGCCTTCGTCCTGCCGGATTTCCAGACCAGCGAGCACGTCAACCCCTCGCCCGACACCGGGCGCCAGGGGTTCGATCGCGGCCGACCGCTGGACATGATGTTCGTCGCGATGGCCTCCTATGCCGACTATCTCGAACCGTTCGTCTGCATCGCGTTTCCCAAGGCGCCGCCCTTGGTCAACATCGCCGGCGAATACCTCTCCAACCTGGGCGTGACCCAGTTCCGCTGCGCCGAGACGGAGAAGTACCCGCACGTGACGTTCTTCTTCAACGATCACCGCGAGGAGCCCTTCCCCGGGGAACACCGATGCATCGTCCAGTCGCCGAAGGTGAACACCTATGACCTGGCGCCGGAGATGTCCGCGCCCGAGGTCTGCCGGGCAGTGCTCGATCGTCTGGGCGCCGACGACTGCGAGCGATTCATCGTCGTCAACTTCGCCAACGGCGACATGGTCGGGCACACGGGCAACCTCCAGGCCGTGATTCAGGCGTGCCAGACGGTCGACCGCTGCGTGGGTACGATCGTCGAGGCCGCGCTGGCTCGGGGCGGCTCGCTGATCGTCACCGCCGACCACGGCAACGCCGAGCAGATGTGGAACCCCCGGACCGACAGCCCCCACACCGCACACACCACCTACACCGTCCCCCTCCACGTCGTGGGCGAGGTTGCGCAGGGGCGGGCACTCCGCGACGGCGGACGCCTGGCCGACATCGCGCCGACCGCTCTGGAGATGATCGGCCTGGATCAGCCCGATGAAATGACGGGGCAATCACTCCTGGCCTGAGCAAGGCGCCGGGGCGGTCAGGTCGGCTCCCCCGGATCTTCCAACTCCGCGTCCCTCAGTATCTCGCTCAGCGATTCCATGCGCGCCAGCAGGCGGTCCAGGCGGCCGCTGACCTCGCCCAGGCGCCGGTCCATCAGGCGGACCTGCTCGCTCAGTTCATCCAAAGCACGCTCTGCGAACACCTGGCATTCCTCCAGGTGCAGCAGCCGATCGGGCCCAACCGGCTCACGATTGTCTGGTCCGTCGGTCATCGCGTTTGACCCCGGCGCGTGCTCCCACGGTGGGGGCGGTGGACATCGTGGGGCGCCTTCAAGTAGCCTACGCCGATGCGCACCCGCATGTCCAAGTGTTCGCGTTGTCCGTGCCTGCTGGTGGCCTTCTGGATCGGCTTTGCTGCCAGCGTCTGCCTCGCAGGGCCGGCCGCGGAGCCCGGGCCGGTTCTGCTCCGAACGGATTCATTGCCGCTGGGCGCCCCATTCCAGCCCGGCGATGGTGCGGGGGTCAGTCCCACGTTGGATCTGCACGAGCACCCGAGGGCCGCCACCGAGCCGTTCGGGACGCCCGGGACTGCCTGGCTGACCATCGGCTCCGCCGTCGCCAACAACTTCAGCGACGCGACGGACGCGAACCTGAACGTGGCCTATGGGTGGTTCATCGCCCAGGACGTCGAGTTCGACCTGGAACTGGGCGGGTGGATTCTCAACGAGGGCTCGGACACAGCCGGGGGCGCCAGCATCAGCATGGACGTGCGCTGGCACCTCGTGAACAAGGACGACTGGAGCCTGTTTCTTGAGGCGGGGATCGGCGTGCTCGGGAGCACGTCGGATGTTCCGGTGGGCGGGACCTCGTTCAACTTCCTGCCTCGCCTCGGTGGCGGGTTCACTCGGCGCATCAGCGACGCGGGCACGCGGCTTCAGGTCGGCGTGCGCTGGCACCACATCTCAAACGCCCGAATCCTGGGCGACACGCAGAACGCCGAGCGAAACGCGCCGCTCGTATTCGTGGGAATCATGATCCCCTTCTGACTCGGATCCGCCCTCAGCCGGCAGCCAGCCGCGGCGCCGGGGCGCTCAGGTCGCTGGCCACCACCCGGTTGCGACCCTGCTCCTTGGCCCGGTACAGGTTGGCGTCGGCGCGCTCGAGCCAGAGGCTCGGCTCGACGCTGCCAGCGCCGTCGCTCGTGCCCACCACCCCGATCGACACGGTGACCACCCGCTCCGGATGCCGGGGCCAGCGCGTGCCCTCCAGGCTCGCCCGGATCCGATCCAGCAGAATCTTCGCGTCGTCGGGCGCCGTGTCGGGCATGATCAGCGTGAACTCCTCGCCGCCGAATCGACACACCACGTCGCTCTGTCGGCACTGATGCGCCAGCAGGCTCGCGAAGCCTTGGAGCACCGCGTCGCCCGCGGGGTGGCCGAACGTGTCATTGACGGACTTGAAGTCGTCCAGATCAAACATCGCCAGAGAAAGCGGTCGATCGTGCCGCGCCGATCGGGAGACCTCCTCGGCCCAGCGCGAGTTGAAGAACGTCCGATTCCACAGCCCGGTCATCCCGTCGATCTGTGCACGCTGGGCCAGCATCGTCAGCAGTTCGTGGATCTTGAGCGATGACCGGAGACGTGCCCGTAACTCGGTCAGGTCGAATGGCTTGGTGACATAATCGACAGCCCCCAGGTCGAACGCCGCCACTTTGTCCTGCGTGGTGGCCAGACCCGAGAGCACGATCACGGGCGTGTTGACGGTGGCCGGATCGTCCTTGAGCGCCCGCAGAACCTCGAAGCCGTCCACGTCGGGCATGTTCAGGTCCAGGAGCACGATGGCCGGCCCGTGCTCCCTGGCCATCTTGAGCCCCTCGATTCCGCCGTTGGCGCCGATGAGCCGAACCGCCTCGTTCCTGAGCCGCGCGCGGAGCAGGCGATGGACTTCTTTGGAGTCGTCGATCAGGAGCACCAGCGGGGGGGCATCGTCGCGTTGCAGGGGGTCGGGAGTCATCAGAGTGGCGATCGTCGTGGGATGGTCATTTCGTCCGGGTTCAGACGCCGCAGCCGGTCGGCCTTGGTCGGTCAATAAGAACTCCTATCCCCGTGCACGCTCGCACAGGTCCACCAGCGCCCTGACCTGCGGGTCCAGGTCGTTCGCCGACTCTCCCTCGCTCTCAAGCGCTCGGAGCGAGGCCTCCAGGCGGGCGGCAGCCTCGCCGATCTGCCCGAACCCGTAACCCGCACTGGCACCCTTGAGCTGGTGAGCCAGACGGGTCAGAGACTCGATCTGCCCACCCTGCCAGGCGCTCCAGATGTTCCTGACGCGCTCGGGCATCTCGCTGACGTACAGCCGGACAAGTTCGACCATTTCCGGGTCGTCAGCGAACTCGCTGATGATCGGATGGTCGTCTGACGGACTCGGCGCATCGGCCATTGTGGACCTCCAGGTGCTGGCTCATCGGCAAAACCCGGTGGTCAGTTCAGGCGATCTCCCGGTGATCGGGC
>Ga0114931_10004232_pt1 | contig 17948 bp, 14 predicted proteins | sample 2SBtaG_FD_89579 | JGI IMG/M metagenome (GOLD analysis project Ga0114931, IMG submission 89579) | Deep subsurface microbial communities from Kolumbo volcano to uncover new lineages of life (NeLLi) - 2SBTROV14_V59a metaG | ecosystem: Environmental > Aquatic > Marine > Volcanic | place: Kolumbo...
AATCACAAGCCAGCATCTTTCCCGTACGGGCAAGACCGGTTTGTATTTCATCTGCAATGAAGAGTACTTCCTTTTTGCGGCAAAGAGCAGCGGCAGCTGCCAGGTATCCATCATCAGGCACTCGCACACCGGCTTCGCCCTGGATGGGCTCAATCAAAAAGCCGGCTACATTGGGCCGACTCAGGGCTTTTTCGAGTGCGGCAAGGTCATTGTAGGGAATGATGCGGAATCCAGGAGTTAGCGGCCCGAAGCCCTCATAGTTTTCAGGATCATCCGAAAAAGAAATAATGGTAGTGGTGCGACCGTGAAAGTTGCCTGAGCAAACGAGAATCTCGGCCTTGTTGTCTTCTATGCCCTTGATCTCATAGGCCCATTTGCGACAAAGTTTGATTGCGGTTTCCACGGCTTCGGCTCCGGTATTCATGGGTAGCATCTTCTGGTAGCCAAACATTTTTGTAATATACTCGGCAAAAGGACCCAGGCGATCGTTGTAAAAAGCACGGGAAGTAAGTGTGAGTGTAGCAGCCTGCTTGCGCATTACCTCTACAAGACGTGGATGGCAGTGCCCCTGATTCACGGCAGAATAGGAGGAAAGAAAGTCATAGTACCTTCTTCCTTCGGGGTCCCAGAGAAAAACCCCTTTGCCTTCGGACAGTACAACCGGCAGGGGGTGGTAGTTATGGGCTCCATATTTTATTTCCAGTTCGCGAGCCTGTTTGCTACTGATTTCTGCTTGCATATAAGGTGATTTTTTATGAGGAAGTATCTTTTTTTAGAAAGTCGGCATGAAAGGCCAGGGGGAGGAGTGAGGCAGCACTGGGCAGAATGAGCAGGTCATTGCCGTCAGCTCCGAGGATAATCGGAAATTGCCGCCCAAAACGTTGCTCCGCTTCCTGGAGCACCTGGCGACAGGGGCCGCAGGGGGTGGCCGGCTGCAAGTGGGGTTCTTTGGGATTGTGCACACTGATGGCTAGTGCCTCGACCGCCACATCGGGATAAGCGGCATTGGCAGCAAATAGCGCTACCCGCTCGGCACAAAGACCGGCCGGCAGTGAAGCATTCTCTTGATTGCTGCCGATAAATATTTCCCCATTAGCCAGTCGTACCGCTGCACCCACCTTGAATCCGGAATAAGGAGCATAAGCCCCTTTTAATGCCTCACGGGCTCTTTGCATGAGCTCCTGATCTTCGGCCCGTAGCTCGCTAATGTCATTGCTGGTCTGATATGTTATTCGTATTTCCTTGTTTTTCATATCCCTTCATTTTTCACTCCATATTTAGCAAATATAGAGTTTAAAGAGTAGATACATATGCTTAATTTCACCCCTCGTAAAAGGAAAAATACCCATGAAAAATATACTGATTTTTGGAGCCGGACGCTCTGCAACGGCATTGATAGATTACATTCTGGATCAGGCAAAGCAGTATGGATGGCAGGTAATTGTGGCCGATGCCGACAAGGAATTGGCCGAAAGCAAAGTAAAGAATCATCCCAATGGCAAGGCCATCTATATTGATATAACCAAGCACCAGCTTCGGCAGAAACTGATCTCCGAAGCCGATGTGGTCGTCTCGCTGCTCCCGGTGTCGCTGCACTACCTTGTGGTGCACGATTGCATCAAATTTCGCAAGCATGTGGTGACGGCATCGTATTTGAGCAATGAGATGTATGGGCTTGAAGACAAGGTTCGCGAAGCGGCCATTATGATGGTGGGTGAAATGGGCCTTGACCCCGGCCTCGACCATATGTCGGCCATGCGTAAAATAAACAATCTCAAATCCGAAGGCTACACCCTTGAAAGCTTTAAATCCTTTACCGGTGGTTTGGTGGCACCCGAAAGCATCGACAATCCATGGAAATATAAATTTACCTGGAATCCGAAAAACGTAGTGCTGGCCGGACAGGGAACGGCTCAGTATCTTAAGGAAGGACGTTATAAGTACATTCCTTACAATCGCGTTTTCAGGCAAACGGAATACATTCTGGTGGATGGCCTTGGGGACCTCGAGGCCTATGCCAATCGCGACAGCCTGCTCTACAAAACCCTTTACGGACTGGATAATATCCCGACTCTAATCCGCGGCACCTTGCGATATCCCGGTTTTTGCCGAGCCTGGGATGCTCTCGTGCGCATTGGCCTTACCGATGACTCTTATCCCATCATTGAATCGGAGCGAATGACCTATTCACGCATGGTAGAGGCTTACCTGGAAGGAATCTGGGCGCATTACCCGGCCGGCTACAATGTGCAGAAACGCCTGGCGGACTTTCTTCGTATAGATCACAATGATGAAATCCTGCGTAAACTCGAATGGCTTGGTTTGTTTGAAGAAGAAAAAATAGAATTGAAAAATGCCTCACCAGCTCAGATCCTGCTGAAGCTCCTGCTTCGAAAATGGAGCATGCAACCCGATGACCGCGACATGGTGGTGATGCAGCATGAATTTATTTATTCGAAAAAAGGGGTTCGCAGGAAAGCCACCGACACGCTGGTGATGAAAGGTGAAGACTCGCGAAGAACCGCCATGGCCAAACTCGTAGGACTGCCGATCGGAGTCTTTGTCAAGTTGATAATGCTCGGGAAAATCAATACCGTTGGCGTGCATATCCCCACCATACCGGCTATTTACGAACCCGTTTTGCATGAATTGGAGCAATATGGAGTCTGTTTTAAAGAAAAAGTAGAAACGCTGAACGATAATAATACCAAAAAGCCTGGCGCAGACACCTAAAAAGGTCGCTTACTTATCGGGTTAGTAAAGCCAAACGGCTATCTGTCAAATACTCAAAATCGAAGGTCGACTCCCAGCATGATATGGCGCTGTGCAAAATAGCGTGCGGGATTGTTGGGTGGGGTTCCGTAAGAACGTGGGTCGCGCGGATCGAGGAACATCGGATCGCGCCATTCGCTGGGTACCGGATCTCCCGTTTCATAGGCCCTTCCCGTTACCGGGTTGATGATGGCTGCATTTTTAGTGTTCAGCACGTTATTGATCTGCAGATTAAAGCTGATGTCCATCTTTCCTATTTTCCACCATCTTCGCAGGTTGAAATTAAGCCAGTATTGCGAAGCTCCTATTTTGGAGTACTGCTTTTCCGGATCGGAAACGCGTTCATAGATGGGGCGCCCCGAAAAACTTTCACGGCCTACCAATTCATAAGGTGTGTAGCGCCTGCCCGTGCGATAGATGGCTTCGAGATAGGCAGAAAAGTGATTTATCCAGCGGGTACCGAAGAGGCCTGTTTCACGGTTGACTTTAAAAAGAGTGACGGTCTTTAAATCCAGGGGCGAATCCCAGGCGAGCGGTATTTCCACGGTCGATTGACGATTGCCTGTTTGTTGTATTTCCCGAATGATTTCCGAGGAAGAATTGCTTTGGCCGGTAGCCACCGAATAGGAGGCAGATATCTGGCCGTTGAACCATTTACCCACGCGTTTTATGTAAACCACCTCAACACCCCTTACCCGGGCATAGTCCGAGTTGACACGGATGGTGCGCGAAACTTTTCGTCCTGTAACATCCTCGACCAGAATGCTTGTAGCTGTGATAAAGTCGTATTTGTCTTTCCAATAGGCGGCTACGCTTAAGGCATCATTGCTGCTAATTTGTGAACGAAGCCCCAACTCATAGGTGATATCTACTTCGGGATTAATATTCGGATTTCCAAGGCGGCTTAGTGTTGAACGGTCGGAAAAGAAAGGATCAAGGCCTGCATAAATAAAACTGGGATGCGGGTACACCATAGAGTGGCTGTAATTAAAATACATCATCTGGTTTTCCTTGATCGGGAAAGAAGCCGAAATCTTTGGCAGGAGCCTTACCTTGACTCTTCGCTTTCCGATTCCTATGCTATTATCCAAATACGCTTGACGAATTTCATCCCGAATGGGGGCTTCGGGGTTTTGTATGGCATAATCCACGAATTTGCCCGGAAACCAATATTCCAGTCGACTTCCTACTTCGGCTACCAGACCTTTGTATTTAATTTTATCCGAGATAAAGAAGGCCCCTTTGAGCGGTTTGACCGCCCACACATCGCTCACATCACCCAGCCGGAAACTCTGGGTCTTTTTCCCATCAGGTAACACGATGGGAGCTCCAATCCACGGGCGTGTGATATCGATCCACTGCATGTTCTGGGGTTTGGCCTCGGCACCGAAGATGAGGCGATTCTTTCCGTCTTCGGAATATAGATTGCCGATGATTTTCAGGGTATATTCTTCTACAAAGTGATCGTGCCAAAGTGTAGCAATGCCACGATTATACAGGCCGGGTGGAGGATTGACAAAGACTACCTCATCACCGGGGTTGAAATACTCTGCAGGATAAGTAACCACCGATTCCGGATCAAATTCCGTTTTCACCTCTTCGGGGCGCCAGGGTCTGCCGTTGGCATCGGCACGGAGCTTTACAAAAAGTCTGGACAGGGTCACATTGGTGGAAAAGCGGTTGCTAAAAGTTTTCCGCCAGCGGAAAATCTCGAGGTTGGTATCATGGGTATATGTGTTGGCATTATCGGGAATGAGGTGAAAATTCCACTGGTAGCCCGGAGTGAAGGGTACAAAATTGGTAGTGATGCGCAGCATGTTAAAATCCTGGTTAATATTTATAGAACGCAGGAAACTGAAAGAAAACTGGTCGGTTGCACTTGCTTTATAATCCAACTTGACCAGACCGCTCCAGCGATTATCCTGGTAAGGGGTCCAGGATGTAGAGCCCGGGTAGAGGGACGAATACAATTGATTGGCCGGATTGCGCGTAAACTCATCGGAAAAATTGATGTTGAACGAAGCAAAATAACTCCATTTTCCTTTGGCCATTTTTTCGGCAAAAGGAATGGGGCCTCCGAAGTTGAGCTCGGCATTTTGTGCATTAAAGGTGCTGAACCAGTTTTTATTAAAGCCGAAATTGTCGCGCGTATAGCTGAAGTTCAGGGCAAATTTTTCCCCACCTGAACGGGTATTGGTATTTACCGTGCCAGAGGTCGCATCGCCAAAGACGACATCCGATCCGCTGGTATTAATTTCTATTGAGTTGATGGCATTGGTTCCCAGGTCAATTCCGAATCCCGTGCCTGAGAGCGGGTCGGCAGCATTTACCCCATCAATATAAAAGCCGGTTTCGTAGGTACGTCCCCCGCGGATGTGCACCCCTTCCGGGTTTTGCTGAATACCTGCTTGCGTATTGAGAATGTGCTGAATATTGGTGGTCGGGGCTTCCTCGATAACGTCTTTTTCTATCTCGGTGCTGCCCTTCGGATCATCAATATCTACAAGTGGTTTTTTACCTACAATAACTACTTCTTCAAAAGTCAGTGCTGTGGTTTCCAATGATACGTTAAGCTCTTTTTTCTGGCCCGCCTTCAGGCGGATACCGGTAAAGGCTTTCTTGGAATATCCGATAAATGAAAATTCAACATTGTATTCTCCCGGGCTGATTCCATTGAGTTCATAATGTCCGTTGATATCGGTGGCGGTTCCAAAATTGGTTCCCTGAATGTAAACATTGACCCCCGGAAGAGTTTCCCCGCTTTCGGCATCTTGGACAACTCCATATATCCCTGCTTTGTCGTGTTGAGCAGCCAACGGACCTAATGTGGCAAGAAAAAACAGGATCAGCATTCTGATTTTCATTTGCCAAAAATAAACATTTGAACTCTGAGGATAAACTCATTTGCAGGCAGAAGAAAAGATTTTAATCAGAGCAGACGGATGCCTTCTTCTTCGATGCGTATATGTCGTTGTTTATAGAGCGATCCGATGGCCTTTTTGAAGGTCTTTTTGCTCATTTCAAAAATACTTTTTATCTCCTCCGGATGACTCTTGTCATTTATAGGTAGATAACCTCCGGCTTCATTAAGGAGCGAAAGGATGCGGGCAGCGTTTTCTTCAATCTTTCCATAACCTTCGGGCTGCAAAATAACATCAACCTTTCCGTCTTCTCTGACCTTTTTAATGTAACCCCGAATGGCATCCCCCTCTCTGATGCGCTTATGTATATCACTGAAGTGCAAGAGACCGCGATATTGCTGATTGATGATCACATTGTAGCCCATGTCCGAAGGATACCAAATGAGCAATTGCACTTCCTGGCGTTCTTTGAGCCTCATTTTATCCTTGTGTACAAAACGGCCCAGTTTGGTTGATCCGGCCAGTCTGTTCGATTTCTCATCCAGGTAAAGCCCTACCAGATAAGTCCGTCCCGCTTTGATTTCTTCCCGTTGCTCTGCCTTGGGCACGAATAGATCCTTGTCGAGCCCCCAATCCATAAAAGCTCCGATTTCAGTACTGCTGACTGCTTTAAGGGCAGCAATACGGCCCAACTGCAACGGAGGAATCCGTGTACTTGCCAACCAATTTTTCTTGCTATCCTGGTAGATAAATACTTTAAGCCGGGCCCCAGGTTTCAGGCCTTTGGCTTCCTGAAGTGGCAAAAAAGCCACATTGTCGTTATCATCCCGGAGGAGATATCCGTCATTTTTAACCTCGCTTATTTCAAGTTCTGCTGATTTTCCGGGACTAATCATAGGACAAAGTTAATCATATATTCTGCCGGGCCGAAATAGCTTATTTCTTTGTGGCATAGCAAAGCGATAAATGGAAACTACAGACAATGATAATAATATTCCGAAATGGTGACTTATGTTATTTTAAATGCTTTTTAATCGCAGTATAATTGTGGTGTAATCCAAAAAAGAGACAGAAAGGTCTTTTAATTTTTACAATGCAATTTCATCACAAAATACAAGAACCATGAAAAAGTTGCTCTTCCTATCATTATTAATTTTCTCGATTTTGCTGGTTGCATCCTGCAAAAAGACTGAAGATTCAAACAACTCAAATAATAATACAGTAGCTCCGGCCGAGAATAAAAACGACCTGGGCGAAGCCGGTGTGCAGGATAATGTTTCCGAAAAAAATATTCTGCAAGTCGCCCTCGGTTCATCGGATCATTCGACCCTTGTAAAGTTGGTAAAGGCTGCCAATATGGAGCATGTGCTAACCAATGCCGGTCCACTTACTGTATTTGCACCTACCAATGAAGCCTTTGCCCAACTGCCTGAAGGAACCATTGAAAATCTGATGAAACCGGAGAACAAAGCCACTCTGAAGAATATCATCGAGTATCACGCTGCTCCAGGATCCTACGGTCCGGATAATATTGCCGGTGTGATGGGTATCGGGCAAGCCAATATGCAAAAGGTAAATGTGGAAGAGAAAGACGGTGACGTGTATGTAAACGGTGCCAAGGTAATTGCTTCTGTCAAAGCATCTAACGGATGGGTACACGTCATTGACAAAGTACTTCTTCCTCCCGAAAAATAAGAATTAGGAATGGTGGGGGAAAATTGAACGGTGACGGAGCGTAGTGTTGTCACCGTTTTTTTCTTTTTTAGTGACTAATCAGAAACTCCACTTCAGGCGGGTGTAGATAATCTCCTGACCCAGGTTCTGACCGTTTATTTTCAGGGCAAGGATCTGCCCCAGAAGATCGAAGTCCACGTTGTCGCTCAGGCTAAAAGTGACACCTGTAAAGAAAATAGTCACATTGCTTCCGGGGCTGTACAATAAGCCCGCATTGACATTGATCAGGGGAGTGGCGGGTACCATGGCCTGCAGGATCATATTGTATTTAAAAGGGGAAAGCATTTTTGCCGATACATCCGAAAAACTGAGTGGGCTGACTCCGGAAAAGTCTTTTTTCCCGGAGGAATTGTAGAGAAAAGCATAGCTGAGATAGAAATTGGATGGGAATAGATAGCTCAGACCCATGGTAAAAGAAAGGGAGCCACTGCTGTCATTGAGATGGCGATAGGGCCGAAAGTATCCGGCTTCCCCATTCAAGCCAACAGGACCGATATACCCGGTCCAGCCGGCACCTAAAGCCAGATCGCCACGTGCTATCCCCCCGAGAAACTGCCAATCGAAATTCCGGTAATTGAAACGCCAGAGTGCAGCAATAACACTGCTGTTGAGCGTACGGCTCATACGGGCCGCCAGCTCCAAATGTGAAGCAAAGCCAGTATAATAGCGAAGCCGGATAGCATCGCTGCCTTGTCGCTCTTCATAGTCCCAGTCCAGAAAATTGAAAGCATTGAAGAGATCATTGGGATTCCAAAAATTGCTGATGCCCCAGTTGATACGCTGCCGGCCCAGGCGTGCTTCAAATTTTCCCCTGTGATAATCAATATAGCCCCGATCGATGACACTGTGCCCGATGGCATAGTTTCTCTTAAACCACACTGTGGAAAGGTCAAAATAGTCGTTGTAATCGATAAATGCCAGTGGATTGGGATTGGCCTTTATTGCTTCTCCGTAAAAAAAGCGATTGCGAACCTGGAGGACGAAGCTCCAGTTTGTATCGGCATCAAATCGGATATTCAGACGATTGTGAATCTGATTCCCCACCAACATATCACTTCCGTTGCCATTGCTTATGGCAATGCTGCGCAAGTCTTTCACGTAGCCTCCGAAGCTCCACTTGCTCTGTTTTCCATCTTGTGCTCTAAGGGAGTTGAGCGATAAAAGAAGAAAGAATAGGAGATATATGGCATTTTTCATAAGCAGGTATCTTATACCTTTGCCGGGGTTTTGTCACTTACAATTTTTCCATCTTCGAGGGAGACCACCCTTCGTGCCTGATCAATCACCCGTTGATCGTGGGTGGAAAAAATAAAAGTGGCATTTTCGTTGCGATTGAGGTCATGCATGAGCTTAAGTAGCCCTGCGGTGGATTTCGAGTCGAGATTGGCTGTCGGCTCATCGGCCAGCACAAAGCGCGGTTTGGAGGCCAGGGCTCGTGCTACGGCCACCCGTTGTTGTTGTCCTCCCGAAAGTTCTGTCGGGCGTTTGTCAATTTTGTCATGCAGCCCTACTGATTCGAGCAATTCCATGGTTCGTGCTTTTCGCTCCTCTTTGGGTCTTTTTTGCAGCAGCATGATAAATTCTACGTTCTCGTGAGCAGTGAGTACAGGAATCAGATTATATGCCTGAAAGACAAAGCCGATATGATTCAGGCGAAAGTCAATCAACTGATTGTCGCTGTAGTTGGTGATATCCTGCTCATCGATTAGAACCTTTCCGCGGCTTGGCTTGTCGAGTCCCCCAATCAGGTTGAGAAGGGTAGTTTTTCCTGAGCCCGAGGGCCCCACGATAGCTGTAAACTCACCTTCATCTACGGACAGGTTAACCCCGTTAAGTGCATGAACCGGTACGGTGTTTTCGTCATAAATTTTGTAGAGATCTACCGTTTGTATTACCGCCATGATATTCTATTTTATAATTTATATTTTTCTGATTGCTTCACTGGGATTCAGTTTCAGAGCTTTGCGTGCCGGGTAGATGGCCGAGAGAACCGAAAAAATAATGACCATCAGTGCAATGCCGGGATAAAAGCTAATATCAATTGAAGGATAGAGCACCGCACTAAAGCCAAATGATTCCATGCCTTGCTGAACCACGGATAAATCAATGCCCGTGTGGGCAGCCAACAAGATGGATAAATAGGCCAGTATCATGCCGATGATTGCCCCTGTAAGGGATAGCATAACTGTTTCGGCAACGATCATTTGAAAGAGTTTGCGTTTGTTCATCCCTATGGCCATGAGCATGCCTAGTTCGCGACTGCGCTCCAGCACGGCCATCAGCATGGTGTTGATCAGGCCAAATGCCAGTGCCAGCATGATGATGCCCATAAAGATGTAGAGGAAGACATCCATCATATCGTTGAGATAGCGCAACTCGGGTGAAAGATCATACCATGCTTCCACCAGAAGTTTTGGATAGCGTTGTCTCAGGAATTCACGGTAATGTGGCAGCTCTTTGTCATTCTTCAGAAAGAGGGCAATTTCGTGGATGAAGGGCTTCTTACTGCCCATCACACGGCTAAGATCGCTGCTGCGGGCATATACCGTTACATTATCAAGTCGAATGTCACCCAAACTGATGAGACCGGATATACGAAAGGCCCCTGCCAGAATATTGGAACTTGTATCAAGAAAGGTAAGTACTACTTTTGAGCCGATGTGCAGACCCAGTTTTTCTGCAAGCGAGCGACCAATCAATATGCGATTTTTTTTGTCCGGAAAGTAGCTGCCTTCGACCAGCTTATTTTCAATACCGGTCAAGCGATTTTCAGCATCGGGGTCGATTCCAATGATCCGTATGCCCGAGCCTCCGCCCGGTGCACTTAACATACCATTGATAATAGTACGACCACTGACTGCTTTGATGCCCGGCAGCTGTCGAAGGCTGTCGATTATTTGTTCGGCTTCCGGAATGAAATTCACCGTTTTCTGCCTTTCTTTAAACTCTGGAGTGTGTATTTGTATGTGAGAGAGTTGTTCTCGTATGATCTTTTCTTTGCGCTGTTCCATCATGCCCTGGCTGAGAGCTACGACAAAGATACCAGCCCAAAGTCCTATTGTCACGGATGCGATAATCACAAGGCTTCTTGTCGGGTTTCTCCATATGTTGCGCCAAGCTATTTTTCTGATCATAATTTGCATTTTTACCTGCTGCTAATCTTCGCTATCCCCTCATGGCTTTTATAGAATCTAATTTTCTCAGTTTTCGATAAGGATAGAGATAAACCAGTAGCACAATGAAAAAGACAATGAGCACATTGTTCAAAAACACATAGGGTTGTGCGCTGAATGCAATGATCGGCTCAAAGCCGAACTCGGCAAACTTAGCAGCCATATCGCCCCCCAGATATATGGGTTCATTTTTAAAATACATGACTACAGGCAGGGTAAATATCACACCGCTCATAATGCCGAGGAAAGCCAGAAAAAGAGTTTCATAAAAGGTCATAAGTTGCATTCTCCACCGTTTCATACCGATGGCCAACAGAATGCCAAACTCATGCTTGCGTTCTGCCGTCATCATGATTACCGTGCTAAATATTCCGAAAGCAATAACCAGGTATATGATAAAAAGCTCTATAATCATCCCTCCCGTATCAGTCTGAATAGCCTGTACCAATTGGGGGTTCATCGCCTTCCAGGTGAGTATCTCGTATCGATTGCTGTCCAGTTCTTGTCTGATGTCTTCCACCGTTTTTTGAAAGCGGTAGTTGTTTTTAAACTTAAGGACCATGCTGGTCACTCGCCCCTCCATACCGTATAGGTACTGGGCCTGAAGCAGAGGGAGGTAGCTCAGACGCTTGTTTAGCTCCGGATTGCCGAAGTGTAGCAAGCCGACTACGGGATACTTTCCTACTGCTGTGATACCGTGGTACCCCTGTCCGAGAAGTACCAGGGTATCGCCCACGCCCAACTCCATGATATCGGCATAACCCTCACTAACAAGAATTGCCTCTTCTCCCGGCTTAAGGTAACGGCCGCTTGATAACTTGGAAGAAAGGCCCGTTAGTTTGTCTTCCCTCAGTGGATCGATACCCATCACTTGAGTACCGTAGGCATTGTCCACGTCCGATCCAAGAGCAAAGGACTCAATGCGTGGAATCATATCCTCCAGATTCTCCGGCACTTTGTCAAGGCTGTCAAGAGTTAAGAGAGGAATGGAATTCTCAAGGATCTGCTCCTTCCAGTACCCTTTTTTATGAATCTGGGCATAACCGCTGTATTGCTCTACTACAGAGGAAATCAATTGAGCCCAGGTGCCCTGCTGCAGCGAGGTCATAAGTATGCTTAGTGTGATCGAAAAGAAAATGGCTGCAGCCGTAATCAGGGTTCTGCGTTTGTTTCTCCATAAATTCCGCCAGGCCAGTTTCAGCAGCATTATCTTACTTTTTTCATGTTTTGGAGAGAGAAGAAGCTGTCAGGAATGGGGATATCAAACTCAATGTTCTCATAGATAAGTACCGTCTTTTGCCCGGGTTTATCTGCCGGTATCATTTCGAGGCGGGTGGGGATTATTCGCCCGTTCATATTCTTTACGTCCGAGGCCTTCATGATGTTTATAAGATTTCCATCTTCATCGTAAAACTCCGCCCGTAGTTCGAGATAATCCTTCTTGCTGATCCACATAATGATTTTCCCCCAGATGACCGCTGCATCTTCTTTTGGAAGAAGCTCAATTTTCCAGCATTCGCGGCCCTCTATTGTATCACTGCCGATAATTCGATGGGTATAGTCTCGCAATTCCGATGATTCCCTTACCAGATCATCATTTGTAAAGTCGGAGCCCATCCAGCTCTGCCCCATCATGCTTGGTGGTAGCTTTATGCTTCGCTCAATAGAGGGCTGCCAGTTCCATATTTCTTTGTCCACTTTTAGGTAGGCTACCCCTTTGTCACGTGCTGGTGCCAATATTTTAATGAGGGAATATTTTTCACCCTTGCTCCAGGCTTTTAGTCGTACTTCGCGGCTCCATCCCGGGCGTATGATCTTCATGGTGAGCGTGGATTTGCTGCTTTCGCCCCTGAAATTGTCGAGCGCCTTCTGTACAATATCCCGTGCATCCTGAGCCGGTAAAATGGCCGATGCCAGGATAGAGATAAAAAGCAGTGATATCGTTTTTTTCATGAGGTCTGTTTTTTATAAAATGTCCGGAGCAGATATTCCTTCATCATCCCGATCAGGTTTTCATCTCTTATAGCAGTATATCCAGAGCCAATACCGTCCCTCATAGCTGCATAGGAATATGTTGCCTGCTTAGGATCGGAGTATCCAAGCTGCTCAATGGGCCCAGAAAACGAATGGAGCTTTTCATGTATGATCTTGTCCATACTTTGGGGCAGAAGGGCAGTCAGGGCAGGTAGTGTGATGATACCCGTTATAAATCGATAGTGCTTATCATCACACTTGATTGTTTCAATGTTTTCTTTAGTCATAACCTGCAACTGCATAAGAGGACCATCTCAAGCATCCCAATGTCAATGCTAACAAAGTTATCAAGAAACTGATCGAAAAACGTAAACTTTAGGTCTTCTTTGTCATAAAAGTACTTATATATGAGGTTTTGGGAAATTCCTGCATTGCACACCACGGTCAACATGGAGTTGGAATGATATCCTTTGTGAGCAAAGAACTCTAGAGCCGACTTCAAAATTTCCTGTAGGCTTTCGTTGTGTATTTCTACAAATTGCAAGCTCGGCACATGGAATGCCATGAGGCCTTTGTCAATATTGAAGAATGGGAAGGGCTTTACCTTTGCAGAATGAAAAAAAGAGCACTGCTGGCGACCACGTTGTCGGGCATGGAAGAAATATTGGAAGCGGAATTAATAGAGCTCGGAGCAGAGCATACGGAAATACATACCCGTGCGGTAAGTTTCGAAGGCGATACCACTCTACTTTACAAAGCCAATTTACAACTTCGAACAGCACTGCGAATACTCATTCCCATAGCCCGGTTTCAAGTGCTTGATGAAAATGGCCTGTATGAAGGAGTGCGCTCTATTGATTGGAAGCAGCATATGCGCGTCATCGATACCTTTGCTGTTTACGCTACGGTTAACTCGGATCAGTTCAGACATTCACGATATGTCGCCCTCCGTAGCAAAGATGCCATAGCCGATTATTTTCGGGAGAAGCAGGGGCGGAGGCCCAATGTAGATACCGCTGCTCCACGATTGACCGTTCGTATTCACATTTATAAAAACGAATGTACGGTATTGCTTGACAGCAGTGGCGATTCGCTGCATATGCGGGGCTATCGCATGGAAAAAGGAGTGGCACCGCTCAATGAAGTATTGGCGGCAGGTATGGTCAGGCTTAGTGGTTGGCAACCGGGTCAGCCATTTGTTGATCCTATGTGTGGCTCAGGTACCATAATAATCGAGGCTGCGATGCTGGCTTTGAATAAGGCTCCGGGGTTGCTTCGAGAACGCTTCGCTTTTCAAAGTTGGAAAAATTTTGATCATCGTCTTTGGGAGGCATTGATCGATGAAGCGAAATCGGCCGAGAGAGCAATTGACTTTGAGATGCTTGCTGCCGACAAAGAACCTCGTGCCACGAGCATCACGAGGCAAAACATGGAGCGGGCCGGTGTGCAGGGTGTCACTGTGATTCGCAAGATATTCAGGCATCTGGAACCTCCGCAAGGCAACGGTATCCTCGTGATGAACCCACCCTATGGTGAGCGTATGAAAGAAAAGGAGATCGAAGGTTTTTATAAAATGATTGGTGATAAGTTAAAGCAGGATTGGAAGGGATATACCGCCTGGATATTAAGCAGCAACAAGGACGCATTGAAACGGGTAGGTCTGCGTACTTCGAAGAAACTGACACTCTTTAATGGTCCGTTGGAATGCAAATTTCACTGCTTCGAACTCTATTGATATTTTGTGAAAATTTCCCGGGACAGCGCCAACGCCCTATTTAAGGCCTCCTTCCGTATGCCTGTTTTTATGCCTTTTTCTTCGAGAAAAGAAATAATCTCCTCGGTGGCCATGTTGCCCACCAATTGATCTTCGGCCATGGGGCAGCCTCCGAACCCTTGTAGGGCTCCGTCAAACCTGCGACAACCCGCATCCCAGGCAGCTTTTAGTTTTTCTTTCCTATGTAGGGGAGAAGAGTGCAGGTGGGCTCCAATCACCTGATCTGGAAATGCAGGGATAATTTCTTCAAAAAGGGAACGTACGTCTTCCGCTGTGGCCATTCCCACGGTATCGGCAAGTGAAATGATTTGAATACCAAGGTCCTGTATGACAGAGGTCCAGTGTGCAACAATACTGGCATTCCATGGGTCGCCATAGGGATTGCCGAAAGCCATGGAGAGATAAACGACCACTTCTTTGGAATGATGGGCGGCAATTTCACAAATGCTTTTGAGCCGTTCCAGAGATTCACTCACACTACAACCGGCATTGCGTTGCTGAAAAGTTTCGGAAATGGAAAAAGGATAGCCCAGATAGCTGATTTGTTCAAAACGGCAGGCATCGCGAGCACCCCGGCTGTTTAATACAATAGCCAGGAGACGTGTCTGTGTGTCATTCATGTCGAGTAGTGGTACGAGTTCGGCCGTATCGGACATCTGGGGAATAGCTTTCGGAGAAACAAAACTACCAAAGTCTAAACTGTGAAAGCCCACCTTCAGCAGTAGATTGACGTATTCTGCTTTGAGATCAAGGGGTATTCTCGCGCGAATACCTTGCATGGCATCGCGTGGACATTCAATCAATTGAAGGTTCATGGGCACAGTGATTTACTTTTACAGCTGATATGACAATAATTTGTTTAAAATGTTGGAAATTTATACTTTATTTACACCAAAATAAAACTATACAATTATGAAGAGATTCTTTTTACAATTCGCATTATTAAACCTGTTCATTATGGCATGGGCCATACTCCCTGCACAGGTAAATCCCAGCTTCGAAAACTGGACCCGAACCGTTTATTATCAGGAGCCCGTGGGCTATATCACTTTTAATTTTCAGTCCTATTTTCTGACCGGTGCACCCAATGCCACGAAGGTGCCGGGCGTCAACGGATCGGCCATGCGCCTCGAGACCGTTACCAGGGCCAGCGATACCATCGCAGGATATGCTACCAATGCCTTAGGCAATATATTTTCTGGTGGACAGGCTTTCAGCGGACAACCTGACTCTGTGCGAATTACCTGCCGCTATTCGATGACAGGCAATGACTCGGCAAGTTTCTTCTTTATTTTTAAAGCCTTTTCAGTGCCGATGATCAACATTATCAATATCGGAGGAAGTTCTTCGGGTTTTGTTACTATTACCAAACCTCTCAATTTGTTCTTGCCGGCCGATTCGCTGGTCACAGTGATTGGCAGTTCCAATTTATTGAGCAATCCGGTAGCAGGAAGTTGGATAGAGATTGACAAAATTGAATTTCTCGGTGACAACACCGATACCCTAATCAATTATGAATTTGAAGATTGGTTTGATGTGGCAAGTGAAGAAGCGGATGGCTGGTTCTCAGTCAATCTTCTCGGTGCCATCACGGGGGGGGCTAATCCACCTGTTCCGGTGAAAAAAACCGCGGATGCCAGCGAAGGGCAATTGGCTTGTGAAATGACTGCCTTGGAACTTGATCTTTTTGGTCAAAAAACGGTAATGGGAGCCATTGCCAACTCTCCCGTTTACTTTGGCGGTGCAGCAGGCGGGGTGCCTTTTACACAAAAACCCACCAAGTTTAAATTTGATTATAAATATGCGCCCGCGGGCATTGATACGGCTTATGCTATAATATCCTTTACTGATTCCAATGGCGATGTCATCAACGGAGGAACGGCCATACTGATGACAAGCCAGAACTATCAAACCTACACTCTGGACATTGACTGGACTGGTAAACCGGCTCCAGATTCCATGTTAATAGCTTTTTCGGCAACTCGTACGGATGGCAATGGCAATATTGGCTCAAAGCTTACAGTGGATAATATTGTGCTCGACTACAGCACGGGTATTGAAACCCAGGTCCCCGGAATGAGTGATGGCATCAGCCTCTATCCCAATCCGGCAGGCGATCAGCTTTATTTTAAACTGGACGAAAGTGCGCGCGGAAAGGGCACACTCCGCATCTATGATATGAATGGCCGCTTGGTGGCCGAGCGTACACTGAGCGGGGAAGAAGTAATTGGACTTAATGTGGCTCGTTTAACTGCCGGACAGTACCTTTATAAATGGGAAAAAGACGGCCAGGTAATTAGCGGTAAATTTGCCAAGAACTAATTCGACTGAACCGTCCAAGTAATTTTTAGGGTAAAGTCACTTCGCTTCCGCGGAGTGACTTTTTTTATCCCCACGAAAGCAAAAACCATTCTGTACGGCTTGCAAGACCTGTCTGCAGCTGATCGGAGCACACCTATACAGCAGCGAGCATTCACTCCACACCCAGAAAGAAGATCCAAAATAGGTATAAATAGAAAAAATTATATTCAATACAGCTATTATGTGCGTGCAGGGACGTAGTTCTATCCGACAGGTGAGAAAAGGGAGAGATAGATGTATACGGAAATGATTTGAAATCTAGTATTAAACAAGTATTTGAAATTTCCAATGGAATACGGCTGCGGGCAATAAAAAAGAAAAGGAAAAATCGGAAAGGGGTGCGCAGAGCTTTTGCCACATTCGGGATAGGACAGAGGATTTTTTCTTTGGAACACCTCGAACTTTTATAAAATATCTTTTATTTGAATCTTCTAAAAGAAAATATAAATGCCCCTTTATTCAAAACTTGTTGGGAAAATACTTACTTAAGTGCCTAACGGGTTTCTTGCACGTGTATAAGTTAGCCATGTTCCTCTCTATCAATTATCTTTTTATTATAAATTTAGTTAATGGATGTAAGCTTGGAAAGTGTATAGCTGGGACGGATTACGTGTTATATGGGTGCATTTCTAACATCAATAATGTATATCAGGAAGTCGGAAGTTTTGCGTTTTTAAAAAATATAAACTAATCTTTGTGCATCATATGGTACTTTAAAGAAACATCCTGTATGTTTTTGGAAAAATAATTGAAAAAATAATAGATTACATAGCGTTGGAAAGAAACAATGATTATGGAACAAATAATTGATTTTGTGTATAGAGAATTGAAAAATATCTATTTCTCTTCTTTAGTTCATATTTATCATTAATTGTCAATATTATTTTGATTGCTGCCAGGGTAGGAGGGTTTTTTGTTAATATGGGTAGATATAATATTAAGCAACTTGATGCCTGGACGAAAAAACTTGGATTTTCTTTTTGAGAAAAATGTAAAATTATGAAATTGTAGTGTAGCCAGTAGAAGATTCTCAAATAGCGATATTTTTTACAGACTTGGATGGATTATAAAAGAGAAATATGTTTAATAAAACATTAACAAGATCTGGAATATTTGATATCAGGAGATACTTATTGAAAGTAATATTTAGCGGAACTATCTTTCTTAATGCAGAGAATGCATAGTGGCAAAGAGCAAAAAATTGGCCATAGCTGAGATGGAAACGCCCAATATTGGTGTTGTTATAGTTATAGAAAACAAGATACTATTATTGTTGAAAAGACTGTCGAACCAGGGGGA
>Ga0114931_10004233_pt1 | contig 17946 bp, 13 predicted proteins | sample 2SBtaG_FD_89579 | JGI IMG/M metagenome (GOLD analysis project Ga0114931, IMG submission 89579) | Deep subsurface microbial communities from Kolumbo volcano to uncover new lineages of life (NeLLi) - 2SBTROV14_V59a metaG | ecosystem: Environmental > Aquatic > Marine > Volcanic | place: Kolumbo...
AAGCCAAAATGACCGCGCTGACGGCCTGCATGAGAAAGCTCCTGCTGATCCTCAATGCCATCCTCAAAGAAAACAAACCCTGGAAATTCACCCAAACCCCTTGAACTCAAAGACAGTCGCTACATTCTTTGCCAATAGCTTCCCTTTAACACTTTGGCGATTTAGAATAATGACCACACTTTCTGATTTCACTTTTAAGGAGCACAGAACGATTATGTCTCGCTTCGCTATCGCTTTCATTGCAACCCTCTCCGCCCTCATCTCCGCAACGTCGCATGCGGCAGATTCCGTCGATTTTGAAAAACAGATCCTGCCCATCTTCATGGAACATTGCGCTGGCTGCCACGGCGAAGAAAAAGGGCTGGGGAAACTTCGGCTGCATACGGCCCCTGCCATCCAGGAAAGTTTGAAAGTCCACGAGCACCTCCTCGTCGCCGCGAAGCCTGATGAGAGCGAACTCCTCCAACGGCTCGTTCTACCTGCCGACCACAAAAAGCGAATGCCAAAGAAGGCCGATCCTTTGCCCAAAGAAAAAATCGACCTCATTCGACTCTGGATCGAGCAAGGCGCGACCGCCATCCTCGCGGCAGCCGTCACTGATAAGCCTGAGGCTGCTGAGGCAGAAATGGCAAAAAAAATTCCCCTGCCTGAAGTAGCAGCCGCATCAGAAGAATCGCTAGGCAAACTCGCTAACTCGGGTGCCCAAGTCTTGCCTTTATTTGCAGGCAGTCCACTCCTGCAAGTTTCGTTTGCACTCGGCAGCGAACCGGCTAGCGATGAGAACGTCGCCTTACTCTCCGAAGTCGCCGAACAAGTCTATTCCCTCAACCTTGCTGGTGCCAAAGTCACCGATGCCGGCCTCGGTATCTTGGCACAACTAAAAAATCTCTCCCACTTGCATTTAGAAAACTCGGCTGTTACCGACGCAGGAATAGCCCACCTAGCTCAACTTGCGAGCTTGCAATACCTCAACCTCTACGGCACCAACATTACCGACGCAGGGCTGAAGCAACTCGAGGGCCTCGCCAACCTACGCAAACTCTACTTGTGGCAAACGAAAGTTTCCTACGATGTCGCCATGGCACTAGAAGAAAAAATCCCCGGCTTGAAAGTGAACCTTGGCTTCGACCATCCCGTAGTCGTTCGTAAACGCCTCACCAAAGAGCTAGAGCGAACGACAAAGCAGATCGAGGAAACCACAGCAAGTGAAGGAAAACTAGCCAAGCAACTCGAAGAAGTGAAGAAGCAAAAAGAAGTGGTCCAAAAGCGCCTTGACGAAATCAACAGAGAGCTCGCCGCAATTGATGGCAAACCTGAAGCTGAAAAACCTGCCGCTGAGAAAAAACCTGCTGCAAAAGAAAAACCCGCGGAAAAGAAGAAGGAAGAGGAAAAAAAGTAGCGAAACCGCTCGTATTTTCTTTCACCACAGCATAAGCTGAGCGTCGAGCAGGGCTTGTTGACCACTCGCCGCTCATTTTATGCGTAAACAATCAAAATCAAATTCCATTTTTCCTAGCCGCAGCCGGCAGCCGGCGGTTTGAATCAATCACAACCCCCAACTCTCTCCAACAGCTAACAACATGACGAACTTGCAGATCATTATTTCAATTTTTCAAAAAAAATATTTACAACGTCGTATTTCAAAATTCGCCTCAGCTCTGCTGACACTATTCTCTATTTTTCCCGCCGCCTGCTACGGGCAAGACCTGTCCCCAATCGCCTACAACAACCCTGATCTCACGGTCGACCTCGGCGTTGGCCTCTGGGCTTGGCCTTTGCCGATGGACTACGACCAAGACGGCGACCTCGACATGGTCGTCACTTGCCCAGACAAACCGATCGCGGGAACCTATTTTTTTGAGAACGCCGAGGGCGACGTAAAACTTCCCGTTTTTCGTCCTGGCGTACGCATCACCGATTCTAAACGTAATGTGCAGATCTCGTACGTCGATGGCAAGACTCGTGTAATGACCCCTGCTCGAGAGTATCCCAATTTTCTGACCCAAGGTTTCGAAAACTCTCACGAGATTCCCCTTCATAGCAAGCTAAATCAGTCCGGAAAATTTCGAGCGAACCAATGGAAATGGGCCGACTACGATGGCGACAACCAATTGGACCTTATCATCGGCATGGGCGAATGGACCGAGTATGGTTGGGACAACGCCTACGACTCCGCAGGAAATTGGACGCGTGGCCCCTTGCATGGTTGGGTATGGTTGGCACGCAACACGAGCTCGAGTAACGTTCCAAAATTTGCGGAGCCCATCCGTCTCGAGGCTGATGGAAAGCCGGTCGATGTATTTGGCATGCCCTCGCCCAATTTGGCAGACTTCGACGCCGATGGCGACCTCGACCTCATTTGCGGTGAATTCCTCGATGGTTTCACTTGGTTCGAGAATGTCGGCACTCGCACCGAGCCCCTACTCGCAGCAGGTAAACGTCTTAGTTACCAGGGCAAAGCAATACGGATGGACCTACAAATGATCGTGCCGGTCGCCATCGATTGGGACCACGATGGCGACCACGATCTCATCGTTGGCGACGAGGACGGACGCGTCGCGCTTGTCGAGAACATGGGCAAAATCGTCGACCACATGCCACAATTCCTCCCGCCCGTTTACTTCCAGCAAAAAGCCGAATATGTGAAATGCGGTGCACTGGTCACCCCCGTCAGCTTCGATTGGGACCACGACGGCGACCAAGACCTCGTCTGCGGAAACTCGGCCGGATACATCACACTTTTCACCAATCTCGGCGGCCAGCCCCCCAAATGGTCAGCCCCCCAACGGCTCGAAGCAGCCGGGCAGACGATTCGTATCCAAGCGGGCCCAAATGGCTCAATCCAAGGCCCAGCCGAAGCGAAATGGGGATACACCACCCTCTCGATCGGCGACTGGGATCACGACAATCTGCCCGACTTGGTCGTAAATTCGATCTGGGGCAAGGTTCAGTGGTACCGCAACACAGGCTCTCTCAAAGTCCCCAAACTGGCCGCTGCCAAACCAATCGGAGTCGCTTGGCCGGCTGAGCCCCCCAAGCCCGCCTGGAATTGGTGGAATCCCACGTCAAACAATCTAGTCACCCAGTGGCGTACCACTCCGCTGATCGTCGATTTCAACGCCGACGGTCTCAACGACTTAGTCATGCTCGATCACGAAGGCTACTTGGCATTTTTTCAGCGCACTCGCACTTCCGCGGGCCTGCTTCAACTACAACCTGGCAGGAGAATTTTCGTCGACGAGGCTGGCAACCCGGTACGACTCAGTTCGCGCAGTGCAGGCAAAAGTGGCCGACGCAAACTGGCAATCGTCGACTGGGATGGCGATGGCCGGCTCGACCTGCTGCTGAATTCCAAGAACTGCAACTGGATGCGCAACCTACGCAGCGAAGGCGGCAACATAGTCCTCAAAGACATGGGCCCGCTCGCCGAACGAGTATTAGCCGGCCATACCACCAGCCCCACCATAGTCGACTGGGACCACAATGGCGTACCAGAGCTTTTACTCGGCGCCGAAGATGGTCGGATTTACCATCAGGAGAGATTGACGAAGCCCAAGTAACAAAATCTCGAAGTCGTTCGTCATTCGGATTTCATCATTTCTCCTTTACTTCATCTCCGAATCAACCGTTCCTATCCCACCCCGATATTAGCTAAACTTCACGTTCGGATGATCCGCCAGCAGCGACATCGGCACCGAACTGTCTGGAATCTGCTTACTGATCATTAGCGCAGTGAGACGAATCCCAAAAGCATTGTCGTGATAGCCTGGGTGCCAAATCGAAACACATTCGCTCTTCCAGGTTTCCACCGGGCCTACCGTCGCGGCACAAGTTGGTACCAGCGGAATGTATCCGCCACCCGAGGTCCGGGCATTCTGGACGATCGTTAGCGGATGTAAATCAGTCACACGGGTTTGTAGTAGCCGATACTCTTCCGGCGTGGGGGGAGCGTCTTGAAAATCGCCTTCTCGTCGAACCGGATCGTTAAACGCCCAATGTTTGACCTCGCCCTGTCCACCCTGCATCAATAGGCAGCGTACATCGTTGTAGCTCTTGGAATACACGTCCAAATCGGTCGGAAAATGAATATTCTCTGCCGGCATCAGTAGCTCAGGCCGAATGCGATCGAAGCAAAGCTCCATATCCGCCTTCGCGAACGAGAGCGGATGATCGGTCGAAACCGGTTTTCCGTTTTCGATCCACTCGTCCATGCCCCAAAAATGGGCATCGTGCAAGCGGATATCCAGCGAGTTGACCATCTGCGCAACCAACGGCAATTGATCGGTCGGACCAATCGGCCCGCAAATACCCACCGGATTGTCAGGGGTCGCTTGCTGCCAAACACGAACGTATTCCAAAGCCTCGGCGCAATAAAACTCACGCAGGCTGTCATACATTGCCACTTCAAAACCTTCTCGCGATAACTGCTCGATATCTTCAGGAGTAAGCTTTGCCGCCTCCTTCAGAATCTCCTCGTCCAAAGTCGTATAGTCCCACCAACCAGGGGCCACTTTGCTCAAGGGTCGTGCCATGCTACTACTTTGCTCCAAAAAGTTCTGTGAGTAGATCAGAGGTAGGGTAGGGGTGTCCCATGTGCTGAGTAAACGCCTCGGCGTATTCTACGCCGATTTTTTTTCCTCGCATCGCGCTGTGTCGTTTCATCGCCTCAACATACTCATCCATGCCATGATGCGACCGCAGCCATTCGCGTTGCGATGCATGGCAAACAAGCATCTCGGTTTTTCGGTCACACTGCTCGGTCACATCAATCAGACAGCTAGGCTCGCCCACAATACCCGTGTAGGGATTCATCCCACCCAAAGGGTCGCAGTAGTACAGCCAGGGCACTGCTGAGCCCTCAAGACGCGGCAAATTCGAGGCATTGGGAACCGGATAGGCAAAAGCTGCCCGGCGAGCCAGCAAATGCGTCTGCTCGTGATCGAGCATGTAGTCGAGTCGGGGATGAGCAAACACAAGCGAAGGGGCAACTTTGCGAAATAGATCAATGGCCTTTTTTCCCGATTCACGATCGAAAATTACATTGACGTCCCGCTCCTCCAGGCAGTGAAATGTTGCACCGATGACCGCGGCCGCAGCAGCACCTTCTGCGCGGCGAATCTCCGCAATTTCGTCCTGTGCGAGGTCCACCGTACCACAATCGCCCGGCGAGGCTGTCGCGATATGAATTTCCCAGCCCGCCTCGGCCAACCGGCACAGTGTGCCGCCACAGACAAACTCAGCATCGTCGGGATGAGCCAACAGCGACAAGGCAACACGTCGATCTGGCATCTTTTGTTCTGACAAAGCGAACCTCAAGGGTTTTCGGCAGGGGACATGAAGTGCTATATTCTATCGCGATCGTTCTACCACACAAGCAATCCCAAAAAGAGTTCCCCATCATGTCGAAAGAAACCAAATACCGTTTTTCCTTTGGCCCCTGGAACATCAGCGAAGGCGCCGACCCGTTTGGCCCCGAGGTTCGCAAACCCTACCCACTGGCCGAAAAATTCGCTTGGTACAAGCCCCTCGGCTTCGAGGGAGTCCAGTTTCACGATGACGACGTCGTTGAAGATCTCGAACAGCTCAGTCCCGAAAAATGCCTCGCCAAGGCCCGTGAAGTCAAGGGTATCCTCTCCGACAATGGCCTTGTTGCCGAATTCGTCGCTCCCCGGCTTTGGTTCAACCCCCAAACGATCGACGGCGGCTACACTTCCAACTCCGCCGCGGACCGGCAATACGCCATGGACCGGTCGCTCCGCACGATCGACATCGCCCGCGAAGTCGACACCAAAGTCGTCGTCCTCTGGCTCGCTCGCGAAGGTACCTACATCCGCGAGGCCAAAAACGCCCGCCTCGCGTACCAGCGAATCGTCGAAGCGATCAACAAAATGCTAGACTACGACCCCGAGATCAACATCTGGATCGAGCCCAAGCCCAACGAGCCCACCGATCAGGCCTACGTGCCAACCATCGGCCATGCCATTGCCCTCGCCTACCAGTCGAACGATCCTAGCCGCGTGGGTGGACTCATCGAGACAGCACATGCGCAACTTGCCGGCCTCGACCCGGCCGACGAAATGGCCTTTGCCCTAGCTCATGGCAAGCTGGGCAGTGTCCATCTCAACGATCAGAACGGCCTGAAGTACGACCAAGACAAAACTTTTGGCTCAGCCAACCTCCGTTCCGCTTTCAATCAAGTACGCGTTCTCGAAGAGGCAGGCTACGGCCGCCAGGGCGAGTTCATCGGACTCGATGTCAAACTCATGCGAACCCAAAAACAAAACCAATCGACGGTCCATCTGGCCAACAGCCGTAAGACTTTTATGAATATCCTCGAAAAGGTCCGCACCGTCGACAAAAAACTTGAGCAGCAATACATCGACGCCCGCGACTACGAAGCCCTCGACGCCTACATCCTACGACATCTCATGGGCCTTCCGGTCGAGGGTTGAAATAACCTAGCGCGGCCTAGTCGCAACCAACATCCCCCTCCTTTTTAGGGAGGGGCTAGTACTACTGCGCTAAGCGCATCTCTTGCTATCAGTTAGAGTGACCATGCCTAACACTACCGCTAAAATAATCGTCGCAGGGCACATCTGTCTCGACATCATCCCCAGCTTCCCCGCTAGCGCAGCAGGCTCGGTGATCGAGCCTGGGTTGCTCTATATCATGGGTCCCGCAGTTTGCGCCACCGGTGGAGCCGTCTCCAACACCGGCCTCGCACTCCACCACCTTGGCGTCCCAACTTCGCTCATTGGTAAAGTAGGCGTCGACCTCTTCGGCGGCGAAACACTCCGCGTTTTACGTCAGATCGACCCAAGTCTTGCCGAAGGCATGATCGTCGACAAAGACGAAAGCAGTAGCTACACCATCGTCATCAGCCCACCGAACGTCGATCGTTCATTCCTCCACTGCACTGGTGCCAACGACACCTTCCTTGCCGACGATGTCGACTACGATCGCCTCACTGGCTCAAAGCTACTCCACTTCGGCTACCCCACCCTGATGCAACGTTTTTACGAAGATGGTGGCCAGCAGATGAGCCGGCTCTTCGAGCAGACGAAAAAACTCGGCTTGCTCACCTCGCTCGACATGGCCATGCCCGACGCCAACTCTCCCGCCGGTCGCGTCGACTGGCGAGGTTGGCTGCAGCATGTGCTGCCGTCGGTTGACATCTATCTGCCCAGCATCGACGAAACCCTCTTCATGCTCCGCCGCTCCAAGTTCGACGAACTTACAAGAGCAGCAGGCGGCGCTGATTTAGGCAGTGTCGTCGATACCCCGCTGCTACAAGAATTAGCCGAGGAACTTCTCTCGCTGGGAGCCGGCGTCGTCGTCCTCAAACGAGGGGACCAAGGTCTTTACTTAAGAAGCGGCGTGATTAATTGCTTTCCTCAATCATGGCAAAACCGTGAACTTCAAATCCCCTGCTTCCAAGTCGACGTAGTAGGAACCAACGGGGCGGGCGACTGCACGATCGCCGGCTTCCTCGCAGCAGTAGTCGACGACGCCAGTCCCGAGGAAGCCCTCGTCGATGCCGTCGCCGTCGGAGCCTGCAGCGTAGAAGTCGCCGACGCCACCAGCGGCATACGCCCGATGTCAGAAGTCCGCAACCGAATCAAAGCCGGCTGGAAACGGCGCTCTGCAGGCAATATTGCTGACGAATGGTCCTGGAATGAAAAGGCAGGTGTTTGGACCGGACCGAAGAATGGTAAAGGGTAGAGCATTTCTTTCATAGGTCCGGAGGGCCTAAACAACCCTAGCCGGTGCCGTAAGGCGCCGGAATATGTTTCAACCTACCAAAAGCCCTGGCGGGGCGACACAAAAGGATTGAGAAATGCCAAGCACCCACCAACAACTCCTCTACCACATTGTCTTCAGCACGAAAAATCGAAAGCCATATCTTGCCAACAAAGATCACCGCGCCAAAGTATTCGCCTAAATGGCCGGTATTGCAAAGAACCTCGATGGCTTTGCCCTAGAAATCAACGGCTGGGTAGACCATGTCCATCTATTGGTTCGGATCCCTGCAAAAACGTCCGTATCAGATTTTGTCGGTCGCCTTAAAGCTAGCACTAGCAAACACATAAACGAGACAAGTGGCCTGATCAAAAAGTTTGGCTGGCAAGAAGGATTTGGAGTATTCTCGGTAAGCGCGTCGCAGAAAGATAAAGTTGCTCGATACATTCAACACCAAGTTGAACATCACAAAATAGAGACCTTTCAGGACGAGTACGTTCAGTTGCTAGACAAGCACCGGATAGAATACGATTCCCGCTACGTTTGGAACTAATCCAGTATCGCCCCTCCGGGACTTTTGTTCTTCTGATTTGCACCCGGTGCCTTACGGCACCGGCTGGGGCTCTATCAGCCCTCCGGGCCTAGTAATAGAAATTCACTGACTTGTGAAAGACCCGATTCATGTAAATATATTTCTTATGATTGGAGCGAGTTGGTTATTATCGTTCGCCACTTTTTTTCCTTGCTCGGAGGGCCTAAACAGCCCTATCCGGTGCCGTAAGGCGCCGGAATATGTTTCAACCTACCCAAAGTTCCGGAGGGGCGACACAAAAAGAAAGTAGGCCGGAACTGCGCAATCGCTTGTTCCGGCCTACCTTTCTCACAACCAAAAAACGACGAGGTTTGGTTCTATCATGATTTAGAAAGCCAGCGCCAAACGAAATAGACAGCATACCCGATCAGCACAGCCCTAGCGAGGAAGCTGATGGCCGACATTCGAAGCTTCGAGTCCGTTCGTTTCACTGGAAATGGAAGTTCGCCTTTCCAGTACCGGCGACCATTCAGTCCAAAATGATATGTCTTTGTGTCTGTCCGTATAGAGAGTACGTATCCCGGTATTCGCAAGAGGGGAGAACGAAAGGAAGCTAACACCACATCGCGAATCTCGTCATAGTGGATCGTCCAATCGCCGCATTGGAGCCGGTCGTCATAGAGTTTGAGTTGGGCACGACGCGAAGTAATCCACTGGGGACCTAACTGAAGTTGGTCTCCATCAGCGATGACCGCTTTTGTCATGCATGTATGAAGAGGCTGGTCCATTTTTTGCTTTGCATAACGATCTATGGCTCGTATCTACACAGGGAAAATACTCAAACCAAAATCTCCTCCACCACTCGCGATTCTTCCACGCCAGTCAGTCGCATATCCAAACCTTGAAAAGGCACACTAAACCGCTTGGAGTCGATCCCCAGCACATGCAACATCGTCGCATGCAGATCGCGCACATGCACCACGTTTTCTACCGAGTTGTAACCCAACTCATCCGTGTTGCCATAGGACATACCGCCTCGGATACCGCCGCCTGCCATCCACATCGAAAAACCTTTGATATGGTGGTCGCGTCCCGCCGCGGTACCTTTTCCTTGGAACATCGGCGTTCTACCAAACTCCCCACCCCAAATTACTAGCGTATCGTCGAGCATCCCACGCTGTTTCAGGTCGGTAATCAACGCCCAAGTCGGTCTGTCGGTCAACCCACAGCAGGTATTCATATGCCGGACCAAATCGCCATGGTGATCCCAACCACGATGGTATAAGTGAATAAACCGCAAACCACGTTCGGCAAGTCGCCGAGCAAGCAAGCAATTCGACGCATAAGAACCATCCCCCGGTTCTGCGCCATACATCTCAAGAATCGATTGTGGTTCATCGGACACGTCCACTAGCTCCGGCACCGAAGCCTGCATCCGAAACGCCATCTCGTAAGCCGCGATTCGAGTCTCGATCTCCGGATCGTGCACTACCTCATTGCGATGAGCATTGAGCTGACCTAGCGTGTTGACTAGCTCTCGCTGCTGGGCTGTTGTGACGCCGGCCGGGTTGCGAACGTAATGAACCGGCTCGCCACTGGAATTGAACTCTACGCCCTGAAATCGGCTAGGTAGAAAACCGGCCGACCATTGCCGAGAGGCTATCGGCTGAGGGTTGCGGCCGCCGACGCTCGTCAGCACCACGAACCCCGGCAAGTTTTCCGTCTCGCTGCCCAAACCGTAATTAATCCATGACCCCATCGAAGGCCGACCACTCAGCGCAGTGCCCGTGTTCATAAACGTATGGGCCGGATCGTGATTGATTTGCTCGGTGACCATCGATCGCAAGATGCAAATATCGTCAGCAATCTTTCCATGCCAGGGAAGAAAATCGCTAATCATCTGGCCACTTTTTCCATAAGACCGAAATTTCGTCATCGGCCCCAGGCATTTCAATTCCTTGCCTTGAAGCTGAGCAATCGGTTGCCCCGCGGTAAACGACTCTGGCATCGGCCGGCCGTCCATACGTGCCAGCTCGGGCTTGTAGTCAAACGTTTCCAGGTGCGTTGGTCCGCCAGCCATGCAAAGAAAGATTACCCGTTTGGCTTTGCTAGCAAAATGCGGTAATCCTGAAACACCTGTGTAGCGCGTGGCCGCCGATAAGTCGCCCTTGAGCAGCGACGCCAGCGCCAACGAGCCCAAACCCACGCCGCTCGATCTGAGAAACGTACGTCGGCTCGCCACCGTAGCATGATTCGGCCGGTTAAACATTGCTATTAGTTCCTGGTAATCGTCTCACTCATATTCAAAATCGCACGCGCTACGGCAGCCCAAGCAGCCACCTCCGTCGCTTCCAAATCAGCAGCATCGGGCTTTAGCCCGATCCCAATCAGCGCCGCCGCCGAGTCAACATCGCCTCGATACTTCCCTCGATTAGAATTGAGCAAAGCCGTCAGCAACTCGGTCTCACGCTGATCTGGAGCACGAGAAACTGCCTCGCGAAAGGCAAACTGCAATCGTGCATCGTCCGACTCTCCCCCTTCGTGGAGAATTCGCTCAGCAAATACCCGTGCCGACTCAACAAATGTGGGATCGTTAAGCAAAATCAGTGCCGCCAGCGGCGTATTCGAACGCGGCCGCTCGGCAGTACACTCTTCGCGTCGCGGCGCGTCGAACGCCTTGAGCATCGGATGCAAATACTGACGTTGCCAATGGACATACACGCCACGCCGCCATTGCCGACGGTCGGTGTCTGCTTCATAAGTCCGAGTCGGAAAATTCAAATGCCGGTAGTAGCCCGCCGGTTGGTAGGGCTTCACGCTCGCGCCGCCATAGTCCAACACCAACAACCCACTAATTGCGAGTGCATTGTCCCGAACTATCTCCGCCGGCAATCGAAATCGAGATTGACGAGCCACCAGCCGATTCAACGGATCGCGGACTCGCAATTCCTCAGGCTCCAGCGACTGCTGCCGATAAGCTCGACTAGTCACCAACAGCTTGACCATATGTTTGATGTCCCAACCGCTGCCGACAAACTCCAACGCCAAATTATCAAGTAGCTCCGGATGGACAGGCGGCTCGCCCTGGCCACCAAAATCGTCCAGCACCTTCGAAATGCCAGCTCCAAAGAAGAGATACCAGAGCCGATTGGCAAATACCCGACCGGTCAGCTCCCCAACGCCTCGTTCAGGGTCGGTCAACCAGTTGGCCAAATCCAACCGATTGGCTCGGCGATCGCCGACGTCAAGTCGTCCCAAGTGCTCAGGTACTGCCGGCAGTACGATCTCGCCACTGTCGTCGAGCCAATTTCCCCGTGGCAGAATCCGCATCGTCCGTGGCTCGATCGCGACACTGATCATCGTCTTGCGAGCACTTTTTCGTATTTCTTCAGCCTGTGATTTGAGCTTCGCAAGCTTTTTCTCAAGTACTTTTCGCGTCTCAGGATCGTCCTTCGTGTGCGTGACAAGTTGGTCTCCCAATTTTGCAATCTGCTGTTCAAATTCAGCCACTTGCTGCCGCTCTCGCTTGGTAAGCAGCTTTTCCTCGGGAGGACGATTCGTCGGCAGCGAATTTCCGCCCTTCGTGAAATGTTGAGCCTCATCGAGATCGGCGAAAAAAGCCGCCATCGAATAGAAATCACGAGTTGTAAACGGATCGTACTTGTGGTCGTGGCACTGGCAGCAACCCATCGTCGCACCCAGCCAAACTTCAGATAGATTTCGCACGCGATCCGCCGCGTAAATAGCCAAGTATTCCTTCGGTTGGACCCCGCCCTCATGCGACGTTTGCAACATTCGATTGTAGCCCGAGGCGATTTTTGCATCGATCGACGATCCGGGTAGCAAATCGCCCGCCAACTGCTCCCGCGTAAACTGATCCAACGGTTTGTTGTCGTTAAACGCATCGATCACGTAGTCGCGATAGGGCGTAATATTTTGGTCTTGGTCGCCGTGGTAGCCCACCGTGTCGGCAAACCGAACCAAGTCGAGCCAGTAAATCGCCATCCGCTCGCCGTAGCGATCGGAAGCGAGCAACCGATCCACCAGTTTTTCATAAGCGGCCGGATCTTTGTCTGCCACAAACTGGTCAACTTCTGCCGGTTTCGGCGGCAGGCCGACAAGATCGAAACTTAGACGGCGGATCAACGTCACACGATCCGCCTCGGGCGAGGGCTTGAGTCCCTCTGCTTCGAGTCGCGACAAAATAAAATCGTCGATCCAATTCAACGCCCAGTCGTGTCGACTAGGGCTTGGAGCTGCAGTGTGCCGAGGAGCAACATAGGCCCATTGGCCCGACCACTGGGCACCTGCAGCGATCCATCGTTTGATAATTGCAATTTCTTCGGCCGAGAGCGACTTGCCCGAGTCGGGCGGCGGCATCCGCTCGTCGGGATCGGTGCTCGTGATCCGCTCAAACAATGCGCTCTGTTCCGGCTTGCCGGCTACGATCGCGAGGTAGCCACCCAGGTCGGTCTTCAACCCGTCGGCGGTATCCAGACGCAAATCAGCCTGACGCTCGTCGGCATTAGGACCATGGCAGAAAATACATTTATCCGAGAGGATTGGCCGAACATCGCGTTGGAAGTCGATTTTCTGTAGTTCCGACACTTCTGCTACGGCCACCAACGGAAATCCGACGACCACCAGCAACATCTTCGCAATCAGTTTTGACATCCTGCACATTCTCAAGTCCAAAACGCTTAAGTCCAAGAATTTCGGCGGGAGGCCAACGGCCTAACGGGGAGAGACTTCATTATAGGCGAGCACTTTTGGTCTCGCAAACATAGCTTTGACTTCGAGGATAGGTCAGATGACGGTGGAAGCGGCGAGAAGCTTCTTTCTCGGCGGAGGATAGCTTCTAGGCTTTCTTTGAGGAAAAAGGGGCCATTCGTGAAAAGGCAATCCGAGTCTTCGCGATTCGACAATCGTGGCTAGAATTCAGACTCCAAGCCTAGTAAACTCGTGTGCTGGCTACCCCAGGGCATCCTTCGATGATTGTGAATCTGGATGGGCGAACTTCTTGCGATCGACTACGTCATCATTGGCGTCTACATGGTTGGGGTGCTCTATATTGGCAGCTATTTCGCCAAGTATATCCACTCTTCCGGCGACTTTTTCTTGGCCGGCAGGGCTCTGCCGTTTTGGGCAATTGGCATGTCGGTCGTCGTCAGCGATATCGGCGCTCTCGATCTTATCGCAGGTGCCGGCGGGGCCTATGACCGCGGACTTGCCCAGGCCAATTTTGATTGGATTGGATCGGTGCCGGCTCTACTGATCGCCGCCTTTATCTTTGTTCCCTACTACTGGCGCGCCGGCGTCTACACGTTGCCCGAGTTTCTGGGCCGTCGATTCAATCCTGCTACCCGTTGGGTCAATGCCTTGGTGCTGCTCGTCTTCATGCTTGTCACGGTGTCGATCATGCTGTGGACCTCGGCTGTCTTTTTGAACACGGTTTTGGGTTGGGATCACCTGACCGCGATTTGGGTTACTACTGCAATTGTTGGTTGTTACGCCATTAGCGGTGGTCTTGCTGCAGTGGTCATGACCGACGTATTGCAACTTGTCATTATGTTTGTCGGCACGGGCGCACTGCTCGCCCTGGGCATGTGGGAAGTGGGCGGTTGGGACGGTATGGTCGAAAAAGTGCTCGCTCAGCCCAACGAATCGGAGGAATATTTCCGGCTGCTCGTCGAGCATCGCGAAGGAACCGAGTACCCATGGCCAGGGATGGTCTTCAGCCTCGGGATTATTATGTCGACCGCTTACTTTGTCGGCAATCAAGCGGTTATGCAACGTGCCTTGGGCGCGCGTTCGGAGTGGGATGCCAAGGCAGGAATGCTAACCGCAGGCCTGTTCAAAATGGCAATTCCGTTGCTCGTCTTCTTGCCAGGCATGGCTGCCAGAGGTCTCTACCCTGATCTTGATACTGCGGACGGTGCGATTCCAACTCTCATCGATCGGCTCATGCCTCCCGGTCTCAAAGGATTGATGTTTTCGGCCTTTTTTGCTGCACTGATGTCGAGTGTCGACTCTTATCTTAACTCGTGCGTAACCATCTTTACCGGTGACGTCTATCGGCCGCTTCACAAAAAATTCACTGGCAACGAGATGTCAGAAAAACTCGGCTTGACTCTCGGCCGCTCGCTAACGGCTTTTGTCCTCGTGGCGGCTGCCATCTACGCTCCAAGGTTTTCCGAGTCGGAAGCTCTATACGACGTCATTCAAACCTTGCTCTCGCTTTTCCAGGGTCCAACGCTGGCAATCTTGCTACTAGGAATCTTCTGGCGTGGAGCAACTGCTTGGGGAGGATTTGTTGGGCTGGTGCTGGGGGTTGCGCTGACCAGCCTACTAAACATCCTCGGAGATGCTGTTTTTATCTCCGACGACCCTTACTTGTTCGTCTCTTTCTGGTCGTTCTGGGTTTCCTTGGGTGTGACCATTGCAATAAGTCTAGTAACCAAAAAGAAAACGACCGAAGAACTCGAAGGCTTGGTTTACGGTTCAGTCGTCACGAAATCAATTTCCAATTAAAAAACAATTAGTACAACTAATCTGTGTCGGAATATTTTTGCTTAAGTATTCCCCACTTGAGGAGTTCGTGTTTTGAGTTTCAATCGATTACTCGCTGAAGCCTTGCCGCCTGCCGATTCAGGTGATGAAGGGCTCTTGGGTCAGATCGCCGAAATGTGGAAATGGTTTCAAGATTCGGCTCGCAACACGCTCGGTCCGCCTCTGAAGTCGCTACACGAACCCATCGACAATTGGCTCGGCAGTTTGCCGATGTCAGTCGCAATGGCCTGCGCCATCGGCCTGTTCGTCCTCGCCGGCATTTGGGTTTGGACGCTGCAATCTGATTTTATTTTCCGCGGTGCTCCAGATCGCAGCCGGTGGCGGGACTTAAGGATTTGGTCCATGGTCGTTTTGCTGCCCTACATCACTATCTATTTACTCCTCGGACGCTAAGTGAGCGACTCACGATGCCTGAACCTCCCCATCTCGACCAGACTGATCACCGCGAGCGAGACGCTGCCTCGCTAAGGATTCTGGGTTTTTTCTTTGCCGTCCTGGGATCACTCGTGCTCATCGGCACATTTTGGTCGCTCGATAACTTTCGAGCCGTGACCATCAACCTCGCCAGCGGGGCCGTGCTTATGTTCGTCGGCCTAGGAATGATATACCTCGCACGGCGAAAGCCGGACAAGGACTAACTATCGCAAGTCATGAGTAATCGGGAAATCTGCCCTACCAAAATTACCCGCCACCTCAGTGTGGTTCACAATTGCTTGATAATTCTTTCTCAACTATGCCAACCTACACCTATAAAAACTGTCGTTTCGAAAAAGATGGCAAGCCGTTCTTTGTGATTGCCAGCGACTACCACTTTTTTCGCGATCGCCGCGAACATTGGGAAGATCGTCTCACGAAACTAAAAAAGCTCGGCGTGCGGCTGATCACGTTCTATACCCCTTGGCGACATTTTATCCAAACAACCGATGGCGAGATTTGGTACGACTTCACTGGCAAGACCAAAGACAGCCGCGACTTGGTCGCTTTTCTCAAACTACTCAAAAAACTCGACCTGCTGGGCATCTTCAAGCCGGGGCCTTTTGTGCATTCCGAGCTCAATGTCGGCGGACTTCCCGATATTGCGACCCCGACATTCAATCCCGAAATCTCCTCGCTACGACGCTTCGACGACAGCCCGGTGCGCTGGTGCTACGACAACGCGATATTGCCCGCCCCTTGCGATCCTACTTACGACGCCCTCGTCGAAGGTTGGTACGAAGCGGTTTGCCCCATCGTTGCACCTTATGCAAGCCCTGAAGGGCCCGTCGTGGCGCTGCAACTTAATGACGAGACGATCTTTTGTTGCTCGAACGATCCTCCCTGGCGACTGGGATACGAGCCTTCTTCGATGCAATTCTTCCACAACCTGTTGGCTGAGCAATACGGAACCATCGAAGGGTACAACGAGGCACACGGCACCGATTTTGCCTCCTTCAACTTTGTCACCGGCCCCCAGCCCCTCGATGCCAGTCGTCTCGAACAGCACAAGCCGAAAAAACCTGCCGACGTCTTGTCCTATGTCGATTGGGCAAATCACCAATGGCGACTACGGCGTGACAACTACGTCCACTACAAAAGTTTTACAAACATCAATCTGCCGTATCTCACAAACTACGCAGGCATCACACCGCCGATCGAACAAAACATCCCCGAGATCACTCCTGACAATGCCGATGTCGTTCCTGCCGAGCTAGCCAAAACCTATTCCGATTGGTGGTTTGCCATGAATCGCGTCGACCAAGATGTGATCGACGGCGCCCACGAGTACGGCATGATCAGTTGGTTAGGCGTAGCCGCCTACGACGAAGTCGTCTTCGACCGCTACGTGAACACAGCCCGACGCCGACGGGGCATTAACATGGAAGAAAACTGGGGCTTCGCCGCCTTCTACGACGAGCGGAGCAAGTATCCGATCGTACCAGTCTTCCAAACGTTGGTTTCCATCGCCGCCGGCTGCACCGGCTACGACATTTACACCGGCATCAGCACCGACTACTGGGACGACACACTCGACCGGGTCACCAAGAAGCAGTGTCCCACCTTCCCGTCAGACGCCCCGATCAACGAACTCGGCGAACCAGGTGTGCTCTTCGAAGCGGCAGCAAGCATCAACGCTTGGTTCAACAAACATGGCGACGCGCTGCTCGCCTGCGAACCGGAGCAAGAAGCGGCCTACCTACTCTACGCCCCCTACGCAGCGGTCGCCTCCTGGGTGCCCGACAACCAGCACTGGGCGATCAAAGAGCACGACCTCCCCCGCTGCGGCTACGAAGCCTTCGAACCCTGGGCGAGTTCGCTTCAGCGAGCGGGTTTCTCGCCCGTCACCCAAGAACTAGAAACAGCCACCGCAGACTGGCTCCTCAAAAACAAATCCGTCTCAATCCACACCGCATTCTTCATGGGCGAACCAGAGCAAAAAAAACTCGCCGAGTTTATCATGTCTGGCGGCCGACTGTTTATCTCCGGCGAATTGCCCTCAGTCGATCGATACCTGAAACCATGCACCGTGCTAAAAGAAGCGGTAGAAGGAGCCAACAGCAACGTCACCTACCAACGCGAAAACTTGTTCGCCGGCAACGACTTTGCCACTCGCCTCACAGGCGCAGGCCTTGGCTCGCGAGTTACCTGCAGCGATCACCTCCGCACGATGGTTCACTTCGGCGACCGCGACCGCTTCGTTTTCTTCTTCAACCTCGAAGAAGGCGTCGGCCATTCACATTGGATTCAGTTCGACGACACACGAATCGAGCTGCGCCTTGGCTCAAAAAGCTGCGGCATCCTACGAGTTGATGCAGGCAAGATCGTCTCTCATTTCATCAAAGGTCGAAACGAGATCGACGACACCACCGCCGACATCCGCATCCAATGCGGCAAACAAACAATCGAAGGGCAGGGCGACTTTACTGGCTAAAGTTGATGTGGGATGTAACTCAAAGTGAAAACCGCCAAGAGCGCCAAGGGTCTATTTTTGCAGAACCAACAAGGACTTTTTCCTCTTTGCTCGTCAATCATACTTTACAAGGCGGGTCTCAGGATTTTCTCTGTTCTCTTGGCGTCCTTGGCGATCTTGGCGGTTAGTCTTTTCAGTTTGAGTAAACATGCCTGAA
>Ga0114931_10004234_pt1 | contig 17943 bp, 13 predicted proteins | sample 2SBtaG_FD_89579 | JGI IMG/M metagenome (GOLD analysis project Ga0114931, IMG submission 89579) | Deep subsurface microbial communities from Kolumbo volcano to uncover new lineages of life (NeLLi) - 2SBTROV14_V59a metaG | ecosystem: Environmental > Aquatic > Marine > Volcanic | place: Kolumbo...
CGCAGCCGCGCCGCGTGCACGGCCGGGTACAGCGATGCGATCAGACAACTGATGGCCAGGATCAACGCGGGCAGGGTCAGACCCATGAGCGTGATCTCGCCGTGCAGCACCGGGTTGATGCCGACGCCACCGATGGACACGCCGCCCGTGAGCGAGCGCAGGTCGACGCCGTGGCGCACCATGTAGTAGTCGAGACCCAGGCCGATGAGTGTGCCCACCGCGGCTGCGGCCAGCACGAGGAACACAGCTTCGCTCACGATCAACAGCACGATGCGCCCGCCCGACATGCCGATGGCCTTGAGCACGCCGAGCTCGCGAGTGCGCTCGAACACCGCCATCAACATGGTGTTGACCACGCCCAGGGTGGCGACGAACAGAATGATCAGAATCATCACCGCGGTGGCCATGGTGGTGGTCTTGATCATGTTGAGGATGTCCGGGCGGATCTGACTCCAGCCGCGCACCAGCCAGCGATGATCGCCGCCGAGCTTCTGACGCAACTCCGCGGCCAAGGCGTTGGCCTTGTCGGGATCGCGGATCAAGATGGCGATCTCGTGAAACCGGCCCTTGAGATGGGTGAACCGCTGCAGGTCGGCGATGTTCATGTAGATGCGGCCGCGATCGAACAGCGCCGTGCCCGTGTGAAAGATGCCGGTCACGCGCATGGAGATTTCCTGGCTCGAGCCGTCGACCGTGCGGCCGGTCGCCGAGATCAAGTCGCCGACGTTGACCTTCAACACCTTCGCCAACGAGCGTCCGAGCAACACGTTCGGTGGCCGCGTGGGCGGGGGCTCTTGAATGCGCGCGAGCTTGCGCGAGCGCTTGTCTTCCGCCGACGCGGGCGCGGCTTTGGTCTTGTCCTGCGTCTTGTGCTTCGACGCGTCCTCGCCCGGTTCCAGCGCTTCGATTTCGGCCACGGCGCGCGCTTCAGCATCCTTCGTGAGCTCGGCGTCGCTGGCGCGCTCGGCGGCTGTGAGCTTGCGGCCCCACGGCCACTGCGTCGGCGCAGCGTCCAGGTAGTGACCTTGTTTGACCTGCTCGTTCAGGGTAGTCACTTTCGGCTCGGTCTTGGGGTCGACCCCGACCAGCTGCACCCCCATGGATTTGTCGCCGTGACTGACCAGGGCGTAGCCGTAGACCCGCGGGCTGGCGCCGCGCACCTGTGACAACGACCGCGAAACCGCGAGCACGCGCGGTGCGTCAGCGATGGTGTCACCCAGCTTGCGCTGTGCCGGATAGTCGGGGTTGTGCACCTGGAGGTGGCCCAGGTCGAAGCGGGTGAGCGCCTGGAGCAAGCCGGCGCTCATGCCGTCCATCAGGCCGAACGACGCGACCGAAAGGCTGATCCCAACCGCGAGGGCGGCCCCGGTGATCAGCGTGCGCCGGCGGTTTCGGCCCAGGTTGCGCCAGGCGAGGCGTGTAGTGTCAAACAGCACGGGTCACCTGCGCAATGCCGATTCGGTGAACTTGGAGGACGGGATGCGCACCCCCAACACCAGCTTCTTGTAATAGATGGCGGTGTACTCGCCGGGCTTGTTGGCGACGGTGACCTTCATGGTGCGTGGCAGCTTGCGCTTGCCGAGATCTCCAACGTCGGAAAACGCCATCGTCCGCGACGGCCGGCCCTGACGTGCGCGCCGGTAATAGTCGACTTTGACCGGCACCACGTTGTCGCCCAGCTCGTACAGCTCGTACATGACCCGGTGCCACGCCACCGGTGCAGTCGGTTTGGGCGACAGTCGCACGCGGTAGTAGGTGGCCTGGCCCAGTGGCGATTGGGCTCGCCATTTCTTGACCAGGTGCGAGGTGAAGTCACGCGACATCCGCGTCTCCTTGACCAGGTCGTCGTTGGAAAAGTGGCTGCCCATCCAGCTGTCGCCGAGCATGGACTGGCCGACGACAGTGACGTGGTTGGTGTTGGGATTGAACAGCTTGAGCTTGTCGCCGATCTTGAGCGTGCCGTAACCACGCCACAGCGCCGGGCCGAGAAGTTTGACCAGGGTGCGGTCAGTGCCGTGGCTGCTGTCCCACACGACGATCTGGTACTTGCGGTCGTAGGACTTGGTGTGGATCTTCATGGTGAAGATGCCGGCAGAGGTCTTGCCGCGGTAGGCGCGGTCGGCCTTGTCGACGAGGCGCTCCAGGTCGCCTGCCGCCGCCAGCCGCGGAGCCGCGAGCACGACGAGTAGAACGCCTAGATACACAGGTCGCAGTTTCATGAGACACCTCCGTTGTCCGGCCGCAACAGGCCGCCCAGAACGATCTCTCCAAACCCCATCAGCGTGGCCGACAACTGCGCCGGCTCATCCATCACGAGGTGGTCCAATATGATGCCGTCCAAAGACATGACGACGGCGCGTGCGGCGACTTTTGCGTCGAGCCCGGCGCGCAGCTCCCCACTGTCGATGCCGCGCTGAAACAAACGCGTGCAGGCATCGAGGATGTCGACGTAGTGGTGAACGATGTGGTCGCGGAACGCCCCTTCGCGCATACCGAGGACGAACAGGTCGAACATGGCCTGGGCCAGCCCGGGGTCACCGGTCATCGTCGCGGTCATCACCATGATGCGGCGCAGGGTGTCGGCGACCCCGGCCTTGGCCGCTTCGGCCACGACCAGCACCCCGACGAACTCCTCCATCATCTGGTCGAGCACGCCGATGAACACTTCCTGCTTGCTGTCAAAGTGGTGGTAGACCGCGCCTTTTGACAGCTCGGCCCGGGCGGCGATGTCGTCGATGCGGGTGGCGTGATAGCCCTTCTCGGCGCACACGGCCAGCGCCGCTTCGAGAATCTGGGCGCGGCGTACATCCTTGGGCTGGCGGCGACTTGGCATTTGATTTCAGTCAACTACACTTCCGACCGACTGGTCAGTCTGAATGTGCTCACAGTTGGCGAGGTTGTCAAGCCACTCCCGCGCGGCGAGAGCGCCGAACAGGTTGCACCGCGCAGTAACCTCGTGGAGATGCAAGCAGGACAAGGAGCGAACAAGGAGTTGGGTGGGGCCCAGCGACTGATGAGCGATGCAGGAATGCGCCACCTTCGGGGCTGTTGGGGGCTCTGCCCCCAAGTTTGGCGAGCGCAGGGAACCTGTTCGTCGCTCTACGCGTTTTTGCGGCGCACAGCCGCGAGCACCAGCAGGCACAGCAGCAACGTGCCGCCGCTGAACGTGCTGCCGCCGGTGTTACAGCAACCGGCGGATAGAGGGCCAGGGTCTGGATCCGGATTCGGCTCCGGGTCGGGCTCGATGTCGAAGCTGGCCAGGATGCGCGCCATGAGCTCGGCGCGGTCGTCGGCGCCGTTGACGGTCTCGAGCGGAAAGCCCATGGCCATGACGATCGCCGTGCCTGTGGGATCGCGCCACCAGGTGGCCGCGCCGCCGCCAGCGACGCCGTAGTCGAGCACCACGGTGGTATTCGCGTCCGCCGGCGCGAGCACGTCCGGGTACTCGGCGTCGTAGCTGCCGGGGCCAAAGTCGTCAAAGCTGATCGACAGGCCGTCGAACGCGCCCACACCGGCCACGTCATAGGTGCCGGCATCATCATCGGCGTAGCTCATGTGCAGCACTTCGGCCAGAAACGCGTTGTCATCCGCGGTGCCCTTTTCGCCCAGCGCCCACGCGATTTCGCTGCCGCTGGCCAAGAGCTTGCCGCCGGCCTGCACGTAGGCGCGCACCGCCGCGCGCTCGTCGGCGTCGAACGGGCTGTCCGCGGTCGACTCCTCGCCGACGAACCACAGCACCGCCGTGTAGCCGTCCAGGCCCACGTCACCGGCGGCCACCGCGGTGGCATCGGTGCTGTCGAAGCTCACCGCTGCAGCGGACACCGCCGCGCCGAACCGGGCCACGTGGCTGCGGTCGTTGATGCGCTCGATCAGGCCGCGATCGATGGTCGCCAGGTCGAACTGGGACAGATCCTCGGGAATGAGCATGGTGCCGTCGAGGCGATCGAAGCCGGCGACGATCAGCACCTGCGCCTGCCCGCTGGGCGACGGCCGCGCGCCGACCACACGTGTCGGCAGCGATTCACCACCGGCGTTGGTGGCGGTCACGCGCACGTACACCGGCTCGCCAGTGGCCAGCGACAGCTCGTAGCTCGTGCCGTCCACGTCCGTGCCGTCGTCGAACGCCAGACCGTCGGAGGACACGTACACCCGGTAGCCGGTGGGTGCGTCGCCGCCCGCGTCGTCGGGCGCCGGTGCCGACCAGCTCGCGCGCACCACGCCCGCCGCCGTTTGCTCGATGCGCACCGCCGTGGGTGGCTCCGGCGGCAAGGCCAACGCAACCCCGTCGCGGCTGGCGAAATAGCGCGCCACGCCCTCGGCCATGGCTCGGGCGGCAATGCGGCGAAACTGCGGATTGCGCAGCGCCTCGGCGTCCTCGAGGGTGTCGTGGAACGCGACCTCGAACAACACGGCCGGCATCTCCGGGTTGTGGTTGGGATTGACCTCGCCGAAGTACGCCGTGTGCTCGCCGCGATCCTGCCAATCGGCCTGCCACACCGCACGAAAGTCGTTGATCAGCTCGGTGTGCACCGCGTCCATCAGCTCCAGCGAGCCGGGTACGCCGGTGAAATCGCTCACGGGGCCGTAGCTGCTCGGGCCATATGCAAACGACGACGTGCCGCGCGCCGGGCTGGGCGCGTTGGTGTGCCAGGCGATGTAGACCGCATCTTCGCCGTCTTCGTGGTCCCAAGCGGAGAACCGCGATCGCGTGCCGACATCGTCCGAGCCGTCGGCCGACGCGTAGTCGTAAACGCTGGCCGGCGCGCCGTTGAGCTGCGCCGCATAGCGCGCGTTGTTCTCGAACATGGGCCGGCCGTTGGCGCCGCCGCCGCGATCGATGCGGCCAACGCCGCCGCCGATGCGCACCGCGTCCACCGACAGGCTCGCGCCCGCGTCCGCCGAGTCGTTGGCCAACACGATGCTGCCGCGCTCGGCCGACTTGCCCGCATAAAAGTAGAAGCGGCCGAGCAACACCCAGGTGGAGCCATGACGCCGCTGATCCAACCGGTAGTGGGCTTCGCCGCCGGCGTGGCGCACGATGTAATGGGCGTCGCTGGCCCGCGACGGATCTTGCACGTACGAAACGTAGACGTTGTATGCCCCCGACTCGGGCACGTCGAAGATCCAGGTCACCCGCCCGGTCTCGGTCGCCGATGCGTCCATGAGTTTCGAGCCGCCGGCGGTAAACGGGTTGCTCTGGTCGACAATGGGCAACAGTAGGTCGCCGTAGCCGGTGGGCCCGTCGCTGGTCGTGACCCCATCGGCCACTGCGTCACCGTCATCGACGATGGCCAGGTTCGGGTTCAAGCCGCTTTCGCGCACGGGCACCACATACGCGCCCATGTTGCGCAGCTGCGGAATCAGGTAGTAGGCGACGGTCTCGGCCGAGATGAAGTCCTCGACCAGGTTGTGGGTGTTGCCGCGCTGGGTACGCCAACCGTAGGTGGTCGTCCAGGTGAGCCCGTGGCCCGCTGACACGTACACGGTCTTGCACGCCAGAGCGCCGCCCACGGCACCGCGGCCGACGACGCCGAATGCCTTCACACCGGGCCGCGCGCGCATGTGGCGCAAAAACGGCCGGGAGAAGCGCAGCGGCGACTTGCGCGGCACCGGCGGGGCGACCTGCGCGATGTGCGGGTCTTCCAGCCCGCAGGTATCGGCGAGCGGCACCGGCGGGGCGACCTGCGCGATGTGCGGGTCTTCCAGCCCGCAGGTATTGGCGAGCTGCGCCGCGGCGACCCCCTCGGTCACCAGCATGGCGGCAATCACGAGCCCGACGACGTAGCGCACGTTACAACGCTATCACAGCGGAGCGCTGCCAAGTGTGCTCCGTTTTACGGTACTGCGCGCCCGGTCGTCTCCTCGTCCAGCGCGTACACGAGCGCGAGCAAAGCGACCGCCAGGTCGCGGCGTTCGGCGGCGGTGAGCGGCAGCGGCGGATGGCTGCAATAGCCGCGAACCCACTCGCACATGTCGGGCTGGCGGTGCGCGCAGGTTTCGCCACACACCGTTGTGCCCATCATCTCGAGCTCGACCGCGGCGGCGGCGCGCTCGAGCAGCGACCGCGGCACCCGGGACGGCGGCACGTCGTCCCGCGCGGCAAACGCACGGCACACCCGCCACGACGCCTCGAGGGCGAGCGCGAAGGTGTCACCACTGGTGGCCAACAGCCGCTGCTCCAAGAACCGGACGACCCCGGGCTGGCGCGCGGCGAACCATCCGACTTGCTTTGCATCTAACGGGCGATCAGCGACGGCGGCGTGCATGGCTCAAGAATGCGCGCCCCGCGCCCATCCGGGCCAGTTTTCGGCTAAAGTGCGCCCATGACTGCAGCAGCATATCTCGTAGATGGTTTGCGCACCCCCTTCGGTCGGTGCCGGGGCGCGCTGTCCGGCGTGCGGGCCGATGACATCACCGCTTTCGTCATCTCAGAGCTGGTCAAGCGGACCAAGATCCCACCCGATCGCATCGACGACGTGATTTTCGGCTGCGCCAACCAGGCCGGCGAGGACAACCGCAATGTCGCCCGTATGGGCGTGCTGCTGGCCAAGCTGCCAGTCGAGGTTCCCGCGGTCACGGTCAACCGGTTGTGTGGCTCCGGCATGCAGGCATTTGCCGACGCTGCGCGGCAAATCCTGGTCGGCGAGGCGGACTTGATCATCGCTGGCGGCGTCGAGCAAATGTCGCGCGCCCCGCTGGTCATGCTCAAGCCCGAGTCCGCGTTCGTGCGTGGCCACCAGACCATGTACGACTCCATGCTCGGCTGGCGTATGGTCAACCCCAAGATGAAAGAGCTGCACGACACACTCGGCATGGGCGAAACCGCCGAGTGCGTCGCCGAGCGCCACAACGTGAGCCGCGAAGCCCAGGACGAGTTTGCGCTGCTCTCGCAACAACGCGCGGCTGCGGCGATGGAGTCGGGTCGCTTCGATCGCGGCGAGATCGTTCCGATTCAGACGGGTGTCGAGCGCAAGACCAAAGAACCGATCATCTGCCGCAAAGACGAGCACCCGCGGCCCGGCGTGACCCTGGAAAAGCTCGCCAAGCTGCGCCCGGTGTTCAAAAAGGACGGCACCGTAACCGCCGGCAACGCGTCGGGACTGAACGACGGCGCGGCCGCGATGCTCGTCGCCAGCGAGCGCGCGGTCAAAGAGCTAAACCTCACACCTCTGGCGCGCTACGTCACGTCCGCTGCCGCGGGAGTGGAGCCGAATTACATGGGATTGGGCTCGATCCCGGCGTCGCGCAAAGCGTTTGCCAAAGCGGGACTCAAAGCGTCGGACATGGCCGTGTCCGAAATCAACGAGGCGTTCGCGGCCCAGTCCATTCCCTGCGTGGAGCAGCTCGAGCTCGATCCGGAGACTGTCAACGTCAACGGCGGCGCCATCGCCCTGGGGCATCCGTTGGGCGCTTCGGGAGCGCGTCTCGTCATCACCATGGCGCACGAGCTGGCCGAGCGCAACCAGCGCTACGGTCTGGCATCGATGTGTATCGGCGTAGGTCAGGGTATCGCGACGATTATCGAGCGCGTAGGATAGAGAGTCATGTTCGCTGAGGCCCAACTCGTCGACCGCGTCCTGGCAGGCAAGTTCAAGCTGCGCCAGCGCATCGGCGCGGGGGCTTACGGCTCGGTGTACATTGCCGATCAGATCGCGCTGCAACGCACGGTCGCGGTCAAAGTACTGACCACCGACGGCGAAACCCACAGCAGCGTGCTGCAGCGCTTCCATGCCGAAGCGCTGGCCGCGTCCAAGCTCAACCACCCCAACACCGTGTCGATCATCGACTTCGGTCAGACCGACGACCGCTTGTTGTACCTGGTGATGGAGTACGTGCGCGGCAAGCCCCTGCGCGAGATCGTGCGCGACGAGCTGCCGCTCACCGACGCGCGCATCATCGACATCATGGGCCAGATCCTCAACGGCCTCGAAGAAGCGCACGAAGCCAAGGTCATCCACGCTGATCTCAAACCCGAGAACATCATCGTCGAGAAGCGGCGCAACGATGAACTGCTGTTGCGCCTGGTCGACTTCGGCGTGGCGCGCATTCTCGGCGCCGAAGAAGCCGCCGACCGGACAACCATTTGCGGCACGCCCGAGTATCTGGCGCCCGAGCTGATCCGCGGCGCCGATCCCGACGTGGCCAGCGACCTGTACGCCGCCGGCGTCGTGCTGTACGAGCTGTTGACCGGCATGACGCCGTTCTCGGACGGCTCGACCATCGACATTCTGAACGCCCAGATGCGCGACCGGCCGGTGCTGCCGTCGCTGCGTCGCACCGACTACATCATCAACTCCTCCCTGGAGTCCATCGCGCTGCGCGCCCTGGAAAAGGATCCGGCCGGTCGCTTCGCCAGCGCCTCGGATTTTCGCAACGCCCTGGCCGGCGCGATCACGCAGACGCGCTGGGCAGAACCGGACGAGGTCATGTGCGAGGGCTGCGGCGTTGCCAGTCCGGCCCGCCACAAGTTTTGCCCCGAGTGCGGCATGGCGCGACCGGGAACCGCGCCGCGCTCGTCCAGCCCCGACGCCGCCGAAGTGCTCACGGGAATCTTCCCCTTGCCGCTGGAGGGACGCGACGCCGAGCTCGATCAGCTGATCGAGTTTTTGAACGAGCGCACGCCGGCGACGAGCCTGTTTCTGGTGGGAGAGCGCGGCAGCGGCCGCACGCGTCTTTTGCACACCGCCAGCCACTGGATGGACGGCGACGAGGCGCCGACCCTGTTCATCGCCCATCCGGACCCCAGCGGCATGCAGTCGTCGTACTACCCGATTCGCGCCATCGTCGCCGCGTTGCTGTCGCTGCCACCGGTGTGTCCGGCAGACGAGCTCAAACGCGAGGTCGCCAAGCTCGGCCTGAACGAACGCGACGTGCCCGGCATCGCAGAGCTGTTCGGCTTCGAGTCGGATCTGTGGCCGCTCGAGCCGGCCGTGCGCGAGCGCGAGCTCGTCGCCGCGACGATCCGCACCCTGTGCGCCGGTGCCGCGAAGGTGAACGGTCTGCTCGTATTCGAGGACGTGGACCACTACGACTACCCCAGCCAGGAGCTGTTGCGCCGGCTCGAGCAAACGGACAACCACCCGCGCGTGCTGTTCACTACCGTGCCCGAATTGTCGCAGCGCTGGGGGAACGATACGCCGCAACTGGCGCTCCAACCCATTGGGGCCCAGGCCAACGCCGCGCTGATCGACCACGTGCTGGATAATGCGAGGGACCTCCCCGGACGCGAAGCGCTGCTCGCGCACACCGATGGCTCGCCGTCCACGGTCGCTCAGTTGGTGCGCTACGTGGTCGAAGGCGGCACCCTGTCCGGCGCGCCCGGGAGCGCGGCCGACTTGATCGCGGCGCGCCTCGAGTTGTTGCCACGCGCCGCCCGGCTCGTTTGTCAGACCTGCGCGGTGTTCGGCGCCGAGACCCTGCGTGAACCGCTGGTCACCGCCCTCGACGGCTTGCTCGATCGCACTAAGATCTTCGATGCCCTGGTGCTGCTGCGCGCGCGTGCATTCTTGACCTTCGATGCGATCGTGGTCAGCTTCGGCCGCGGCCTCACCCGGGACGTGGTCTACGACGCCACCCCCGCGGACGTGCGCCGGCGCCTTCACGCCGCGGCTGCCAGCGCCATGGAGCAAGCGACCACCGATCCGGCCATTCTGGGCCACCATCTCGAGCTCGCCGGCGATCTGCAGCGCGCCGTGGAGCTGTTGACCCGAGCAGGAGACGCGGCCGTACACCAGTTCGACGACGGCGGCGCTACCCAACGCTACCAGCGCGCTCTGGGGGCCGCGCGCGAGCTCATGCTCGCCGACAAAGCGCAGAGCCGGTTGGCGTTCGTGTCGCTGTCCATCAAGCTGTCCGAGTCGCTGCGCGTCGGCGGCGCGGTGTCGCTGGCGCGCGGCCTGCTAGACGAGTCACACGGCTACTGCAGCGATGCACCGGCGCTCAAGGCAGAGCTCTTGCGCGCGTCGGCCCGACTCCACGCCAGCCTCGGCACGGTGCGCCCGGCCACCGCCGAGCTGCAAAACGCCATCGGTCTGGCCATCCCGACCGGCAACACCGAGCTTCTGTGCAATCTGTATCTCGACCTGTCGTCGCTCATGCTGCAGGACGGCAACAGCGGCGGCGCCATCGACGAGCTCGAAGAGGGACTCAACATGGTCACCCTGGGCGAGGGCGCGCGTGGCGAGTTCGGTCCCGACAACTTGTGGCGGCTGCTGTTGCGCCTGGGACAGCTGTACTGCGCCGAAGGGCTGCACGAACGCGGCGTCAAAACCGCCGAAGATGCGCTGTATCGGGCCCGCCAAATCCACTCGGCGTTGGGCGCGGCCAAGACCCAGTCGATGCTCGCCACCGAGTACGAAAAGCTCGGCAACCTTCAAAAGTCCGAGCGGTTTCGCCAGGGGGCGATCGACGAGATGCGCAAGCTGGGCGATCGCCGCGGCACGGCCGAGCTGCTGTTGGCCGGGCTCAAGCCGACACGAACTCTGGTGCGAGTTTCTGCCAGTGTGCTGCGCGAGGCCGAGCAACTTGCGGGAGAAGTTGGCTGGGCCGAGGGCGTGCAAAAGGCGCGGCCCAAACGCGTAAACTAGCCACCTGTTGGCTAGCTGCGCCAAATTTTTGTCCCGCAACAGCGCACTCTCGCGGGTTTTTTTAGTTCCTTTGTTTGTGACGAATCTCGCGTTATCCTACGCGCGGTGGCCACCATTCTCCTGATTACGGCGGAGGTGGGCGGGGAGTGGATGCGAGCACTCCAGGGTTCCGGCATCGATGTGCTGTCGGCGCGCGGTCTACCTGAAGGTGTGGCGCGTGTCCGCGAGGGCGGCATTGACCTGATTGTCGTGGACAGCAACGACGACCTCCGGCTCGAGGACTTCGTACACCAGCTGGAACGACTGCCCGACCCGCCGCCGTTTCTATTGACGTCATCGTCGCCCGCAGCGCCGAAGCTGTCCGCGCACCTGGGCGCAGTCGATTTTCTGCCCAAGCCGTGCAGCAGCGACGAGCTGGCCAGCGCGATCGAGCGCGCGATTCCGACCAGTACTGTGCCGCGCACCGTGGAAGATACGCCGACGTTGCCGCGTGAGCGCAAACGCGCCGCTACTCAATAGCGTCGCTGTTGGTGAGCGGTGAGAAGAAGTTGTCCTTCTTGACGTACTCGTCCACCGCGTGGGCGAATTTGTAGCTCGGCGCCGAGCGCTGGTTGCAGTCGGTGCGCTCGCAAAACCGGCAGCTCAGGCCGATGGGAATCGCGCTGCGCGGGTTCTCCAGATCCGGCCGGGGCAAGTCGTCGGCGTAGACGAACTGGTGTGCGTCCTTGGCGGCACAACCCAGCCCGATGGAGTAGCTGGTGCCGCGCACCACCGAGCCGCCGCGCGGATCGGAGATGACCTTGGCGAAACAAAAGTACGTGGAGCCGTCGGGTCGCACCGAGTACTGTTTGGTGATCACCGCGGGCGTCACGAACGACACGTGCACCGCGAGCTTCGGACACGAGCCGTGGCCCTGGGGGAAACGAAACCCGCTGGCCGAATAGCGCTTGGAGATATTGCCTGCGATGTCCACGCGCACGAAATGCAGCGGCACGCCGGGACGCGCGGGATCGTTCAAGTTGCAGCAACGGTGCGCAACGGTCTCGTAGCTCGATTCGAACGCCGTGGCGATCTTGTCGATATCGTAGCGGGTGCGCTGAATCTCGTCGAAGAACGGGCTGTACGGCAACAGCAGCGCACCGGCAAAGTAGTTGGCCAGGTGGATCTTGATCAGCCGCGCGGTCTCGGCGTGACGCGGCCGCGCCTGCTCGATCAGCCGTTCGTGCACGCCTGACTGTTCGAGCATGAACAGGCCGATGACGTGACCGAGCTGAAACTTCAGCGCATTCTCCGACAGGGTTGAGCTCACCTTGAGCGTTTTGGCCCCGCGGTCCAGCTCGCGTACCACCGAGGAGCGGCCGCGCGGCGACTCGACGATGACCTCGACGTCGAATTCGTTGCGCATCAGCGCGACCAGCTGATCGGAAACGAACCGCCGCGGCAGCTTGCCATCGGTACGGACCTTTTCGGCGAACTGTTCGAGTTCGGGAAAGTAGTTGTTGTGTTCCTGCAGAAAGTCGGTGACCTCGTCGCCGGGGGCGTACCCCATGGGCAACGGCAGATCGGTTTGCAGCTTGCTCACGGCCGTGTCGAGCTGGGCGCGGGTGTTCTTGTACAGATGAAACAGCGCGGCGATGGTGGAGGCGACGCGCGGTTCGGCACGCATGCGCGCAAGGTCGGCGCGGTCGAGCTCGAGTGATTGTGCCAGCGGATCGTCCAGCAGATGCGCCAGCACATCGTCGGGTGGCTGCTCGCCCAGTGAGCCCATGAACGATTCGAGCTCGACGCTGAGCATGTCCAGCGCGCGGACCAACAGCGGAAACTGCAGGTTGCGACGCCCCTTCTCCAGCAGGTTGAGATAGGCCGCGGATATTTCGAGCTGGCGCGCGAGCTCTGCCTGGCTGATGCCCCGCTGCAGGCGCAGCTCGCGTAGCCGCTGTCCGATGCGTGTGGTGTCCATTTACAAAATGCTGTTCAATAGTTAATCATATCCAGTCAACTGTGTAAACGATATTTACTAGTTGTTATAATATTTTAACATTGACTTGGCGTGTCATTCTGGGAAGCTTATGAAAATTTGTAAACGTTCGATGAGAGCACCCGTTTATGATGCTCTTGTTCTGCCGGGGAGGCGAGATGAAACAGTTGGAAATCGCGAAGGCTGGAGTTGTTGGCGCAGGGTTGATGGGCACAGGCATTGCCGAAGTCTGCGCGCTGGCGGGTCTACCCACCGTGCTGGTCAAGGCCACTGACGGCGATCCCCAGGCCGGGCTCGACCGGGTCAAAAAATCCCTCGAGCGGCGCCTGTCCCGGGGCAAGCTGACCGAACAAGACGTGGCCCGGGCGCTGGAGAATCTGACCGCCACGGCCGACCGCGATGCGCTCGCCGACGCGGATCTGATCATCGAATCGATTGTCGAGGACCTCGCGACCAAACAGGCGCTGTTCGCGGATCTGGCGGCGCGGGTCCCGGCTCACGCGGTGTTCGCGTCCAACACGTCGACCCTGCGCATCCGCGACATCGCCGACGGCGGCGGCCGCCCCGAGCGCACCATCGGTCTGCACTTCTTTTCACCAGTGCCCGCCATGAGCCTGGTCGAGCTCGCCCACCTGCCCGAGACCGCCGCCGGTGTCGTCGCCGCCGCCGAGGCGTTCGTCGCCAAGCTGGGCAAGACCGCCATCCCCGTGCTCGACTCGACGGGCTTCATGGTAAACCGTTTGCTCGTGCCCTATCTGCTCAACGCCATCCAGGCCTACAGCGAAGGACTCGCCGGCGCTGATCAAATCGACGATGCGATGAAGCTCGGCTGCGGCCACCCGGTCGGCCCGCTCGCCCTGGCGGATCTGATCGGGCTGGACGTGGTCTACGCTATGGCCAAGCTGCTGTACCGAGACTTCGGCGAAGCCCGCTACCGCCCGCCCGCACTGCTGCGGCGCCTGGTGCAAGACGGCCACTTGGGCAAAAAGACCAGGCTGGGCTTTTTCGACTATTCGACGCGCCCGGCCGTCCCCAATGCCCAGGTCTGGGAATTGATCTGTGGCGGAAAGGACCGCAATGCCGCATAGCGACTACTCGACCATATCCGCCGACCTGCTCGAAGGGTTGGTCATCGGCATCGACCATGTCGGTGTATGCGTGCGCGACATGGGTCAGGCCGGCAACGCCTGGTCCGCGTTGCTGGGCCGCCCGCTCGTCGACCGCGAAGACGTGGTGCCGCAAAAGACGAGCGCGGCGTTCGTGCGCATGCCCGACGCAGATGCTGCTGTCGAGCTGGTCTGCCCCATGGCGGGCAACGTGGGCCTGGACAAGTTCCTCGACAAGCGTGGCGACGCGCTCCACCACGTGGCGTTCGCGGTGACCGACATCCGCGAAGCCCTGTCCCGTCTGGCCCACGCCGGCGTGCGCCTGATCGACACCGAGCCCCGGCCGGGCGCAGGCGGCCACCTCGTGGCGTTCCTGCACCCCAAAGCGATGGGCGGCACCCTGGTGGAGCTGGTGCAGCGTTCTCACGCAGCGTCGTAGCGCTTGGCCCGGCCAATGCCGGCGAGCGCCAGCGCGCACGACCCGAGAAACAACAGGTAGGCCCAGCCGATGCCGGTACCGAAAAATCCGGCCCGGTGCAGCGTGACACCGCGATACAACCCCGGATCCATGATGCTGAAGATAGCGGTAGCCAACACGACCAGCGTGCCCACGAGCAAAGCAGTCAAAAACAGGCGGCTATCGCCGCGGCGCGCGTACAGCATCCATGCACCGACGAGCAGCGCGGCCGAGATGAGCAGCCCCGCCCAAAATGTGATCTGAAGGAACACGAAGTACGCTTTGCCACTCGCCTTGTCGAACAGCGACCACTGGTAGTGGACGGTTTTCGATTCGCACGGACCTTTGCGCGGGCACTTCACCTTGGTCGCGGAACGCAGACCGGTCGTGAGCCGGTAGGTGGCGTCGCGGGTGAGCGAGCCCCACTCGGTTTTGTCTTTGCCCTCGAAGATGCGCCACGAGCTGGAGAACACGCTGATCGGCAGGCTGAGCCCGGCCAGCAGCATGAGCACGATTCCCAGCTTGCGCTTGTCCATGGCGCGCAGGATAGTCGCATCTGATGCGCGTTGTGAAGGTCGATATCGCCCGCGTTGCGGCGGCGAGTCGGCATCTGGCCGATCAGCTGCGCGCGCGCACCTGGCAGCCGGGGCAGCGCATCGCGATCTACTGCGGCAACAACCTGGCGTTCGTGGTGGCACGCCAGGCGGCGACCGCGCTCGAAGCCGTAGCGGTGCCGATCAATCCACGCCTGGTCGCCGATGAGGTAGCCTACGTGCTGCAAAGCTCGGCGGCGACGGTAATTGTCGTCGATGCGGAACACGAAGCGGCGGCGACCGCGGCGGCCGGGGATGAAACCCGGGTCGTGGTCGTAGAGCCAACTCCCGTGAGCGGCTCCACCCCCTCGCACTCTCTCTCCCCCACCCCTACCCCCTGCCCCGCCGCGGCGGGAGAGGGGGACCGCACGGCTGTCGGTGCCACGTTGATTTACACCTCGGGCACCACGGGGTTGCCCAAGGGTTGTTTGCGGCTCGAGGCGCAGGAGCGGGCTCGCGCCGACGAGCTGATCAGCACGTATTCGTTGGGCGCCGGCGACGTTCACCTCATCGCCTGTCCACTGGCGCACTCGGCCCCGGGCATCTTTTTGCGCGCGGGTATGCGAGTGGGCGCCGACACCTACATCCTGCCGCGGTTCCGCGCCGAAGAGTTTCTCGCCGCCGTGCAGCAGGTGCGCGCGACGTTTTTCTTTTTGGTGCCGACGCAATACGAACGCCTGATGGCGTTGCCTGCCGAACTGCGCGCGAGCTACGACACGTCGTCGATCCGCGTGGCGATCGTCGCTGGCGCCCCCATCGCCGCGGCAACGAAACGGCGTCTCGTCGACTGGCTGGGACAAGGCGTGTTGTGGGAGTTCTACGGCTCGAGTGAAACCGGCAGCGTGGCCGTGTTGCCGCCGGCCGAGCAACTCATCCGGCCCGGGTCGGTGGGCAGGCCTCCCGCCGGCGTTGACGTTCGACTGGTGGACGAAACCGGTGAGCCGGTGGCGGTCGGTGCGATCGGCGAGATCTTCGTCCGCTCGGCCACGGTCATGCAGGGCTATCTGGGCCAGCCCGCAGCCGACGGCTTCATCTCCGTCGGAGACATGGGCCGGCTCGACGACGACGGCTATCTGTACCTGGTGGACCGCAAGCACGACACCATCATCAGCGGCGGCTTGAACGTGTACCCCGCCGAGGTCGAGCGTGCGCTCAAGACCCATCCGGCAGTACTCGGCGCCGTGACCTTCGGCGTCGACGACCCGGACTGGGGCCAGATCGTCGCAGCCGCCGTGACCAGCGACGGCAGCGTCGACGCCGCGGCGTTGCGCGCGTTTTTGCGCACCAAGATCGCCGCCTACAAATTGCCGAAGGCGATAGCGTTCATCGACCGCGACGAATTGCCCGTGGGCTCGAGCGGCAAGCCGCTACGGCGCGCGGCGCGCCAGCTTCTCGCCGGGGATGAGCGTCTGGTTCGCTACGCCTAGCCGCGCCTCGGCCGCATCCAGCGCCACGACCAGCTCGACGCCGAACAACGCGGCCAGCGTGTCGCGGCCGCCGCGGTACAGGGTTGGCGCGTCCGGAACGTACGCGCACGAGTAGTCCTGGTAGTCGTCCGAGATGACGATCGCGTCGGTTTCGAAGCTGAGCGGAAACAGCCGGCACACGCCCGGCTTGACGCCGTGGAAGTCCCAACCGCCTTCGATGGACGCGCGATGAATGGCGCAGCCGCGTTGATCTTGGTGCAAGAACACGCAGCGCTCGTCGATCGAGCGGGTGCGCACGTATCCGCCCGACGGGAAGTCCGGGTCGATACCTTCGTCGCAGAACCAGTCGATGTCGCGCACGTCGGGGTCGAGCAGCGCGCGAATCTGCTCCGCGTGCTCGATGATGCGCTCGCGCTCGCCGAGGTCGGCCTGGGCGCCGTATTGGCAGCAGGCTTCGAGCTTGACCCGATGGTTGTCGTCGACGAGCCGACAGGTGTGATTCATGCAGTCGAGGGTGACGCGCTGGGTAAAAATGTCGCGCTGAGCGCGAACGAAGCGGGGGTGTTCAACAGGAACGTACGTCAACACGATACCAACCTGGAAAGAGGGAAAGTCGCAGACTAGCAGACTAACGTGACAGCTTGGCTTTGCGCGCCTCGTAAACTGTCTTGGCGTACCCCTTGAACTCGGGGTGAGGCACCTTGCGGCTGCGGATGCGCACCATCGAGCCGGGACGTTCCACGATGCCGTTGGCCATGGTCCAGCCCGGGGGCACCTGTGGGTCCGACCAGAAGTACAAGAACCGCGAGTCCAGTGGAGTCAGGTTCACGCAGCCGTGGCTGGTACGCATGCCGAACACGTTGTGCCAGTACGCTGTATGCAGTGCGAAATCTTTCGCGAAGTACTGCACCCACGGGACGTCGGCCACCGAGTACGGATCCTCCCCCGCCATCTGTCCAGTCATCGGCGTCTCAGAGTACTTGAGCCACACCCGGTAGATGCCTTCGGGGGTGGCGTACTTGCGCACACCGGTGGACACCAGCGCGGCGTACACCGGGGTCTTGCCCTCGTAGACCACCACGACCTGCTCGTTTAGATCGACATCGAACCAGCGCTCGGTGGGCAGGGTTGTCGGCGGCGGCTCCGACAGCCGCGCCACATGCATTTCGACCGCCTGGACCCACTGGTTCTTGCCGACGAGATACGCCTTGGACCGGCCGTTGGGCTTGGCCACCCGCTCGAGCACCTTGACGACACTGCGCGGCCTGAGGCGGCGCGACGGCCGCCTCAGGTTTTGCGTCCGGTAGGCAGTGACGCGATGGCCGTAGTTCTTGCGGTTCATGACGAACGCGAGGGGAAGCTCGCGGCCCGTGTCGTCGCCCAGGCGCACGCCGTGGACCTTCGAAAGCTGATGCTCGCGCACGTTTTCGACCGGCAGGTACTCGCCCTTGCCGATGTACCAGTACTGTTTGCCGTCCACGGTCTTGGGGTCGTCGCCGTACATCCGCACTTTGACTGCGCCCTCGAGCTCGCGCGCCTCGACCATCTTGTCGCCTTTGAGCTTGAAGGTGTGCGCCTTGGGCTTGTCGTCGGTCGCGTCGTCTTTGCCCGCGGTCTTGTCCGCTTTCGCATCGTCGGCGGCATCATCGTCTTTGCCGTCTTTCTTGTCGTCGTCGGGGATGACGACCGTGCCGTAGCGAGACGGCAGGATGGCGCCGCGTGCGAAGCCAGCAATTTGATACGAAACGAGATCTTCACCGCCATCCATGGTAAATGAGAACCAAACAGGAGCGCGC